>Ga0066710_100007118_pt1 | contig 10618 bp, 8 predicted proteins | sample GraSoiAngelo_159_FD_79666 | JGI IMG/M metagenome (GOLD analysis project Ga0066710, IMG submission 79666) | Grasslands soil microbial communities from the Angelo Coastal Reserve, California, USA - 14_1009_16_40cm | ecosystem: Environmental > Terrestrial > Soil > Grasslands | place: USA...
GTGCATATACAACTCTTCGCCGAAGAGCTGCATGATCGGCTCGACCATGCGCGGATGGCGCGCGAGCTTCGCGAAAGGGAAGCTGTACATATGCGCGGCGAAGTTCGTGCGCACCGCGTCACTGTCTTTCTCGCGAACGTTCTCCGGACGGCGCTGGGCGTAGAGCCGCGGCACCTCGTCGGTGAGAACCTTGATCTCGTCCGGCATGAACACACGCGGAAAAAAGAGGTAACCATCGCTCTCGAACCGCCGGATCTGTTCCTGACCGAGTTTCACGCTGCGTTCCTATTGGGCGGGTGCTTCGACGCCAATGCCGACTGTTCCACATTATAGGGCTCCGAAAATGATCATGCTAACTCTGGGTATCTCGTCATAGGGACGCCGTTCTCCTCGGTTACCCGACTACCGCGTCGGCAGCGTCTATAGCCGATGCGGACGAGCAGCTCTCGGATGCCCTTGGTCCAGTCCCTGGCTTAGCTGGATTTCCCCGACGTCCCACGACTTACCGGCCTCAGGGAAACGTCCTCACAAGAGTTCCTCGATTTCTTCATATGACGGGGTATCGGCTTTCCGTGGTTTCGCGCGGCAATTTCCTTCCTCCCGCGACCGCCGCCGGCTACCCCTCTGCGGCATCTTCGGCCGTCATGCCTTCCATCATGAACGCCAAATTCATGTCTCGCGGCATTTGTAGGGAATACCTGACATAAATTGTCAGGCCATACCCTATAGGACTCGATCCGTTTGCGCGGTTAAATTGTGAGACGAGGTTTAGCGCGGCCATATTGCGCGCATGTACTACGCGGCTCTACGCTACGCTATGCGGTAGGTGGCGCGGCGGCCGGCCTGATAGCCGCATGCCGCAAACACTTCGACCGCCGGGGGAGAGTTTCACGACGCATTCGCAATTTTCGATAATCCGAAGCTCACGGTGGCTGGCTGCATAACTGGCACGATTTCTGAACACGTCTCTGTCGAGGGATGCGTACAACGGGAGTAAAAAATGAAAAAGGCGACCTTCAGCATTTCCTACGAATTCTCCCGGTTGGCGATTCTCTCCTTAGTCCTAGCTGTCAATGCAAACGCCTTCGCCCAAAAGCAGGCGGTAAAAGGGGCGGAGCGGCTAGGCCGGGTCGTCCTTGCGATCAACGAGGGTGCTTCCGGCAGTCTCACCGCCACGGATATATTCTTTCGCTACGAGGAATTCAAACCGGTAGTGGAAAATGCGCTCGGCACACAACTCGTTCTGGTTGCCGTGCGCAGCACCAAGGAGCTTCGCAACGCGGTGGCATCAGGCGCTTACACTCTGGTGATGTCCCGGCCAGCGGATGTCTTGGCCGAAGCGATACGGGACCACGGCTATCAGGCGGTCGTAACCGCGAAGGAACCGGCCTATGCGCTTTTCATTGTGAACAAGGATTCACCTCTCAAGACTATCGCCGACATCCAGGGAAAGAGGATCGTCACGCCTGATCGGTATGCATATATGTGGCGGATCGCAAATGCGATGATGCGCGATAACAGGCTTTCTTTGGAAAAAGAGCAGGTACGCTTCATGGGCGATCAGGCTGCCATCGGCTGGTCGATGGAGGGTCGCTTCTTCGATGTGGGTGTCGTATCCTCTACTTCAGGTGTCGGGCGCACTTGGGAGAAGAACGGAGGCCGTGTGCTTGCACGCAGCCGGGAAGTGCCCAACACACCGATCATTGCGTCGCAAAAGATTTCGCCGGCCCAGATTCAAAGGCTTCGTGCTGCGCTAGTAGCTCTCGAATCGACCGGCAGTGGTGCCGGCATCCTGAAAAAAATGGGAATCAACGGTTTCAGAGAAACCTCGTCTCAGACTTTTCTCGACCTGCTCAAATGGCTCGGTGACCTCGAGGCAGGTAAAGAGTAGGGCCGCGCTCAACGAAGAAGAAGGATTCTCCTTTGATGAATGGCCCTTCTCTGTGGTCCTTGTTTTTGAGTTTCCTCAAGATTGGCAGCACCGCGTTCGGCGGATTTATGGCTCTTATTTCGGTGGTGCAAAACGAAATAGTCGAGCGCAAGAAACTCCTGACGCACAGCGACATGGTCGATGGAATCTCGCTTGCCACCGTACTCCCCGGACCGGTGGCGGTAAACGTTGTCGCCTATGTCGGCTACAAACTGCGCGGGGGCCTGGGTGCCTTAGTCAGCGCGGTCGGCGTCATTCTTCCCGCTTTCGTACTGATAGTGGCTCTAAGCGCCGTCTATTTTCGCTGGGGACAAATCCCCGCGGTCAATAAACTATTCCTCGGATTCATTCCGGCTGTGACTGCTGTCATCGTCCATGCCGCCTGGGGGATGGCTCGCAAAGCCATCCGCGGCCTGCGCGAATTCGCTATCGCCTTAATGGCCTGCCTGCTGCTGCTGTACAAGGGCGGGTTCTATATTACCTTGACTATCATCGTCAGCGCCGGTCTCATCGGCTGGCTGTTATTTGCCCGGTTCTCCAAGTTATCAGCGGGAACCGCTGAAACCAAGCCGGTGCAAAAAAGAAATGGAGTAAAGCTGTTGGCCGTCAATGCCCCGCTCGCCGTTGCTCCTTTTTTAGCTTTGGATGCCGGTCTGGCAGTGAAGTTATTTCTGACATTTGCCGGAATGAGCGTGCTGCTATTTGGGGGAGGATTCGTTTTTATTCCTTTGATAGAGCAAATTGTGGTGCAGGAACAGGCTTGGCTCACGCGCCAGGAGTTCATCGACGCCATCGCTATGGGCCAGATTACTCCAGGCCCGATTCTGATCAGCGCCGCATTCATCGGGTACAAAGTCATGGGATTGCTGGGGGCGGCGATAGCTACTGTCGCCATTTTCCTCCCTCCCGCATTACTGATGCTGGTTAGCGCCCATTTTCTGATGCGAGTGCGAGAGTCAACGGCCGTGCAAGCTGTCTTGCGCGGCATACGCCCGGCTGTCATCGGCATGATTGCCACCGCTGCTTGGAGTATCGGAGCCACTGCTGTTCCGAACTGGCTATCCGCGGTCATTTTCCTGGCAGCTCTGACCGCCTTATTCCGCCTTCGCGTCGATGTCGCTTGGATTATTCCGTCCGCAGGCCTCGCGGGACTGCTGCTTTATTGACAAAGCGGACTCTACGGGGTCGGGCCCGGGTTACCGCCGGGCAACTGGCGAGAGTCCCCACGGAAATGCCGGGTTCACACGATCGGGTGAACCATATCGGGTTAACCCCATCGGGTAAACCTTTCAGGCGTTCCATTAGGCAATCCAGGGTATTTCGAGTGCGAATCTAGGAATTTACCCCCTTCCTGCGCCCTACGCGCGGCTTAGTATCGAGCTGTATTCGACGTGGCTGGAATCAGTGAGCCACGTACCTTCCCTAACATTTTGGCTCGAGAACTCGTCTATGCCGATTTTGATGATTGGAATTCAGCGCTCCGGATCCAACTTATTGCGCCTGATGCTCAACGAATTGCCGGAGATCGCAGCGCCGCATCCACCTCATATTTTGCAACGCATGATGCCGCTTGAGTCGCGCTACGGTGACCTTAGCCAAAAAAAAGCATTTTCCCTACTGGTCGACGATGTCTGCCGTCTGGTGGAATGCAACCCGGTGCCCTGGGAAGGAGTGGTTCTTGACCGGGAAAATGTCGCCGCACGGTGCGGAAAGCCAAACCTGGTCGCCGTGTTTGGAGCCGTATATGACGTGATGGCCGAAACGTGGGGCGCGAAGACTTGGTGCTGCAAAAGCCTTGCCAATATCCATTACCTCCCGGAGATTGAAGACTATTTTGCCGACGCAAAATATATCTACCTCTACCGGGATGGTCGTGACGTTGCCACGTCATTCAGCAAAGCGGTGGTGGGTGAAAAGCATTTCTACCACATTGCCAAGGAATGGAATGAGGCGCAACAACTAGCCCTGAACTTCCGCAAGAAGGTCCCCGCAAAGCGTTTCTTCAACCTCAGCTATGAAGATTTGACGACTGAAACGGAAGAGGCGGTGCGGGCTCTATGCGAGTTTCTCGGTGTGGGCTACAAGCCTTCCATGCTCGAATTCTATAAATCCGGTGAAGCGAAGCGCGCCGCCTCGGCAAGCAACTTATGGGAAAACGTCACCCATCCGATCATGAAGCAAAATAGCCGCAAATTTCTTAAAGAAGCGCGTGAGGAGGACATTCGCATCTTTGAATCGGTTGCCGGCGGCTCCATGGACAGCCTGGGCTACGAACGCCTGTTCGCCAAAAAAGGCGAGGAACTGAAATTCGGCTCGGACGATATCCGCCGGTTCGACGTGGAAAACAAAAGACTGAAAGAGGAAATCCGCAAGCACGTTGATCCCGCCGACCTGGAACGACGTAGCCACCAAGAGGGCGTCATCAAGGAAATCGCCGCGCGTGTTTAAAAACGGCGCTCTCAGGTGGATGGGTTTCGATATGCGCTTAATACAAACCTACCTTTTCACGGAGGACCGCTCGTGTTCCAAGAACCCCAAGAACTCTTGAGGACACGCTCGGAATCAAGCGAGCTTGCGGGCGAGCCCGCGCGCAGTCGATCGCAACATATACGGCACGAACCGGAACACTCTTCACAAATTCTTCGATTCATCACGTGTGGCAGCGTGGATGACGGCAAGAGCACGCTTATCGGCCGCATGCTGAAGGACATGGACCTGGTCCCCGAGGACACGTGGGAGAGCGTACTGGCCGAGAGCGAACGTGGCAGCTTCACGCGCGACAAGCCTGACTATTCGCTCTTGCTCGACGGACTGCTCATCGAGCGCGAGCAAGGCATTACGGTGGATATCGCCTGGCGCTATTTCGCCACATCAAAACGCAAGTTTATCGTTGCCGACTGTCCAGGCCATGAGCACTACACCCGTAACATGGTCACAGGTGCCTCGCATTGCGATGCAGCGCTCGTTCTGGTGGATGCGCGAAAAGGCCTCCTGGCGCAGACCCGGCGCCACCTGGCAGTGGTGGCCCTGATGCAGGTGCGCTCGGTGCTCGTGGTGGTCAATAAGATGGACTTGGTGCATTGGGACCGCGCCCGTTTCGACGCAATTCGAGCCGAAGCAATCGCAGGTGCTTCGCAGTTGGGCCTGGCCGAACCCATCGTAGTTCCGGTGAGTGCCATTGATGGTGGCAACGTGGTGTGCGGTGCGCCCGAAGCCCCGTGGTACGAGGGCTGCACCGTTTTACAAGCGCTGGAGACCTTGCCCGGGCGTCGCGACCAAAGTGTGCCCTTCCGGCTGGTCGCGCAGTGGATCAACCGTCCGGATCAGGACTTCCGCGGTATTGCCGGACAGGTTGTCGGCGCACCCCTGAAGGTGGGCGATGCCATCCAGATCCTGCCGTCCAATGCCCATGCGCGCGTCCAGCGGATCTGCACTTTCGATGGTGACTTGCAACACGCGCGTCCCGGCCAGGCGGTAACGGTGGTGCTGGATAAAGACCTAGACGTAGCCAGGGGCGACTGGCTGGTGAAGGCATCCGATGTCGCTCCGGCAGTGACCAACTTCATTGAAGCCGACGTAGTTTGGATGTCGGAAACGCCGCTGCTCCCCGGGCGCCGACACGATCTGAGGATCGGCTGCGCCACGGTGCCGGGATCCGTACGCCGGTTCATACACCGCCTGGACGTGAGTTCCCTCAAAACGCACGAAGCCACGCGCCTGGTCTGTAATGATGTGGGTCGCTGCGAAATCGTCCTCGAACACCCGATCCCCATGGATTCGTATGCCGACTCCGTCGAAACCGGCGGCCTCATCTTCATCGACCGCAGTACCTTCCGTACCGAAGGCGCCGGTATGGCGACAGCGGTCGCGGGGCGGAACGTGGTTTGGCACGAATTCGCAGTGGATCGCCGGATACGCGCCGCGATCAAGGGGCACCCACCGCTAGTGCTTTGGCTTACCGGCTTGAGCGGAGCGGGAAAGTCGACGATCGCCAATGCGCTCGAGACGCGCCTGAACGCGGCGGGCGTGCATACGATGCTGCTCGACGGCGATAACGTTCGACATGGCCTTAGCAGCGATCTGGGTTTCTCGGAAGCCGACCGCATGGAGAATATCCGTCGCATCGGCGAAACGGCAAAGCTGATGCTCGACGCCGGACTGGTCGTGATCACTGCGTTCATTTCGCCATTCCGCAATGAACGGCAGCTCGTTCGCGATCTGCTGCGCGAGGGCGAATTCCTGGAGGTATTTGTCGAAACCCCGCTCGCGGTATGCGAAGCGCGCGACCCAAAAGGGCTTTACAAGCGAGCGCGCGTGGGTCAGATCCCCAATTTTACCGGTATCTCGCAACCCTACGAGCCGCCGCTGTGGCCCGAGCTCCGCGTAGACACCTCGGGCGCGGCCGTGGCCGAGAGCGTGCACCCGATCCTGGCCGCCCTGAAAGCGCGGGGTTTCCATGTCTGACAGAGGCTACGAGTACTTGGACGAGCTCGAGGCCGAAGCCATTTACATATTGCGGGATGCGGTGGCGCAGGCGACGCGGCCGGTATTGCTTTTTTCGATCGGCAAAGATTCATGCGTCTTGCTGCATTTGGCTCGCAAGGCGTTCCATCCTGGGTCGCTGCCCTTCCCGGTGCTGCACGTGGATACGAAATGGAAGTTCAGGGAAATGATCGAGTTTCGCGATTCCGAAGCGAAGCGCCTGGGATTCCATCTCATCGTCCACACCAATCCGGAAGGCCTCAAGGAGGGTATCAATCCCATCAAGCACGGCAGTAGAGTCCACACGGAGATTATGAAGACGCTGGCCCTGCGCCAAGCACTGGATGCGGGAGGCTACGACTGCGTTTTCGGGGGCGCGCGCCGCGACGAGGAATCCAGCCGGGCGAAGGAGCGTGTTTTTTCGCACCGCAACGCCCACCATCAGTGGGACCCTCGTTATCAGCGTCCAGAGCTTTGGAAGCTCTACAACGGCCAAGTGCCCAAAGGCGAGAGCATGCGGGTGTTCCCTCTGAGCAACTGGACGGAGCTTGACGTATGGAGGTATGTGCGCCGCGAGCAGATTCCCGTGGTGGATCTGTACTTTGCCAAGCGGCGCTCTACAGTGATCAGGGATGGAATGTTGATCATGGTGGACGACGATCGTTTGCCAATGGCGCCGGGCGAACAGCCCCGGGAGCAAATGATCCGCTTTCGCACCTTGGGCTGTTACCCGCTGAGTGGCGCCGTCCAATCGCAGGCATCAACGCTAGAGGAAGTCATCGCCGAGATCGAGGATTCGCCGGCGTCGGAGCGTCAAGGCAGACTGATCGACAAGGACCAAGCCGGCGCCATGGAAAGGAAGAAGCGAGAGGGATATTTTTGAGAGGCGATATCAGCGGAGATTTCCCCGGTACTCGTGAATCGCACCCATATTTGACCCACGCCATCAACTAGTTCCGTTCTCACTCTATGGACCTCTCTTACACACTGCTAGGAATCGTCGTCGGCATTCTGGTGGGAATCACCGGCGTGGGCGGCGGCTCCCTTGTCACGCCCGCGCTGACGTTTTTCGGCATTCACCCCGCGGTCGCTGTCGGCACCGACCTTGCGTTTGCGGGCCTTACGAAGACCTTCGGAACGATCGTCCATCGTTATCGGGATTCGGTTGAATGGCGGATCGCGCGGTTGCTTGTCTTAGGAAGCTGCCCCGCAGCGGTGATCACGATCGGAGTGCTTGCCGCGACCGGCTCGCGTGTCCATGGTGGGCTGATCAATATGGTATTGGCAGTGGCCGTGGTTCTGACGGCGGTCGTGTTGCTGGTGGGTCGCGACACAGTCGCAAGAATCGCCATGCGCTACGAGAGGCATCTTGCCGATCATCGCGCGCCACTGACGATCGCGGCCGGAGTTCTCTTGGGCGTCCTTGTGACCCTTTCATCGATTGGCGCCGGAGCGCTCGGCGCGACGTTCCTGGTGATATTGTATCCGCGGCTTTCCGCCACCCGCATTGCCGGAACGGACATCGCGCACGCCGTTCCTCTCACTACGATCGCGGGCTTGGGCCATTTTGCGCTCGGTAACGTCGATGTGTTGCTCCTGGCCAGTCTTCTGATGGGCTCCGTGCCTGGCATCGTGCTGGGAAGTTATGCATCGGGACGATTTCCTGACCACATCGTCCGTAGGCTGCTGGCCACGGTACTGCTCATGGTAGGCGTTCGCATCGTTGTGTTCGTCTGAGCGAGCCCAATGGCGATCAGCAGATACGTAAGCTCGACCTCGGCCGAGTGAGCGCGATATGACTTGCTACTACGCGTTCAACGGCGATGCCGATGGCTTGTGCGCCTTACAGCAGCTTCGTCTCGCTGAAACGCAGCGAGGAACGCTTGTCACCGGCGTCAAGCGCGACATTACATTGCTGCGTCGCATCCAGGGGCGGGCGGGCGACACCGTTACCGTGCTCGACGTTTCGCTCCATCAGAACCGCGAGGATCTCCTCCGATTGCTCGAATCAGGAGTATCGGTGCGCTATTTCGATCATCACCACGCCGGTGCGTTGCCTCGGCATCCGCTGCTAGAAACTCATATCGACGAGGCGGCCGACGTGTGCACCAGCATCCTGGTGGACCGCCGCATCGGCGGTCGATACCGGACTTGGGCGATAGTAGCGGCATTCGGAGACAACCTGGCCGAACCGGCACGGGCAATGGCGCTTGAAGCCGGCCTGAACGCGCGGGCCACGGCAATGCTGGAGAAACTCGGGATCTGCCTCAACTACAACGCCTACGGAGAATCGATCGAGGATCTGCACTGTAATCCCGCCGAGTTGGCCGAGCTGATGATGCCTTTCCGCGACCCGGCGAGCTTTATCGAGCAAACCGAGACCTGTGCGAAGCTTCACGCCGGGTACGAAGAGGACATGGCGAAGGCACGCCGTGTGGCGACCCGTCACGGTTACGGGTCGGGAATTGTCGTGTTGCCGAACGAGCCCTGGGCCAGACGCGCAGTGGGTGTCTTGATCAATGAACTCGCGCAATGCCGCCCCGACACCGCGCTTGCAATCCTGTCTCCAAAGGTTTCGGGTGGATTTACCGTGAGTGTGCGCGTGCCAGCCGACAGTGCGGTGAGTGCCGCGGAGTTTTGCGGCGGCTTCGAAACCGGTGGCGGCAGAAAATCCGCTGGCGGAATCAATTACCTGCCCGAAGCCGATCTGGATCGCTTTGCGGCGCGCTTTGAAGCGCGTTGGGCGACGCGATAACCTCCCGGCGCCGAAACAATCTGTGATGCAGGCCGTCGCGTGCCACTATCGCTTCGGCGCCTCGTCCTGCCGCGCTGCGGGAACGACCTGGAAGAAAACCTCGTCCTGCTTGATCAGGCCGAGCTCGTAGCGGGCACGTTCCTCGATCGCTTCGGAGCCCTGCTTCAGGTCACGCACTTCGGCATCGAGCGCGCCGTTGCGCTGGCGCAACCTGGCGTTCGCTTCCTTCTGCTCCTGCACCTGCTGGTCGAGGTTCCATACCCGGAGCCATCCGCCCTTCCCGAGCCACAAGGGATACTGCAACAGAAGGATGAAGGCGGCCAGAGTGAGAGCGAGTATTTTCATCTCAACTGATAGAAGGCTTCCCGCCCCGGGTAGCTGACCGCCTCGCCGAGGTCTTCCTCGATACGCAGCAGCTGATTGTATTTCGCGACCCGATCCGAGCGCGACAAAGACCCGGTCTTGATCTGCAGCGCGTTCATGCCGACGGCGATGTCGGATATCGTCGTGTCCTCGGTCTCCCCCGACCGGTGCGAAATCACCGCGGTGTAACCCGAGCGCTTCGCCAGCTCAATCGCCGCGAAAGTCTCGGTGAGCGTCCCGATCTGGTTCACCTTGATGAGGATCGAGTTGGCGATGCCGAGCTGGATTCCCTCGCGCAGGATCTTGGTGTTGGTGACGAAGACGTCGTCACCCACCAGCTGCACCTTCTTGCCGAGCCTGTCGGTCAGTGCGCGCCAGCCGTCCCAGTCCGACTCGGCCATCCCGTCCTCGAGGCTGATGATCGGGTATTTGTCTGCCCATTTTGCGAGAAATTCACCGAACTCTGCGGAGCCGAGCTTTTGCTTTTTCGAGTCGAGAACGTATTTACCGTCCTGGTAGAACTCGGAGCTGGCGCAATCGAGCGCGAGCGCGACGTTCGTGCCCGCGTGATATCCCGCGCGCTCGATCGCCTCGAGCACCAGCTGCAACCCAGCTTCGTTGCTCGGAAGGTTCGGCGCGAACCCGCCTTCATCCCCGACCGTCGTCGACAAGCGCTTGCTCTCGAGGAGGCTCTTCAGCGCATGGAAGACCTCCGCGCCGCAGCGCAGGGCCTCACGGAAGCTAGCCGCACCGACCGGCACGATCATGAATTCCTGGATATCGAGATTGTTGCTCGCGTGGGCCCCGCCGTTGATGACGTTCATCATCGGCACCGGCATCTGCATTCCGCCCGAGCCCCCGAAATACCGGTAAAGCGGCAGCCCCGATTCCTCGGCCGCCGCTTTTGCCACCGCCATGGACACCGCGAGAATCGCATTCGCGCCGAGGCGCGACTTGTTGTCGGTGCCGTCCAGCTCGATCAGGGTTTTGTCGATGAAGCTCTGCTCCTGCGCGTCCAGACCCATGATCGCCTCGGAGATCTCGGTGTTGATGTGCTCGACCGCCTTCAGGACGCCCTTGCCCCCGTA
>Ga0066710_100007119_pt1 | contig 10618 bp, 9 predicted proteins | sample GraSoiAngelo_159_FD_79666 | JGI IMG/M metagenome (GOLD analysis project Ga0066710, IMG submission 79666) | Grasslands soil microbial communities from the Angelo Coastal Reserve, California, USA - 14_1009_16_40cm | ecosystem: Environmental > Terrestrial > Soil > Grasslands | place: USA...
CAGCCTACCTGGCTTTCTTCAGCAGCACACCGTCACACCATCCAATGCCTCCCGCACGGACGGACCATGCCAGGCCTCACCGTAGAACGCGCGCTTCAACTGATCTGCAATTCTCCCGGTTTCGTTCATGAGGGAATATTGTACTTCTGCATGTAATGTCGGAACGAGCGGTAGGACATACGGAGGAGCTCGGCGGCCTTGACCTGCACTCCGTCTGTTCGCCGAAGCGCTTCTTCGAGGAATCCTTTTTGGAGGTCTTCCACGAAGGTTTCGAGATCGAAACCTTGATCAGGGAAATTCGTCAGGGCGCGCATCCGCGGCGTGGTGGAGACGCTTTCGGGGAGATGTTGCGCGGAAAGCTCGGTGGAGGTTTCCAAGATAAAGGCGCGCTCCATCGCATTTTCCAGCTCTCTAACATTCCCCGGCCAGTCGTAAATCTCCATCTTCTTGAGGGCTTCATCGGAGATCCGTTCGATTCGTTTCCCCATCGAGGCATTCAGCCGCGCTAGAAAATGGTCGGCCAACAGGGGTATGTCATCGCGGCGGTGGCGCAGTGGCGGGAGCTCAAGCGGGATGACGCTAACGCGGTAGAAGAGGTCTTCACGGAATTGATTCTCTGCGACCATCTCCGTCAGATCGCGATTCGTCGCCGAGATGATTCGCACGTCCACGGACATCTCTTCGGTTCCTCCAACCCGGCGGAACGTCCTTTCCTGCAACACCCGAAGCAGCTTCACTTGCATGGCCTGGCTGGTGTCGCCAATCTCATCCAAAAAAATCGTCCCCTTGTCCGCAACTTCGAATAGACCCTTTTTGTTGCCCGTCGCCCCGGTAAAGGCTCCCCTCACGTATCCGAACAGTTCGCTTTCCAGAAGCGTTTCGGTGAAAGCTCCACAATTCACGGAAATAAACGATTCATCGGCGCGCGGGCTGTTCAGGTGGATGGCTTTGGCGACGAGTTCTTTTCCCGTACCGCTTTCTCCGGTAATCAGCACAGTGCTGTTTGTAGCGCTGACGACTTCGATCATCTTGAAGAGTTCCTGCATCTTCTTGCTCTTTCCGATGAGATTTCCCATCCCATGGACTTTGCGGAACTCGCGCCGCAGGTACGTGTTCTCCTCACGCAAGCGGCGATTTTCCAGCGCGCTGTAGACAACGATTTTCAATTCCTCGATAAAGTTCTCGGTCTTGAGGATGTAATCGAAGGCGCCCATTTTGAGCGCCTGGATGGCGGCCTCGGTCGTCGCGATGGCCGTGAGCAGGATGAATTGACCGCTATAGTTTGTGGTTCGGAGCTCGCGCAGGAAATCGATGCCCGACATACCGGCCATTTTGATGTCCGATATCACCAGATCGATGTCGGATCCTTTCACCAAGGTCAAACCTTCCTCGGCACTGGATGCGCTGGTGACCTGAAATCCTTCCTTCTTCAGGAAGATTTCAAGCAGTTCCCGGATCGAACGTTCGTCGTCGACGATAAGAATCTTGGCTCGTTTAGACATTATAGATCTATGACAAAAGTCGTCCCCATCCCTTTGCGGGATTTAACGGCGATAGAGCCGTTGTGCGCATTGACAATCTGATAAACAATGGGCAGACCGAGTCCGGTTCCGTTCCGAAATGAGGAGTTGAAGGGAACAAATAACTTTTTGACGTCCTCTTCACCGAGCCCGATTCCCGTATCCTCGAAACGAATCCGCGCATTTCCATTGCGTGCTTCAAGACCGATGGTCAGCGTACCGCCCTCCGGCATGGCCTTGAAAGCGTTCGAGGCGAGATTATAGAACACCTGCCGCATCATGCTCTCATCGACTTCGGCTTTGACTGCACGGAGGCGTGTCTCGATCTTATGTGATGGCTTCAGCTCCGGGCTATTTCGCATCAATTGGACGGTTTCCGAAATCAGACCGGATAGTTCCACCGCGCTGCGTTTCGGCGACGCCGGCCGGGCATAGGAAAGGAATTCCGTGATCGTCCGGTTCAATCGTTCCGTTTCTCGAGTGATGATATCGACGAGTTGGTGTTGGTCCGAACTCAAGTTGAGGTCGGTTTTGAGCAGATTGAATGATCCGACAATCGACGCCAGCGGATTCCGGATTTCGTGGGCGATGCCGGCCGACATGGCGCCGATCGCGGCCATCTGCTCCTTTTGGCGTACCTGCTGCTCGAGTACCCGCAACTCCGTCACATCGTCAAAACACCAGACGTAGCCGGCCGTGTTCTTCTCGTCGATCATGACCGGCGAGACGGCGAACCGCAGGTGAATGCTCCGTCCGTCATGTCGAGTCGTTGGAATCTCGAAACGCGCCGAACTGATTTGCCGCAGCATTCCCGGAAAGACCTCCCAAATCGTCAGACGCAACGCCTGCTCTGCGCGATATTTCGTAATGTCTTCGGCCGCACGCGTGAACAGATAAATTCGGCCTTCAAGATCGGTCGTGACGATGCCGCTGGCGAGGCTGTCCACAATCTTGTCGCTGAAGGCCTGAAGGAAGGCAACCTGGCCCGTCGACTTCTCCAGTTGCGCGCCGGTCTTTCGCCAACTTTCGGCGAGAAAGTTCGAAAGGAAAGCCACCGAGCAGAATCCGAAAATATTCAAGCTGATGATGTATTGTAGCGTTGTCAGGTCCGGCCATGCGTTCGTTGTCGACGGGATGTAGCCGAACCAGCCTAGATCCATGTGCGCGAGATGGATCACCGAACAGGCCGTTCCGGCCATGAAGGCGCCGCGCCGGTCCAGAAGGATGCTGGACATCACAATTTCGAGGAAGTACAGGGAAGAGAAATAGCTGTCAATGCCGCCGGTGCGGTTGACAGTCCACGTAATCAGGAAAAGATCGAGGGCAATTTGAGCGTAGGCTTGCCAGACGTACGACTTGTGGAACCGGAGAAGGATGAACCAGCAAGCCGATAGCCCATATACAACCGCCAGCAGAGCAAAAACATCCGGCGGTAGTATCTTGCGTGCGCCTTCTCCGGCTACAAGTATCGAAAAGACCGCGACGCGGACATAAATGAGCCGTAGAAGCCACTTTCGCCGATCCATGACGGCGTTTTCAGCCATCGTTTTACTTACTCAATTCTCCGACCAGCGTGAAGATGGGCAAATACATCGAAATCACGATACCGCCGACGGTCACGCCCAGGACGACAATCATCGCCGGTTCCAGCGCCGTCATCAAGTCCCCGACCGCGGAGTCCACTTCTTCTTCGTAGAAATCGGCGATCTTGGAGAGCATCGACTCCAGAGCGCCTGCCTGTTCGCCGACTCCAATCATCGACACGACCATCGATGGAAAGACGCCGGAAGCTTTCAAAGGATCCACTATGGTGCGGCCCTCCGAGATCGCTTGCTTCACGTCTAGGATAGCCTCTTCGATGATAGCATTACCAGACGTCCGCGCTGTGATGTCCAGGCAGTCCAGAATCGGCACGCCGCTGGCAACCAGCGTCGACATGGTTCGAGTAAAGCGGGCCACCGCGATTTTCCGCAACAGTGGACCGAAAATAGGAGCTTTGAGCAAAAGCCCATCTACCACATAGCGGCCCTTCGGCGTTGCGTAGTAGGACTTGAAGATGAAGCCGAGAATGCCCATTCCAATGATGACGAAAAGACCGAAGCTACCCACGAATTGGCTTGCACCGACCACAATGCGCGTTGGCAACGGCAGATCCACATTCATGCTGTTGAATAGTTCCGTAAAAGCCGGCACCACTTTCCACAGGATGAGGGTGATAACGCCGGAGGCGATCAGCACGACCGCAATCGGATAAACCAGAGCCGATTGGACGGCCCGCTTCAGTTTGACGGCTTTTTCAATGTATAGGGAAAGGCGCTGAAAGATCGTGTCGAGAATACCGCCCGTTTCGCCGGCGGCCACCATGTTCGTGTACAGTTCATCGAATATCTTCGGGAACAACTTCATCGAAGATGCCAGATTGTTGCCGGCTTCGACTTCTCTAGTGACACCTATAATGGCAGCACGGAACTTCTTATTTTCCTGGGTTTCCGCCAGGATCTGGAGACATTGCACCAGCGGCACACCGGAATCGATCATCACGGAAAACTGGCGAGTGAAAATGGCCATGTCCTTGCCTGACGGATTTCCACCGAACTCCAGTTTCGACCCGCTGGACTTCTTCTCCTGAGCGTCCACCAGCAAGATCTGTTCGCGCCTCAGCGCCAGCGTAAGAGCTTGCCTGCTATCGGCGGCTCGCTCGCCCGAAATGGTCTGGCCCTGCCGATTTCGGCCTTTAAATGAGAAATTTGGCATAGTTACCTCAAGTCCGGTCTCGGATTTTATGGACAGGTCATCGAGAATAGAAACAAAAAGTTAGATCGAATAGGTTGGCGGGAGGCCAGACCTATGTAGAATGAGTGGAACTGGACAGCTTGGTATGGCAAGGAAACACAAAGACACAAAGACACAAAGGCACAAAGAAACGCCGCATCAAGAATCGTTACTTGCGGCGTTTCTTTGTGCCTTTGTGTCTTTGTGTTTCCTCTGATGAGTCATGAAGGCACCGCCACAAACAACGAAGCTGTATATCGCGGGGTTCTTTCTGCTCACGTTAGCCCTGTTGGTGTTTGTCCAGGCGGCGTTCAATTTGGATCCTTTCCTGAGCCCCTCCGAGCCGAGCCAGATTGTCCTTTTGTACACGCTCTCCACGTTCATCTTCCTGGTTCTGCTCATCTTTGGGTTTGTGCTTCTTCGCACTTTAATCAAGGTCTGGGCGGAGCGGAAGCAGCAGAAGCCTGGCTCGAAATTCAAAACAAAGTTACTGGTTTCGCTGATTCTGCTGACGCTGATTCCAGCAACCTGCCTCTTTTTGTTTGCTTTCGGACTGGTGAACCGGAGCATCGTGAAGTGGTTCAGCGTTCCGGTCGACGAGATTTTCAGCGCAACGGCGGATATAAGCGGAGAATGGAGAGACCAGCACGAGTCGATCGCTCGTAGCATTCTGGACCTTGGACAGGAACCCCAAGAAGACCTCGGCCGGATAAGCCAAATCTTCCAGTTGAGGGCCTTCATGGTATTGGACCAAAACGGCCATCTGCTCCGTTCTGCCGGCGATCCGGGTGTTCTGCAGTCGCGCCTTCCGGTCCAAATCCTTTCCGCTCTGGGGGATCGTGCCGAAGCCTTCATCGAGATCGACCCTTACTGGATAGGCGTCCGGAATACCGAGGGCCCCCACGGCAAACAAATCATCGCCGCCGTCTTCCCCGCCCCGCAGCGAATCATCGAGCTGACGTCAAAGATTGCCGGCGAGCGGGCCAACTACAGTGCTCTGGTTCAGAACCAGAAGTTTTATCGCGATATTTACGTCGCCATCCTTTTGATCATGACGGTTCTGGTTCTGTTCGCAGCGGTTTGGACCGGCCTTTTCCTTTCGAAGCGAATCACGATACCGATCGAGGCGCTTTCCGAAGCGACGCGGGAGATCTCGGCCGGTAACCTCGACCATCGCGTCGATATCCAAGCCCAGGATGAGCTTGGATTGCTCGTCACCTTATTTAATGACATGGCGGAGCAACTTCAAACCACCACCCGTGAACTGGAAGCGCGGCGCCGGTACATGGAAATCATTCTGGAAAGCATCCCGACCGGTGTGATCTCGGTCGATCCGGAGCTTCGTGTGAACAAGATCAATCGCGCCGCCCGCACGATGTTCCCCGCCCTTCGCAGCGAGAGCGTGACGGCATCCGTTGAAGGGAGTCCAGGTGAGGGTTCCATCATGGCGGACACGCTCGACCAGATCTTCTCGGGCGCGGATTTAGCGTCTATTCGCGAACTGCTTTGCAATGCCGAAACCAGCTCCGCCCGCCGCGAAATCGAGTTGAACACGCATGGGCTTCCTGTGCATAGCGCTGTGACTGCAACTCGGCTCACCACCGGCGGCTTCGTGCTGGTCGTGGAAGACCTGACCGAAGTTGTCCGCGCTCAAAAGGCCACCACATGGCGCGAAGTAGCTCGACGCCTTGCTCACGAGATCAAGAATCCTCTGACCCCGATTCAGCTTTCGGCGGAGCGCATTTCGCGAAATATCGCAAAGCTTCCCGCGGCGCCTCCTCGTATGACGAATGTGATTGAGGAATGTGTTCAGGCTATTGTCGAAGAGGTCTCCAGCCTTAAGAACCTGGTCGACGAGTTCGTCCGCTTCGCGCGCTTGCCGGCGGTGTCACGCGTTCCGAACAGCATGAAGGATCTGGTCGGGAAAACCATGTCTCTTTATGAAGACCGTTTGCACGGAGTAACGGTCGTCGTGGACTTGCCTGACGATCTGCCGCCTATCCTCATGGACGCCCTTCAAATGAAGCGTGTGTTGGTGAACTTGCTGGACAATGCGCTGGAAGCCTTGTCCGCAGAGCCCGTCCGGGAACTCAAGATCCGTTGCGAGCTGGCCCGCCACGACACCATGGCGCGTCTGACCATTGAAGACACGGGCCGGGGAATCGCTCCGGCAGATCGTGACCGTCTTTTCACTCCATACTTTTCGACGCGTGGGAACGGTACGGGCCTTGGCCTGGCCATCTCCAGCCGGATCGTTTCCGATCACGGCGGGTATATTGCCGCAGAGCCTAATTCTCCTAAAGGCACGCGATTTGTCATTGAGCTACCTGTATGCCAAGAATCCTCATTGTCGATGACGAGCCAGGCATCCGGCAGTCGCTGAAAGGCGTCTTCGAGGACGAAGGTTTCACGACCGAAGCTGTGGCCACCGGCGAAGAGTGTTTGCAAAAGTTTGCCCAAGGCGCCTACGACCTCGTCCTTCTGGACATCTGGCTGCCCGGCGCGGATGGTTTGGAAACGCTGCGCAAGCTGCGGCAGAGATCGCCCGAGACCCACGTCATCATGATCTCCGGTCATTCGACGATCGCCACGGCGGTCACCGCGACAAAGCTTGGCGCCTACGATTTCATCGAAAAGCCGCTGTCACTGGAACACATACTGCTCACCGCGCGCAACGCGCTGTCGCACCGGCGCCTGGAACAGGCCAATGACCTGCTGCGGCATCAATTGGAAGAACGATTCAATATTGTCGGCGAAAGCATTCCCATTAAGGCGGTGCGCAAGCAGATCGCCATCGTCGCTCCCACCAACAGCCGCGTCCTGATCTACGGCGAGAGCGGAACCGGGAAAGAGCTGGTCAGCCGGAACATTCACTTTATGAGCAGCAGAGCGAACTCGCCTTTTGTTGAAGTAAACTGCGCCGCAATCCCCGAAGAGCTCATCGAAAGCGAACTGTTCGGCCACACGAAAGGCTCGTTCACCGGCGCAAGCGATGCCAAAAAAGGAAAGTTCGAGCTGGCCGACGGCGGGACGCTGTTTCTTGATGAGGTCGGCGATATGTCTCTCAAAACTCAGGCCAAGGTCTTGCGCGCTGTCGAAGAACACAGCTTTCAGCCCATCGGTGCGCCGTCAGCCGTTCGCGTCGATGTGCGCGTGATCACCGCAACCAACAAGAACCTGCAGAACGAAATTGCCGCCAGCCGTTTCCGCGAAGATCTCTTCTATCGCCTGAACGTGATTCCGTTCTTTGTCCCGCCCCTGCGGGAACGCCGCGAAGACATACCCGTGCTTGCCCGCTATTTCATACGTGTATTTTCGGCCGAGCACGGACGCGGCCCAAAAGAGTTCACTTCCGAGGCGCTGGATATGCTCGTGGACTACTCCTGGCCAGGTAACGTCCGTGAACTCCGTAATGAAATCGAACGCCTCGTCATCATGGTTCAGGAAGACGCCATCCAGACCGGAGACCTCTCACTACCGAACGGAAACCACACCCCACGCGCTTCAACCCTCCACGAAGCCAGAGCGCGATACGAGCGCGAATTCATCATTTCAAAGCTCAAAGAAAACAATTGGAACGTTTCTCAAACGGCACGGCTCCTGGGGCTCGAACGTAGCTATCTTTATCGAAAGATGAAAGCGTACGGCATCGAAAAATAGGATCATTCAACACAAAGACACAAAACGCGCGGTCATAGACCGCGCCTACAGTTCAGAGGATTCGTGCGCAGCTGTAGGCGCGGTCTGTGACCGCGCGCCTTTGTGTCTTTGTGTTGAATTAGAACGTCCGGTAATTCGTGAACTGCAGTTCCACCCCGAAATCCGCTCCCCGCAACAATTGGATCGTCTCCTGAAGCAAATCCCGGCTCTTCGCGCTAACCCTGACGAAATCGCCTTGAATCGAGGCCTGGACCTTGATTTTGCTGTCCTTGATCTTCTTCACGATTTCCCGGGATTTTTCGACGGATATTCCGGATTGAATCGTGATCTCCTGACGGGCGGTTGAGCCTGCGGCGGGCGTAATCGGCCCATACAAGAAATTCTTGAGAGGAACTTTTCGTTTGGCGAGTTTCTGCTGAAGGATGTCGACTGCGGCCTTCACCTTGAAATCATCGATGCTTTGCACAATCAGCTTCTTGTCCTTTTCGTTCAGGTCGATCTGAGATTTGGAATCTTTGAGATCGAATCGCGTCTGAATCTCTTTGCGCGCCTGCTGTACTGCGTTTAATACCTCTGGCATATCCACTATGGACACAACGTCGAAGCTATTGTCTGGCATAACGCTAGTATAGCTGCGGAGAGTAAAATAAGTTCATGAGACTGCTCAATCTACTCCGTCTCCGCTGTCCAATCTGCGGCAAAGGCCGGCTGTTCCACGGTTATTTCGACAGTCCGGAGCGCTGCCCCGCCTGTGGGTACTACTTCATGCGAGAGAGCGGATACTTTCTCCCACACGTTGCCATCGGCTACGTTGCGACGGTCCTGGTTGCACTTGGGTCATGGCCCGTGCTGCGCTACGTCTTCGGAATCCGGTCCCCGGCTCTCACACTTGGCATCATGATCGCGGTCGCCATCCTGTTTGGCGTTTGGTTCACCCGGTACGCCAAAGCGATTTGGCTCGCATTGGACCTCACGCTCAATCCACCAGCCGCCGATGACTTTGAACCCAGAGGAAGGTAAAACACAAAGACACAAAGGCACAAAGACACCAAGAAAGGCCGCAAAAAAATAGACTTTACTTGCGGCCTTTCTTGGTGTCTTTGTGCCTTTGTGTCTTTGTGTTTTACCTTCCTGCCTGCGGAATGCGGTATGATGCAGCCTCCCCATGACATACCGTTGGATCATCCTTATTTTTGGGATGCTGGCTTACACCACCAGCTACTTTGCAAGGACAAATTACACCGGAATTGCAAAATTTGTGTCGGCGGATCTTGGTCTCGACAAGGCTTCGTTGGGTGTGATGGGATCCGTGTTTCTCTACGCCTATGCCTTGGCGCAAATGCCATGGGGCTTCGCGTCCGACCGGTGGGGCAGCCGAAAGGCGATTGGCCTGGGAGTTTTCTTGACAGCGATTACGCTGTGGGGATTCGCAACCAGCGGCAGCTTTAACAACCTGCTATTCTGGCGCGCCAGCAATGGTATCGCCGCAGCGGCTGTTTACGTCGCAATGGCGGGCGCGCTCTCGCGATGGTTTGCTCCAAAAGAGCGAGGATTTTGTCAAAGCATTTTCGCAGCGGTGGGAGCAACGGTTGGCGAAGGAACCGCGAACTTGATTGTCCCGTATCTTGCGATCAACGTCGCCTCAGGCTGGCGGCAATCGACAGAAATTCTGGCGGGAATCATCGGCGGGATTGGAGTCGCGTGCGTGCTGTTCTTGCGATCGGCTCCGCCCGGCCAACACGCTACAGTGCGAAAGCCTCCGGATTGGGCGATAGTGCGCGACCTGCATCTTTGGTGTTTCATTCTGGTGTATTCCGGATCCATCATTGCGATTCGAATTCTTCCATTATGGCTGCCGATTTACGCTGCGGACATTTATATCAACCAGGGAATGCCTTTGGAACGAGCGGTACTGGCGGCTGGGGTTCTGAGCACGCTTTATCTGGCCGGCCGCCTCGCCGGCGTGCCACTGGCGGGTTTCATTTCGGACCGCCTCATGAGCCGTGGAATCTCTCGCACCTCACTCGCCATCGCTTTCCTGTTTTTCACTGCAATTCTCTTCCGGTTGATGCCCGCGGGTATCCGCTCGACAACAATTCTCGGCGGGATCGCTTTTCTGATGGGGATCTCGATCAACATGTATCCACTCGTCACGACGGCGGTGTCGGAAACGTTCGGTCCCGCGAAGACCTCGTCCGTCATGGGATTCCTGAATACATTTGCGCAACTCTCGGGGGCAACTGCGCTGTTGGTGAGCGGCTACCTTGGAATCGCGTTAAACTCCGCTCCTGGAAATGCGCTTGAGGAATATCGCGGAATCTGGCTGGTGGGGATGGTGGGTTGTCTGCTTACAGGGACGAGCGGCGTAGTCATGTCATTTTTGAGCCGCGGATTGCGCGGATTGCGCCGATTTGAATCCGCGTAATCCGCGTAATCCGCGGCTAGTTTTCAGCTCAGCTGTAGGCGCGGTCTGTGACCGCGCGTTTTTCCTGCAAGTCGAACGTTTTGCGCATTGCGGAAAAGACGCGCGGTCACAGACCGCTCCTACAGTTTCGGGAATTTCGAGTTTCGCGACAGAAACTACCCGATCTTTCCTTCCGAGGTTGAGGACGCTGTGGCGTACAGCTTTCTCTGGATTCGGCCCGCCTTGTAGGCCAACCGCCCGG
>Ga0066710_100007120_pt1 | contig 10617 bp, 6 predicted proteins | sample GraSoiAngelo_159_FD_79666 | JGI IMG/M metagenome (GOLD analysis project Ga0066710, IMG submission 79666) | Grasslands soil microbial communities from the Angelo Coastal Reserve, California, USA - 14_1009_16_40cm | ecosystem: Environmental > Terrestrial > Soil > Grasslands | place: USA...
AACCTGCCCAAACGCATCAAGGAACAATGCCAGGACACCGACCAGCCCAGCGCGGCGCTGGTTAAGGACCTCAAACAACGAGGTTTGCTGGACGACACCCTGGTCATTTGGGGCGGTGAATTCGGCCGGACCGTCTATTGCCAGGGCAAAATTGAAAAAGACAATTACGGCCGCGACCATCACGGTCGCTGCTACTCGATCTGGATGGCCGGTGGAGGCGTGAAACCGGGCCTCACCTACGGCCAGACCGACGACTTCTGCTACAACGTGGTCGAGAACCCCGTCCACATTCACGACCTCAATGCCACGGTACTGCGCTGCCTCGGCATCAATCACGAGAAACTGACCTACCGCTTCCAGGGCCGCGACTTCCGCCTCACAGACATCCACGGCGAAGCGGTCAAAGGCATCCTGGCGTAAACCGCGTTCCCACGACAGCCCTTTCAGAATTCCCAAGTCCAAACGCCCAATGATCAAAGAATGACCCAGTCCCAAGATCCAATCCCGACTCCACTGAGGACGGTTTGGGTGTTGGGAATTGGAGTTTCTTTGGGTATGGGGAATTGGCAATTGGAACTTATCCCCTTTCGCCCATGACCGGCACGCCGATCGCCCGAGGCGGACTCTATCTGCTCTTTTTCCTCTCCGGTGCGGCGGGTCTCGGCTATCAGATGGTTTGGTCGAAAATGTTTGCCGCCGGGTTGGGCCACGAAATGCCGGCTGTATTGGCCGTCGTTTGCGCGTTCATGGGTGGAATGGCCATCGGCGCGTGGACGCTGGATGGAGTGGTCGCGCGGAGCCGGCGCCCCGGTTACTGGTATGCAGCGCTGGAGATTCTTATCGGCCTGTGGGGACTGCTTTCAACCGCGGTGGTACCAGCCGTGAATCGATCGGCCTCGAGTCTCACCGGCCTCGAACCCTCCGCATTGCGCCATTGGGGCGTCGCTTTCGCCCTGCCGTTCCTCGCGTTGTTGCCCGCTACCGCAGCGATGGGCGCAACGCTACCGGCCATGGAAAGGTTTCTGGCGCCGCTCACGTTGCATGGCCGCTGCGTGGGCGCGATTTACGCCGCGAACACATCCGGAGCCGTCGCCGGAATTCTGCTCAACGCGTTCTTCCTGGCGCCGGCGCTCGGGTTGCGCCAGTGCGCATGGCTGCTCGCAGCGGTCAATCTGTTATGCGGTGTCGCAGCCTTGATTGTCGCAGCGCGGCTCTCTCCCAGTGCCGCCGTGATGGAATCGAGCGGGCGAGCGGAAGATTCAATGAAGTTGCCGTCCAACAAAGCCGCCGCGTGCAAGGACCTGCGCGCTTCCGCAATGCCCCCCGCTCTGTCCCGACTGCGCCTGAATACCACCGTCTTCCTCAGCGGCCTCTTTGGCGTCGGTTTCGAGACCGTCAGCGTGCGCGTCCTGTCCCAGGTATTGGAAAACACGATTTACACTTTCGCGACGGTGCTGGCCGTTTTCTTGTTGGGCACATCGATCGGGGCGGCGCTTTATCAACGATTCGGAAGCCGTCCGGCGCCTCCTTTCCTGCTCGCCGATCTGCTGGGCACGATTTCGCTGGCCTGCCTGCTGAGTGTGATGGCGGCGGCGCACGCTCAACCCGTTTACGATCATTGTCGCGCCGCATTCGGCGACAGCCAGTTCAGCGTGCTCGCGGCGGAAATGGGCGTCGCCGCGACAGTTCTGCTGGTGCCGACGGTTTTCATGGGCGCAACGTTCAGCCACCTCGTGCAGTCGGCGGCGGGCAAAGTTGGGCAGGCCTCCCGCCAGCCTCCGCCGAGCCTCCCGCCCGCGAGCATTGCGATGCTGGCTTCCCCTTCCCTGCCGCAGGCGGCCCTCGGGTCAGGCGGGACTCCTGCCCTGCCTGGTGCCCGTCCCATCGCGGGCGGCGTTGGTCGGGCAGCCGCGCTCAACACCTTCGGCGGAGCTTTGGCACCGGCGTTGTTTGGCGTTTTTCTCCTGCCAATCTTCGGCTCCAAATCGACGCTGGTTTTGATCTCGGTCGGCTACCTGACATTGTTGCCCACTGTCGCGCGGTGGCGCTGTGGATTCTTGGTTGCGTCTGTCGCGTTCATGTCGGCGCTCCCGGCCAATCTGCACGTCGTTCAGGTTCCCCTCGGGGGGTGGGTCGCGGAGTATCGCGAAGGTGTGATGGCCTCGGTGGCTGTGATTGAAGACGCCCGTCGTGATCGGGTGCTGCGCGTCGATAACCGGTTCCAAATGGGCGGAACCGCTGCGGCCGCGGCGGAATATCGCCATGCCCACATCCCCCTGCTGCTCCATCCCGCGCCCAGGCGCGCGCTCTTCCTCGGCCTGGGCACCGGCATCAGCTTCGGCGCGGCCGCGCTGCACACCGACGTCCACAGCGACGGGGTCGAATTGGTGCCCGGAATCGTCCAGGTCATGGGCCAATTCGAGCCATACAACTTCTCGCCCCACCGCCGACCCGGGACGAAAATATTTGTCGCCGACGCTCGCCGTTTCGTCCGCGCAGCCAGCGCGAACTACGATGTGATTGTGGCCGACCTTTTCCATCCTGCCCGCGATGGCGCCGGCTCGCTCTACACCCTCGAACATTTCCGATCCGTTCGCGAGCGACTCGCGCCTGGCGGTCTGTTTTGCCAATGGCTGCCGCTGCACCAACTCGATGGCGACATGCTCCGTGTCATCATCCGAACCTTTCTGGAAACCTTTCCCGAAGCGCAGGCCTGGCTGTTGCGCTTCAACGTGGACGCGCCCGTGCTCGGTCTGGTGGGGAGCGCGAAGCCGCGGAATTATTCGGTGGACTGGGTGGAGCAACGTTTGGGTGACCCCGATCTCGAAAGAGAACTCAAGAAACTTGCCCTGGCCGATTCGATCCGCCTCTTCGGCAACCTGCTGGCCGGACCGAAAGCGCTGCGAGATTTTGCCGGCGACGCCCCGCTGAACACGGACGACCACCCGCGCGTGACGTACGGGGCGCCGCGATTCTCCTACCAAAAGAGAGCCGCGCCTTACGGGCGTTTGTTGACTTTGCTGCGGTTGGGCCTGCCGGATTCAGTCGAATTGTTGAGAGTGGATTCCGCCGCCGGAGCGGACCAATTCACGACGCGGTTGACCCGGTATTGGAACGCTCGGGACGTGTACCTGAACGGCCTCATGGAAGAAGCGCAAGGTCGGGAGTCGAAAGCCATCGATCTGTTTGTCGCAAGCGCTCGGCTGAGCGACGATTTCACGACCGGCTACGCCCAGTGCCTGAGTCTGGCCACGATCTGGGCCCGAACCAAGCCGGCCGCAGCGCGCGCCTTGCTGCGGCGGTTGGTTGAGGCACAGCCCGCGCGGCCAGTCGCGAAAGAAATGCTGGAAAAACTGTTCGATCAGTGATGTTTTGCTGGAAATAACGGGAAAACCGGGTTCAATAGCGCCTGTCCGTTGCGCGTCCAACTCGAAAATAAATTTATGAAAGAATCCCTCCCCGGACCGCTTTTGACACTTTCCCTCACAATCTTCCTGGCTCCGGCATTGTCCGGCGCCGCCGATGACTGGCCGCAGTGGCGGGGGCCCGATCGTTCGGATATTTCCAGGGAATCCGGTTTGCTCAAGGAATGGCCGACTGGCGGGCCCCGGCGCATTTGGCTCTACAAAAACGCGGGCAATGGTTACTCGGGCCCGGCGGTGGTGAACGGCAAGTTGTTCACCCTTGCCGCGCGCGACAGCGGCGAAATTCTCATCGCCTTGAACGCCGACACCGGGGAGGAACTCTGGACTGCCGCCTTGGGGCCGGTTCTACAGGTGGATCATGGCGGCGGACCGCGCGGAACGCCCACGGTGGATGGCAATCGCATTTATGCGCTCGGCGGAAAAGGCAATCTGGTCTGTGTGGGCGCCGCCGACGGAAAAGTAATTTGGCAGACCTCGATGACGGATCTGGGCGGCACACGGCCGCACTGGGGCTACTCCGAGTCTGTGTTAGTGGACGGGGACAAAGTCGTCTGCACACCCGGGGGCGCCAAGGGCGCTCTGGCAGCGCTCGACAAAATGACCGGCAAACTCGTCTGGCAATCGAAGGAATTCACCGACGGCGCCCAGTATGTCTCCATCGTTCCTGCGGACCATGACGGCACGCGCGAATATATCCAGCTAACGACGCAGCACCTGGTTGGCGTAGCGGCGAAAGACGGCAGATTGTTGTGGCGGTCCGTGTTTCCCGGCCGGGTCGCGGTCGTTCCCACGCCGATTGTGCACGACGATTGCGTTTACGTCACGGCGGGCTACAACGCGGGATGCAAACTGGTCAAATTCAGTCCGAACAATCAGGTTTCCGACGTGTATGAGAACAAGGAGATGATCAACCACCATGGCGGTGTCGTGCTGGCGGGCGATTATCTTTACGGCTATTCCGATCGCGGGGGATGGTTGTGCCAGGAGTTCAAAACCGGCAAGCAAATCTGGAGCGAGAAGAACGCGCTCGGCAAAGGCGCGGTCAGTTGCGCGGACGGGATGTTGTATTGCCTGGAAGAAAACAGCGGTACGGTGGTGCTTGTCGAGGCCTCCGCCGCCGGCTGGAAGGAGCACGGGCGTTTCAAACTCGAGCCTCAGACCACCATCCGCGATCCCGAGGGCAGAATCTGGACGCACCCGGTCATTGCCAACGGGAAACTCTATTTGCGCGATCAAGACCTGATCTTCTGTTACGACGTTAAGAAAGGGTAATGCAACCGACCCATGAACCTCAACGTAGGGCAGGCCTCTTGCCTGCCTGTTCTCGCGTGAGAGGCAGGCGGGACGAACGGCCCTGCATTGCGCCAGGATTCAGGGCCGTTGAGCAGGTCCGAAATGAACGCGGGAATTCTACGAGCTGCGACTCTTTGGAATAAATGCGACCGCGGTTGCGACAGGAAAGCCGGGGCGGCGAATGTGCCGGCAAGCTGCTCTGGCCAACCCGGAGTTGGACTTGCGCCCTCCCGGTTGCGAGTGTCCCCCGGCCTTGATTCTTCACTCCAACACTGAGCGGAAGGGAGTCGCCGGCGTTGACCAGTGCACGCGCCGCCGAGAGACGGACCATCTGGAGCGACGGCGCGTAGGCGCCAACCCAAAGCGCCGACGCAGCCACGGGTTCCTTTGGTTCCCGATCGATTCCCACGTTTTCGGAGTTGGTAAAAGTGAAGTCGCGGACGAACCACTGCTCCGAATCAGTTGAGCCCGCATTCGCGATTTCAATCGGCGGTTCGCCGGAATCGGGAACGAGTTAGCGGACAATTTAGTAGCGCGGGAGTCAGCGGCGATTCAATTCTTGCAGCTGACAAACGTCTGCCCTGAAACCTACACTTGCGCCCGGCGATGATTCGATGTTAATAAAACATCAGCCCAGTAAACAGCCCAACTGAAAGGCACAAGATATGCGCAGATTCAGACTGTCTTTCCCGGCGCCGACCTTTAGCAGGGAATTTCGGCAACGAGCCTTTACGCTGATCGAACTATTGGTCGTGATTGCGATCATCGCGATCCTGGCCGGCTTACTATTGCCGGCATTGGCGAAAGCCAAAACAAAGGCACAAGGCATCCTGTGCATGAGTAACAACAAACAGCTAATGTTGGCCTGGCGACTCTACTCCGATGAGGCCAACGACCAACTCGTCGGCGCGGCCAATTGGACGCCGCCCGGGGAGACACCGAGCCGTGACGGCAATTCTCCCTGGTTCAGCTCCTCGCGTCCCAATTGGACTGGAGGCAGTTGGCTAACCTTGAACAACCTCCGAGACGATAACAACTGGAACCATGAGAAGTGGACGAAAAAAAGCCCCCTCTGGCCGTATTGCGGCAATGCGGTCGGGATTTGGCATTGTCCGGCGGACCGGAGCACCGCGATCAACAACAAAGGGGAGCGGACGCCCCGCATTCGAAGCATGTCGATGCAAAACTGGATGGGGGGGCCGGGCTGGGATAATTCCGGCCCGTGGACTCCAAACACTAAGTCAGGCTGGGTCGTGTTTTTGAAGCAGTCCAATATTCTCAACCCCGGCCCGGCGCAAACGTTTGTGCTGCTGGACGAACGGGAGGACAGCATCAATGACGGTTATTACGTAGTGGATATGGCCGGTTATCCCGACAAGCCCGCCAGTTGGAAGATTGTGGATTTTCCGGCGAGCTATCACAACAGCGCGGGAGGCCTTTCCTTTGCCGATGGTCACGCGGAGATTCACCGATGGCGCGACCCGCGAACAATGCCAAACCTCAAGAAAGTGGACTTAACCCTGAATGTGCCGTCGCCCAAGAATCAGGATGTTTTCTGGCTGCAGCAGCACGCCACTCGGAATACGACGGGTGCGGGAGCCAATTGAGCTTTGAGTTTTTTCTAGTTCGGGCTGATTTCGTGGTATCGATTAATGGCGGGGTAAATCACTCTTTTCGTCCGCCCATTCGGCCAGCGGACTTCGATGCTGTTGACATTGGTTTCAACGCCAAGTCCGAAATGTGCCGTGTTGGCATGTTGTGACCGATACGAATCTCCCGTCACCAGGCGGCGAATTTGTTTGCCGGCGGGCGTGTCCAGCGTGATTTTGGCGCCCACCGGAGAGCTTCCGCCCCCTTTCTCGCGCAAGCGGACGCCGATCCAATTCCCGCTTTGCGACCAGCGGTTTTGCAGGATGTGAAGGCCCTGCCGTTTTTCCGGCCATTCCTCGAACGTGGTCAGCAGCAGGTCGAGTTTGCCGTCGCCATCGAGATCATCACTCACCAGATTGCGACAGTCCTCCTCGGCGGAGACGCCCATGAAGTAGCCAATTTCCAGAAACGATCCGGCCGATTCGTTCATGAACAAGCGGTTTTTTTCGTAGCCTCCATACGATTGTCCAGCGCCGTAAAATTTGTCGGCCGTGGACTTGAAATAAAGATCCAGCGCGGGATCAAGCCGGGAACTCGCCGCGTAGATGTCGTGACGCCAGAATTGGGTCTCGTAATCCCTGGCGGACGGCCGGCTCTTATGACCGTTGACGATGTAAATGTCCAGATCGCCATCATTGTCGAAATCGAAAGAAGTCGCACCCCAGGACCAGCCGGACCGCGCGACCTGGTCGCTCAACTGGGTTTGTTCGAATTTGTCAGCCCGGGCAAGATACATTCGATTGCCGTAGGCCATCCGGGATCGCCTGGTTTTGTTATCCGGAAATCCGGCCGGCCCAAGCCCCATTTGGTTCAATCGCTGAGCGACGAACGAGTTCATGCCGATCATCAGAAAATCGAGCCGGCCATCGCCGTCATAATCACCAAACGTGTGGGCCATGCCGAAGGCGTGCGTTTCCTGGAGAACCTTGTCAGTCATTTCCGTGAAATGGCCGCGGCCATCGTTATAGTAAATATCGACGCCGGCAAAATCACTGACGACCAACAAATCCAGGTCGCCGTCGTCGTCCAGGTCCACCAAGGAACTGCTGTAGGTGCGGCGAAATCTTTTCGCCGCCAGGCCGGCGGTGACTGTCGCGTCGCGAAATCGTCCCTGGCCATCGTTGGTCAGCAGAAAGGAGGGAAAGCCGTCGTTGGCGTCGTCAAAAGGGGTGGGCATTTGACCGCCCACGTAGGGCAGTTTGTATTGGGCGAGCCAGATGTCGAGCGAGCCGTCTCCGTCGATGTCGCCCGCGGTCATGACGAAAGGATTGAGCAACGGCTCGACCGCCGACCAAACACGCCGGCCGGCTTGGGTGAACCGGCCGCCGTCGTCGCCGCTGAAAAGCAGGAGCCCCCTTTGGTCGGCGGCAAGAAAATCCGCCCTGCCGTCACCGTCAAAGTCCGCGATGACGGCGGCGTTGATGAGGCTGCGGAGTTGCGGACACAATGTCTTCTTTTGGAACTGGCCGTTGCCGTTGTTCCGCAAGACGACGTTTTTGCAGCCCAAGATGACTTCCGACAGCCCGTCGCCGTCCAGGTCGTACAGGATCAGCGGGTCGATAAAGATGGTCCCCGCCAGCGGTTCGATCGCCGCGGCCAGGACCGCCTGGAAGGCAGGCTCGCCCCGGCGCGAAAGGATTTTCAAATCGGTCGCGTCAATCAACCTCGCGAACGGGGTTCGGTCGCCGTCAGGACCTTCGCCCCATTCAACGCGCAGATTACCCCGCAATATGGAGCGCTCTTGCCGGGTCGGGTTGTTAACGTGCGCCTCCAGATAAATCACCGATCTCGGAGGCGGACCGGTGTCGAACTGCGGGTGACGCCACTCCGTTTGCTCGACGCGATAGCCTTCGCTTTTCCACGTGTCCAGCAATTGACGCCATCGGTCCATCGGAATCGTTTCAGGCGTCAGCTTCAAACTGAATTCCTTGATGTCTCGATCGTGTTCCGATTGGGCGATTGGTTTTCCGAAAAACAATGCTTCGAAAGGAAAGCTTTTCAGGACGACGAATTCGTCGGCATTGGTTCGCAAGTCGTCCCAGAGTTTGACGAACACCTCCTCGTGCTTTTCCGCAATCAATTCGGCCGGCCACACCGTCTGGTCCAACTGGTTTTGCTCGGCTTCGATCTGAAGGAATTTCCGGGTCAGGTCCGCGTCCGGGAATTGGGGTTGCTCTGCCTGCTGGTCGGCTTTCAGGGTGTCGAGTCGGGTGGCACGCCGGTTGAACTTCGCCCGAAGCCAGTAGATGCCGGCTGCGGCGACTGCGAGGACTAACACTACCCGCACGAAAGGGATCGCGGGCGGGCGACTGTAGCGTCGGGCCATCGAGGGCTATTTGTTCTGGGTTGAGCCCTGCGTGGAGGTGAAGTCGCGCGCGACCATGTGAATTCATTCGAGTTTCTGCAAACTCCGATCTCCGCCAACCGCACCGCCGCGCACCGTAACGAGACTTTCGTGTCCCGTCCAGTCCCGACTAGGAATTGACGGTCACTTCCAAGTCGGCCAGCGAGATAATTTGCGGCGACAGCGGAAAAAGGACTTCGCACTCGTCGTTGGCAGCAGGGCTGGACGCTTCGAACTTGGTTGTGAGTCGAACGGTGTAGATGGACTCGGGTTCGGCAGTGCCCACGATCAGTCCCGGCTTCAACGAGACCGTAGCCGCGAAACTCTTGACGACGGCGAGGGGGCGCTGGAGCGGGGCGCTGGCTGGCAGCCCGGCGAGTTCCGGTTGCGAGACCGTTTTCCCTGTGGGACCCTCGGAGTTGATGCGGATCCGCTGCGCCCGATTTTTGGGAGCGGATAACCCAACATCCGGAGATCCCATAAACCTGCTTGTCGTTGTGGGGCTCTTGTGCAATTCTGGACTAGCTCAGATGACCCCGGAGGAAACAGCCCGGCAGCGAATCGACGAGATGCTCAGCGCGTCCTTTTCCTCGTGGATCGCGGAAATCTCGGCCGGCAGACGCTCAAGGAATTCCAGCAATTCGTCTCGCCTGTAAACAACTACAAGTTCACCGAGGAATATATCGTCCAGCATCTCACCGGTAACTCTCTAGACAAATCCGCGCGCGTCGTCATCGGCACGATCCAGCGCATCTACTCCATGCTCAAGGGCGAGAAAGAACCCGCGTCAGACCTCGACGATCTGCCAATTGAAAGTCTCGAAGGTATGGCACAATGCCTCATCCGGCCTTCTGGCCTCCCTCGCCCATCGGATGGGGGAGGGGCTGGAGGTGAGGGCTTGCTGTTCAAGGAACCCGTCCCGGTCGAATACAACCCGGATTTTCCCATCGAAGAATTCGACTTCATCATTACCGATGAGTGCCACCGCTCCATCTACAATCTCTGGCGGCAGGTGCTCGATTATTTTGACGCATCGCTCATCGGCCTCACTGCGACGCCGTCCAAACAGACCTTCGGTTTTTTCCAGCAAAACCTCGTCATGGAATACAACCATGAGAAAGCCGTGGCCGACGGCGTGAACGTGGGCTGCGACATCTACCGCATCAACACAGCCATCACGCAGGGCGGTTCGAAAGTGGACGCCGGTTTCTTCGTGGACAAACGAGACCGGCAAACGCGCAAAGTCCGCTGGGAGCAGCTCGATGAAGTCCTCGCCTACGACGCCTCAGCCCTCGACCGCGACGTGGTCGCCCCGGACCAGATCCGCACCGTGCTCGCGACATTCCGCGACAAGGTCTTCACCGACATGTTCCCGGGCCGCACGGACCTGCCTAAAACCCTCATCTTTGCGAAGGACGACACCCACGCCGACGACATCGTGCGAATCTGCCGCGAGGTGTTCGGCAAAGGCAACGATTTTTGCCAGAAAATCACCTATCGCACCGGCTTCGTCCGTATCGTCGAAAAGAAGCAGCAGGCAGACGGCAAGGAAGTCGAGGAAGTCACCTGGAAACGGGCCTCTAGCCTGTCACCCGAGGAAATCCTGAGCGCCTTTCGCAACAGCTACTTTCCGCGCATTGCCGTCACCGTGGACATGATCGCGACTGGCACGGACATCAAGCCTCTGGAAATTGTTTTCTTCATGCGGTCCGTCGCCTCGAAAAACTTCTTCGAGCAGATGAAAGGCCGCGGCGTGCGCGTGGTCTCCGACACCGAGATGGAACAGGTCAACCCCGGCATCAAACGGAAAACCCGCTACGTCATCGTGGATGCCGTCGGCGTTTGCGAACGGGTGCAGACCGAATCCCGCCCGCTGGAAAAGAAACCCACCGTCAGCTTCGACAA
>Ga0066710_100007122_pt1 | contig 10616 bp, 8 predicted proteins | sample GraSoiAngelo_159_FD_79666 | JGI IMG/M metagenome (GOLD analysis project Ga0066710, IMG submission 79666) | Grasslands soil microbial communities from the Angelo Coastal Reserve, California, USA - 14_1009_16_40cm | ecosystem: Environmental > Terrestrial > Soil > Grasslands | place: USA...
ACGACGTTGCGGGTGAGGTCCGCGAGTGCGAGGACCGCGGCGATCCGGCCTTGCGTGAGGTCGACATCGTCGACTGTGGAGACGGTGCGCGACAGCGTGTCGGAGCCGCGGATCGGCGAGAGCAGCGCGCCCCGCCTCGGACCGTTCTCGCGTGAGGCCCACACCTCGCCGACGACGACCGGCGCCTTGATCGCGACCAGGTCGCCGACCAGCGGGACCACTGACTGCTTGCTGGCCATCGCCGCCTTCGGTCCGCCGATCAGCAGGACCTCGGCGCCGCGTCCGTCGATTCGGCTCACCGTCGTGTCCGGGCCACCGACCGTGTCGAAGCTGATGAACCCGCTCTGCTGCAAGGTCGCGAGAAGGTCATCGCGGCCGTTCGTTCCCCCGCTCACCAACCGCTCCGCAAGGAGCCGCCAGCCCGCGTCGCGCACGGTGTTCTTCCGGGCCGTCGGGATGCCGAGTTGGTTGGCCAGAGCGGCGGTGTCGTCGTCGTTGCCGAGCTTCCATTTGGCCTCGAGCCAGACGACGCCCGAGACCGTCGCGCTGGCCTGGCGGGCGAGGACGACCGACTCGTGCACCGGTTTGTCATCGATGCCACGGGTTGCGACAACGACAACGGTGGAAACCGACAGCTGGTCAGAAACCGCGTGCGGCGCGAGACCAGTGAGGTAGTCCTTGAGGCGCGAGCTCTCGTCGCGTAACTCGTCGTTCTCCGCCTTGATGGAGTCGGCGCGGCGTTCGACGCGAGCGATCCGGTCGTTGAGTGCGTCGACCGTCGGCTGGCTCAACACGCCGTAACCCATCACCACACCGACGGCCAACGCGAGGAAGACCGCGACGAGCGACACCACGTGGAAGCGAAAGTTGATCATGACGTCGCGCTACCTCGTGAGCGAATCCCAGAGATCCTCGATGGTGAGCCGGAACCCATCGAGCAGCGTGTGAATCGGTCGCGAGACGATCACGACGACGACGATCGCCACGAGCGCGGCGGCAACCAGCAGGGCAATGTCGAGTCGGTGGACTCGTCCTTCGTAGAGCTGGCTCACGCCTTTGGCATCGACCAGTGCCGGACCGAGCCGCAACCGCGTGAGGAACGTCGACGCCATCCCCCGCCGGCCCTTGTCGAGGAACTCGATCATGGTCGCGTGCGTGCCGACGGCAACGATGAGCGACGCCCCGGCCTCGTAGGCGAGCAGCATCGCGACGTCTTCGCTCGTCCCCTCCGCGACGAACTCGTGATACCGAACACCCCACGCGACGAGGTGCTCGCGCCCGGGCGCCCGCCCGTCGGGATGCACGTGATGAATCAGGTCCGCGCCGCACCGCACGGCGCGCTCGGAAACCGAGTCGAAGTCACCGATGATGACGTCGGGAGTGAAGCCCATCTCGAGCAGCGCGTCGGCGCCGCCGTCGACGCCGATCAAGATGGGCCGGTACTCCCGCAGGTAAGGGCGCAACGCCTTGAGATCGGCGCGGTAGTCGTGTCCGCGTACGACAACCAGCGCGTGTTGGCCGTCGAAGTCCCTGCTGAGCGGAGGCAACACGAGCGGTTCGAACGTGAGCCGCGCTTCTCGTTGGATGTACTCGAGGGTGTTGCTCGCGAACCGCTCGAGCTCCCCGCCGATTTGGGACCGCGCGTTCTCCATCGCGGCGACGATCTCGGGCTCCTCGATCACCCGCCCGGTCCCGATGACTTCACTACGGCGCCAAACGTTGCCGTCGACGTCGACGCGCACGAACTCGCCTTCACGCAGGCGCTCGAACAGCTCCGGACTGGCCTCGTCGACGAGCCGGACTCCCGCTTGCACCAGGCGCAGCGGCCCCCGGTTCGGGTACCGCCCGGTGATCGACTGCGCGACGTTGACGACGACCTTGACGCCCGCCTCGATGAGGCCGTCGGCGGCGAGGCGGTCGAGATCGGCATGGTCGATCACCGCGACATCGCCGGGCTCGAGGCGCTTGAGAAGATCCTTGGTCCGTTTGTCGAGCCGCACGGTCCCCGACACGTCCGTAGGCGCGGGCGCGCCCCGTGAGCGGCGCGGAAGCAGCCTCACCGCTTTCCGCTCCTGGCGCCTCCGGCGCCGGGCCGCTTGGGCCCCGGCTCGCGGCTCGGCGGGATACTCGCCACGCGGGCGCTCGCCTCTGGCACGTCCGCCCGCGCGCTGCGCAACAGCTCGGCCGCGTGGTTGCGCCCGTGGTCCGACTCGCCGACGCCGGCGAGCATGCGCGACAGCTCGGTGACGCGGGCGTCGCCGTCGACAGACTGCGCCAGGGCCACCGTGCGGCCGCTCGTCTCTCGCTTCTCCACGACCATCTGTGAGTCCGCGAACGCTGCGACCTGCGCCAGATGCGTGACGCAGAGCACTTGGCGTTCGTCCGCCAGCTTCGCCAGCAGCCGGCCCACCGCGAGCCCGGCTTCACCGCCGATCCCGGCATCGACCTCGTCGAACACCACGGTTGGTGGGGCCAGAGAGAGCACCAGCCGGAGGGCCAGCATGGCACGCGCGAGTTCGCCTCCGGACGCGGCACGCGCGAGCGGCCGGGCGGGCTCACCGGGATTCGCCGCGAGGTGGAACGTGGTCGCGTCGGCGCCGTCGTCGCCCAGGGCGATCGATTCGACGACGACCTCGAGCCGCGCCGCGGGCATCGCGAGCTCGCGCAGACGGGCAGTCACGGCTTCCGCGAGGGGCTGACTCGCGCCCGCTCGCAGGCGAGTCAGCTCACGTGCCGCGTCGGACGCCCGTGCCATCGACGCCGTCCGTTCGGCTTCGATCTCGCGCGCGCGCGTCTCGAAGCCTTCGAGGTCGGTGAGCCGGCGCACGGCATCGGCGGCGAATTCGAGGACGTCGACCAGCGTGTCGCCGTACTTGCGGCACAGGTCTCGAAGTAGCTGGCGCCGCGCTCGCACGCTCGTCAGGCGCTCGGGATCATCCGCGACAGATTCGTACGCGAGTCGCAACTCTCGCGCGAGGTCAGCGAGATCCGCCTGACCCGTTCGCAAGCGGTCCGTCAAGTCGCCGAACGGCGCGCGCGCCGACAATGTGGTGACTGCCTCGCCGATCGCGTCCAGCGCGCGTTCCTCCAGCACGCTGTAAGCGTGGATCAGCGCTTCGCGATGCGCAGTCGCGTCGGCCAGGAGCGACTCCTCGGCCTCGAGAAGTGACTCTTCGTCGACGTCGTCGATCGCGGCCTGTTCGATCTCGCCAACTTGGAACCGCAGCAGGTCGATCTCACGGGCGCGCGACCGCGCGTCGCCACCCAACGACTCGAGCTGGCGCGCCAGATCCCGCTCGTCGGCACGGGCGGCGCGGAGTTCCTTGAGGAACTGGTGCGCCTCGTCGCCGATGAACGCGTCGAGGGCGGCCCGCTGCGCGGCCGGTTCGAGCAGCCGTTGGTGGGCGTGCTGGCCGTGGAGCTCGATCAGCTCCGACGCGACGTCGGCCAGCTCCCCCGCGGTCGCGAGCCGCCCGTCGATGTACGCGCGGCTGCGTCCGTCAGTCGGTACGACGCGGGCCAGCACGACTTCCTCGCCGTCACCGCGGAGGAACCGTCCCTCGACCCGGGCTTCGGAGGCGCCGTGACGAACGATCGACGCGTCCGCCCGTCCTCCCAACAGCAGCGCCAGGCCCTCCACGAGCAGCGTCTTGCCGGCGCCGGTCTCGCCGGTGATCGCGGTGAGCCCGGGACCGAGCAGGACCGTGACGTCGTCGACGATCCCCAGGTCGCGGACGTGCAGCTCCGCCAGCATGGTCATCGATCCGGGAGCTGGAACTTGGCTTTCAAGATCTGGTGGAAGTCCCTCGGTTCCAAGGTCACGACACGGGCCGGCTTCGGGGCGCCGGTGCACCGCACGGAGTCACCGGCGTCGAGCTGGCCCAGCTCCTGACCGTCGAGGGTCAGCACCACCGCCCGGGATTCGGTGACGGTGAGGAGGAGTTCCTCCTCCGCATCGAGGACGAGCGAACGGTCGAACAGCATGTGGGGCGACACGGGCGTGAGCAGCAGGCAACGGTGCCGCGGCGAAACGATCGGGCCGCGGGCCGAGAACGAATAGGCCGTTGAACCGGTCGGCGTCGCAACGATCAGACCGTCGGCCGCGTAGGTCGTGAACCGGCGTCCGTTGATCGCCACGTCGACGCGCGCCAGACGTCCGGTGTGGACTTTCTCCAAAACCGCTTCGTTGAGCGCCCACCACTTTCCTGCCGCCGCGCCGCTGCTGGCTACCACCACCTCGAGCATCATCCGTTCCTGCACGGCGTACTCACCGCTCGCAAGGCGCGTGATCGCGTCGTCGAGCTCGGACGGCTCGACCTCTGTGAGGTAACCGAGCATCCCCACGTTGACGCCGAGCACCGCCGCGCCGCATTCGTAGACGAGGTCGACGGCCCGGAGCATCGTTCCGTCACCGCCGAGCGAGATCGCGACCTCGAGATCTTCGGTGAGCTCATCGGGGGCCGCGGCAAATTCCGTGAGTCCGGCGCGCTGGGCCTCTTCGGCGGGAACCCGAACCGTGACGCCGCGCGCTGCGAGCACCGGGGCCGCGCGCCGCGCCAAGTCGTGCGCGCTGGCGCGGTCGCGATGCGGCACGAGCGCGACGACGCGCACGGGACTCGGACTCACTGGTCCTCCATCGGTTCCGCGATCTGGGCCAGAACCGCCGAATCGACCGGTAGCCCGTCCTTTCGCCCGTGCAAGAAGAACTCTGTGTTGCCGTCGGCGCCGCGCAAGGGCGAGCGCAGCGCGTCCACCACGACGATGCCGCGTTCGGCGAGCGCGTCCACCACTTCCGCGAGGACGGCGAAGTGCACGCGCGGGTCGCGCACCACTCCACCCTTTCCCACCCGAGCCCGTCCGGCCTCGAACTGCGGCTTGCACAGCAGCACGAGGTCGGCGTCGTCGGTCGTGCACGCAACCAGGGCCGGGGCCACGGTGGTCAGTGAGATGAACGACAAGTCGGCGACGGCCAGGTCGACCGGGCCGTCGAGCTGCTCGGCGGTGAGCGCGCGCACGTTGGTGCGCTCGAGCGCGGTCACGCGCGGATCGGTGCGCACCGACCACGCCAGCTGACCGTGCCCGACGTCGACCGCCACGACGGCGGCAACGCCGCGTTGGAGGAGACAGTCGGTGAAGCCGCCGGTGGATGCGCCCGCGTCGAGCGCACGACGGCCGGCGACGGAGATCGCGAACGCGTCGAGGGCGGCCGTGAGCTTTTCGCCGCCGCGCGACACGAAGCGCGCCGGCGGACGCTCCACGTGGATCGGTTCCTCGGGTGCAACCAGTCGAGTGGCGCGTAGACCGGGTCCACCCGACACCACGACGCGACCTTCGCGGATCACTTCCTGCGCCTGGGTCCGGCTCGCGACCAGACCGCGCCGCACGAGCTCGCGGTCGAGGCGTCGCCGCACTACCACGCCGCCGTTTCTACCCCGCATGCAGGGCAGCGACCAGCGCCGGCACCAGCGCGGCGAGGTCGTCGCCCACGAACGGCGGCGGAGGGTTCGGGACTGCCTCCCCGCCGGGCGTCGGCACGCGCGACGTAACGCCCGAGAGCACGAGCGCGAACGGCCATCCGAGCAGCTGGGCGAGCGCGCCGTCCGTGGAGGGCCGGTCCCCCACCACGACGCCGCGGGTTCCGAGCCGGCGCCGCACCATGTCGGCGGCGGGAGGTGCGGGCTTTCCCGCAACCTCGGGAGCGGTGCCCGACGCGGTCGCCACCGCGGCGGCGATGGATCCCGCGCCCGGGAGCAAGCCGCCGGGTATCGGGTAGGTCGAGTCGAGGTTGGTCGCGACAAACCGTGCACCCTGGCGAATCGCCTGCGATGCCCGGTCGAGCTCGTCGAAGTCGAAAGTGCGATGAAACCCGACGACGACTGCGTCTGCGGGCGGCGCATCGACGATCGTGAATCCAGCCTTCGTCACGGCCTCGACCACCCCCGGACCTGCGCAGGAAAGCACGCACGCTCCGGGCGTGAGCGTGGCGGAGAGCAAGTCGGCGGCCGCGAGCGCGCTCGTGAGCACGTCCTCGGGTGGCGCCTCAACGCCCATTCGCTCCAACTTGGCGACGACCTCGGCGACGCGCAGGCTCGAGTTGTTCGAGAGGTACCCGACCCGCAACCCGGTACGACGCAGCTCCTCGATGGCTTCCGGCGAACCGGGGACCACCTCGTCGCCGCGCCACACGACACCGTCGAGGTCGAGACAGACGCACGACGGCGCCGTCACAGCTCATTGGCCAGACGGGCCAGCGTTTCGCGGTACAGGTCCAGCGGGCGCATCGCGACCGCGAGGCGAAGATGGCCGCGCGCTTCGACCCGCTGGCCGGTCCGCAACAGACAGAGGGCCAGGCCGAAGTGCGCGTAGTCGTTGGTCGGATCGAGCTCGACTGCGCGCTCGAATTCGTCGGTTGCCGCCGAGTACCGACCGGCTTGGAAGTACGCGCGGGCGAGCGTCTCGCGTACCGAACCCTTGTCGGGCTCCAGGTCGCGCGCCCGCTCGAGCGCGCTCACCGCCGCGCGCGGCTCGGCCGAAGCCAGCAGGCGAGCGCCTTCTTGGAAGGCGTCGTAGGCGTCGAGTCCCTGATCAGTCATCGTCTTACGTGCGGTTTGGCACCATCGGGTTACCGCGCACGGTGGCTCGAGGATCGCCGAACCCGAGGCGCAGGACCGCAGAGACGGTATGCGACAATCGGACTTCGCCGACGAAGCGAGCGGAAGTGTCCGACTTGATCCCGTTCCGCGGCCTGCGATACCCGGCCTCGGACCTGAGCGCCTGCACCGCGCCACCCTATGACGTCATCGACGATGACGAGCGGCGCGTTCTCGAGGAACGCGATCCCCACAACGCCGTCCGCCTGATCCTGCCGCGCGACGACGACGGGTGCGATCGGTACGAGGCCGCGGCGCGCCTGTTGCGTGACTGGTGCGCTCGTGGTGTGTTGCGTCGGGACTCCCAGCCGGCGCTGTACGGCTACCGCATCCTCTTCCATGACGACACCTCCCCCCGCGTGACGAGCGGTGTTATCGGCGGTCTTCCCGTTGCGGCGCCGGGGGAGGCCGTACTGCCCCACGAGCGCACGCTGGCGCGGGCCCGCAACGATCGCTTGGCGTTGTTGCGCGCCACCCGGGCGAACCTCGATCCCATTTGGGTGCTGTCGCTCGCTTCGGGCCTCACGGAGCTGGTCGATGCCGGTGAGACACCAGTAGCGACCGCCCGCGACGGGGACGCGCTCCACGAGTTGTGGCCGATCACCGATGCGGCGCGCATCGCGACGATCCGGGGCGCCATTACCGGAGCGTCGATGGTGCTGGCCGACGGCCATCACCGTTACGAGACGGCGGCCGCCTACGCCCGCGACCGGGATGATCCCGCCGCGGCGCTGATCATGGCGCTGGTGGTCGAGCTCACCGGCACGCAGCTGTGCGTGCGCGCCATTCATCGCCTGCTCTCCGGTGAGCCGGCCCGGTCGTTGCGCGAGCGGTTGTCGTCCCGCTTCACGCTCACCGAGCTCGGGCCCAACGTGCCCGAGCTCGCCGCGACCGTCGAGGCTCGCATGGACGACGCCGGCGCGCTCGGCATCGTCGATCGCGACGGCATCGGGCTGTTGCACCCTCGGCTCGAGGCCATCGCGCCGCTCCTGCGCGATGAGCCCGACGCCGTGCACGGCGTCGACGCGGCGTGCTTCGACGCGGCGATTCGCCCGCTCATCGGCGACGCTGTCATCGACTATCGCAACGACGCCGCCACGGTCGCGGCACTTGTCGAGAAGGGTGCCGCCGACGCCGCGGTACTGCTGCGGCCGGTCTCCGTCGACCAGATCCGCAGCGCGGCGCTCGCCGGCGTGCGCATGCCCGAGAAGTCGACGTTCTTCGCACCCAAGCCGCGCACCGGCATGGTGTTCCGGACGCTCGACGAGTCGGGCGACGACCGCTCCGGCGGGCCGGCCGCCAACTGATCGCGCGGCGACGCCGCTACTCGATCTCCCAGGTCGCGCCCGAGCCGATGAGCGCGGCGAGGTCGCCCGGGCCCTGGCGTTCAGACGCGGCCATGAGTTGGTTTTGGACGAGCGTTTCGTAGGTGGGGCGCTGAATCGCCCGGAACACCCCGATCGGTGTGGGCGTCGTCGGCTGATCCGCCAGACGGGAGAGTGAGAACGCGAGGGCAGGATCGTCACGCGTCTCGTCGTGGACGAGGAGGCGCTCTTCGCCCACGTCAGCGACGTCGACGATCTCACACTCACCGAACTCGTTGAGCACCACGCCGCGCTGCCGCTCGGCGCCGAAGCGAATCGGCTGGCCGTGCTCGAGCTGAATCAGCATGTCGTCACGGACCTCTTTCGCGGTGATCCCCGCGAACGCCTCGTCGTTGAAGACGTTGCAGTTCTGGTACACCTCGACGAACGCGGCGCCGTCATGGTCGTTGGCCCGCTTGATCGTCTCGACCATGTGCTTGCGGTCCATGTCGTGCGTGCGGGCGACGAACGTCGCTTCGGCTCCGAGCGCGACCGAGAGCGGGTTGAAGGGGTGGTCGAGCGATCCGAACGGCGACGATTTCGTGATCTTGCCGACTTCGCTCGTCGGCGAGTACTGGCCCTTGGTCAGCCCGTAGATCTGGTTGTTGAACATGATGATCTTCACGCCGATGTTGCGGCGTAGGGCGTGGAGCAGGTGATTGCCGCCGATCGAGAGCGAGTCACCATCGCCCGAGATCACCCAGACATCGAGGTCAGGGCGCGCCAGCGCGATTCCCGTTGCGATTGCGGGCGCCCGGCCGTGGATGCCGTGCACGCCGTACGTGTTCATGTAATAGGGGAAGCGGGCCGCGCACCCGATCCCGGACACGAACACGAGCTTCTCGGGTCGCACGCCGATCTCCGGCAGCGCCAACTGCATGGCCGAGAGGATCGAGTAGTCACCGCAGCCGGGGCACCAGCGGACTTCCTGGTCGGACTGGAAGTCCTTGCGGGACAGCGCGACCGCAGTGCCCCCGCCGTTGCCGCTCGCCGCGGGAACGTCGGAATCGTCAGCCATCGATCATCTCCAGAATCTTCGTTTCGATCTCGGACGCGGTGAACGGAACGCCCTGCAGCTTGTTCAGTGAGGTCGCGGGCGCGAGGTACTCCGAACGGAGCAGCTTGGCAAGCTGCCCGAGGTTCATCTCGGGCACGAGGACCTTCGGGTAACGCGCGAGCACCTCGCCCAGGTTGGGTGGGAACGGGTTGAGGTGCATCAGCTGGACGTGGGCGACGTGCTTGCCCCGCGTGCGGGCGCGGCGTGTCGCTTCGAGGATCGCGCCCCACGTGCTTCCCCAGCCGACCACGAGGAGCTCCGCACCACCATCGTCAGGGTCGTCGACCTCGACCGGCGCAATGTCCTGCGCGATCCCGGCGACCTTGGCGGCCCGGATGCGGCACATGAACTCGTGGTTCTCGGGGTCGTAGTTGACGTTGCCGGTGCCCTCTTCCTTCTCGAGGCCGCCGATGCGGTGCATCAAACCGGGCGTCCCGGGAATGGCCCACGGCCGCGCCAGCGTGGCGGGATCACGCAAGTACGGCCAGAAGTCGTCGCCGTGGTTGGGCTCGGTGGCGAACGGCACGGAGATGTCGGGCAGGGCGTCGAGGTCGGGCAGCTTCCACGGTTCGGCGCCGTTGGCGAGGTATCCGTCGGTCAGCACGATCACGGGCGTGCGGTACTTCAGCGCGATCCGTACGCCCTCGAAGACGGCATCGAAGCAGTGACTCGGCGACTGCGCGGCGACGATCGGCAGCGGGGCCTCGCCGTGCCGGCCGTACATCGCCAGCAGGAGGTCGGACTGCTCGGTCTTGGTGGGAAGTCCGGTCGACGGTCCGCCGCGTTGCACGTCGACGAGCACCATCGGCAGCTCGAGGCTCACCGCGAGCCCCAACGCCTCCGACTTCAAGTCGACGCCGGGACCGCTGGTGGCCGTGACGCCGAGATGACCGGCGAACGCGGCGCCGATCGCGATCGAAGCGGCGGCGATCTCGTCTTCGGCCTGCAGCGTGCGCACGCCGAAGCTCTTGTGCTTCGACAGTTCGTGGAGGATGTCCGACGCGGGCGTGATCGGGTACGACGCGTAGACGATGGGCAACTTGGCCTTGTCGGAGGCGGCGAGGAGGCCGTACGCGAGCGCGAGGTTCCCCGTGATGTTGCGGTAGCGGCCCGGTTCGAGCTTCGCCGGCAGCACCTCGAACGGCGCTTCCATGAGCTCGGCGGTCTCACCGAAGTGGAGGCCGGCTTTGAAGGCGGCCAGGTTGGCGTCACGGACCTGGGGCCGGTTGGCAAATCGTTCGCCGATCCACTCGACTGTCGGCTCGACGGGACGCGTGTACATCCACGAGATCAGACCCAGCGCGAAGAAGTTCTTGGAACGCTCGGCGTCGCGCGGCTTCACGCCGAGCTCCTTGGTCGATTCGAGCGTCAGCGTCGTCATCGGCACCTGGATGACGCGGTACGAGGCCAGCGACCCGTCGTCGAGCGGGTTCGCTTCGTAGCCGACCTTCTTCAGGGCGCGCTCGTCGAACGCATCCTCGTTGACGAGGATCGTGGCGCCGGGCGGGACCTCGGCGATGTTCGCCTTGAGGGCCGCCGGATTCA
>Ga0066710_100007124_pt1 | contig 10615 bp, 11 predicted proteins | sample GraSoiAngelo_159_FD_79666 | JGI IMG/M metagenome (GOLD analysis project Ga0066710, IMG submission 79666) | Grasslands soil microbial communities from the Angelo Coastal Reserve, California, USA - 14_1009_16_40cm | ecosystem: Environmental > Terrestrial > Soil > Grasslands | place: USA...
GAATTGCTCACGTACGTGAAGCCTCGCGCGATCATGTATGGATTCATGAGCAGCAGTTATGTGCTCGGCGCGGCCGGAGATGAGGCTCTTCGCAGTCGACTGGAGAGGGTTGCGGCGGGCGTTCCGGTAATCCTCGCGGCGGAAGCCGCCTCGGCGGCGCTGCGTGTCGTCAATGCGCGTCGCGTGGCGATCGTTCATCCGCCCTGGTTCAGCGACGAGGTGAACGAAAAGGGAAGGGCCTACTTCGAAAGCCAAGGTTTCGCCGTCGCGTCCTGCGCCCAACTTGTGCCGCGGCGCGACTTCGAGGAAGTCCCGCCGGCGGAGGTATACGAGCGGGTGGCGACGACCGTGCCGAAGGAGGCCGAGGCCGTGCTCATCGCTGGCAACGGCCTACGCGCCGTTGGGGTGATACAAGCCCTGGAGGAACGCCTGAGGCGGCCCGTGCTCACAGCCAACCAGGTGACATTCTGGGCGGCGTTGAAGACAGTAGGCAGTGCTCCGCAGGTAACTCAGTTCGGCCGACTGTTCACGGCCGCCCAACGATGAGGCGCAGCGGACGAGGCCGGGCTTCGCACGGAGCCTCGCCGCTGAACTCAGTGTTCGGCGGACTACCAGGGGAGGGACGAGGCGGGAATGAAGGGGGGGTATGACACTTCGCTCATTTGCTGTGGTTCTCTGCGCCTTCGGTGCCTTGACGGCGCATGTGTTCCAGGGATCTGGTTTGGAGGCGAAGATGGACGACACGCACGCGCAAGACTTGGCCGCCATCGAGAAGATGCGCAGCCAGGACATCGCTGCGACGTTGTCGCGAGATACGGCGGCGCTCACCGAGCTATGGACCGATGACGCAGTGCGACTCAACCAGGATGGGCCCGACGACATTGGCAAGCAAGCGATCCGCGCAACCAACGAACGCCAGAAGGCCGCCACTCCGGAGCTACGTGTCTTGAGCTATGTTCCGGAGTACAAGGAGCTGACGATCACGGACGGGTGGGCTTTTGAGTGGCGCTACTACACTGGGAGCTACGTGGAGTCGCCAGGCGGTGAGGTGAAGCACATTCGTGGAAAGGTGCTTGTGGTCCTGAAGAAGCTGCCCGACGGCAGCTGGAAGTGTGCTCGTGCGATGGGCGGGGTGATGTCGGGCGAGCTTCCGTCGGGCTTCCGTCGGTGAACCCGTCTGAGTGAGTGGCAACAGCAAGCGTGCTGGAAGCGACGCCGCCGAACAAGGGGATGAAGCTGATGAACCAATGGCTGCAGCTCTCGCTCGTCTGTTGGACGTCCTTTGGGCTGTCAGGGTGTTCAAGCCCGGCGGCACCAACAGCTTCTGGCGGCGAATCGCCGCTGCAGCTCAGAGCCGTTACTCCTGCGATCGGGAATGTGCTGTTGAGAGGAAGCAGCGTCCACATGAGCCTCACGCTGGTATCGGAGATCGCATCGTCGGGGCATGTGAGCCTGTCGATCCAGGATCAGTCCCGAGTGTCCCTGCTCCTGTCAGAGCCTTCGGCCGACATCGAGGCGAGAGGGAAGGCCAGCTTCGAGGCTACGTTTGTGGTGCCAGCGAACGCTTCGTCCATTCAGGTCCTGATCGCATTTCAGCCCGCAAACGCGGGCGTTCCCACCGTGCTCAGCGCTGACTACATGACAGAGTAGGACCTTGGGCATCTCGAAGGCCGAGCGGTACGGCGACCGGATGAAGCAGACGCGCGGCGAAGGCCGCTCGCACCGGGGGACGCGCTTCGCGCTGCTCCTTCGTGCTCGCGTCATGGTGAGCGCGGCTGGCAGCTGATCCCGGGGTGTTGTATGGACAAACGAGCGTGCGGAGCCCTCCCACGAGATGGAGGCAGCGTGATGGCGCCGAAAGGAATGGTTCTCATCCGGCGAAGTGTGGAAGCGGATGTGGTGGCGATCGCGGCAATCATCAACGAGGCTGCGCAGGCCTATAGGGGCGTGATCCCCGCCGACCGGTGGCACGAACCCTACATGCCGATGGATGAATTGGTGAAGGAGATCTCTGATGGCGTCGTTTTCTGGGTGGCGGAGCAGGAGGGGCGCCTGTCAGGGGTGATGGGGATCCAAGACAAGGGAGATGTCGCTCTGGTGCGCCACGCCTATGTCGCGCCGACCCTACAGCGGAGCGGCGTGGGAACGAGGCTCCTCCGTCACGTGCAAGGCCTGGCCGACAAGCCCGTCTTGATTGGTACGTGGGCGAATGCGTCGTGGGCCATCGAGTTCTATCAGCGGAACGGGTTCACCGTCGTTCCGAACGGCGACAAAGATCGCCTGCTCCAGACATACTGGTCAATCCCCGCAAGACAGATCGAGACGTCGGTCGTCCTTGCCGATGGACGATGGATGGAGGCCAAGGGCATGTTTCAGCCAACGGCCGATCGCCCCCGACCGGAGAGCGATAGATGAGCAGAAATGCCAGCCAGGGGACGTTCGTGTGCTCGGTCGCAGTCCGGAGTCGCCGGGGGGTGGGCGTCGTAGGCATCCAAGGAGCGCGAGCATGGCCGGCAAAGCCCGGACGATCGACGAATATCTCGCAGGCTTGAGCGACGACAAGCGAGCCGCGCTCCAGAAGCTTCGAAAGACGATCAGGTCGGCCGCGCCTGGAGCGGTGGAGTGCATCAGCTATCGGCTCCCCGCCTTCCGTCTCGACGGAAGGATGCTCGTGGCCTTCGGCGCGACCGCCCACCACTGCGCCTTCTACCCCATGAGCGCGTCCACGGTGAAAGCCCACAAGGACGAGCTGAAGGGCTACGACACCAGCCCGGGCACCATCCGCTTCCCGACGGACCGTCCCCTGCCGGCCACCCTCGTGCGGAAGCTGGTGAAGGCTCGGATCGCCGAGAACGCCGGCTGATGCTCTACATCGCCCTCCTCAGGGCGGTCAATCTCGCCGGCCGCAACCCGGTGGCCATGGCCGACCTGCGCGGCCTCCTCACGCGACTGGGCTTCGCTGAGCCCCGCTCGCTGCTCCAGAGCGGCAATCTCGTCTTCCGGGCCGGCGCGCGCAGCGCCCCGCGACTGGAGCGACTGCTGGAGACGGAGGCCGAAAGGCGCCTCGCCGTCAAGACCGACTTCTTCGTCCGCACGGCCGAGGAATGGAACGCCGTCGTCGCCCAGAATCCCTTCCGCGAGGAGGCCCGGCGTGATCCCGGCCACCTGGTCGTCTTCTTCCTGAGGCACGCGCCGGAGCCCTATGCCGTCGAGTCGCTACAAGCCGCCGTCACGGGCACGGAGGTCGTTCGCGCCCGGGGCCGGCACGCCTACGTCGTGTTTCCCGACGGTATCGGCCGTTCGCGATTGACGAGCACGCTCATCGAGAGGAAGCTGGGCACGCGCGGCACCGGCCGCAACTGGAATACCGTCTTGAGGCTCGGAGCCCACGTCAAGTCCTGATGCGTGACCTCCTCGAGATCTCGGCTGGTGAGGCGATCGCGCTGATGCGCCAAGGCGACCTGAAGGCGGAGGCCTACGCGGCGGCCCTGCTCGATCGGTGCAAAGCTGGCCGGCAACTCAACGCGTTCATCACCCTCGCTCCCGACCAGGTCCTGGAGGCCGCGCGCGCGGCCGACCGGCGCCGCGCGGCAGGTGCCTTCCTCGGACCGCTACACGGGCTGCCCATCCCGATCAAGGACAGCGTCAACACGGCGGACTACCCCACCACGTCGGGGACCGCTGCGCTGCGCGACTTCCAGCCGAAGGACGACGCGCCGGTCGTGCGCGCCCTCCGCGACGCCGGCGGCATCGTGCTCGGCAAGACGAACCTCCAGGAGCTGTCGCTGGGCTGGACGAGCACCAACCTCACCTTCGGCCCCGTCAAGAACGCCTACGATCCGGCGCGGATCCCGGGGGGCAGCAGCGGCGGGACCGCCGTCGCCATCGCGTCCCGGATGGCGCCGCTGGGCGTGGCCGAAGACACCTGCGGCTCGATCCGCGTGCCGGCCGCTCTCTGCGGCGTCGCCGGGTTCCGCCCGACGACGTCCCGCTACTCGCCGCGGGGCGTCATGCCGCTCACGTCGGTCTTCGACACGGTCGGGCCCCACGCGCGGACGGTGGACGACCTCGCCCTCTTCGACTCCGTGATCACCGGCGACTTCAACGCCCTGCGGCCCATCTCGCCGAGCGGGCTGCGACTGGGCATCTCCCGCGCCCACTACTTCACCGGCCTCGACCCGGAGGCCGGCCGGGTCGCCGGCGAGGCCCTGGCCCGGCTCCGCGAGGCCGGCGTGACCCTCGTCGAGGCCGACGTGCCCGACCTCACCCGGCTGGTGGACGCCGCGAACTTCCCCATCATCTACTGCGAGACGGTGTCGATGATCACCCGGTACCTGGAGGAGTTCGGGACCGGAGTCACGTTCGAGCAGGTGCTCGCCGGGGTCGGCGCGAACGTCAGGCCGTCTCTCGAGGCTCGCCTGCGGCCCGGAGGCGCTTTCGTGGTGCCGGAGGAGGCCTACCGGGCCGCGCGCAACGTCCATCGGCCGGCCTTGCAGGAGGCCTTCCGAGCCTACTTCTGCCAGACGGGCGTGGCCGCCATCGTATACCCGACCACGCTCGGGCCCGCCCCGGCGATCGGCCAGGACCAGGAGGTCCAGATCGCGGGCGAGAAGGTGCCGTTCAAGCTCGCCATGTCTCGGAACGTCGCTCCCGCAAGCTGCGCCGGAATCCCCGCGCTCGTGCTGTGCGCGGGCCTCACGCGCGAAGGCCTGCCGGTGGGCGTGGAGTTCGCCGGGCCGGCCGGCGCCGATCGCGCCCTGCTGGCGCTCGGTCGGACGCTCGAAGGCATCCTCGGCCGGCCACCCGCGCCGGGGTGACCTCAGACGAACGCCTGGAAGACCTCGTTCGAGAGGAGGACGCCCCGCTCGGTCAGCCGCAGCCAGGTCCCCCGCGTCTCCAGGAGTCCCGCGGCGAAGGGAGCCGCCAGGCTGTCCCCGTACTCGCCGAGGACGTCCACGCCGTAGACGCCCCGGAACGTGTCCAGGTCGACCCCGTCCCTCCGGCGCAGGCCGGTGAAGAGCGCCTCCTGCGACCGCTCGCGCGGCGAGAGGACGCGGAAGCCCGCCACCGCGGCCGGGGCTCCCTGCTCTTCGATCGCCCGGCAGTAGCCGCCGTAGCTGTCCACGTTCCACCAGCGGCGTCGACCCCGGTAGCTGTGGGCCGACATGCCGAACCCCAGGAAGGGCAGGTCGGCCCAGTACTTCGCGTTGTGCCGCGACTCGAAGCCGGGCCGCGCGAAATTGGAGATCTCGTAGCGCTCGAGGCCGAGCGCGGACAACGCCTCCGCGGTGCGCCGGTAGAGGTCGGCCACCAGGTCGTCCTCGGGCAGGGCCAGCGTGCCGGCCCGCGCCCGATGGGCGAGGAGCGTGCGGCCTTCCACTTCCAGCACGTATAGGCTGACGTGGTCGGGGCCGAGCGCGGCCACGCCGTCGAGGCTCCGCTCCCAGCGCGGCCCGGTTTCTCCCGGCCACCCGAGGATCAGGTCCAACGAGACGCTCGCGAAGCCGGCCGTCCGCGCGTGCTCGACCGCGCGGAACGCATCGGCGGCCGAGTGCCGCCGGCCCATCTCGCCCAGGACGGCGTCGTCGAAGCTCTGCACGCCCAGGCTCAGCCGGGTAGACCCGGCCTGCCGCAGCGCGCGATAGCCGGCCAGATCCAGGTCGGCGGGGTTCGCCTCCAGCGTGACCTCGGCGCCGTCGGGAAGGAAGAAGCGTGATCGGGCGAGGCCGACCAGGCGAGCCAGCCTGGACGCGGCGAGGAGCGACGGCGTGCCTCCGCCGAAGTAGAGCGTGTCGGCCCGCCCGCTCTCGGCCGCCTCCATCTCGGCCACGACCGCCCGCAGATATCGCTCTTGCCGCGCCTCGTCCGGCCGGCGGGGATCGATGGCGAAATGGCAGTACGCGCACTTGGCTTCGCAGAAAGGCACGTGGACGTAGAGGCCGAGGCCAGCCCCCGGCGTCGCCGTCGTCATCGAGCCAGGGGGTGCCAGCGGCGCACCCCCTGGAACCCCCGCCGCTGTGCGGGAGTGCGGTCCGAGCGTAGGGAGGACCCGCTGGCGCGGCTCCACGCAGTGGAGGCGCGCAGCAATCCCGCTCCGCCGCATGTCAAGGCTCGGGAGCGCGGGAGCGGCGGACGGCCACCTCGTTGGACTCCTGGCGCGCCTGCCGGTGGTCGTCGCCCTGGAGCCGGATGACCAGGCACATCTCCATCAGACGGGAGCGGAGGCGGTGCCCGATGCGCTCGACCAGGAACTCCTTGCGCCGGAGGGGGTCGGCGGCCAGGGCGGCCTTGACGTCGACGTCCTGGAAGTTCGTGGTGATGAGGGTGGGGCGCTTGGCCATGTAGCGGCCGTTCAGGATGTAGAAGAGCGTGTCGTTCATCCAGTCCGTCATCTTCCACGCCCCGAGGTCGTCGAGCAGCAGCAGGTCCGCCTCCACCACCGGCTCCAGGACCTGCAGCTCGGTCGTCTTCGTCTCCGCGTTGTAGGAGTCCTTGATCTCGCGGATGAGCTCGTGGAAGTCCCAGAACTGGCCGCGCACGCCCTTGGCCGTGGCCAGCTCGCGCAGCACCGCCACCGCGAGGTGGGTCTTGCCGACGCCGTTGTCCCCGGTGAAGAGGAGGCCCAGCCCCTCGTCGTCGGTGCCGAGGTACGGATAGCCGCTGCAGTAGCTCATGGCCTTCTCGAGGCCCGCCCGCAGCGACGCGTTGCCCGGCGTGAAGTTGGCCAGGCTGCAGTGCTCGTAGCGGGGCGGGATGCGGCAGGCGGTGAGGAGGTCGGCCGCCGCTCCCGCCGCGCGGCGGCAGGCGCAGGGCTGGGCGAACTCCCTTCCATCCCGGTCCACGATCTCGAAGCCGGTTCCCCGGCAGCGTTCACAGGTCAATTGAGGGCTCCCCGCAGGCCCTGGGCCAGCCGGCTCCGGCGCAGCTTCTCCTTGGCCTTGCTCTCGATCTGGCGGATCCGCTCCCGCGACAGGCCCAGCGCCTCCCCGATCTCCTGCAGCGTGCGGGGGTCCTCGCCGTCCAGGCCGAACCGCATGCTGATGACGCCGCGCTCCTTCTCGTCCAGCTCCTCCAGCATCGCCCGCCGGATCTGCTCCTCGAAGGAGCTCTTGATCATCTCCAGCTCGACGGACGGGACGGTCTCCTGCTCGAGGGTGTCGCCCAGCTCCAGGCTCCCGTCCTCGCTCACCGCGCTCGACAGCGACAGGTCGTCGCCCGCCACCTTCAGCAGGTCCTCCACCTCCTCGAGGGTCAGCGAGGTCTTCTCGGCCACCTCCTCGTTGGTGGGCGAGCGCTGCAGCTCCGACGCCAGCTGCTGGCGGGCGTTGCCGAGCTTGGAGATCTGGCCGGACAGCTTCTGGGGCAGGCGGAAGACGCGGGTGTGCTCGGACAGGGCGTGGAAGATGGCCTGCCGCACCCACCATACCGCGTAGGAGATGAACTTGACGTTGCGCTCGGGGTCGAAGCGCTTGGCGGCCTCGATGAGGCCCAGCGTCCCTTCGTGGATGAGGTCGAGGAAGGAGAGCCCGAGGCCGCGGTAGCGCTTGGCGTAGGAGACGACGAAGCGCAGGTTCGCTTCCACCAGGCGCTGCAGCGCCTTGTGGTCTCCGCGCTGGATCCGCCGCCCCAGCTCCTTCTCCCCGTCCGGGCTCAGGGGCTTGAAGCGCGAGATCTCGCGGATGTAGGCGTTCAGGCTGTCGCCGGAGGCCGGGCGGCGCTCCGCCTCCTTCTCGGCCGGGCTCTTCTTCTTGCGCGGAGAGGGCTTGTCCACGGGACACCCAGGGAACAGGGGAATTATGGACCCTTTTCGGCCGGAGCCTTCACGATCTGGGTCGGGGGCAGCTTGACGAGGGCCTGCTCGAGCTTCTCCTCCCAGCCCTCCTCGTTCGTCTTGCGCAGCTCCTCGCGCACGTGGCGCACGAAGTCCTCCACCTCCGCCTGCATCTGCTCCATCTTGCGCCGCATGTTGAGGATGATCTCCACCCCGGCCAGGTTGACGCCGAGGTCGCGGGTGAGGTTCAGGACCAGCTCGAGCTGCTTGAGGTCCTCTTCGGAGTAGAGGCGCGTGTTGCCCTCCGTCCGCGACGGCTTGAGCAGGCCTTCCCGCTCGTAGAGGCGCAGCGTCTGGGGATGGATGCCGTAGCTCTTGGCGACCACGCTGATCATGTAGTACTTGCCCTGCCGCGGCGCCGTCCGGCGCTCGGGAGGCGTCTCGCCGCGGGGCCGCCGTCCGCGCGGCACGGCTAGGCCTTCTTCCGCGCCGCCGGCTCCGCGGCCAGCTCACGCCGCGGGCCCGCGGGGTTGCGGCGGGCGAACTCGCGCAGCAGCTCCCGGCTGGCGTCGTCGACCACCGGCGGCACCCACACCCGCGCCTCGACGTAGAGGTCGCCGCGGCCCTTCTGGCCCAGCCGGGGCAGGCCGCGCTTGCGCAGGCGGAAGCGCTGGCCGTTCTGGGTCCCGGCCGGGATCTCGATCGTCACCGGGCCTTCCGGGGTCGGCACCTCCACGTGGGCGCCGAGGGCGGCCTCGACGATCGTCACCGGCAGCTCGCAGTGCAGGTCCTCTCCCTCCCTCCGGTAGAAGGGATGGGGCTCGACCTCCACCACCAGCACGAAGTCGCCCGGCGGTCCGCCCCGGCGGCCGGCATTGCCCGCCCCGGAGATCCGGACGCGGCTGCCGTCGCCGACCCCGGCCGGGATGCCCACCTCCAGCCACTCGGTCCGCATCACGCGTCCCTCGCCCGCGCAGCGGGGACAGGGGCGGCGGCCGAGGGTGCCGGTCCCCCCGCAGTCGGAGCAGCGGCGGGTGAAGACCATCCGTCCCCGCAGGCTCCGCACCTCGCCGCGGCCCTGGCACGCCGGACAAGGCTGCGGCGCCAGGGTCACCTCCCCCGCGCCCTGGCAGGTGGGGCAGCGGTCCTGACGCACCACGTGCACGCGGCGCCGCGTGTCGTGGAAGCACTCCTCGAAAGCGAGCCGCGCCGTCTGCTCCAGGTCTTCCCCGCGCGCCGCTTCTGTTTCGGGCGGCGCGGGACGGCGCAGGATGTCGCCGAAGATCTCCTGGAAGCCGGCGCCACCCAGCCTCACCTCGGCCGAGAAGTCGAAGCCATGGAAGCCGACCTCGGGTATGCCGGAGGTGACCGCCACCGATTCCCCGCGGTCGTAGGCCGCCCGGCGCTGGGGGTCGGAGAGCACCTCGAAGGCCGAGGACACGGCCTGGAATCTCTCGACGGCCTGGGGATCACCGGGGTTCAGGTCGGGATGGAGCTGGCGGGCAAGCTTCTGGTACGCGCGGCGGATCTCCGCCGTCGTCGCAACTCGGCGCACGCCCAGGACCGCGTAAAGATCCATCAGCCCTTGTCGACCACCTCGGCGTCCACGACGTCGTCGCCACCCTTGCCGGCCTCCGCCTTCGGTCCTTCGTCGCGCGCGGACGGCCCCGAGCCCGCCGTGCGCTGGTAGAGGGCCTCGGCCATGTGGTGCGAGGCCGCGGTCAGGCCCTGCAGCGCCTGCTCGATGCGTTCCCGGTCACCCGTCTCCACCGCCTTGCGCGCCCCCTCCAGCGCCTCCGCGACCGCGCGGGTGTCGGCTTCGGAGAGCTTGTCCTTGTTTTCCTGCAGCGTCTTCTCGGTGGTGTAGATGAGGGCGTCGGCCCGGTTGCGCGTCTCGATCTCGTCCCGCCGGCGCTTGTCCTCCTCGGCGTGGGCGCTCGCCTCCTGCACCATCCGCTCCACCTCGTCCTTGGCCAGGCCGGAGGAGGACGTGATGGTGATGGCCTGCGAGCGTCCCGTCGCCCGGTCCTTGGCCGAGACGTTCACGATGCCGTTGGCGTCGATGTCGAAGGTGACCTCGATCTGGGGCACCCCTCGGGGGGCGGGCGGGATGCCGGCGAGCTGGAACTTCCCCAGCGTCCGGTTGTCGTGGGCCATCGGCCGCTCGCCCTGCAGGACGTGGATCTCGACCGACGGCTGGCTGTCCGAGGCGGTCGAGAACACCTCCGATCTCCGCGTGGGGATGGTGGTGTTGCGCTCGATGAGCCGGGTGAAGACGCCGCCGAGGGTCTCGATCCCCAGCGACAGCGGGGTGACGTCGAGCAGCAGCAGGTCCTTGACATCGCCGGCCAGCACGCCGGCCTGGACGGCCGCCCCCACCGCCACCACCTCGTCGGGATTGACGCCCTTGTGCGGCTCCTTGCCGAAATAGTCCTTCACCAGCTGCTGCACGCGGGGGATGCGAGTGCTGCCGCCGACGAGGACGACCTCGTCGATCTGGCCGGGCTGCAGGGCGGCGTCCTGCAGGCACTGCCGCACCGGCCCCATCGAGCGCTCCAGCAGGTCGCCGACGAGCTGCTCGAATTTCGAACGGCTGAGCCGCAGGCTCAGGTGCTTGGGTCCGGAGGCATCGGCGGTGACGAAGGGGAGGTTGATCTCGGTCTCCATCGTCGTCGACAGCTCCATCTTGGCCTTCTCCGCCGCCTCCTTCAGCCGCTGCAAGGCCATCTTGTCCTTGCCGAGGTCGATCCCCTGGTCCTTCTTGAACTCGCCCACGATCCAGTCGATCACCCGCTGGTCCAGGTTGTCGCCCCCCAGGTGCGTGTCCCCGTTGGTGGCCTTGAC
>Ga0066710_100007127_pt1 | contig 10613 bp, 2 predicted proteins | sample GraSoiAngelo_159_FD_79666 | JGI IMG/M metagenome (GOLD analysis project Ga0066710, IMG submission 79666) | Grasslands soil microbial communities from the Angelo Coastal Reserve, California, USA - 14_1009_16_40cm | ecosystem: Environmental > Terrestrial > Soil > Grasslands | place: USA...
AGGTCATAAAAATCCGCGATCCTGCCCGGCAAATCATGAGGGCCCCATTCCCGAAGCACTGCCTCTGGATCGTCTAATATGTCCCGTAGTCCCAGCACCGTAGCAGAGCCGGAGTTTTTAAGAACATTCAGCGCCGCGCAAAACTCACCACAGGCGCCGAAGGGATGTTTGTCGGCCAGTGTGGCGTTTGGCCGAAACGCTTTGACCGCAGATTCAAGGACTGCGGCGCGCAGCGCATGTATCTCGGCTGTCGCCAACGGGAGCCGTCGGGACGAATACTGGTTCGGGGCTACTTTTCGTAAACCAGGCAGCTTGAGGGCGTCGATGTTTGCGGGCAAACCGAGGCGATATACGTCATCCACGCCGCTGGCAAGAAGGATGGAAGCTTCAGGATCGAGTTCAGCCAGCTCGGTGGCGATGGCTACATGCCTGCGCGTATGCCCAAGACCAAAGCCATCGTGCGAATACAGGAAAAAGCGCATAGTCGATTGTTATAGGCTGATGTTCGAGCGTCGCATCCATTAGAGGAGTCTGGCCAGCACGAAGTTCCCTCGACTTGCCTCAGATCGGGTAGCGCCGCCGCGCTGCGGCGGCTTAAAGTTCCTGAACGTCTCTGGGGTAAAGACCCCAGTAACCTTGGCATGATTCTCCTTGAAAAAGCAAATGACATTTTCGAAGATCATTAGCGTCCGCCGGAAGAAATTGCGTTCCAAACAATGTTTTGTCGACGTGCAGTTTATTCGGGTGCGTGCGCTGTTAGGAGTCACGGCGACGGAATGTTCGACGGAGTCTCGCCCCGCCGGGGGTTCGTCCCCTGGCTTCCTTAACCAAGTACCAACAGAACCCCTATGAAAAAAATTCTCGCCATCGGTTTGTTTTGCTTTGCAGGTGTTTCGGGATTATTCGCGCAACAACAGCAAGCGTTGTTTCTGACGACTGGGACACCAACGGCGGGCGACGTGGCCGTGCAGAATCGCCTGATGCAGCTTGGCTTCAACGTGACGCGAGTTACGGACACGGCATCGCAGAGCAGCGATGCCAATGGAAAGGATTTAATCGTGGTCTCTTCATCGGTCGGCTCGGGAAACATCAGCACGAAATTCACCGCATCGCCGGTGCCACTGATCGATGGCGAACAGGCCATTTACGACGAACTGGGAATAGATGCCAATAACGTGGGTGGCGCGACGCTGGCGGGACAGACGCAGATCAATATTGTGGATTGCGCGCATCTGTTAGCGGCGGGATTGCCGAACGGCTTGACGACTGTGCTGACCGCGGCCGGACCGATCGTGGCACTGGGAACTCCTGTAGCCAGCGCGCAAATCGTGGCACAGACGACCGACGGGCGCGCTTCAATTTTCGGAATTGAGTCGGGTGCGCCTCTGAATCCGGCGCGCATCGCGAATGCCCCGGCACGCCGCGTCGGGATTTTTTGGGAGGCAACGACTTTCATGACTGCGGACGGCCTGAAGCTGTTTGATGCGGCGGTGGCTTGGGCGATGGGCACCCAGATCCCACCTAACGTGCCAATTGCGATCACAGGCCACCCGAGCAATGTCACCGTGCCTGAAGGGGGTTCCGCTTCGTTCACCGTGGGACTTACGGGCGCGCCGCCGTACTCGATCCAGTGGCTGCGGAGCGACGGGTCTGGGGGTTTTACGAATATCCCTGGCGCGACCTGCCCGACTTACCGAATCCCACAAGTGATTCCACCGGACAACGGGTCGACGTTTTACGCCGCGGTGAGCAACGGTTTCAGTGGGGAGGTGAGTGCAACGGCGGCGCTCACGGTAAATACGGACACGACGCCGCCGAGGATGGTGCTGGCCATTGGCGCGGGCAAGCCGGCGACGTCTTTCGACCTGGTGTATTCTGAACCGGTAGACGCAAACACTGCGGGCGATTCATTCAACTATGTATTGGATAATGGCGCCGCGGTACTCACCGCAGCTTTGGATCCGGATGGGAAGACCGTCCATTTCACGTCCGACCCCATCACGAACGGAACGGTGGTACGCATCAGCAATCTGGTTTACGACCGCGCCTATACCCCGAACGCGCTGAACCCCGACGATCCTGGCTCTTTCATCGCGATCATTACGACCGACGGATCGATTCGCCGGCACCAGTTCAATGACATTGGCACTGGCGTGCTGGTGTCGGATCTGACGAACAGCGCGAAGTTTCCGAATGCGCCCGATGTGATTGATTTCCCGGCCTTGTTCGAAACCCCTGTCAACGCCTTGGACAGTTACGGGGTGCAATTGGTCGGATATGTGACCGCGCCGATATCCGGCAACTACCATTTCTACATGTCATCGGACGACGGCGGCGCGCTTTACCTGAGCACAGACGAGAATCCGGCAAACAAGGTGCGGATCGCTTATGAGCCGCAATGGGCGAACTCGCGGGAATGGACCGGAAACGCGGGGAATCCGGCGGGCCGCAACGCGGCTGCGCCTGAAAACCAATCGCGCACGCTATATCCCTCCGGGATCCCGCTTGTTGCAGGCCAACGTTACTTTATTGAGGCGCTGATGAAAGAAGGGGGCGGCGGCGACAACCTCGCTGTGGCATGGCAGCGGCCGGGCGATCCCATTCCGGCCAACGGCAGCTCGCCGATTCCAGGGCTTTACCTTTCCCGATATGATGTGCCGGCTGCGATTCCGGACGGACAGCCGGCGGACCAGGTGACGCTTGAAGCGCGGCGCGTCACGTTCACCGTCAGCGCTTCCGGTTCACCACCGCTTTCGTATCAATGGTATCAAAATGGAGCGCAAATTCCTGGGGCGACTGCTAACAGCTACACGACGCCGCTCCTCGCTACGAGTGACAACGGCAGCACGTTTTATGTGGTAGTGAACAACCCATTCAGCACAGCCACTAGTCGAACAGCGGTTCTGACCGTGAGTCCGGACAACGCCGGCCCGGTGCTGGTGTCGGCTTCGAGCGTCAACAGCACGGACATCGGTTTGTGCTTCGATGAGACACTCGATCCGACGTCCGCCGCGAACGTGGCGAATTATGTCGTGAACGGCGGAGCGGTAACCGTCACGAGTGCGACGCTTCGGTATGACGGCAAAACTGTGCAACTGGTATTGGGCTCGCCGATCATAGGAAGCTTTACCGTGCAGGTGAATAATGTGCTGGATCTGACTGGTCGCAACGCCGTCACCGCGGGGTCGAGCGCGGGCGGTTCGGTGGGCGGATTGACACCGGTCGATATCGGCATTGCCGGTGATCCGCTCGCGCCTGGTTCTACTTTCTCATGCCGTCCGGGCGAATTCGAGGTAATCGCCGGCGGTTCGGACATCTGGGGCAACGCCGATCACGGCCATTACGCTTACCAGAACCTCTTGGGGAATTTCGACAAGCGCGTCCTCATCGCGAGAGATGAGAACACGGACGTAAGCGCGAAGGCTGGGCTGATCGTGCGAGAAACCTTCAGCGCCGACGCGCGCAACTTGCATGCATTCGTGATGCCTGCGCCGCCAGCGCGGAACATTTACGAAACCGGAACGCGCAGCGTGACCGCCGGCGCGACGGCCGGGTGGGGAGTGGCGGGCGGTGGCAACGGCAATCTGCCCGCCAACCATCCGAATTCATGGATTCGTTTGCGCCGCGTCGGAAATACGTTTAGCGCCTACGTTTCAAGCAACGGCGTGGATTGGGTCAAAAATGGAGAATCCATTCAGAGCTATCCGGAGATGGTCCTGGTCGGGCTCGGTGCGACCGCGCACAATAATGACGGCCGGGTGAACCATGCGCTGTTCCAAAACTTCGGCGATACTGCGTATGGCGGAGCATCCGTGACGATCACGCAGAATCCCACGGATACCTCGGTGGAGGAGAACCATCCGGCGAGCTTCAGCGCGGCCGCAAGCGTTTCCGGCGCGCCGGCCTCTGAACTGGCCTTCCAATGGCAGCGGGACGATGGCGCAGGCGGGTATACAAACATTTTCGGAGCGACTGGGAGCACTTACGCTCCGGTGGTAACGCTTGCCGATAACGGGGCGCGGATTCGTGTGGTGGCGTTTGTGCCGGGCGCATCGGCGACCAGTGCGGCGGCAACGCTGAGTGTGACGGCAGACACGACACCGCCGCGGGCGATTGCGGCGGCGCGTAGCTGCGTCGATAAAACCCAGATCACCGTGGCGTTCAACGAGCGCGTCCAGAGTGGCGACGCGGCCGATCCCTTTAATTACACGCTTGATGATGGCGCGATCGCCATCGTAAGCATTGTCGCCGGAACCGACGGGATGTCGGCTGTAATCACCGCCGCGTCCGCAGTTTCCGACAACGCTTACCATTTCCTGGCGGTGCGAAATATAGGAGACATCGCCCACAATCCGATGGATGAACAAAAAGTCATGATCAACCTGCTGGGCGGACGCATTCCTGTGAGCGGCACGGTGGTGGTTGAAGCTGAAAACTACGACGGCAAGTTGGCCCAAGGCGGCAAGGACTGGGTGTTTTTATCAACGCCGGGCGGCAGCGGAACGTTCTCCGGCGCGGGTTACATGCAGGCTTTGCCGGAATCAGGTGCCGCGATCAATGAGCCCGGCCACCTCACTCAATCCCCGCGGTTGGATTACTGCGTCAACTTCCCCGTCGCCGGCCAATGGCGTGTCTGGTTACGCGGCAACGACCTCGTCGGCGGCGCGAACTCCGTGCACGTGGGCATCGACAACACCGACAGTCCGGATCCGAATGACAATCGCATCGGCAACTCTGGCGGCGCGACCGGTTGGGGCGACGATCGGATTTGGAAATGGACCCGCGATGCCAATGTGAACACGGTCGTCGCATGGGTCACGGTACCTTCCGCCGGTCTGCACACGTTCAGCGTTTGGATGCGCGAGGATTCCGTCATCGTCGACAAGATTCTACTGACCACAAACGTGAATTTCACGTTCCCTGACAACAGCGTCATCGGCCCGGCAGAAAGCGGGCGCGGCTCGGCGAACCCTCCACCTCCGGTGGTGAGCATCAGTCGTTCCGGATCGGACGTGAACATATCCTGGAGCACGGGAACGGTCGGCACTCTGCAGGAAGCGGACAGGATTGGGGGCGCTTGGCAAGAGGCCCTCGGCAGCGGGAACCCCCGCGTGCTTCAGTCCAGCGGAGCGACGAAATTCTATCGGGTGACGGTTCCGTAACGGAAGGTGCGGCAGGGCGTCGAGGCTCGACGGAGTCTCGCCCCACCAATTCAAGGTTGGTTGCGAACAAGCTGTCCGCGCTCCTATTATCCTGCATGAAAGATTTGTGATCCTGGAAAACCCCTTCGCAATTATTCGCAATTAGGGTCGCCGAGCGCGGAAGTATTTCATTTGGTTTGTCGGCGCGACGGAAAATACTTCGAAGAGGTTGCTGGACGGCCCTTGCCAGTACGGAGCCCAAGTGATGGTGGGGACGAGGGTGGCTGTGGATTCGATGGTATAGCTGGGTGCCGGACTGCCGTAGAGTGTGAGGTCGAAGTGACTTTGACCGCGGAGGATCTCGAGCAGCGGTTCATTGCCGAGGTACACGACGCGGCCATCGCTGCCTAGCGCGCGCGGCACGGGCTGCCCGTCGCTTTGACGGGCATTCACGGTCAAGATTTCCAACGGAACAAACGTGGAGGGCAATCCGGAGAGCGCGGTGAAGCGCAGGTGCGACACGATTTGTTCGCCAGCGAGGTGCTGGCCGGGGGCCGCGCCGAGTTGAATGCGATAGCGGTTGGCGCCCAATGATTGCAAGGTGGCTGAACCCAGCGGGGCTGCGGCCGGATCCAGGCTGAAGTTGGCGAGGCGGTTCACGAGCATTTCAAAGTCGAACACGACATTGGTCGCGGGCGTGGTGGTGAAAACGGTGATGGGAAGGGCGTTGGATCCACCGGCGAGAACGATAGCGCTGCCCAGTCTTGCTTCCAGGAGGTCGCCGACGATGATGGAGAAGGTTTGTTGCGCACTGAGCGAGGGCACGCCGTTGTCCGTGACGCGAATGGTCACGGGGTTAGTGGTCATGGCAAAGACGCGCGATGGCGTCCAGGTGAACACGCCCGTCGCCGAATCGATCCGGGCTCCGCGCGGCGCACCCGTTGCGAGGCTGAAGAAGAACTGTTGGGCGGGAATATCCGGATCATTTGCTGAGGTCACGACCGTGAGAGTGGTTTCGACGAGGGTTACCTGAGTCAGAATCGGATCGAGATTGGGCGCGCGGTTAACTTCGCGGACGATGACGCGCAACGAACGCGTGGCGCTGAGCTGTGGGCTGCCGTTGTCGCGAACCGTAATCGTGATCGGGTATTCGCCGGGACCTCGCGACTCTCCGGGCAGCCAGCTAAGGGTCCCGTTACTGGGATTGATGCTCATGCCGACTGGCGCTCCGGGGCCAAGCTGCCAGGTAAGCTGGTTGGGCGGAATGTCGCTGTCGGATGCTTCCACGGTGTAGCTGAAACTCGTTTCCTCATCGACCTGGACGTCAGGAACGACATTTACGAAGAATGGTGGACTGTTGACTTCGCGGACGATCACGGAGAAAGACTGCGTGGAACTCAAACTCGGCAAGCCATTGTCGGCGACGACAACGGTGAAAACGTTTGTCGTGCCACCGTGAACTTCGCCAGTTTGCCAACGGATTTGGCCGCTGGCGCCATCGATGGTTGTGCCGACTGGCGCTGACATGAGGCTGAACGTGAGGGTTTGCCTCGGCGTATCCGTATCGATGGCAGTTACAAGGACGTTGAACAGGTTGCCCTCGTTGATAGTGCTGTTGGCGATGGGGTTGATCGTAGGCGTGGTGTTGGCCCCGCTGGTTGTGGTCTGGGTATCGGCACTGGCATGGGCGATCTCCTGATTGCCGTCGGCATCAGTTGCGCGGCTGTAGAACGCGTATGTATTGCCGTTCTGGCCGTCGAAGATGGCACTGTGCAGCGCGGTGTGCGCGAGCCAATTGGTGAACGGGCCGCCATTGACAGAAACATAAACGTCGAAGAAGGCGATACCGCTGCCAGTGCCGTCCTCCCCGGTCCACTCAACCGGGAAGCTTGCCGCGCTAGTCGAGGGCAATGCCGTGACTGCACTGAAAGGTGCGTTTGTGTCTTGCGCGATGGCAGCGAAGGTGAGGGTGTAGTTGCCGGTACTGTTAAAATCGAACACGTGAAGCAGTTTTTCGTGGACCGCGCCCGTGATTGACGACGGGAACGTGCGATCCGTCGTCCAGGCATTATCGCCCATGCGGATTTGTTTGCCATCGGAACGATGTACGCTGACCAGCCGGAAATCCGGTCCGGGATTCGTCATGCGCAGATACGTCCAGCCTGCGGGCATGGTCGCGGCGAGCTGGACCTGGAGGTTGCTCGGGGTGACCGAGCCGGTGATCGCGGCGTTGCTGGCAATGGAAACCGGGGCATTGGTGCCCTGGCTGAGGTAAACGATGTCCGGCAGACTGTCTGGATCAGGAGAGTCGTTCACCAGGAAATCCGGCAGCGTGTCGTCGAAGGTGCGGTCGGCGCGCACGACATGGATCAGTTCGTGAATGTTTACGCTTTCGATCAGGGACAAATTGCGAACGCCGAGATCATCCACGTGTTCGAAGGAAGCCCGGTAATCAATAAACTTACCCTGGAGCGAGGAGGTCATGTCCCAAACGATAATCTTGGAACTGCTAGGATTGACATTGCCCAAATCTAAATTGAAGGTGGGCGTCACAGGCTGGTCGTTGATGCGCGCGCCGATGAGCTGGAAATCGACTACGAGGCCTTTTTGATTTTCGACGATGCGCGGCGCGGCTGAGGAGATACGGAAATTGCGCGCCAGGCCTGCGCCAACATTATTGATGCGCAAGCCGAGCGCGAACGGTTCGGCAGGTTCCAATTCGGGCGTGAAGGGGTCGTCCGAGAAAACGTCGCGTTGCTGGAAGTACTCAAGCTGCAAGCGAGCTTCCGGTAAAACAGTAATCGGAGCGCGCATCAGCGGAATCACGACTTCCTGCCCATCTTCAATGAAGCGCAAGGTGCCGCCGATCAGGTAGGCGGTTGGTTGCGTGGGAGCAGCATCCAGGCTTGGAATGAAAAGATATTCCGCGGAGCCAGTTCCGCCTGCGACAAGCACGCCCGAGCCATCGACGGCATTAAGGCCGGCGAGCGTGGGTTCGCGGACACCAAACAGCGTGTTCGCCTGCTGGCTGGCGGCGTCCTGAATATCAATGGTCACCTGAATGCCCGTCAGGTCGCTTTGACCGACGTTATCGAGCACAAGAGTTCCGCGGAAAGCATTGCGCGTGAGCATAACGTCCTGCGTGAGTTCGAGGCGGACCTTCGCGCAGACTCCTGTCGCGCCGCCGGAAGCAGCGACCGCCAAGGACGCCAGACCACCACTGCCGGCTGGCGATGCTGAGGGGAAGGGCGGGGCGTTGCACGGCCCGGGAATGGTCGCCGTGACAAAGGCAACGCTCGGCGGGGCAGGCGTCGCTGTCCCCGTAAAACCGAGAGCGTTCATAAAAGAATCAGCCACGGCCATCAGAGCCGGAATGCTTGCGGGAGGGCCGCACCGGCAGAAACCGCTCAAGCCGAAGCCGATCTGGGACGAGAGCAGGGAGCCAAAATCTCCAGAAGCGATATAGCCGCGAGCGCGTGCCTTTTGGCATTCATCCATGTGGCCAATGATGCATTCCCATTCAGCGCGGTCCGCGAATTGGTTGACCGTCATGAAATCGGCACGAGTGACATCGACATGGTCGAAGTGGCAATCGGTCCTCGTGAGGCAAACGGGGGCAACCACCACCGGGGCGGTCACCGTTACGAAATTGTGCCCGCAGTGGAAACCCGTATTGATGGGCATTTGGACTACGCAACTGTCGCAGGGCGGGGGAGGCACACCCAGCACACCTCCGCCCGATGAAGTGGCCTCTCGAATCGTAACGGGCACGGTCACCGCAGTCTGAGCGGGCAATACGTCAATTTCAGTCACTAAAGGCGTGATGACGAGACTTGGATGGCTCGGCACCGGAATCTTCACGTGCTCCAGAGCGATGAGGCCGGTGTTGCGGAGGCGAATCTCGAATTGCGAGGTTTGGCCGGCGATAACTAACGGAATAATGAGGGGGTTTTCGACCACGAGCTGTGGCTGTGGTACTTCCGTCTCGAATTGCGGTGCGATAACGATGCGATAGTGGTCCTCAAATTGTGTAGGCACGACGTGCCACTCGTAACGAACCGTTTGCAGCGTCATGAATACTTCCTGGTCGGTGGTCGTGCCCGGCACCACATGAACGCTGCCATGAACGCTGCCATGGCCGGGCGCGATGGCTTCGAGCTGATAATCCGCTTCCAAGAGATTGCTGAAATGAATCTGACCATTCGCGTCTGTGGTGGCTTGCGCGACGATACCGTTGGTGACGATGTCGCGCAGGACAACGGTAGCGTTGGTGGGATGCGGCGCGCCGTTGACGTAATAGGTGTGCTCGTCGGTGACGTTGATGGTCAGATCGCCGCGCGCATCCGAGATGGCACGGAAGTGGAATGGCACGCCGAGACTGGTTTGCTGTCCGATGATCGCGATGCTGCCATCGTAGCGAACGAGCGCCAGGTTTGTGGCTGGATTCAGGGCCAGAACCACGGTGCTGCGCGCGCCGGGGACCAGTGATGGGATCGGCGAGGTCGAAACCAACGAGAGCCATGGCACGACCGGAAGTGCCACGGCGAGATCGCCGCTGGCCACGCCGCCCTGATTGATGACGTCAAAGGAAACTAGCGTTTGGGCGCCGCGCAACATGCCTCGTTCGAGCAAGGCGGGATCGGCAGCCAATTGAGCGGTAGGCGGCGCGACGACGAAATTCACCGGGATGCGCAGGACTGCGCCTTCGCCTGAGGTGACTCGCAAAAAGAATCTGCCGGAAGCCGGTGTATTCAGCGTTGTGCTGATGCTGAAGTGCAGGAGCACGGTGGCACTGCCGGCGAGCACGTTGGTAACGGTGGTCGTCGCCGCAAAATCGAGCGGCAGTCCATCCTGGTCCGCGATAAGTCCGGTGAGTGGGAGCGGACTGAGGTTTCGGATTTCGATGTCGCCATTGGTGGAAACATTCGGCGCAAGCCTGATGTCTAACTGCCAAGGAACGGCGCTCATGCCAAGTAGCGTAAACTGATCCTGAACGGGATCCTCCCGCACGCGCGGATGATCCGCGCCCACCGTGTAAACGCCCGCTTCACCAGGGATCGGCTGGAAAACGGTGCTGAAGTTTCCTTGCGAATCGGAGAGCACTTGCAGGATGCGGCGTACGCGATTCACGTTGATTCGAACCGTTGCCGTCTTGAACGGCGCCGGCAAGCCCGTGGCGGAGAAAAATGTCCGGCCACTAAGCGGAATCGGCGTGCCGGACACCGCCGAATCGACCGTGGTGCTGACCGTGGCGCGGTAAGAGGGCTGAACGTCAATGGCTCCCGAAAGGAGAACATTATTCCGTTCGGAGCCCTCGGTAAGGTCGTTGTGCGCGTCGGCGCGAACAAGAATCCAATACGTCCCCGGGTCGGACGGAAGGAGAAATGAGCGCGAATGCGTATAGCTGTCGCCGACCACCAGCGGACCGGTATTGGTGACGCTGGCTACGAGGGTGGCGTTGGCGCCTTGCGC
>Ga0066710_100007128_pt1 | contig 10611 bp, 6 predicted proteins | sample GraSoiAngelo_159_FD_79666 | JGI IMG/M metagenome (GOLD analysis project Ga0066710, IMG submission 79666) | Grasslands soil microbial communities from the Angelo Coastal Reserve, California, USA - 14_1009_16_40cm | ecosystem: Environmental > Terrestrial > Soil > Grasslands | place: USA...
AACGCCTACTTTGCCGACGGCATCCAGGACGAAATTCTGACCCGCTTATCCAAGATCGCCGATCTGAAGGTAATCTCGCGCACATCGACGCAGCATTACAAAAGCGCGCCGGAAAACTTGTCCGAGATCGCAAAGCAACTGGGTGTCGCCCACATCCTGGAAGGAAGCGTGCAGAAGAGCGGCGACGCCGTGCGCGTGAACGTCCAGCTGATTAAAGCGGCCAATGATTCCCATCTTTGGGCCGATAGCTTTGATCGCAAACTAACCGACATCTTTTCGGTCGAGAGCGAGGTGGCCAAAGCCATTGCCGACCAACTGCGGGCGAAACTCACCGGTCAGGAAGAGCGAGTCATTGCGGCCAAACCGACAAACAATATCGAGGCCTACGATGCTTACCTGCGCGGCCTGGCTTATACACTGAAATCTGCAAACACACCCGCCAACACCCTTGGTGCACAAAAATATCTCAAAGAAGCGGTGAGGTTGGACCCGAAGTTCGCCCTTAGTTGGGCGCTGCTATCATACGTTGATGCGCTCGGCTACCTCACAGCGGCTCTTCAACCAACGGCCGCCCTCCGTGAAGAGGCACGGCAGGCAGCGGAAACCGCGCTCACTCTTCAGCCCAATCTCGGCGAAGCCCTGATGGCCAAGGGTTATTATCACTACGCCTGTCTGAAGGATTACGACACAGCAGTGCGTTACTTTGAGCAAGCACGTCAGCTTCTGCCGAATAGCAGCCGGATTCCTGAGTCGCTGGCCTATGTCACGCGGAGGCGAGGCCAGTGGCACCGGAGCGAGTCGTATTTCAACGAAGCCGAACGGCTCGACCCGCGCAACGTTACCCCACTCACTCAGCACGCCATTTCCTATAATGCACTCCGGCGCTTTCCCGAAGCACTGCGAAAGCTTGATCAGGTTCTCAATATTACGCCGGATGACCTCGATACCCTCGCGACCAAGGCCGCTATCGCACAAGCCGAGGGCGATCTGCCGCGTGCCTCGGCGCTCCTCGCTCCGCTGCATCCGGCTGCCGACGACCCGCTGGCCTTGGAGACACAGGTTTACCAAGCGATCCTAGAGCGCCGCCCCGCACAAATCATCCTTCAGCTAAAGGAAATACTTGCCAAGCCTGATCCAGCACTGGGCTTTTGGAACGGCGAACTGCACTTTTGGTTAGGCTGGGCGCAAGAAGTCGCCGGCGACCGTGCCGCCGCCCAGGAAACTTGGCGACAGGCGCGCAGCGAACTGGAATCTTTCCTCAAAGAACAACCGGAAAATTATACCCTCATTGGAGATCTCGCGCTGACCAATATGGGCCTCGGTGACAAAGCCGTTGCGTTGGCACTGTCGGAACGGGCCATGGCCGCGCTGCCGATCGAAAAGGACGCGCTAAATGGTCCCATTCCGATTGAGACTCTCGCCCGGATAGCGGCGTGCATGGGGGAGCCTGATCGCGCCATTGCCGCTTTACAGAAACTACTCTCGGGACCGGGCAACGGCGCGCTGGCTGCAACGCCGCTCACTCCTGCGTTGCTTCGGCTCGATCCAATGTTCGATCCACTTCGGAATGATCCGCGCTTTCAGAAACTCGCTTCAACCGCGCCGACAGCGGCAAACAAATAAGACGACGCGATGCTGTCAGGAATCTTATCCCCGAGCTGAAGCCGAAAGTCTTTCTTCTCCTGGCATGTTCTTCAGGAGTCATCTTCAGGAGTCACCAGGCGCGGCTGCGACCTCAGCGGATTTGCTAGCTTGGCTGCCCGATAGCTGGGCTGCCCGACCTACGCCGCCTTTTGCATCTTTCCGAGGCTTCAAGTCACGGTGACGGACCTTGATGTCTTTTTTGTTTTTCTTCTTTTTCTCTCGTGTACTAGTTTTCCTTTGTTGGGTTGATCCCCCTTTCTTTTCTCAAAGAACCGCACCGCGGGATCGAACCAGGGTGCGGCTCTTTAACTTTATTTGACGCCGGTGCCGCCTTGGACACCACCGCCCGTGGGGGTGGGGCCTTTGGCACCACCGCCGCCGGCGCTCCCTGCGCCGCCTTTGGCGTCTTTTGATGGTTTTAGGTCACGGACTTTGATCTTTTTACTTTCCTTTTTCTCTGCCATTTTATTGTTCTTTCTTCGTTGGGTTGTTTGTGTTGTGTCAGTGACACCGAACAGCAATTGATGCCCGTCGGTCACATCCTGTTTTGGAATCAGGTCATCCAGACGAATCAATTTATCTTTCCTGCGCTTGGGCCTTTGATTACCTGACTCTCCGGCGGGCGCATTTTTCTTGTTCTTCGGTACACTCACTTCGGCTTTCTATATTATCAGTATCAATGCCAAGTTTCGCAAGACTGGTCGAAATAAAAGTGCTCGCTGCATTTGTTCTTAAACGGGAGGCACTTACGCAGCGCATCTTTACCAAAATAGACAGTCGCCACTGGAACCGGATGGAATGTCTGAATTCATTCTGAGACCGCTCCCGTTTATTTTTTAGACCACCCGTGCTTTACTTTTGGGCCACCGTCTCGGAGATGGCGGGCGAGCGCCGAGCGAGAAATACCGAGCAACTTTGCCGGCCGTCGCTGCTTTTGGTTTGCTTGCTCGAAGACGAGCTGGACGTGCCTTTTAACGGCACTCTCCAGCGAGAGATCGATGGCGGCGCCGGGCTCTTTATTATTGCTGGTGAACATGGAAACCGATTTGACATTGTCGGATCTAGCTCGATCTGGTTCTAGATCGGGAGGAAAAACGACATGCTCGGGCAGAACCACCGAGCCATTGCGAAACAACGTCATGGCTCGCACCGTGTGACTCAACTCGCGAAGGTTTCCGCGCTACTCATGGCGAAGCAACTTGTCCATCGCTTCAGGATGAATCGCCGTGATGTTTTTTCCTTCTTTCAACCCAGTCGCTTTCAATTCTGCGGCAATCAGTGCTGGAAGTTCCTGTAGCCGTTCGCGCAGTGGAGGAATGAGTAGAGTCAGTCCGTTTAAGCGCTGATAAAGGTCCTCTCGAAACTTTCCCAGTCGCACTCGGTCGCGCAACGAAGAGTTTGATGAGCAGATGATTCGCGCGTTGGAGGTGAGCATTCGTTCAGAGCCGAGCCGCTCAAATTCGCCGTACTCGAGGACGCGCAAGATTTTTACCTCGGCAAGCGGACTCATTTCCGAGATCTCATCCAGAAAAAGCGTGCCACTATCGGCCAACTCGAATTTGCCTTTAACGCTTTGTTGCGCGCCGGTAAAAGCGCCGCGCTCATGGCCAAACAGTTGGCGCTCAAGCAACGTGTCGCTGATCGCCGAGGCGTTGAAATGCGATGAACGGGCGTCCTGCTCGCGCCGACGAATTGTGGATCGCATGCGCGAGCAAAGTTTTTCCCGTGCCGGTCTCGCCGAGAAGCACGATTGGCACTTCTGACTTTGCGGCAAGCGCCGCCAGCTGCAAACACCGTGCCATGGCGTCATTGCTTGTGGTCAGGTCTTCGATTCTGAGTTTGAAGAGCGGATCTCGCATGGCGAATTATTGTTTCATACTTTCACGCAACTGCCGAATCGGTTCGAACGCATATTCAATCAGCGTCCGCCTGCCGACGATGATGTGCGCTTCTCCTCGCATTCCGACGCGCAGAGGCAAAATTTGTCCCGCACGTGGAGAGATCACAGAACGGTCAAGTGAGGCCAGCGCTATGAAATGCGAACCATCGCTGGAAGTGACCGCTGACGGGCTGATCCAATCAAGCTTTCCGGTCACCGCGCCATAACGCTGATATGGAAAAGCTTCGAAAAAGTAGCGCACATGCTGAGCAACGGCGAGCTTCGGGAGACCGGTTTCGTTCAAGGTCATCCGGGCGCGTGGTTTCGCCTCCTTCCGAGCGAGCTGGCAAAGCACCTGACCCTGCTGCACTACGCTGCCCACAGTTCGTTGGTCCATGGAAATGATCACGCCCTCATATGGACTGCGAACTGTCAGTAAGTTTTGGTGGGTATTTTCCAGGTCGGTTTTTAAAGCGCCGATGCGCATCTTTAACTTTTCAATGTCGGACTGCTGTTCGCCCCGTTGGCGCGCGTGCTCCGTTTCCATTCGCTCGCGGTCGAGATTTACCTGCTGCACGGTCCTCTGGGCGACACTCAAATCTTTTTCGGAGCCGGCTAAATCGAGTTTCAACTTTACAAGATCGATTTCCGATTCACCGCCCTGCTTGGCTAATTTCTCCATGCGCGAGACGAGGTCGCGGCTCGTAGCCGCGTGATTCTCGCGGAATTTTACTTCGCTTTTTGCCTGCTCGATTTCGGCCTTCTTGATCTCAAGTTGCGCAACGTAAGCAGTCTCATATTGAGTGAGACTTTCTTCCTTGCTGCGTAAATCCTCGGTGAGAGTCCGAAACTGGGTATCCCAGCCGCGGATCTCGTCAGAGCGCAAAACAAACAACTCCTCGCCGGCGTTTACAGGTTGGCCCTCGTCGACGGTAACGCGACTAATTAGTGCCTGACGGGGCGATTGGATTGGATCGGCGCCCCTCGCGGGAACCAACACGAATGGACAGCGCACCGTTTCCGGCAGTCGCATCACAATGGCGATGAGTAGCGCAACCAGAAACGCCGCCATCAATAGCCACGCTGTCGACCGGATGATCCAAGGTGGCGGCTCCTGCGGCGACATTTCGGATTCTGCATCAATGGAGCCGCGTTGAGTTAATTGGGAAATCATTGCCGAATCAATTCAGATTCCTAGCTGCTGGCTCGAGAGGTAATAATAAAGACCGCGTTGCGCCATCAGCTCATCATGTGAGCCGACCTCGGCGACACTCCCCTGTTCGAGCACCACAATCGAATGCGCTTCGCGAATCGTGCTTAGTCGATGGGCGATCACGATGGTTGTGCGGCCAGCCATTAGCCGCCCAAGATTATCCTGGATCGCGCGTTCCGATTCTGTATCGAGTGCGCTCGTTGCCTCATCAAAGATCAAGATCGGAGGATTGTTGTAGATTGCCCGCGCGATGGCGATGCGTTGCTTCTGACCACCGGAGAGAGAAAGACCCGATTCGCCAATCTTTGTCTCGTAGCCAAGCGGGAGGCGCATGATGAAATCGTGCGCGGCGGCGGCTTGAGCGGCGGCAAGGATGCGATCGAGATCCGGCTCTGGATCGCCAAACGAGATATTGCGCGCGATCGTTTCGTTAAACATGTGATTTTCCTGAAGCACCGTTCCGATGTGCCGGCGCACATCGCGATAATTGAGCGTCTTTAGATCGACATTATCGAAAAAGATCGTCCCTTCCGTGGGTTCCAGCAGGCCGGCAATTAACTTGACCAGCGTAGTTTTGCCACAGCCGCTGCGGCCCACGAATGCGACCATGCGTCCCGGCGCGAGATTCAGCGTAATATTTTTCAAAATATCAGGTGCTTCGGGTCCGCCGTATTTGAAACTGACTCCGCGCAGCTCGATATGCCCTTCCAAGCTATGCACCGGGATGAGACGGGAACGGTCATGGCCTTGCTCCGGCTCTTGCTCAAAAATGTCGTTTAGGCGATTCAGGAGGACGGCGGCGAATTGCAGGCTGTCCCAAACTCCGAGCGCGCGCAAAATTCCTGCGTACGCCATTGCCGTGAGCGAGCTAAATGCGACAAATCCACCGACGCTCAAGTGCCCGTGAATCACTTGTGTCGCGCCCACCCACAAGAAAATCGCGGTGGAGAGAAGACCTATGCTCTGCAGGACACTGTCATACGACATCGTGATGAAGCTGGCCTTGAATAGCTTTTGCGAAACGGAGAGAAATTCGTTAAGCATAGCGTCACGAAATGCGCTCTCGGCGGACGCCGCCTTCACTGCCTCGATGCCCTTGATCGCATCGATTTGGTGCGAACTGTATTTACCCTGGCTTTCTTCCGTGCCCTGATACAAGGGGCGAAGCACTTTCACCGAAAAAATCATTAACCCGACATAGAGCGGTGTCGTTGCCAGGAAGGCAAGCATGAGGAGCGGACTGTACATCCCCATTAAAATAAGAGCGCCGAAGAGAAAGATTAGCGCCAGCAATGCGCCAATTCCCTGTTGGACTGCAAATTGTCGAACTTGCCTCGCCCCATCAAGCCGGCGTTGAATGTCGCCTGTCCGACGACTTGTGAAATAAGTCATCGGCAACGAGAGAAGTTTCCGGCTCAAGAAATCAAGCACCGCGGTGTCGAGCCGCACGGCGGCAAAGGCGAGCAAATATTCTTGCGCGAGGGTGGCGAGTTGCACGAAGACGAGCGCGGCGAGCATGCCGAGCAGAATCGTCGTCAGCAGACCGATATCATTTTCGACAATGACCTTGTCCACCACCATCTGCGTGAACACCGGAAAGAGCAGTTGAAGGAAACTTACGGCGACGGCCAGGCCCAGGACTTGAAGCAAGACGACCTTAAAGCGCGCGAGGAATGGAAAGACCCACGCCAGCGTTGGCTTGCTTTCCGGAGCTTGCTCGAATGCTGGCGTGTAATCGAACAGCGCCGCGTAACCCGTCCACTTTGCTTCAAATTCGCGACGCGGAACTTTCCGCAGGCCAAGCGCCGGATCGGCCACGCGCACAAACTGCTCATCAACATCATGGAGAACGATCCAGTGATTGCCTTCCCAATGTACTATGGCTGGCAGCGGCATCATTGGGAGATTGCGGAACGAGACTTTCAATGCGCGCGCCGCCAATCCGAGTTCGGTTGCAGCGCGAGAAAGCGCCTTCAGGCTCGTGCCGTCCGTTGCCGTGTGGCAGAGCTGCCGAATGCGCGCCAAACTTACCTTCCGACCGAAATGCCGGCAAATCATCCCGAGACTCGCCGCGCCACAATCCATCTCGTCGATTTGCATGATGTGATCGATCTTGCGGATGCGTTTGCCGCGTTTGCGGAATAAGCCCCGCTCGTCGGCGAACGGCTCTTCTTTCTCTTCGCCCTCAGCAGGCGGTTGTTGACCGTCCAACTCCACCTTGTCGTGAACCTGTGTCTCCGCAGGCAGCAGTTCGGTTGTGAAATCTAACGGAATGCGTGCTTCCGTTTTTGCCTGGTAAAGCGCGAGCCGCTCGCTCAGCAACTTGCTAAACTCAGGGAATCGGCGGCGTAAGTCCTTCACTGACTTCGCATCGAGCGCGAGCAATTGGCAATCGGTGGATGCTTCCACCGACGCCGCGCGCGGTGAGCCGTTCAAGATCGACAGTTCACCAAAAAAATCCCCCGCGCGATAGAACGCAAGATTGCGCTCGCGTCCGTCGACTCCGGCAAAGGCGCGCGCCCTTCCTTTTTCAATCACATAGAGTGGTCCGGCGTCGTCTCCTTCACGGATGATGAGACTGCCTTTTTCGAATGCGATTCGCCTCAGTTTGTCGATCATGCTGCGCAACACAGGCGTTGGAAGTCGGCCGAAATTGCTGAACTGATAAAGGAAGCTTTGCAGGGCCCGACTACGTCCGGTCGTCTCGACATACTGCTTCAACTCAGGCACGCGATAGACGAGCCGCAGAAAGTCGTCGCGATCGATCCGTAGAAGATCTACCGCCGTGCTACAGCGCACGGTCGCGTTTCGCGTTCCACCCTCAGACAACGCGGCTTCTCCGAACGAGTCGCCTGGTTTCAACACCCCCAATGGGATTTCCTCACCATCTGGTTTGATCTTCAGCGCGCGCGCGCGCCCTCTAGTTAAAACGTAAAATGAATCGGCCTGATCGTCCTGTTTTACGATTACGTCACCAAAATCGTAGTGTTCTTCCTGCAACAGCGGCTCAATCGCGCCAAAATGATCGTCAGAAAGAAACCGGAACACCGATGAACGCCGCAGAATTTCGTTATCTTGAGTTTTCATTCCGCTGAAATGGAAACACCAAGTCGCCATTGTACGTACTTGCTGGCGAGCTCGGAGAAATGCCGATCAAGGAGCCGCTGCTCGATTCGCAATCTAAGACTCGGATCCTCCGGTTGCGGCTCGATCTTTTTGACAATACGACACAGTTCGAATCCGTCGCCGCGCACGACCGGTTCCAGCACATCTCCCGCTGATACGCTTAGAAATCTTTGCTGGGCATCGACGGGAATTTCTTCCATGAGAAAATCCGCACGGCGATATGGGTAGCGCCCTTCCATGGCAACTTCCTCCATTGACATGCCGTCTTCACGCACACAAAACAGCGCTTCTTTGGCGGCATCGCGCGATTCCAGCTCGATTACTTCAGTTTCGAATCGCGTCAGAGGCAATCGTAGCATCACCAATTCGCGTTGACGCGCTTGCGGGACAAGCACGGTGTCACACCGCTGGCGATATGCTGCTTCCATCACCACCATTTCATTGAACCACTGCGAATCGCGTCCAAGTCGCTTCAGCCAATTGGAAAGTTGCGCCGATTCAACCTCGTTGCGATCGAAAAACTTTCGTTCTTCGCCCGCGATCGCATCCGGATCGGAATCTTTCGCGGCGCAACGAGCAGCCAGACGCCATATCAACTCAGTCGTCATCCGGTCCAATTCTCCGGATAGAATCAATTCCGTCACGAATAACTGGCGTAGTTCCGACGACGCGGAAGTGTATTCAACTTCCTCCGGAACAATCTTTTCATTGAGCGTGCTGGCACAATATTGCCGGGTAAAGTAGTCGCTGAAATCATCAAGTGTGAGCCGTCGTGTCACCAGCCATGCTTCCGTCTCCTCCGCAGTGATCAGATCGTGTTCATAACGAAAAGCTTCTGCTGCCGTGGCAATGGCGGAGTCGTCCAAGTCCAGATCCAGTTCGTCGGCGCGTTTTTTGGCTTCCATGCAGCGGAGAAATTGCTTCCATTTTGAATCCAACTCGCCCCTGAAAAGCGCAGCGTCGACCGCGCCGCGCGCCATGTATTCGTGAGCCCCGCACGCACACACGATCAGGTTGTCGTATGAAACTGACTTTGTACTGGGCATGGAACTGAGTTTCTACATCTTTTCGGGAAGAAAGTCGAGCCTGTCGTTAATCGGGTCAGGAACGACGCCGAAAATACTGAAAAATGGTATAGTGAATACTGATTGACGAAAGGTGCGATCGCCAGTTTGGAGTATGCCAGCCCGCTTCGCTTCGGGCTTTGCTCGCGCATTCCATTGATTACGCGGGAATGTTCCCTCCTTGTAGTCTCGATCTCGAACCGGCGCCGAGCAATCAAGCGCAATATGTCCGTTCAGCCGAGGCCCATTTTGCCATGGCCGATTTTCTGTTCCGATGCCACCGTGACTACGATCGCGCCTTGGAAGAACTCGCTATCGCGCGCCCCGATCTGCCGAATAGCACGCCGTTCTTTCTTCTCTCCGGCTACATCAATCGACGCCGCAACCATTGGCTTGAAGTTGAATGCGATTTCTCAACTGCGGTCGCCCTCGATCCGAGGAATCCCAATGCTTACAATCTGCTGGCCGATACTTATGTGCTGCAACGGCGGTTTCCTGAAGCGGTGCAGACGTACGAACGTGTTCTTGCTGTGGGTGAGCAGACGCCAATTGTTCAGTTCCGGCAAGCTTCCGCCATTTTTAACGGAACGGGGAATTCAAAACCGCTGCGCGACGTGCTGGCCAAATCGCCCGAGATGGATGTGGCCGGTGGACAGACTCCGGTGCGAGTGATGTTCGCCTTAATCGATAACGATCGCGCTCAAGCGGAGCGCGTTCTTGCCGCCTCACCTCGGTCAGACTTTCAAGATATCGATTTCAGCTTCTATTACCCGAAGGCTTGGTTTGAAGCCATTATCGCGAGAGATAACGGTGATTCAGCCCGGACACTCGCTGCTTTTCGCACGGCGCATGCGATTCTAGCGCAGCGGTTGGTCGTTAAACCCGAGCACGCAAGGACAATAGCTGTGCTGGCTCAAGTCGACGCGGGACTGGGCCAGAAAGAACCAGCTCTGCAAGAAGCACAGCACGCTATCGATTTAATGCCGATCTCTAAAGACATTTACGACGGTGGATTAGTTCTGGAAGGCCTCGCCCAGGTTTACACTTGGGGCGATGAACACAATCACGCCATCGAACTACTTCAGAAGCTGGTGTCGATGCCCAGTTACATTAACTACGGTCGCCTCAAATTTCATCCGTTGTGGAAGCCGCTGCGCGGCAATCCGCGGTTTGAGAAAATCACCTCTTCGCTTGCACCTAAGTAACGCGATCAGTTTGGGAAACTTTTTCCGGAAAGGTAAAGGCCAGCGACTGTCAGGTTTGGAAAAACGTTGACGTCACGTTCAATTCTAATTTGCTTTAGACGCGTCGCCAAGCTTCCGGCTGATGATAATTATTGTATGCCAGAGAGATTGCAGAGAATTCGCGTCAATTGGCGTGTTCCGCGGGCAATCTGGAATAAATGCTGGCCTTGCTCATGAATTGACTGTGTGGCAAAGGCAACGCCATGAATCCGGGGACCTTCTTCGCCGAGCTGAAGCGGCGCAACGTGTACAAGGTCGCGGTCGCTTATGCGATCGTCGGCTGGCCTCTTGTTCAAGTCGCGACGCAGGTTTTTCCATTCCTGGAAATTCCGGACTGGGTCGTGCGTTTGGTCATCGCTCTGGTTGCGATCGGTTTTCCGATCGCTCTCGTGATTGCGTGGGCGTTTGAAGCGACTCCGGAAGGGATAAAACCAACTGAAG
>Ga0066710_100007131_pt1 | contig 10611 bp, 11 predicted proteins | sample GraSoiAngelo_159_FD_79666 | JGI IMG/M metagenome (GOLD analysis project Ga0066710, IMG submission 79666) | Grasslands soil microbial communities from the Angelo Coastal Reserve, California, USA - 14_1009_16_40cm | ecosystem: Environmental > Terrestrial > Soil > Grasslands | place: USA...
ACATCCTGGCAGGCCAGGATATCGAAGCCGATGGCGAGTTGGTCCTCAGACGGATTCAAAATGCCGATGGACCCAGCCGCGCCAGCGTGAATGATCAGCCGGTCAGCCTCAATCTTCTCCGCCAGATTGCCGGAACCCTGACCGAGATCCACGGCCAGCATGATGACCGCGCTCTGGTCAGCCCCGCCAATCACCGCCGGCTGCTCGATGCCTTTGGCGGACTCGATGCCGATGCCGAGCAGGTGCGCGGCCTGTGGGAGGCGCTGAGCCAGGCCGAGACGCGGCTCGCCGAGCACAAGGCGCTGCTCGCCAGGTCGGAAGCCGAGCGTGATTTTCTCACCCATGCCGTCGATGAATTGCGCAAGCTCGATCCCAAGGCCGATGAGGAAACCAAGCTCGCCGATCTGCGCCAGATCATGATGAATGCCGAACAGTTCGCGCAGGCCCTGAACGAGGCTGAAGATGCGCTGTCAGGCGATGGCGCGGTGGAAGCGCGCCTCAATGCCGCCTTGCGCAAGCTCGAGCGGCGCAAAGACCAAGCGCAGGGCCGTCTCGACCGCATCTGCGAAGCGCTCGACCGCGTGCTGCATGAAATGGACGAGGCGCACCGCGCCTCAGCCGAAGCGCTGCGGGCTTTCGCCTTCGATCCGCGCGAATTGGAGCAATCGGAAGAAAGGCTGTTCGCGCTCAGAGCCGCGGCACGCAAATATAAGTGTCCGGTCGATGAGCTGGCGGGCGTGCGCGAGCGCATGGAGGGTGAATTGCAGGCGATCGCCGATGGTGGCGCGGAACTGGCGCGGCTCGAAGCCGCCTACAAGGTCCAGTGCGAGGCCTTCGACGAAGCGGCGCGCCAATTGAGCGAGAAGCGCAAGAAGACCGCCCGCAAGCTCGACGATGCGGTGGTGGCGGAACTGGCGCCGCTGAAGCTCGAGAGGGCCCGTTTCGAGACCCGTGTCGAGGCCGATCACGGGCGCTCCGGCGCGTATGGTTTCGACAAGGTCGAATTCCTCGTCGCCGCCAATCCCGGCACGCCCTTGTCGGCATTGATGAAAGTCGCCTCCGGCGGCGAACTTGCCCGCTTCATGCTGGCGCTGAAGGTCGTATCGGCGGCAAAGGGATCGGCGCCGACGCTCGTCTTCGATGAGATCGATACCGGCGTCGGTGGCGCGGTTGCCGATGCCATTGGTGTCAGGCTGTCGCGTCTGGCGCAAAGCCTGCAGGTATTGGCGGTGACCCACTCGCCGCAAGTCGCCGCCCAAGCCGGCCAGCATATGCTTATCAGCAAGATGGAGGAGGTGGGCAGGAAGCGCATGGTCACACGGGTGCAGGAATTGAGTGCGGCAAGCCGGCGCGAAGAGATCGCGCGCATGCTGTCCGGCGCCAGGGTAACGGAAGAAGCGCGCGCCCAGGCGGACCGGCTGCTCAGAGTTGGTTCTTGAGATTCAACTGGTAGCTGATCGGCAGCCAGCGAAAGGAGTTTTGCGCACGCTGGACATAGCCCAGGCCCGGAAAAGGCATGTGGTGACCGGCAACGAGAATCCGCTGATCAGCCGCCATGGCGAGCAGTCGTTCTCGCGTCGTAACCGCTTTTTCCTTGTCGTCATCGAAATGCGCGTGCCAGTCTGGATGCTGGATGGACACGACACAGTGCAAGCATGTGTCCGACCAGATCAGCAGGCACTGCCCTTCGCTCTCGACCTCGAACGCCATTAGCCCCGGCGAATGCCCCGCAGCATCGATGGCCGAGATTCCCGGCACGATCTGCTGGCCAGGTTCTACGAATGTGGCCCGATCTGCCAGTCCTGGGCATGTGCGCATGAACAGGTCGCGGTTTTTGAGCCTAACGTCGCGTATCCCCTCGCCCTTCATCCAGAAGGCGAATTCGGCCGCACCAAACACATAGCGCGCGCGTGCAAAACCGGCCTCTCGTCCTCAATCAGGCCGCCAATATGGTCCGGATGCCCGTGAGTGAGCACCACGACGTCGATAACGTCCGGACCGATGCCGAGTTCCTGCAGGCATGAACGGAGCGCGCCGTTGGGCGCGCCAAGGCCGGTGTCAAAGAGGATCGTGGTCGAGCCCGTCGATGAGCGTCGGGATGAAGGGGTGCTCGTAGCGATCGGCGTCTATATGGTTGAGTGCGGCGAGTTCACCGAGAACAGTTTCAGGCTGTCCAACCGCAAAGCTCACGCCCAGCCCGTCTCGCACTTCCGCGAAATCCAGCAGAGTGGCTATTCTAAATCTTCCAAGATCAAAAGTGTAGATGCTTGGACGCAACCGGCGGATGCTGGGCATTGTTCATCTTGCTTCGGATCGGGGAGCGCTGATCGTTCATGTTCTATCGGATGAGAAATGCGGCTTCAACGACGAAAGAAAATTCGTCGCGACATGAAATCATGGGGCACTCGCGGCCACATGATAGCCACCATGATGTGCACTGATCGAGCGCAGGACAACCATTCTGGCTGTTCACAGGTAGAGGAGATGTTTCGATGTGCGACTATAGTCTGCATCATGTTGCCTCTCGCCCGGCAAAAGTCGGAGACAGACTGGTAACGTCAGCATTCGACGGTTCGACCACGCATGGGTTCTGCGCTGTCGATGAACCGGGTGTTGCAGTATGCCTTCGTCCGGGTACGGAGCTTGCATTCGAGAGTGACGTGCAAGGCAACTCGGCAATAATTGGCGGGCTCGGCCTCGAGAGCGGTGAACTTGGCGGAAAGGTTGCCCGGTTCACGCAGATCGATATGGACCGGCCGGCTGCGTATCATGACGCGCTGGAATTTCCGAACGGCAAGGTCATCTTGGTCACCCAGCTTCGCAGAGGCCAGATGGCGAGCGTGCTGCAATTGCCGGCCGAGCTCCAGCCCAGGCGGGAAGCCAAGGAAAGCATCCCGACGCCCGAATATATCGGCTGAGGGACCGCCACCTTCAGAGGGAATGATCTGAAGCTGGCATGAAACCAAGCAAATCGCGCGTAATCGGACGCGCTCCGGTTACGCGCACTCCAATATTTGACCGGGTACTGGAGGAGGCAATGGCAGGTCTTGACAGATTATAACTTAAGATATATCTTCAGAGTCAGTTATAGAGACTATAAAGGATATATCTCATGTTTGGACATCACGATCATTATGGACGGCATAGCCCGCGTCACGATTGCGCGCCGGGCGGGCGCTGGGCCCGCAGAGGCCGTTCTTCTGAAGGTGAAGATGGATTTGGCCGCGGCGGTTTCTTCGGCGGAAGGAGCGGCCGGATGTTCGGCCACGGCGATCTGAGGCTGGTCCTTCTGTCGCTGATCGCCGAAAGACCGCGCCATGGCTACGACCTCATTCGAGCCATCGAAGAGAAGTTCGGCGGCGCCTATGCGCCGAGCCCCGGCGCTGTCTATCCGACGCTGACGCTGCTCGAAGAGCAGGACTATATCGTCGCGGAAGCCCAGAGCGGCACCAAGAAGCTCTACCAGGTCACCGATACGGGCCGGGCCTTTCTCGAAGAGAACAGCGTCGCTCTCAAAGGCATCCAATCGCGCATGGACCTCGCCGCCCAGGCTTTCTCGATCCATTCGACACCGGACTCGGTGCGTGAGGCGGTGAGGACGCTCAAACAGTCGCTGCATATGCGCCGCGGCCCGTGGTCGGCGGAAGAGGCGGAGCGGGTGCGCAAGCTCATCGAGGCGACGGCGCGCCAGATCGTCGGTGGAACCGAGAACTGATGCTGACAGTTTAGGGTCTCGTCGCGTTATAGAGGTCATGCTAAGCGGAGATAAATCAAACCTCGAAGCATGACTGCCGTGTCTGAGAAACCCGTCGAAAAGCTGAACGCCAAGGAGGCGGCACGCGAGCTCCAGCGGCTCGCCGGCGAAATCGCCCATCACGATGAGCGCTATCACGCCCAGGATGCGCCGGAAATCTCCGATGCCGACTACGACAAGCTCCGCCTGCGCAATGAGGCCATTGAAGCGCGTTTCCCGGAACTGGTGCGCGATGATTCACCGTCGCAGCGGGTAGGTGCCGCACCGCAGTCGAAATTCGGCAAGATTCGCCACCGCGTGCCGATGCTTTCCCTCGGCAATGGATTCGCGGAGGAGGACGTCAGGGAATTCCTCGGCCGCATCCGGCGTTTTCTCAATCTTGGCGAGACGGCCGACATCGATGTGATGTCCGAGCCCAAGATCGACGGACTGTCGCTGTCGCTGCGCTACGAGAAGGGTCTTCTGGTGCAGGGCGCCACGCGCGGCGACGGGACCGAGGGCGAGAATGTCACCAACAATGTCCGCACGGTGAAGGACATCCCGAACCGGATCAGCGTATCAGACTTTCCTGACGTGTTCGAGGTAAGGGGCGAAATCTATATGTCCCATAAGGACTTCGCCAGGATGAATGAGAAGCAGAATCAAGCGGGCGAGAAGGTCTTCGCCAATCCGCGCAATGCAGCGGCGGGCTCGCTGCGCCAGCTTGATCCCCAGATCACCGCCAGCCGGCCGTTGCGCTTCTTCGCCTATGCCTGGGGGGAAGTGTCGGAGCTTCCGGGCGAGACGCAATGGGACGTCATCCAGGCCTTCAAGCACTGGGGTTTTCCGGTCAATCCGCTGATCAAACTGTGCCGCTCGGCCGATGAACTTCTTGCCCATTATCACAAAATCGAAAGTGAAAGAGCGATGCTCGGCTATGACATCGACGGCGTCGTCTACAAGGTCAACCGGCTCGACTGGCAGGCAAGGCTGGGCTTCGTCAGCCGGGCGCCGCGCTGGGGACTTGCCCACAAATTCACCGCCGAGAAGGCGATGACGATCCTCGAAGGGATCGATATCCAGGTAGGCCGCACTGGTGCGATGACGCCAGTGGCGCGGCTCAAGCCCGTGACCGTCGGCGGCGTCGTCGTCTCCAATGCGACGCTCCACAATGAGGACGAGATCGCCCGCAAGGACATCCGCGTCGGCGACATGGTCATCGTGCAGCGCGCCGGCGATGTCATCCCGCAGATCCTGGGTTTTGTGCCGGAGAAGCGCCCGAAGGATGCCAAGCCTTACAAATTCCCGGAGATTTGTCCGGTCTGCGGCAGCCACGCGGTGCGCGAAGTCAATGAGAAGACCGGCAAAGTCGATGCGGTCAGGCGCTGCACCGGCGGCCTCATCTGCGCGGCGCAGCGGGCAGAACGCCTGAAACATTTCGTGTCGCGCAACGCCTTCGACATCGAAGGCATGGGCGACAAGGTGATCGAGGAATTCCTGAAACTCGGCTTCATTTCATCGCCGCCCGACATCTTCACGCTGGAGAAGCGCAAAGTGAAGCTCGAGGAGCTTGAAGGCTGGGGCGAGACCAGTGCGCGCAATCTTTTTGCCGCGATCAGTCAGCGCCGCACCATCGCGCTTGACCGCTTTATCTTCGCACTCGGCATCCCGCATATCGGCGAGACCAATGCTAGGCTCCTGGCGCGCGCTTACGGGTCGGCGAGTGCTTTACGCGAGGCGATGCGCGCGGCGGGCAAGGAAGAGGAAGCCCATCAGGAGCTCATGTCGCATGACGGTATCGGTCCGATCGTCGCCGAGGCGATCGTCGATTTCTTCGGCGAGCCGCATAATGTCGAGGTTTTCGACAAGCTGCTAGCTGAGGTTGAGGCGACGCCGCTCGAAGCGGTCAGGCAGAGCCAGGTTTCGGGCAAGACCGTCGTCTTCACCGGCGCGCTCGAAAAGATGACCCGCGAAGAGGCGAAGGCCATGGCGGAAAGGCTGGGCGCCAAGGTTGCCGGGTCCGTCTCGAAGAAGACCGATCTCCTGATCGCCGGCCCCGGCGCCGGCTCCAAGCTCAAGGATGCCCAGAAACATGGGGTCGAGGTAATCGACGAGGCCGAGTGGTTGCGAAGGGTCGGACGACAGATCATCAATAGACTAGAATAGTGTAATGACGTTGGTTTTTTCTGAAAATTGAATAAAGAATCGCTGCAAAAGCGATGCAGATCTACCACAATGTCGGTCAAGTCGTTGATAAGGCCATATCGACCGTCGCTTTGCCGTCTCCGAAATGTCATCGTCACTTCGGCTTTTCTGGAGATGACGATGACGGACGAACAGATCAGTCAGGTTGCCGAAAATTTTGTCCGCTCGGAATGGACGCGCCTTGGGATATTGGGCTGGGAAGAACGTGGGCCCGACTTCATGGGAGAGGTCCGTCGCGAAACTGATCGGCTCAAGCGTTCGATTTTGATCCTCACGTCCTTCGGTTTCGAAATTCGCCTCAAACCTCAAACGAAGAAGGCCAACCACGTTCTCGCCTGACGGCCCAGGCGCTCCTGTTTCTCTGATTATCGTTCCGGCCTCGGCGCGCAGCCAGGCGCAGAAGGCCCGAATGGCCGGCGATGACAGGCCCCGCTGTGGCCGCACCAGCCAATAGCTTGGCCCTTTGTCGAATTTGACTGCGAATGGGTTGATCAGGTGGCCACGCTCGATGTGGCTACCGGCAAGGTGAGCGGGCACCAAGGCAACACCATCGCCCGCCGCTGCCGCCTGCAGCAGCAATGTCGAGGCAAGCCTCGGGCCACGCGATGCCCAGTCCGGACTGCCCAGCCCGGCCGCTTGCGTCCATTGCTGCCATGATACCGAGCGGTCTTCATCCTGCGGCAGCGTGACATGGGCAAGATCGTCGGCATCGCGCTCATGGGCCGACCCGAGGCCTATGTCGTCTTCAGGGACAAACCGATCGATGAAGCGGGCAATGTGACCGATGAGGCCCTGCGCAAGGTGCTCGCCGCCTATGTCAATGCGCTGGTAAACTGGATCGCCCGCGTCAATGTTACGTAAAGGCAATTACCCCGGATAAGGCCGGGCATAACGTCGTTCCGGGAGATCGCGCGATGTATGGGAGCAATTTTCTTCAAGCACCTGGAAGATGGATTGCTATATTTAGGCGATGCTGCAGATTTCCCCGCGCGACTCTCTCGGTGGCGAACCCAAGGCGCCAGAAGACGAAACCCATTTCTGGCGGGTCACGCGGCACGGCGATCTCGATTTCTTCACCGCCACGTTTCGCAAGCATGTCTTTCCGCCGCACACGCATGAAACCTATGTGATCGGCGTCACGCTCGATGGCGTGCACAGCTACATGCACAAGGGGGTGAAAGTGCGCTGCGAAGCCGGCAACATCTGCTTCATCAATCACGAAGAGGTGCATGACGGCGCACCGGACAGCTACGGCTATTCCTACCGGATGACTTATCCAAGTTCGGATTTCCTGACGTCGCTGATGCGCGAAGCCACCGGCCGGTCGGTCGGCACGCCGAAATTCAGATGGCCCGGCGTGCGTGACCTTGACCTTGCTCGCATTTTCTGCGACGCGCATCGCGCGCTCGAGAACGACGAGGATACGCTCCTCGCCGATGAGAAACTCTTCGCCTTCTATCTGACGGCGATCGAATGCTATGGCGGCGGATTGCCGGCGATCATTGCCGCAGGCCGTGAGCCCGATGCGGTCGCGCGCACCAAGGATTATCTCATCGCCCATATGACCGAGGCTACCGATTTTCAGACTCTCGCGCGTCATGTCGGCCTAAGCGCCTGGCATCTGATCCGGGTGTTCCGCAAAGCGACGGGGCTTACCCCGCATGCCTGGCTGGTCGATCGCCGGGTGCATCGCGCGCGTGAATTGTTGCGGGAAGGGGAGAGTCCCAGCCATATCGCCGTGCAATGCGGCTTTGCCGACCAGGCGCATCTGACGCGCGCCTTCAAGGCGAGGCTGGGCGTGACACCCGGGCAATATTGCGCGCTCCTCAACTGAGCCACCGCAGGGCAGCGCAAATTCCTTCAAGACGGCGCTGCGACCCATTGCTAGGTGATCGCCCTCTGCAGGAGTGAACAATGACGAAGACCGCCGTTGAGTTCAGGCAAGGGATGATCGACATCTTGCCGGTAATTGCCGCCGCCAGTGTCATCGGCCTGCTATGGGGCACGCTGGCCGCCAGCAAGGGCCTTTCGCCACTCGAGACCGGCCTGTTGAGCGCTAGTGTCTTTGCCGGCGCAGCGCAATTCGTCGCCATCGAATTGTGGCGCGATCCGGTACCCTGGTTCTTTCTCGCCATGACCGTGTTCGTCGTGAATATAAGACATGTGCTGATGGGTGCATCGCTATCGCGGCATATGGGTAACATTCCATCAGGCTGGCGGGCGCCGCTGCTTTATATGATGGCGGATGAGAATTGGGCATTTTCCGAAAGACGGGCACTCACCCAGCCATTGACCATGGCCTATTATCTGGGTCTTAGCCTACCGATGGTCGCGACCTGGACGATCACCAGCGTCATCGGCGCGCTTGCTGGCGCCTGGCTCCAAGATCCCGCAGCCTATGGATTCGATTTCGCCTTCTCGGCGCTGTTCATCGGCATATTGGCGGGCTTCTGGAAAGGACCGAAGACCGGCGCCGTGCTGGCGGCAAGCGCCGTCATCGCCGCGGTTGCCAAACTCACTGTGCCCGGCGCCTGGTACATCGTGCTCGGCGGGCTGGCCGGCGTGCTGGTCGCTGTGCTGCTGCATGCCGAGGAAGAAGAGGAAGCGAAGGCAACGCCATGACGCTGCACTTCACCACGCTCTTGGCGATCATCGGGATGGCTCTCGCCACTTACGCGACACGCCTCGCCGGTCTCTTCCTGATGCGGCATGTGAATGTGAAGGGGCGTACCAAGGCCGCCTTCGATGCACTGCCGCCGGCGATCCTCATGGCCGTGATCGCGCCAACCATTCTTGCAACCGGTGTCGCCGAAACGATCGCCGCCGCCATAACGGCCGCATCGGCTTACCTGCGCCTGCCGATGATCGTCACCGTCCTCATCGGCATGGCGAGCGTTGTGCTGCTGCGCATGGTGATTTGACCGAAAAAGCTGGTCCAGCAGTCCCGACTGCCTCTATCATATCAAGAACGATCGGATAGGGCAGGCGATGGACCAGCAAATCCTTGCGCTCGCAATCATCGTGGCCATGATGGCGCTCTTCGCCTGGGGGCGGTTGCGCTATGATCTCGTTGCCGTCATATCACTCGTTGCCGCCTTTGCCGCTGGAATAGTGCCGGCGTAAAAAGCCTTTTCCGGCTTTTCGAGCGACATCGTCATCATCGTCGCGAGCGCCCTGGTCTTGAGCGCTGCGGTATCGCGATCAGGAATCGTCGATCTCGCCATGAGCCATGCAACGTTCGATCTCTCGAAACCGCGCAGCCAGATCGTGACATTGACCTCCAGCATCGCGCTCCTCTCCGGATTCGTGAAGAATATCGGCACGCTGGCGATGTTTCTGCCGATCGCATTCAAAATTGCTCGCCGCAGCAACACCTCGCCCTCGCTGCTGTTGATGCCGATGTCCTTCGCAGCGCTGCTCGGCGGCCTCATCACGCTGGTCGGGACGTCGCCCAATATCATCGTCTCACAAGCCCGAGAAAAACTGCTCGGCATGCCTTTCCGGATGTTCGATTTTGCCCCGGTCGGCATCGGACTGACCGTGGCGGGCATCGCGTTCCTCGCTTTCGGATATCGTCTCCTGCCGACCGGCCGGCGCGCCACCGCCTCGATCGAGGCAGCCTTCAATCTCGATGCATATGCGACCGAAGTCACGGTGCCGCAGGATTCGCCGCTGGTCGGCCAATCGATCACGGATCTCGAAAAACAGGCGGAAGACGAGATCGATACCGCGCTCCTGATCCGCGGCGGATTGAACAAGTCAAAGCCGGCGAAGAACACGAAAATCCGCGCCGACGATCTCCTCATCCTTCATGGCGAACCGGCAGCGCTGGAACGTGCGGTCGCGGTGGGCAAGCTCGTTCTGGTACGCCATGACAAGACACCTTCCAAAGAGAGCGCCAGCGACGAGATCGGCGTGATGGAAGCGGTGGTCGGCAACGAATCACCGCTCATCGGGCGGACAGTTTCGCAGAATCAACTGTTCGACCGATACGACCTCAATCTGCTTGCCGTCAGCCGGCGCGGCAGCCGCATCACCCATCGCCTCAATTCGGTGCGATTGAGACCGGGCGACGCCATTGTGCTGCAGGGCAATATGCGTTTCATGCCCGAGACCCTGGGCGAACTTGCCTGTCTGCCCTTGGCGGAAAGAGCTCTCGGTTTTGGACGGGCGAGAAATACTTATCTACCGATCACCATTCTCGCGACCGCGATGCTGCTGGTGGCGCTCGGCGTGGTTCCGGTAGCGATCGGTTTCTTCGTCGCTGCTGTTCTTGTCATCCTCACCGACTGTATTACCTTGCGCGAGGCCTATGGTGCCGTCGATTGGCCTATCCTCATCATGCTGGGTGCGCTCATCCCGGTGAGCGATGCCGCGCAGTCCACCGGGTTGACCGCCTCGATCGCGGGTATCATCGCACTTCTCGCAGATATTGTGCCGCGGTGGGGATACGTTCCGATCCTGCTCCTTGTCGGGATGTGCGTGACTCCGTTTCTGAACAATGCCGCGACGGTCCTTATTCTTGCCCCCATTGCCGTCTCGCTGGCGACATCGCATAAGATGAATGCCGACCCACTCCTCATGGCGGTCGCCATCGGAGCCGGTTGCGATTTCCTGACGCCCATCGGCCATCAATGCAATACGCTGGTGTTGGGGCCAGGCGGTTCCCGGTC
>Ga0066710_100007132_pt1 | contig 10610 bp, 9 predicted proteins | sample GraSoiAngelo_159_FD_79666 | JGI IMG/M metagenome (GOLD analysis project Ga0066710, IMG submission 79666) | Grasslands soil microbial communities from the Angelo Coastal Reserve, California, USA - 14_1009_16_40cm | ecosystem: Environmental > Terrestrial > Soil > Grasslands | place: USA...
GCTCTGACTGTAGGGGCGGTCTATGACCGCCCGTTCTTCCTAGATTCAACGAAATACGGGCGGTCATAGACCGCCCCTACAGTTGCGAACTTCGGATCCGGCGATTCGTTGGGCAAAGCCCCCGGGCTTGCGCCCGGGGCTACGTTCTGTAGCCGCTCCGCGGCTTGGAGTTTACAGCTTCGACAGCCCTAACCTTTCTCGAGGTCCCGATGTGAAATCTTGACGCGGTACTTGCGGCCTTCGATGTGTTGGCCTATCGCATTGGCAATCATGACGGAGCGATGACGGCCGCCGGTGCAGCCGATGGCAATGGTGAGATAAGACTTGCCCTCTTTCTCGAATTGGGGAAGAAGAAAGTCGATGAGGCTGTAAATGTGGTCCAGAAACGTGCGGGTTGCTTCGTGGGAGTTCATGTACTCGACGACATTTGCATCGGCGCCGGTGTACGGTTTGAGGTGCGGCACAAAATTGGGATTGGGAAGAAATCGAACGTCAAAGACCAAGTCGGAATCGATCGGTACGCCGTACTTGAAACCAAAGCTCACAAGTGAGACCAGAAGGTGCTGGGCGTGCCGTTCTTCAAACAGCCGCACAGCATGTTGACGCAACTCGTGAATCGTAAACCGTGACGTGTCCAGAACAATATCGGCCATTGTTCGGATTGGAGCGAGCCGTTCGCGCTCCAGCGCAACGGCCTCCAGAACCGGGCGGTTTGGATCGAGTGGATGGGGCCTTCGAGTCTCGCTGAATCGGCGGACCAGCACCCCGTCAGAGGCTTCCAAAAACCATAATAAGATCTCAAGAGTACCTTCTTTTTTCAACTCCTCGAGGATGGCCGGAAATTCGCTCAATGTCCCGCCTTCGCGGACATCGATGACGAGGGCGGCTTTGGCAGACTCGTGGTCCGACTTGAGGATCAGTTCGTAGAACTTGCTTAGAAGGCCAAGCGGAAGGTTATCGACACAAAAATATCCCCGGTCTTCGAGCGCTCGCAGGAAGGTTCCTTTTCCAGAACCGCTCAAGCCGGTGATGATGATGAACGAGGAGGGTTTCACTTCCAGGTCAGGCTTCGGGCTCGATCCATCCGATATTCCCGTCTTTCCGTTTGTAGACGACGTTCAGCCGCTCAGTCTCCGCATTTCGAAAGACCAGAAATTCACGGTCCGAACCGCCGATCTCGACCGCGGCGTCGTCCACACTCATCGGTTTGGCGGCAATTTCATGCGTGCGGATGATACGCGGCAGCCTCTCGCCAAGCACTGCTTCCACCTCGACCACGGAAGTCGTGGTGATGACTTCACCCCCATGGTGATTGTTGCGGCGTTTGCGCGTCACGTTTCGCCCCTTATCCTTGAGGATCTGTTTCTCAACTTTGTCGAGCACGGCGGCAATGGACGTATACATGTCGGTGGAGACTTCCTGGCCGTGGTAAAAGTCACGGCGCGTTTTGATGTTCATTTCAGCAATGTGACGCTGGTGCTTTTCAACCGTAAGGATAAAATGCACCTCTAAGACCTCGTCAATAATTCCTCTTAGCCGCTCGAAGCGGTCGGTGGCGAATTTACGCAGGGGCTCCGTAATTTCGATGTGGCGACCCGTGATATCCAGACTCATCGGCAACCTCCATCTTAGGATCTGACGCGACGTTGGTGCGTGCTGGGTATTCGCAAATCTTCGCGATATTTGGTGATGCTGCGGCGTGTGACAGAAATGCCCTCTAGCTTCAACATTTGGGCGATTTTCTCATCCGTAAGAGGACTGCGTGGATCTTCGTTCTCGATGAACTTCTTCACTTTCCGCTTCACAATGAGCAACGACGTTCCGTTACCCATCGGGCCATTGACAGCTTCCGAGAAAAAGTACCGCAACTCGAATACCCCTTGCGCCGTGTGCGCAAATTTGTTGGCGACGGCCCGGCTCACCGTGGACGGGTGAACCCCGACCTCTTCGGCCACATCTTTAATCATCATCGGCTTGAGCTGATCGATGCCCTTGTCCAGAAACTCCGTCTGACGGCCTATGATAGCTTCGCAAACTTTGACGATGATATGTTTCCGCTGCTCGATATTTTTCAGGAGTTGTACGGCTGATTTGAAACAGTCCTTGACGTAGTTTTTCACGTCCTTGTTTAAGGCATCGCGTTCGAGCATGTGGCGGTAAGTGGGACTGAGGCGAAGCTGGGGAACTTCGTCTTCGTTGGTCACGACCGTGTACTTGCCTGCGACCTTCACGATAAAGACATCGGGTTCAATCAAACGCGGCGCTGTCTTGTTGTACTTCTGGCCGGGGCGGGGCTCGAGATGCTTGACGATCTCCAGAGCATCCATGATGACGTTTAACGGATGGTTCAGCGCTTTCGCAATTTCTTTGAACTGCTTGTTCTGAAGTTTGTGCAGATGGTCGCGTACGACTTCGGCCGCTACCGTGTCATCTTCATCCAGCATCTGCAACTGGATCAGCAGGCATTCGCGCAGATCGCGGGCGGCCACGCCGGGCGGATCGAAATGTTGGACGACCTCGAGCGCTTTTTGAACGTCCTCGAGCGTATGCACTCCGCTTTCCGCAATCTCCTCCAGCGTGATAGGGATTTCCCGCCCGTTCTCGTCAACGGCACACAGGTAGCCATCTTCATTCAGATTTCCGATAATCGAATGGCAGGCAAGCCGGATATTTTCTTCAACCGTGGATAAACCCAATTGCCATTCCAGGTGATCCGTTAGCGTGGACGGTTTTGCCAGGAAGTTTTCAAAGGAGGGCCTCTCGAAAACTTCCGTCTCCCGCGGGCGCGAGGCCCCGTCGTTGAGGTAATTATCGAAACCCTCAAAATCGAAATCGCCGTACTGATCATCCACCGGCTCAGGCTCGGCAGGCGCTGCGGTATCCACTGCCCCTTCGGCCGTGGGTTCAGGGTCGGTCACGCAATGATCCCGCGCCGCCGCTTCCGTCAATGCCTGGTACTCGGCATCGGTTCCGTCTGCATCCGCAGCCGGTACTTGCTCGGGGGAATCGCGGGCGCCATCCAACTCGGGCTCGGTCTCGGTGACCTCGACGATTTCAGTGCCCTCCTCCAGCACCGGATTCTGGACCAACTCCTGCTGAATCATTTCCGACAGTTCGAGCTTGTTCAGGGTGAGCAGGCTCACCATCTGAACCAGACCTGGTGTAAGAACCTGCTTTTGCGTGGGTTTAACGACTAACTTTGGTTCCAAATAAGCCATAATGCCGATCTATTTCTAATTTAGACTGAAGTGCTCTCCGAGATAAACCTTTTTGACCTCGCTGTCGCTGCCGAGCTCTCTCGGGGTGCCAGACCGAAAAATCGATCCGTTGTTGATGATATAAGCGCGGTCTGTGACCTGCAAGGTTTCTCTGACGTTGTGGTCCGTGATAAGAACTCCGATGCGCTTGGTTTTCAAGTGGTTGATGATTTTTTGAATCTCAAGCACCGTAATGGGATCGATTCCGGAAAAGGGTTCATCCAGGAGGATGAAATTGGGTGAAATGACGAGCGATCTCGCGATCTCGACCCGGCGTCTTTCGCCTCCCGAAAGCGTATCCGCCAAGCTTTTTCTCACGTGCGCGATGCCGAATTCCTCGAGCAGACTCTCCATCCGAGAGCGCCGCTCCTGGCTCGACAACGGCAGCGTCTCCAGGATCGCCATAATATTGGCTTCGACGGTTAACTTACGGAACACGGATGCCTCCTGCGGCAGATAGCCGATACCATTTTTCGCCCGCAGATACATCGGCAGATCCGTTATATCGTGTTCGCCAAGCCGCACCGTTCCGGAATCGGGCCGGGTCAAGCCGACAATAATATAAAATGTGGTCGTCTTGCCCGCACCGTTCGGACCCAGCAGTCCGACGACCTCTCCTTGTCCCACCACCAAACTGAGGTCTCGAACGACTTTCCTGCCTTTATAGGATTTTGAAACACCCTCTGTCGTGAGCGAAATCATTACAAAAATTCCAAATTCGAAATTCGGAATCTCACTTCTTCACCGTATGCTTCGTGACTGTTCGTTGACCGGCCCCGCCGCCCTCCGCCACGATTGTCTCGCCGTTGGTCTTCATGACGAGCCGGGCGCCTTTAACGGAGCCGTGCTCCTTATCGTGAACTTCCGCATCCTTGCCGGTAAGCGTGATGGCATCGGCTCGAGCGTCGTACACCGCCTGCTCCCCGGTTCCCCGCTGCTGGCCACGGACGACAACAACTCCTCCGATGGCAACAATCTGAGCAACATCCTTTTCGCCGCGTTTCACCGTCAGATCGCCCGTCTCCAGCACCATATCCTGCTTTTTTGCCCGCACGTTGCCCAAGTAGTGAGCTATGCCCTGATCATCGTCGTAATCGAGCTTGTCTGAAACGGCTCGAATTCCGTCGAAGCTGGACTGAACCCGTCCTTGGGCATGGAGTTCATTGTCCCTGGTTGAAATCTCCAGCCGTCCAGCCTGGAGATAAGCAGTGCCCTGCCATAACTGCACGCTGTCTGTATAAACAATTCGGTCCCCGGCGCCCTCGGCTCGAGCGGCCTTGACCAAGGCCGGTTCACCTCCGTTTTTGGTCAGGGTGTTCACGTTTCTCAAGGCTGTGAAGGAATTGTTTGTTTGATTGAGGCGAATCTGGCCCGCATGCAGACGCATCTCCGAACTGGCGACAACGGGTGAGCCATCGAGCGTCACCACGCTCCCGCCCTCCTCGAAACGGGCCTTTTGAGCGACTCCCTCGAATTGGGTGTCCTTAAACTGAAAGTTCCCTGTTTGGATCAGTTCGAGCGGAATATTCGTCCGGCTATCGAAGCGCGCTTCCGTTCGATCGGCCGAAGACCGGCGCGCGCCCGAGCGCAGTACGGCGGGGCGAGCGGTGTTAAAAGTGACAATATCCCCCCGCTGGATGTAAAAATCACGTCCCTCAACGGTAGATTCTCCCATCTGCAACAGGGAGTTATCGGCGGTTTCCACTACAGAACCTCCAAATGTCGTCCGGATCTGGCTCGAGCGCAGCTTTTGATCCGCGCCCAGAACCATTTGTGCATCGTGACGTGCTTCAAGCAAGGTTACTTTTCCGTCAACATCAAGCGTCGCGTCGATTTCATCGCCGATCAGGGCCTGGCGGGAATCGCCAGGGAGCTTTTCGACCTCAACGTTTCCCCTGGCTTTCACGCGTTCCGGCTTGCCGGCCGAAGAAATCGAGGCTTCCACTCGGGCGGCGCGCATTTTCCACCCATCTTGAGCATTCTGGGCGCGGGACTCGCCGGTGACGCCTCCGTCGAGGACAATGGTCTTGGCTCGGTACGTTTGCGGCTCAAGATCTGCACGGCCGGTCGAGCCACGAAGCCAGCCGGTATCCGACTGGATCAAGACACCGCCACCGGCGCTTGCCCAATTTTCGTTTCGTTGAAACACCGCCCACTCGGTCTGCAGCCAGATATTCCCCGCGGTGCGAATGCGCACGTTACGTGCAAGCTTCAACAAACCGGTGTTCATTGCATATTCCAGCCGATCCGCCTCGCCATTTACAGAACCTGGCTGCTGCTCCATGAATGTTTTTTGAGACGAGGTGACGAGGCGCTCCTTGTGGTTGTAACTGAGTTCCTGAGTGTGTCCCTGAGTTTTCTCGTCAAATTGGAATTCGACATCCCCATCGAATCGGATATCGCCGCTTTCCTGGTCGTAGCTGCACTTTTTCGCCCGGATCCGTTTGCTAGATTCGTTCTCGGACGTACCATATACGGTCACATCAACGTCCTCTAGCCTGTATTTGTTGTCTGTGAATCCGACATTAGTCCTGGCGCGAATTGTAAAAAGTGTTTTGCCACCTTCGGTGCGAGAGAACGTGAAACCTTCCGTTCGGGCCGCGAGATTATTGGGCAGCTCCTCGGCCTGCCGAAGTTGAGGCTTCTGCCCGCGCCGGGATACATAATTCCAGGCCGGTATGGCGATGAAAGCCACCACAAAGACGGGCACAGCAACGCGCAGCACAAGTATGAATCGATGTATAAACATCCGCTCAAGAGACATGATTCAAATCCGCTGATCCTCACGCGGGCTTTGGCGCCGTCTCTCTCTTCTGCAGGGGCGCTCTATGCCGCGATTTCAGTTTTTTTAGACGGCCTTTTCCATCTATCCGTCTTTTGCATGGTTAGCATACAATACGTTGCCGTTCCCCCGAACTCCATGCACTCACCGAAGGAGAAGCACGTATGAAGGTGAAAATCAGAATCAATGGCAAGCTCTACGAAAAGGACGTCGAGCCGCGGCTTTTGTTGACGCACTTCATTCGAGATGTGGCGGGACTGACGGGCACACACATCGGTTGCGAGACAAGCATATGCGGCGCATGCACGGTTCTGGCGGATGGGCTGGCCGTGAAGTCATGCACGATGTTTGCGGTACAAGCCCACGGCGCAGAAGTAGTCACGATCGAAGGTATGGCCCAGGGGGGCCGGCTTCATCCGCTTCAGGAGAGCTTCTGGGAAGAACACGGACTGCAATGCGGATACTGCACTCCAGGCATGATCATGTGCGCACACCAACTACTGTCGCGCAACGCGTCACCGACGGATACGGAAATCCGCGATGCACTGGACGGCAATCTGTGCCGCTGCACCGGATATCAAAACATCGTAGGAGCGGTCCGCTCCGCCGCAGGCAAGCTGCAGCAGGCAGCCAAGGTCGCGGCGGGCGACTAATTCAAACTTCACTGTAGGGGCCGTCTATGACCGCCCACGATCCTCAGGCGAGACATTGTCGGCGGTCCGCGAAGCGCAAGCGCGATAGCGCGCAGCCTCAAAAAATAGACCGCCGTTACAGGTAAGCTCAAACGGAGGTGAAATCATGACGCAACGTTACGTCGGTCAGGCTATGAAGCGAAAGGAAGACCCACGCCTGGTATCGGGAACATCGTCCTACGTCGACGACATCTCACTGCCGGGCATGCTGCACATGGCCGTCACGCGCAGCATCCACGCGCACGCGCGCATGCGGCGCGTTGACATTTCCAAGGCGCAGAAGCTTCCCGGCGTCCACGCGGTCATTACCGGCGAGGAGGTCGCTGCCAGTTGCGGCCCGGTTCCTTCGGCCGGCGAGATCCCGAACATGAAGAGGCCGCAACGCTATCTGCTGGCTGTCGGCAAGGTTCGATTTGTTGGCGAACCGATCGCGGCGGTTGTAGCGACAGATAAATACATCGCTCGAGATGCCGCCGACCTGATCGAAGTCGAATACGAGCCTCTGCCGGCGGTTGTGAATCCCGAAAAAGCGATACAGCCCGGCAGCCCGCGTCTCTACGATGAATTTTCAGACAACATCGCATACAACTTTGGATTCGAAACCGCCAACACGGAAGAGGCATTCAGCAGAGCCGACGTGGTCGTCAAAGAGCGATTCATCAATCAGCGGCTGGCACCGGTCGCGATGGAGACACGCGGTGCCGTCGCCACCCTGCAGATGCCCGACAATGAATTGGTCGTCTGGTCTTCCACTCAGATTCCGCATTTGCTGCGAACGCAGCTCGCTTTGATGGTCCGTGTCCCGGAAAACCGTACGCGTGTGATCGCGCCCGAGGTCGGTGGTGGATTCGGTTCCAAGCTGAACGTGTATGCCGAGGAAGGGCTTGTGGCATACCTCGCAAAGAAGACCGGCCATCCCGTAAAGTGGATCGAAAGCCGCCGCGAAAACATCGCGGCCACGATTCACGGACGGGATCAGATTGATGACGTCGAGCTCGCCGTCAAGAAAGACGGCACGATCCTTGGAATGCGCGTCAAAGCCATTGCGGATTTGGGCGCGTACTTCCAGCTTTTGACTCCGATTATTCCGACGCTGACAGGACTTCTCTCCCCGGGCGCCTACAAAGTACCGGCGTTAAAGTTTGATCTGGTTGGCGTATTGACCAACAAGATGGCCACAGACGCTTATCGCGGCGCCGGACGTCCGGAAGCGACGTACTTGATAGAACGCATCATGGATGTCGCCGCGCAGAAGCTCAAGATGGATCCTGCCGAGTTCCGAAGGCGTAATTTCCCGCAACCGAAAGAGTTTCCCTACAAGACCTCAGGCGGTGTTGTCTATGACAGTGCGGATTACGAAAAGGCGCTCGACCGCGCCTTAGAATTGGCCGACTACAAAGGCCTGCGGCAGAAGCAGGCTCAGCTTTGGAAACAAGGCAAGTACATGGGAATCGGACTTTCGTCCTATGTCGAAATTTGCGCCATGGGACCTTCAACGGCGATGGCGGCGGGGGGATGGGAAAGCGGCACCGTTCGTATTGAGCCTACCGGCAAAGTAACGGTCCTCACCGGCGCTTCGCCTCACGGGCAGGGTCAGGAAACCAGTTTTGCTCAGATCGCCGCCGATGAACTCGGGATCACCCCAGACGATGTTGTGGTGATTCACGGAGACACAGGGCGTGTCCCCTACGGCATCGGAACCTTTGGAAGCCGTGCGACTGCAGTTGGTGGAACGGCAATGTTCTTCGCACTTCAGGATCTCAAGGAGAAGATGAGAAAGATTGCTGCACACTTGCTGAAAACGACGCCAGACAAGATAGAGTTCTCACCGGGTAAACTTGTCGCCAAAGGTGATTCCGGCCGTTCGATCGGCTATAGCGAGGTTGTTAGCGCCGCATACATGGCCAGAAACCTTCCGCCGGGAGTCGAGCCTGGACTGGATGCGACCCGCTTCTTCGAGCCATCGAATTTCACGTTCCCGTTCGGCACGCACGTTTGCGTCGTTGAACTGGATTCGGAAACCGGCGAGCCGAAGATAACCAAATATGTTGCAGTAGACGACTGCGGAAATGTCATCAATCCGTTGCTGGCCGAAGGACAGGTGCACGGAGGTATCGTCCAGGGTGTCGCTCAGGCTCTGCATGAGGAGGTGGTCTATGACGAGAATGGCCAGCTTCTGACCGGTTCGCTCATGGACTACGCGCTGCCTCGCGCCCACGATTTTCCCGAGTTTGAATTGGATCGTACCGTCACGCCGTCTCCCGTGAATCCTTTGGGCGTAAAAGGCGTGGGCGAGGCGGGGACCATTGGTTCGACACCTGCCGTGGTGAATGCGGTTGTCGACGCGTTGGCGCCATTCGGCGTCACGCATATTGATATGCCGCTGCGGTCCGAGAAGATTTGGAAAATTCTGAAAGGAAGGAAAGCATCATGATTGCGCATAACTTCGAATACACAGCGGCGGCATCGCTCAGTGAAGCCGTCAACCTCCTTCAGAAGCACGGCGGCCGCGCCAAGATTCTTGCGGGGGGGCACAGCCTGATTCCGATGATGAAACTGCGGCTCGCCGCGCCGGAGTTCTTGATCGATATCGGTAAGATTCCGGAACTCTCCTACCTGAAAGAAGAAGCCGCGAAGATTCGCATTGGCGCGTTGACCACGCATTACATGATTGAAACATCCGGCGCCGTCGCGCGTGGATGCCGGGCGCTTGCGGACGCGGCGGCTCTGATCGGTGACGTGCAGGTCCGGAATAAGGGCACGATCGGCGGCAGTCTTGCGCATGCGGATCCCGCAGCGGATTACCCGGCCAGTATCCTCGCTCTGGACGCGACCATCATCGCGCTCGGGCCGAAAGGGGAACGGCCGATTCCTGCATCGAAGTTCTTCGTCGATATGTTGACCACCGCACTGCAACCCAATGAGATCGTTCGAGAGATCCAAATTCCGGTGAAGTCCGGACGAAACGGAAGCGCGTACTTGAAGATGGCGCAGAAGGCCTCCGGCTTTGCAATCTGCGGCGCCGCGGCCATCGTGGAACTGGATGAATCCGGCGCTCTGTCCAATGTGGGTATCGGCATCACGGGTGTTGGGAATCACGCGTTTCGCGCAACAGAGACCGAGAAAGCTTTGAACGGACAGAAACCGACACCGGTCCTGTTGAAGAAGGCATGCGAGAATGCGGCCAACGGTGTCGTCGCACTCGAGGACATCCACGCGTCGGCCGACTACCGGTTCGACCTGGCGCGGATCTTTGCGCGGCGTGCCCTGGAAGCGGCCATCGAGCGCGCCGGATGACACGATGCGGATCGAAGGCCAATTCGTCTTCGATGGAATTTCGCCCGAAGTGATCTGGGGTTTTTTGACGGACGCGAACCGAATAGCCGAGTGTCTCCCCGGTTGCGAAAAGCTCGTCAAGACCGGGGAAGATTCCTACCAGATGCAGATGCGAATTGGGTTCGGCGCCATCAGCGGAGCCTTCACGGGTGACATCCGTTTGCACGACCTGCGGCCCTCTTCGGAGTACCAGATGACCGTAAACGGCAGTGGCGCCCCCGGTTTCGTGAAGGGTGAAGGAAAGATTCAACTGAGTCCGGACGGCAGTGGGACGCTTCTCCAGTACTCCGGTGACGTCAGCGCCGGCGGCGCCATCGCCAGCGTCGGCCAACGTATGATCGGAGGCGCGGCGCGGATGGTCATCGACCAGTTCTTCAAATGTGTCTCGGGAAAGCTGAGTCCGCCGGAACCGGCGTAGGTTCGGACCCTCTCCCTCGGGGGGCTTTGCCCAACGAATCGCCGGATCCGAAGTTCGCAACTGTAGGGGCGGTCTATGACCGCCCGTATTTCGTTGAATCTAGGAAGAACGGGCGGTCATAGACC
>Ga0066710_100007133_pt1 | contig 10610 bp, 6 predicted proteins | sample GraSoiAngelo_159_FD_79666 | JGI IMG/M metagenome (GOLD analysis project Ga0066710, IMG submission 79666) | Grasslands soil microbial communities from the Angelo Coastal Reserve, California, USA - 14_1009_16_40cm | ecosystem: Environmental > Terrestrial > Soil > Grasslands | place: USA...
CGGCCGCCGTCACTTATATGCTGGATGGCCGGCAGTGGGTGCTCACCGCTGCCGGATTGACGTTCACCGCGTTCGCCCTGCCGGCGGCGCCTCGCTGACAAAAATAGGGAGCGCCGCGAATTACGCCAATGACGCGAATGGGCGCATCAAAATGATTTCTTTAGGCGCCCATTCGCGTCATTGGCGTAATTCGCGGCTGGCCCCCCCTTTTTGTCAGCACTAATGCGCCATTGCAGCCGATCAAAATTCGGTGTAAGGTGCAATCCGCTTTAATATATCAGATCATGTTCTCGTACTCGGTCCGACAGAAGCTCTTCGCAGGGCTGGTTCTCTCCGCACTTCTCACCCTGCCGGCATGCAGCAATAGTGTCGCCGACAAACGCGCGGGCGCGGCAGCAGTCGAAAACCGGCTTCAGGTGCGAGCCGTGCCCGTCAAGGTCGACGAACTTCGGCGAAATGTCGAGTCCATTGGATCTCTCTTTGCGCTCGAGGAAGTGACGGTCAGTTCCGAAGTCGAAGGAAAAGTGGACGAGGTTCTGGTCGACGTCGGAGATCACGTGGAGCGCGGCCAACCTCTTGTCAACGTTTCCACCATCGAGCTGAAGCTGGCTCTCGATCAGCAGCGAGCCCTTTATCAACAGGCGCGCGCGCGCCTTGGCGTCACCGGAGAATCAGACGACATCCAGAACGTGCTCGATGCGGCCGAGGTCAAGAAGGCTGCCGCGGACCTCAAAGAGACGGAGGAGATTTATAAGCGAGCCCAGCTGCTTCTCGATAAGCAGCTCCTCCCGCGACAGGACTTCGATCAGACTGAAGCTCGTATGCACTCAGCGAGGGCGGCCCATGACCTGGCCGTTCAGTCCGTGCAGAACTTGAGAGCGCAGCTTCCCCAGTACAGAGCATCCGTCGAACTTGCCGAAAAGAAATTGCGGGATGCCGTGATTCGCGCGCCTTTCAAAGGTCAGGTCAAGGAACGTGTCGTGGCCCCAGGCCAGTATTTAAAGGTCCAGACGCCCGTCATAGTCATCGTCAGCGTGGATCCACTGCGGGTTCGGCTCAAGATTCCTGAGACGATGGCCGGATGGATTCGGACCGGAGACCGGATTCAGGTCTCCGTAGAAGCGTATCCCGGCAAAACATTTTCAGGAAAGTTGTCGCGTATCAACCCTGCCGTTGATCCGCAAAGCCGTAGTTTCGAAGTGGAGGCGTTGCTCGAAAATTCCGAAGAGTTGCTGAAACCCGGCTTCTTTGTGAAAGCGCGGATACCATCCGGGAAAGTGGACCGTGTTCTGGCTGTGCCTCAGGATGCCCTTCAGTATTCGTACGGCGTTTATAAAGTCTGTTTGATTCAAGGCGATGTTCTCAAAGAGACGGAAGTGAAGATCGGCGAGAGCTCAGGCGGAGAAGCCGAGATTGTGTCGGGAGTCAAGCCCGGCGATATGATTGCTGTTCCAGTCAAAGGCCAGGTACTCAAAGATGGGGCCAAAATCCAGGTCGTCGAGTAGGGACCAACGCGGGCTGAAGCCCGCGACTACATTGGGGTCAGAATCTGAATGTAGTCGCGGGCTTCAGCCCGCGTTCGTCCCCTTGCAAATAGGGCTTCGGACATGACCATCAGTGAGCTCTCCGTAAGACGGCCGGTTTTCGCGTTAATGCTGATCAGTTTCCTGGTCGTGCTGGGTGTGTTTTCGTTCCGTGATCTTGGAGTCGATCTCTTTCCTCGATCGGATCCCGCCACCGTCAATATCAGCATTTCACTGCCGGGGGCCACTCCGGAGGAAATGGCGACTCAGGTCGTTCTGCCTATCGAAGAGGCGGTGAACACGATCAGTGGTCTGGACGAACTCAGTTCACAAATGTCTGAAGGATCGGCCAGGATCACCTGCACATTCGTTCTCGAAAGAGACATTGAAAGCGCCGCCCAGGACGTTCGTGAGAAAGTTTCCGGGGCGCTTAGAAATCTTCCGCCCAACATTTTCCCGCCAGTCATACAGAAGGCCGACCCGGATTCCGCGCCCGTTCTGACAATCTCTGTCGTCAGCGACAAGAACATTCGCGAAACGACGGAAATCGCGGAAAAGCAGATCGAACGCGTGTTGGAAACTGTGGATGGCGTTGGTACCGTGACAATCACTGGAGGGCGGTCGCGCCAGATACGCCTTTACGCCGACGCGGAGAAATTGAATGCGTACGGTATCACCATCACCCAGTTTCAACGCGCCATTCAAAATGAGAACGTTGAAATCCCCGGAGGGCGCATCGTTCGCGGCTCCAGCGAAGTCGGCGTGCGGACTCTGGGGCGCGTGGATGCCGTCAGCCAGTTTGGCGACATCATCGTCGCGAATGTCAATGGGTCGCCTATCCGGATACACGATGTCGGCCGGGTTGAAGATACGTTTGCAGAGCCGAACACCTGGAACATGGTTGAGGGCAAGGAAGGCGTACGGCTCGATGTTCGCCGCCAATCCGGCACCAATACAGTCGCGATCATTGACCTCGTCAAGGAGAAGCTCGATCAAATCAGGAAAAGTTTGCCGCCGGGAGTCGAGGTCAAGATCATTGCGGACAAGTCGATCTTCATCAATGCTTCCGTCGAGGCTCTGAAAGAACACCTCCTTTACGGCAGCCTGCTCGCGAGCCTGGTCGTCTTACTCTTCATCCGGAATTTCCGATCCGTCGCGATCGCCTCGCTTGCGATCCCCACGTCCATCGTCGCAACGTTCACGCTGCTCAAGGCAATGAACTTTACGCTGAACAACATGACATTGCTCGGCTTGACGCTGGCGGTGGGCATAGTCATCGATGATGCGATCGTAGTGTTGGAGAACATCGTTCGATTCATCGAAGAGAAACACCAGCTGCCGAAAACCGCGGCGATCGAGGCAACCAAGGAAATCACGCTCGCCGTCGTTGCGACAACAATTTCGCTGGTCATTATTTTTGTCCCAATTGCTTTCATGACCGGCTACGCGAAGCGTTACGTCAACGAATTCGGCTGGACGATGGCATTCTCCGTCATGGTTTCCATGCTGGTCAGTTTCACGTTGACGCCGATGATGAGTTCACTTCTGCTCAAGCGCAGCAAATCAAAGTCCGGCGAAGAAGAACACAGCTCCAGAGAACGAGGATTTTTCCACGGCCTTTCAACCCAGTACGGCCGGCTTCTGGCATGGTCTCTCGACCATCGCTTCGTGGTCATTGTTTTCGCCCTGGCGATCTTTGCGACGGCAATCCCGCTCAATTCACGCGTGGGCAGAGATTGGATTCCAGCAGACGATCAGAATGAATTGACGCTATATCTGAACATGGCAGTCGGCACGTCGCTCGATGCCAACGTAAAGATATTGAAAGAAATCGTTGAGCAGGTTAAGCAAGTGCGCGGCGTGGAGTTCGTCAACCCATACATCGGTGCCGAGATCACCGGCCATTCACATACCTACATTCGACTCGTCGATATATCCAGGCGCAAGTTCACGCAGGAGGACGTCGCCAGGGATATCCGGAAAATAATGAAGCAATATCCCAACATTCGCTCGCGCGTGAACTGGCCTTCCGCGCTTGGCGAAGGCGAGAGTTACTCGGGCATCAACGTCCGGTTGCTTGGTCCGGATCTACAAAAGGTTGGCGAATATGGGAAAAAGGTCTATGACCAATTGAAAACGATTCCGGGATTCGCCGATGTGGACATGGACCTCGATATCAACAGCCCTGAACTTCAAATCCAGATCGATCGCCAGCGCGCATCCGAATTAGGTGTGCGCGCCTCGGACGTTGCCACTGCTGTTCGGCTGATGATTGCCGGTGAGGATCAAATCTCGACGTACAAGGAGGCGGACGAACAGTATCCGGTTACGATGCAACTGTTGCCCGAGCAGCAAAAAGATCCGCTGGTCCTTGCCCGGTTGATGATTCCTTCGACAAAGGTGGGGCAGGTTCGGCTCGATAACATCGCGGCCGTTCACCGGGGGCTCAGTCCCGGGCGAATCAACCGCTACAACCGTCAGTTTCAAGTTGCGGTCCGGGCGAATCTCGATTCGGCCGTTCCGCTTGGCACCGCTGCCGAACAAGTGCGCGGAGTCGTAAGGAAAGTAGGATTACCACCCGGATTTACGAGCCGATTCTCGGGGACTGTAAAAACCCTCGACGACACAAACAAAAGCCTGATCATTACTTTCCTGCTGGCATGCATCTTTATGTACATGGTGCTGGCCGCGCAGTTTGAAAGCTTGTTGCATCCGTTTGCGATCATGATGAGCCTGCCGCTGTCGATCCCTTTTGCTCTCCTGACGCTTTGGTTGACCGGCCGAACCCTCAATCTGTGGAGTTCGTTGGGCGTGCTGCTGCTGTTGGGCATCGTCAAGAAGAATGGAATTCTCCAGATCGATTACGCGAACAGGCTCCGCCAGGAAGGCCTACCTCTGCGCGAAGCAGTTCTGGAAGCATGTCAGGTCCGGCTTCGCCCCATCCTGATGACTACTTTCTCGATTATCGGGGGACTCATTCCGACGGCGATTGGCGTCGGAGCAGGCGCAGCGCAGCGCTCCGCCATCGCAGTGACCATCATCGGCGGACAGACTCTGTGTTTGCTGCTGACCCTCATCGTAACGCCCGTAACCTACTCCCTATTGAGCCAATTGAGCGAATTCAAGCTGGCGGGCGCCATAAAAGCTTCACGGCTGCGGCTGCGAAAGCTCCCCTCCTAAGTTAGGAGGGGTGGCTGCGCCATTAAGAAGAAGATCCCGATCCGAAATGGCGCAGACGGGGTGGTTCCCGGTCGAAATGAAACGGCTGCAGAACCACCCCGGCCGCGCTAACCAAGGTGGCTTCGCGATATTTCTTGATGCGCGGCCACCCCTCCTAACTTAGGAGGGGAGCTGCGTACCTGGAGCTTTCTTCCGTTGCTTCAGTACGCGCGAGACATCCGCCGCGCGAAGCGGTATGATGGACTTGAAGCGGAAAGGATTCCATATGTACCGTCGCTCGATCATTGTTCTGTTAGCAGCAATCAGTATTTTGCCGGCTACGCTTGAGGCACAGGGACGAGGCGGCGGGCGTTCCGGTGGGCGCATGGGATCGGCGGCCCCTGCCGGTCATTCGGTATTTCGGAACAATCCTGGAGTCGCGGTTGTGCGCACCGCTCCGCCCATTGCTGTTGCGCGCCCGGCAGTACCGATTGTGCGAAGTCCCTTTATCGGCGGCCGTCACTTTCACCGGCCGGTCATCATTGGACAACCTTTTGGCTTCGGCTTCCAATCCTCGTTCTATTCGCCCTTCTTCTCGCCTTTCTATCCGCCGACGCCCATTTATGGAGCACCCTATTACGGGTCCTCGGTTTACCCGCCGGTTGTGGATACCGCCCCGGCTTCGGAACCAGCGCCCGTTAACCAGAACGAGCTGGATCTTTCTTACCAGGTCGGCCGTCTGACTCAGGAAGTGGAGCAACTCCGGCAAGAACAACAGGCAGTGCGCCAGCCGGCTCAACCATTGGCGCCTCCAACCCCGACGGTTCTTGTATTTCGTGACGGCCACCGCCTGAATATCGTGAATTACATGATCGTCGGAGAAACTCTGTGGGTTGCGGACGAACAATCCGCTACGAAGATTCCGCTCTCCGACCTGGATCTGGACGCTACCCGGAAAGAGAACCGGGAACGAGGCGTTCGTTTCTTACGATAGTCTAGACTGCTATTTTGCGCGTCTCGGTTTCCGCTTTGCCAATTTCCTCGAACTATCGAAGATTTTAGAGATTCGCTTCGACGTGGCGACAGATTCCTGCAGGGCGCGTAGACCGCTCGTTTCCAGACGATAAAACCGCCTGGGCCTTCCGCGGGGTTCGCCCTTAGCATCCGACAGCCGCGAAGAAAGAAGGCCCTTTTTCTGCAATCGATCCAGCGTGACATACAGAGAGCCCACGTTGATCGGCCGTTCGGCCATTTCGCTGACCTTGCTGTGAATCGGCACGCCGTAGGCTCCATCGCGAAGCGTCATCACCGCCGTCAGCACAAGTTGTTCGAACTGCCCGAGGGTATCGGGCTTTGCGATTTCTGTTTTCGGCATTGCCTGTGCTCCGTAAGCGTTCAAGGTAGCCTGATTCTCACTGCCGTCAACAAATTTCTTTTGAATTCTTAAACGCAATTATGGCGACGAATCGTGAGGTTAGCGCATTCCCCTCCTTGCAAAGGAGGGGTGGCCGTGCCATAAAGAAGAAGTTTCCGTTCCGAAAAAGGCGCGGCCGGGGTGGTCGCTCACAAGTCGCGTCTGGGGCAGCCAGCCCTCCTTTGCAAGGAGGGGAATGCGCTTAGCCAGTAAGCGGCCGGGTGGGAGGACGCACATGCACCGTACCGCATCGATTATGGGCCTTTTATTGGGAGTAATTCTCCTGGTAAGCACTCCCGCCAGTGCGCAAACACGCGTGGGATTCAACCTTTCGGGAATGTGGAGCTCGATGTACCACGAGGACGAGCTGGAGCGTACCGATCCGGGTTCTCCGATGGGTGATTACCTTGGCATTCCGATCAACGACGATGCGCGGCTGCGCGCCGACACCTGGGATGCCGACCTCATCTCGGTACTCGAACATCAATGCATCCCGCACTCGTCTGTGTACGCCATGCGCGCGCCGTCGAATCTGAAAATCTCGACCATCGAAGATCCCACCACTGCCCAGATCATCGCTTTCATCATCGACGGAACGTACACTGGACCCAGGACAATCTGGATGGATGGGCGTCCGCACCCATCCCAATTCGCGGCTCATACGTTTTCGGGTTTCTCAACAGGAGTCTGGGAGGGAGACACGTTGCGGGTGGAGACCACGCATATCAAGACCGGTTATCTTCGGCGATTGGAGGCATCATGAAAGGTGAGACTCGACCTATTTCCCGCCGCGGCTTTTTCAAGACAAGTATGGCGCTCGCCGCCGGCGCAGCCGGACAGCGTCCTCAGAACGTCGAGGATGCGGGGACCCTGGAGCGTATCTGGCGCCAGAATGCAGCTCCGAACCAATCCATGCTTTTGAAGGGCGGCACGATCGTCAGCATGGATCCGAAGGTGGGCGACTTCGTGAAAGGCGATGTTCTGATCCAGGGCAAGAAGATCGCGGCAGTCGCAGGTGAGCTCAAGGCGCCCCCGCAAGCCCAGGTGATCGACGCTTCGAACACGATCGTTATTCCGGGATTCATTGACGCTCACCGTCATTCCTGGGAAGGCCAGCTTCGGCGCATCATTCCCAACGGCGCCATCAACGCTTACATGGCCACGACGCATCAGGGCTTCGCGCGCTACTATCGTCCGCATGACATGTACGTCGGCAACCTGATCACTGCGCTCGGCTGCATCGATGCAGGCATCACCTGCATCATCGACAACTCGCACAACTCGCGCTCGTCTGCCCATTCCGACGCCGCCATCCAGGCTCTCCTCGATTCCGGCATCCGCGGAGTCCACGCCTCGGGAGCACCGCAGAATGGAGATTGGGATAAGCAATGGCCGCAGGATCTTGCGCGCATTCAAAAGCAATTCTTCGCCTCCGACGATCAGCTCGTGACATTGCGCATGTTTTCGGGTTTGAGTCGCGAGAACTTCGCTCTGGCCCGGCGGCTCGGGATCAGGATCACGACCGAATCCAATGGCGGCGCCCAGGTGATGACCGAGTTCTGGAACGAGAAGCTGCTCGGCCCGGACAACACCTACAATCACTGCAACGGCTGGTCCGATGCCGTTTGGCAGCAGGTCCGCGACTCCGGTGGCACGGTCAACGTCTGCCCGAGGTCCGACCCGCAATATGGGCTGGGAGAAGGGATACCGGCGTTCCAGAAGGCGCTCGATCACGGGATGCGTCCGGCGTTCAGCATCGATAATGAGACCTCTTACGGAACGGACATGTTCACGGAGATGCGCGTGGCCTTCAACATCCAGCGCGCCATGGCCACCTACCGCAAGGCCAACGGCGATACAAATGCGCCACCGATCGTCAGTGTCCGCGACGTCCTCGAATGTGCGACAGTCAGCGGCGCTGCAAACGCCGGACTGCTCGGCAAATGCGGCACGCTCACGCCCGGCAAGGAGGCGGACATCGTCATGATTCGAACCGACGACATCAATCTCTATCCGTCGAACCACGCCATCGGCACCGTCGTAGCAGCCGCGGATGCCAGGAACATCGATACGGTCATCATCGGCGGCAAGGTTCGGAAATTCCGCAGCAAGCTGGTAGGCGTCAACATGGAGAAGTTCCGCCAACTGGCCGACGAGTCCCGCAACTACCTTTTTGGCAAGGCCGGCTACAAGCTGGATATCTTCTCGTCCTGACCAAAATGGGGTCGTAGCCGCGAATTACGCCAATGACGCGAATGGGCGCATCAAGATTTATTTTGTGCGCCCATTCGCGTCGTTGGCGTAATTCGCGGCTACAGCCCCATTTTTGGTTGTAGAATGCACCCAATTTCTTTAACCAATTCAGCGTCAGGACGCGCGTCGGAGTGGGTGAATTCCACAAGGAGATGAGTATGCATTACACTCGGCAGATCCTTTTCTTACTGTTTGCACTGGCTCTCTTCGCAACATCGATCCCGCTTCATGCGCAAGTTACCACCGCCACACTCTACGGCGTCGTTCGCGACACCAGTGGAGCCGTGCTGCCCGGTGCAAGGGTTACCGCAACAAATCAAGGAACCACGTTCTCACGCGACGTTGTAGCCGATGAACGCGGCGAATTCGCCCTGCCTGCGCTTTCCGCCGGTGCGTACACGGTGAAGATCGAGATGACCGGTTTCAAGACCTACACCAACCGGGGTCTGCAGCTCGGCTCCGGTCAAAACGTGCGTCAGACGTTCACTCTCGAAGTCGGGCAATTGTCGGAAAACATCACCGTCGCAGAAACCGCTCCGCTTGTCGAAACAGCTTCTTCAGCGCAGTTGCGGTCGCTCGGTACAACAGAGGTGAGCGAGCTGCCGTTATCGCGACGCAATGTCACTGGCGTTTTGGCGCTGGCGGCCGGTGTGGATACGTCAGCTAACAATGGCACGGTGCGGATGAATGGTGTCGCGGCCGGCGGAACGGGTATCACCGTGGATGGTACCGAGGCGAACTCCAACCCGGAAGGCCGCGCCATGTCTCAGTACGGCGCGCAGAATCAGATCGATGTTATGAGCATCGAGGCCGTGGCGGAGGTCCAGGTCGTCAAGGGCGTGCTGCCGGCCGAGTACGGCGGAGTCGTCGGCGGCCAGGTGAACATGATCAGCCGTTCCGGTACGAACGCGTTCCATGGCTCGGCGTTCGAAAATTATCAGGGCGATAAGCTCTTCGCCCGCGACCCATTTCTTCTGCCCACACAGACCAAGCCGAAGGACAAATTCAACCAGTTCGGCGGATCGCTGGGCGGCCCCATTGTACGGAATCGTGCTTTCTTCTTCGCGACGTATGAAGGCTACCGCGAGACCGCCGGTGTAACGGTTCAGGCAACTGTTCCGACCCAGGCATTGCGTGATCAGATCCTGGCGGCTCTGCCCGTCCCGGAAACTAAGATTGCGCTGGATCCGCTGCCGCTGCCGAACACGCCGGTCAACGCGGACGTCGGCAGATACATCGGCATCGGGGACCGCACGCGCCGTGAGAACCACGTTGTCGGCAAGGGCGACGTTACCGTATTCAACGGCAATCTCTCATTCACGTACAGCCGCAGCAGGCCTTATTCCATAAACCCGTCGCCGACGGTCAATGGTGCGAACGATACGATATTTCCGAACGAGCAGGATCGCGTCGCCAGCCAATACGTTGTGTCACGGGGCGCCTGGGTCTCGGAGAGCCGGTTTGGTTACAACCGGACGAAGTTGCAACGAATCAGCAAGTTTTTCGAAGTAAAAAACCCGAACAAGGCGGAAACGGGTTTCTTCGAACAGAGTATGCCTTTGTTCACGACGACCGGCCTATTCACCACGCCGAGCGCTGAATTGTACGATCTCTACGGCGTGGCTTACAGCGCCGAGCAAAAGCTCAGTCACATCATCGGTGGACACAATGTGAAAATGGGGTTCCACTTTGCGCGGCAGATGGGAAACCGCTCGAACCCGCAGAATCCCAGTATTCGTTATCAGAGCAAAGCGGACCTTCTCGCCAACCGTCCGAACATTGTCGTGCCCACGTTCGGCGCTCCACCACATAAGTCGCACCTGGACGAGTTCGGTTTATTCGTCCAGGACGACTGGCGCGTGAATAAAAAGCTCGTGCTCAACCTGGGTCTTCGCTACGACTACTACGGCGTGATGCACGTCTATCCAACGTCGAATCTCCCCGTCCAGATCGTGAATCTGGATTCGCCGACAGCGTTCAGTCCGGAAAGGATGACATTCGGCCCACTGCGCGATGCGCAGAAACCGTATAACCCGGATGCCGCCAACTTTGGACCGAGAGTCGGCTTTGCGTGGACGATCGACGAGAAGGGCGATACCGTGATCCGCGGCGGCTCTGGAGTTCTCTTCAGCCCGCAACTGCCCGCCGCTGTTCGGCAAAGCGCAGCGCACCCGCAGGTGCCGTTCCGAGTCCAGTGGAACAAGACTGATGTGGATCGTCTCGGTCTCAAATGGCCCATGTATAATGCGGATCTGCGTGAC
>Ga0066710_100007134_pt1 | contig 10609 bp, 19 predicted proteins | sample GraSoiAngelo_159_FD_79666 | JGI IMG/M metagenome (GOLD analysis project Ga0066710, IMG submission 79666) | Grasslands soil microbial communities from the Angelo Coastal Reserve, California, USA - 14_1009_16_40cm | ecosystem: Environmental > Terrestrial > Soil > Grasslands | place: USA...
GAAAGAGTCGCGGCTGACCAAGCCGACGCTGGGACATCTGGCGAAGAATAATCTGCCTCCGGTGAAGTTCATGCGCGAGGTTCCGCTTGAGGTTGATGGCGCAGAGGACGGCGCGGTGAAGGTTGGCGACCGTGTGCTGGTTGAGATTTTCGACGGCGAAAAGTTTGTGGACATCGTGGGAGTGAGCAAAGGGCGCGGCTTTCAGGGCGTGGTGAAGCGGCATCATTTTGGCGGTGGTCCCAAGTCGCACGGTTCGATGTTCCAGATCACGGGTTCGATTGGCTCTTCGGCGTTCCCTTCGCGCGTGTTCAAGGGAATGCGCATGTCGGGACACATGGGCCATGCGCGCGTGACGCAGCGCAACCTGCGCGTACTGGGCGTAGACAAGGACGAGAACCTGCTGGTGGTTGAAGGCAGCGTGCCCGGTCCGCAGGGCGGATACATCGTCATCACCAAAGCGAAGAAACCGCCGAGAGAGCGGCGCGGATTCGCGGGGGCGGCGACGGTTGATCCGTTGAAAGCGGCTAAGAGGGCGGCGAAGAAGGCTTAAGGCAGTGGTTAGTGGCCAGGGGTCAGTGGCCAGAGAAAATCGTATGGCGACTATTGATATCTACAATTTGAGCGGGGCAAAGGTGGGGACGCTCGATCTGGCCGACGAGGTTTTTGGCGCGGTCAACGAAGACCTGCTGTGGGAAGCGGTGAAGCACTATCGCGCCGGGCAGCACAAGGGCACGCACAAGACCAAGGGCCGCTGGGAAGTTTCCGGTTCGGGCAAAAAGCTGTGGAAGCAGAAGGGTACGGGGCGCGCCCGCATCGGATCGATCCGGTCACCACTGTGGCGGCATGGCTACACGGTCCATGGTCCGCAACCGCGATCTTACGACTACGCCTTTCCGCGCAAGAAACTTTTGGGCGCATTGCGCTCGGCTTTGGCGGCGAAGTTGGCCGACGGCAAGCTGATCGTGGTGAACGCGTTCGACCTGAAGGAGCCGAAGACCAAGGAATTCCGCAAGGCTCTAGACGCTTTGAAGGTGGATGCTACGGTTTTAATTGTCGAGGTGGCGAAGCACGAGAACCGCAACCTGGAATTGAGCGCGCGCAATATCGATGGGCTCGAACTGGTTCGGGGCAACGATGTGCATCCCTATCATCTGTTGCGCTACGACCGCGTGATCTTTTCGCAGCCGGCGATTGAAAAGTTGCAGGTGTCTTTGAAGAGTTCAGGTTCGAAGCGGCACCGCAAGCACGCGGAAAGCGAAGGAGCCAAGAAGGCGACGGGGACTCCGCGGCGCCGGGTGAAGCATGAAAAAGCGGCGGAGGTAGCCTGATGAAATCCGCATACCAGATCATTCGCCGTCCGGTGATTACTGAAAAGGGTTTGGCCATCAAGGAGAACCAGAACACGCTGGTCTTCCAAGTGGCTCCGAAGGCGACCAAGACAGAAATCAAGCAAGCGGTGCAGTTGATTTTCAAGGTGAAGGTGCATTCGGTGCGCACGGCCACCTATCCGGGAAAAGAGCGGCGGCGCGGGAAGTTTGCCGGCTACCGTCCGGACTGGAAGAAGGCTTATGTGCGGTTGCGGTCCGGCGAGAAGATGCCGGAGTACGCGCAGAATTTGTAAGCGAGAAGCAGATTCCTCACCGGCAAAGAACGCCGGTTCGGAATGACAAAGAGTTTGAGCTAAGAGCTAGAAGCTTAAGAGCTAAGAGCTGATTATGCCAATTAAGACATACAGACCGACGACGCAGACCCTGCGCTACCGCACGACGCTCGTCAACGACGACATCACGACCCGGCATCCGCATAAGCCGCTGGTCGAGCCCAAACCGCGCACCGGCGGCCGCCGCAATTCGGGAGACACCACGATGCGATTCATCGGGGGTGGGCACAAGCGCAAGCTGCGCATCATCGACTTCAAACGCGACAAGACGGGGATCCCCGCGACCGTGACCACGATCGAGTACGATCCCAACCGCTCCTCGCGCATTGCTCTGCTGGCCTACGCAGACGGCGAGAAGCGCTACATTATTCAGCCGGAAGGGTTGAAGGTCGGACAAAAAGTTGTGAGCGGTCCGGACGCCGACATCCTTGTCGGAAACGCCTTGCCGCTGCGCAATATTCCTCCCGGCACGCAGATTCACAATCTCGAACTGAAGCCGGGCAAGGGTGGACAGATGGTGCGTTCGGCGGGTGGTTCGGCGCAGTTGGTGGCGAAAGAACAAGAGTACGCGCTGGTGAAACTGCCTTCGGGCGAGACCCGCAAGATTTCGCAGAACTGCATGGCGACGATCGGCCAGGTGGGCAACATCGACCACGAGAACGTCACCATTGGCAAGGCAGGACGCTCCAGATGGCTGGGAAAGCGTCCGCATAATCGCGGCGTTTCGATGAACCCGGTCGACCATCCGCACGGCGGTGGTGAAGGCAAGACTTCAGGCGGACGGCATCCGGTGACGCCCTGGGGACAGCCGACGCGGGGATACAAGACGCGGAACAACAAGCGGACGGATAAGTTCATCGTCAGCCGGCGCAGCAAATAGTGTGGGGGGAAACAGCAGATTCCTCGCTTCGCTTGGAATGACAAAGTTTGTTGTTGCTGCGCGAGTCGTAGGAATGACGTCGTCGGAACAAGGAGCTGTTAGCTGAAAGCTGACGGCTGAGAGCTAACTTTATGGCACGTTCAACAAAAAAAGGCGCGTTCGTAGATGGCTACCTTCTGGCGAGGGTAGAGGGCATGAATGCGCGCAATGAAAAGAAAGTTCTGCGCACCTGGTCGCGGCGCTCGACGGTCGTGCCGGAGATGGTGGGACATACCATCGCGGTGCACAACGGCAAAAAGTTCATCCCGGTGTACGTTACCGAGAACATGGTGGGGCACAAGCTGGGCGAGTTTAGTTTCACGCGTCAGTTCAAGGGCCACTCCATGAGGGCGGCGACCGAAGTGGCGGCCAAGCCGGCTGGTATTCCGGGTGGTCCGGGAGCGATTACTCCCGCGGCCCCGTCGGCGCCGGCGCCGAAGGCGTAAAGGAGACGCGATATGGAATTTCGAGCTGAAATGCGTTACCTGCGCGTCTCGCCGCAAAAGGCGCGGCTGGTGCTGGAGCTGATTAAGGGCCGTCGCGTGGAAGAGGCGCGGAACACTTTGGCTTTTACCAAGAAGCGTGTGGCGGCGCATGTTGGAAAGCTGCTGCAGTCAGCGCTCGACAATGCGAATTTTCTGGCCAGCGAGAAGAACATCGACGTTGAGATCGACAACCTCTACGTGAAGAGCGCGATTGCGAACGATGGGCCGCGCATGAAGAGAATTCGTCCGGCACCGCAGGGACGCGCTTATCGGTATCAGCGGCGTATTTCGCATATTGAATTGGTGCTGGCAGAGCGTGGCAGGAATGGCGAGGCGGTTGCCCATAGGGTGGGCGGAGAGAAGGCGGCTCCGGCGAAAGCCAAGCGGAGTGCGCCGGTAGCGAAGAAGGCTGCGGGGAAAAAGAAGGCTGCCGCGAAATAGTGGCGGGACGCCGGCGCTACGGGCGAGCGGTGGGTTGCATCGGTACGGTTCGTACGGAGATTTGATTTAGGAGAAGCAATGGGACTAAAAGTCCATCCGTATGGTTTTCGCCTCGGCTACACCAAGCCGTGGAAGTCGCGCTGGTTTGCCGAGCGGGATTACGACAAGCAGCTGCATGAGGACGTCAAGCTGAAGGCGGAGCTGAAGGACAAGCTCAAGTCGGCGGGCGTGAGCGCCATCGAAATCGAGCGGCCGGGCAACAAGCTGCGCATCATTATCAAGACGGCGCGGCCCGGGATCATCATCGGGCGCAAGGGCGCAGAGATCGACAAGCTCAAGGCGGAACTGCAGAAGCGGACCGCGGGCAAGGATATTTTTGTCGACATCCAGGAAGTGCACAAGCCTGAGCTCGACGCCCAGCTGGTTTCGGAGTCGATCGCGCTGCAACTGGAAAAGCGTGTGGGGTTCCGGCGTGCGATGCGCAAGGCGGTGGATTCGGCGTTGCGCTTTGGTTGCAAGGGAATCAAAGTTCGCGTGAGCGGACGCCTGAACGGGAATGAAATTGCGCGGTCGGAGTGGTATCTGCAGGGACGTTTGCCGCTGCACACGCTGCGTGCGGACATCGAGTACGGGTTCACCGAGGCGCGCACGACGTATGGCGTGATCGGCGTGAAGTGCTGGATTTATAAGGGTGAGATCCTGCAGCAGAAAAAGCGCGAGCCGCAGGCGGCCGCTGTAGGCGGGTTCTAGGGAAGCTAAGAGCCAAGAGCTCGAAGCTAAGAGCTGATTCTATGTTGATGCCAAAGAAAGTGAAGTACCGCAAGCAGCAGCGCGGCCGCATGACCGGGAAGGCCTGGCGCGGATCGGAGCTGGCTTTCGGAGACTACGGACTCAAGGTGCTCGAGCCGGGCTGGATCACCGACCGGCAGATCGAGGCCAGCCGCGTGGCCATGACACGTTTCGTGAAGCGCGGCGGAAAGATCTGGATCCGACTCTTTCCGGACAAGCCGGTCACCAAGAAGCCGGCCGAAACCCGTATGGGCAAGGGCAAGGGCGCGCCGGATCACTGGGTTGCTGTCGTGCGGCCGGGAAAAATTCTGTTTGAGATGGAAGGCGTGACGCCGGCAGACGCGGCAGAAGCGATGCGGCTGGCGTCACACAAGCTGCCGCTCCGGACGACGCTTGTAAAACGCGAAGGCGTGGTGCACTAGGAAGCAGGAGTGGAAGTCGAGGCTGCAATATGAAATCGGACAAGATTCGCAACTTAACCGACGCTGAGCTTCAACACCAGGAGCACGATCTGGCGGACCAGCTGTTCAAGCTGAAGTTTCAGCTGAACATGGGGCAGACCGAGAGCCTGAAGAAGATGCGCGGGCTGCGCAAGGACATTGCGCGCGTCAAGACGATTCTGGGTGAGCGCGGGCGCGCCACGGCAACGGAGAAACGATAATGGCCGGAACAACGCCAACTGAACACGTGCAGGGACGCCGCAAGGAAGTGGTGGGAGAAGTAGTCTCCAGCCGCATGCACAAGACCATCGTGGTGAAGGTAACGCGCAAGAAGGCGCATCCGTTCTACGGGCGCGTGGTCGCGCGAAACAAGAAGTTCTACGCCCATGACGAGAAGAACGAGGCGCATGTGGGCGACTTCGTGCGGATTGAAGAGACTCGTCCGCTTTCGAAGCTGAAGCGCTGGAAGCTGAAGGACATTATTCGCAAGGCGGCGCTGGTGCCGGAGGCCGCGGTCGAACCCGCCGTCAACTAGGCGGATTGGAACGTAGAGGGAGACTAACGCCATGGCTGTGATGATGAGATCGATGCTGGAGGTGGCCGACAATTCCGGCGCCCGCAAGCTGCAGATGATTCTGCCGCTCGGGGGCTCGACGGGATTGAATGCCGGTCTGGGCGACGTGATCACGGCTTCGGTGAAGGAAGCTGCGCCGGAAGGTCAGGTGCAGAAGGGGAAGGTGGTCAAGGCGGTGATTGTGCGGACCCGCAAAGAGCATCGCCGGCGCGACGGCACCTATATCCGCTTCGATCAGAATGCGGCGGTGCTGATCAACGATGCGGGCGAGCCGGTAGGGACGCGCGTATTTGGCCCCGTAGCCCGTGAGCTGCGCGAAAAGAAATTCTTGAAGATTGTTTCTTTGGCACCTGAGGTTCTGTAAGGCGAATTTTATGGCAACTGCAGCGACTGCACACAAGCGAGTGGACATCCGTCGGAATGACACGGTTAAGGTGATCACGGGGCGGGACAAGGGCAAGGAAGGGCGCGTGCTGCGCGTGTTTCCGGGCGACAACAAACTTCTGGTCGAGCACGTAATGATGGTGAAGAAGCACGTGCGTCCCAATCCGCAGCGCAACATCAAAGGCGGAATTGCGGAGCAGGAGAGCCGGATCGCGCTATCGAACGTGCAGCTGGTGTGTCCGACCTGCGGGCCGGTGCGCATCGGGCACGAAATGCGCGGGGATCGCAAGGTTCGGGTGTGCCGGAAGTGCGATACGACGCTGGATAAGTAGGCTTCGGGCTTCGGCAAAACCGGGGTGACGCCGCAAGGCCGTACCAATTTGAATGCCTCACGAACCGGTAACCACTCCGAAACCGTGAGAGGAAGTTGACGACGATGGCAAAAGACAAGAAGGCACAGAAGGAAGCGCTGCAGGAGCAGAAGGCGCCGGAAAAGGCGCGGCACAGCGCGAAGGAGCGTCCGCGCTTGCGTTCGAGGTTTGAGAAGGAAGTTGCTCCCACCCTGCTGAAAGAGCTGGAACTACAAAACGCGATGGCGGTTCCCCGGTTGCACAAGATCGTTGTGAACATGGGTGTGGGCGAGGCGACGCAGAACGCTAAGGTGCTGGATCCGGCGGTGAATGAACTCGGACAGATTACCGGACAGCGCCCTGTCGTTACGCGGGCCAAGAAGTCGATCGCGGCGTTCAAGGTGCGTGAAGGACAGTCGATTGGCGCCATGGTGACGTTGCGCGGAGATCGCATGTACGAATTTTTTGACCGGCTGGTGAACATTGTGCTGCCGCGCGTCCGCGACTTTCGCGGAGTTTCTACCAAGTCATTTGACGGGCGTGGCAACTACACGCTGGGCCTGCACGATCAGTTGATGTTTCCGGAGATCGATTACGCCAAGGTGGGAAACCTCAAGGGCATGAATGTCACGATTGTGACGACAGCCGCGAATGACAACCAGGCGCGGAGTTTGTTGAAGCACCTGGGTATGCCGTTCCGGACGCAGTGAAGATTTTCGAAGTTCAGGCTTCGACGAAAACGATTCATTAAGGATTGCATGACTACCGCAAAGCGAGTGAAAGACGCGAAGATACAAGAAAAGTTTCAGAAGGCGCGCGACAACAAAGAACCGAAACCGAAGTTTTCCACGCGCCGGCACAACCGCTGCAAGCTTTGCGGACGGCCGCGCGCTTTCCTGCGCAAGTTCGGTATTTGCCGCTTGTGCTTCCGCGGGCTGGCGCTGCGCGGGGAAATTCCAGGGGTTTCGAAGTCGAGTTGGTAGGAAATCAGTCGTTGGTCGCTTGTCGTTAGTCGTTTGCCACGACGGGGTGACTAATGGCCGCAAGAAGTAACGTGCTGTAAAGGGTCGTTGTTGTAGTCGCTAGCTAACGACCAACGACTAGCGACCAACGACCGATTAAAGCTGCCGCAGGTTCTCCGCTGAGGCGGAGCGAACGGGTGGCTAGAGGAGAAGCAAACGATGAGGTTGACCGATCCGGTCGCAGACATGCTGACGAGAGTGCGGAACGCACTCCAGGCCCGGCACCAGAAAGTGGATATCCCGGCTTCGCGGCTGAAGCTGGAGATTGCCCGCATCCTGAAGGAAGAGGGCTACATCTCGAACTTCAAGCCCACTGAGGAAGAAGGGCACAAGGTAATCCGGGTTTACCTCAAGTATGGCGCCAACAACGAGGCGGCCATCTCGAAGGCGGAGCGCGTGTCGCGCCCTGGATGCCGAGTCTACGTGCGCCGCAGCGAGATTCCACGCGTGCTGGGTGGCATGGGGATCAACATCCTTACGACGCCGCGCGGAGTAATGACGGGACGCCAGGCGCGTAGGGAAGGCGTCGGCGGCGAACTCTTGTGCGAGATTTGGTAGAGAACCAGCTATCAGCTGTCAGCCGTCAGCTATCAGCAAAAGCGACGGAATGATTCAAGCTGAGAGCTGAAAGCTGAGAGCTGAGAGCTATGTCGAGAATTGGAAAAAAGCCGATCCCGATCCCCAAAGGGGTGACGGTCAAAATCGAAGGCAATACCGTGGCGGTGCAGGGGCCCAAGGGCAAGCTGGACACCGCTCTGCCGGCCGGCATCAAGGTCGAGCAGAAAGACGGACACATTGTGGCCATCCGCGAAAACGACTCGCAGGCGGCGGTTCACGGACTGGCTCGTGCCCTGGTGAACAACGCAGTTGAAGGCGTGACCAAGGGCTGGACGCGCGAGCTCGAAATCGTGGGTATCGGCTACCGTGCCGAGTTGAAGGGTAAGAACGTGGTGGTGTTCAGCCTGGGGTATTCACATCCGATTGAGTATCCGCTGCCCACTGGCGTCGATGCTGTGGTCGATCCCAAGCAGACGAAGGTTGCTCTCACTGGAATCGATCGCCAGAAGGTTGGTCAGGTCGCGGCCGAGATGCGCTCGTTGCGTCCGCCGGATCCGTACAAGAACAAGGGCGTTCGCTATGCGGGTGAGCGCCTGAAGAAGAAGGTTGGAAAGACCGGAGCGAAATAAGTTTTCAGTTATCAGCTTTCAGCTCTCAGCCGATCGTGGGCATAGAGAGTCTTGCTGATAGCTGACGGCTGATAGCTGAGAGCTTTCATATGCTGACGAAAATTTCTAAGAACCATAAGCGCGGCCACGTGCACGACCGCATCCGCAAAAAGATGCAGGGCACGGCGGAGCGTCCGCGACTCAACGTGTACCGTTCGCTGAACCACATTTACGTGCAGGTGGTCGACGATCTGCATGGCAAGACGCTGGTTTCGGCCAGCACCGCCGAGGGCAAGAAGGAAGACCGGCGCACTGGCGGCAACGTAGCGGCGGCGAAAGCAATTGGCAAAGTCATCGCCGAACGCGCCAAGGCCAAGGGTGCAACCAAAGTTGTCTTCGACCGCGGCGGATACATTTATCACGGTCGGGTCAAGGCTCTGGCCGATGCCGCGCGTGAAGCGGGATTGCAGTTCTAAAGGCAGCTCTCAGCTGTCAGCTCTCAGCTATCAGCTGGAGCGGCAAGCTAAGAGCTGAAAGCTGATAGCTGAAAGCTGGGTTCAAAGAATGCCAACAGTGATCAAGAAACTCGATGCGGGTTCGTTCCAGCTGAAAGATCAGGTGGTTGCCATCAACCGCGTGACGAAAGTCGTGAAGGGCGGTAAGAACCTTTCATTCGCCGCGCTGGTCGTGGTGGGCGATCCCTCGGCGGCGGTCGTGGGCTACGGTTCAGGCAAGGCGAAGGAAGTGCCGCAGGCGATTCGCAAAGGAATCGAATCGGCGAAAAAGAATCTGATGCGAGTGAATCTTACGCAGACCAGCATTCCCCATCTTGTGTTGGGGCGCTATGGGTCGGGCAAGGTCCTGCTCAAGCCGGCTCCGGAAGGCACGGGAGTGATTGCGGGCGGCGCGGTGCGTGCGGTCATGACTTCGGCGGGCGTGCAGAACGTCTTGACCAAGTCGATCGGCACGACCAACCCACACAACGTGATCAAGGCGACTTTCGATGCGCTCAAGCAGTTAAAGAATCGAGAGAGCGTGGCGACGATGCGCGGCAAGTCGGTGCAGGAGCTGTAGAGATGGTGACCAGTGGCTAGTGGCCAGTGGTCAGTAACTGCGACGACGGTTCTGAATCGAATTTGGTTCTGGCCACTGGTCACTGATCACTGGCCACTGAGGTTTAGCAATGACGGCAAAGAAAGCAAATTCGGGCGGTGGGAAGATTCACCTGAAGTGGGTGCGCTCCGCCATTTGTGCCCCGGTGAAGCAGAAACTCGTGGTTAAGGGCCTGGGCTTTACCCGGCTGAACCAGGTGATCGAGCGTCCTGACACGGCGGCGATCCGGGGGATGGTAGCCAAGGTTCCGCATCTGGTCGAGATTGTGCAATGAAGCTGTCAGCTCTCAGCCCTCAGCGTAAATCGCTTTGGCTGAAAGCTGACGGCTGAGAGCTGAAGGCTTATTTATGAATTTATCGAATATTCGAGCACCGAAGAAGGCGACGGAAAAGCGCAAACGCGTAGGCCGCGGTATGGGCTCGGGCATGGGCAAGACGTCCACCCGTGGACACAAGGGCCAGCGCTCACGGACCGGCTCGCGCATGATCCGCGGCTTTGAAGGCGGCCAGATGCCGCTGCACCGGCGCATGCCGAAGCGCGGGTTCACCAATATCTTCCGCAAGGAATTCAACATCGTGAGCCTGGAGCGTCTGGCGGCGCTGGGCGAGACCACCGTTACTCCCGATGTGCTGCGCAAAGCCGGCGTGATCAAGACCAAGCACCCGGTCAAGATTCTTGGAGACGGCGAGCTCAAATCCGCGATTACGGTGCACGCACACAAGTTCTCGAAGTCGGCGCAGGAAAAGATCACCAAGGCGGGCGGCAAGTTTGAGGTCTTGCAGTAATGTTTGAGAAGCTGGCGAACATCTTCCGAATTCCGGACCTGCGTAAACGCATCCTGTTTACGCTGGCCCTGCTGGCGGTGTACCGGCTGGGCGGACACATTCCGACCCCGGGCGTGAACGCGGACAAGCTGGCGCAATTCTTCGAGCAAAGCCGCGGGTCGTTTCTTGGATTCGTAGATCTGTTCTCCGGCGGGCAGCTTAAGCGCCTGACGATTTTCGCACTGGGCATCATGCCCTACATCACGGCGTCGATCATTCTGCAGTTGTTGACCGTGGTCTATGAGCCGTTGGCCAAGTTGCAGAAGGAAGGCGAACTCGGGCGCAAGAAGATCACGCAGTGGACGCGGTATATCACGGTCATTCTGAGCGCAGTCCAATCGTTCGGTATCGCGATGGGGCTGGAGAAGGGCGGAGACTTCGTCCTCAACCCCGGGCCGGGCTTTGTCCTGATGACCATGTTGACGCTGACCACGGGCAGCGC
>Ga0066710_100007135_pt1 | contig 10608 bp, 8 predicted proteins | sample GraSoiAngelo_159_FD_79666 | JGI IMG/M metagenome (GOLD analysis project Ga0066710, IMG submission 79666) | Grasslands soil microbial communities from the Angelo Coastal Reserve, California, USA - 14_1009_16_40cm | ecosystem: Environmental > Terrestrial > Soil > Grasslands | place: USA...
CGAGCAGCGCGGCGAGCGAGCCGTATCTGTCGCTGCCGAGCAACCTGCCGGCGGCGAGCAGGAAGATGTAGTTCGCGACGATCGCAACGCCGGAGGCAACAGCGAGCAGCGCGCCGCTTCGCGCTCCACTCTGAAGCCGTGTCGATTGGGGGATCGTCAGTTCCGATGGCGCCTGGGTCGAGGCCACCGCAGCATTCTGCGCGAACGAGCGGCTGCGCCCACTGAAGAACCCCGAGCGTCTCCTCCTGCCTCGCGACTTCGCCATCGGGCTCCTCCTCTACACCTTCTGCACCGACAGCTTGCCGTCATGCTGCGGTCGATCGTCGACGGCGGGTCGATCCTGCGTCGCCTGGCGTTTCCGCCGATTCTCATTGAGGCGTCCGCCAGGATTTGCATCACCTTCTTTCATCAGCATCTCCACGCAGGGATCCGCCTGTTCGCGTTGATCCAGGCGAGCACCGCCTTTTGTACGTAGGGGAGTTGGGTCTCGTAGCGCCGTGCGTGGCTCGAGCGACGAGCGGGCCGCCCACGCGAGCCCTTCGACCGGACGCGGTCAAGTTGTGATCTCCGGCCGTTCGAAGCGGTGGAAGATCGCATCCGCCTGCAGGAGCTGCCCCGTCTGCGGATTCGTGAATCCGGGCTCGAGACCCACCATGACATAGCCCTTGCCGAGCAAAAGTTGATACAGCGCGCCAAATGTCAGCTCGTCGCTGTAGAGAGGCGTTAGTGACATTTCGACCTGCACCGTGTCGATCTTCGGGAGGCATCGATCGGCACCTCGGAGTACGCGACCCTCGAACCCCTGCGCGTCGATCTTGAGATAGACACCCTCGCCGGGGTGACAGAGATTGTGGAAGATCGCGTCCAGCATCCGGATCTCGACGTCTTCCGTGCCGACGAATCTTGACTCCGGGGCAGCCTCCATATGTAAGGGAAGCATTTCGAGCATCGAGCTGCTTTCCGAGTTTGCAGCGACGTTGATGGTCGCCATGCCCTCGACGTCCCCGAGTGCAAAGTTGAACGCTTGCCAATTCGGATCTTTCCCTACGAGCGACTGCAGTCTGCGGAACGGGACGCTCAGCGGCTCGAACGAGCAGATACGGCCCTCGAAGCCGAGATCACTTCGCAAGTGGTGCGCAAACTGGCCCGCGTTCGCTCCGACGTCCAGAACGACATCGATTCGCCATGAGCTCATCAGGCGCCGCCGTCGGGCTATCGGGTGTGATTCGGGGTTGAATCTTGCAAGGTCGTACCCGAGACTCCACAGTCGTCTCCGTACCTCGCGCTTGAGAGTCATCGAAACATCTGCCACCTCGGAATGCCCGTGGACATTGAACTTGGCGCCGAGCTCGTCCAGCTGCTTCCGCATGGGCCAGAAGTGGTCGCTAGTGTGTGACTCTCCAGCCGTGTAGCAAACGCTGGTCTGTGCCGTCCCAAGACCGTAGTTTCCGCATTGCCGTTGTTACGAGTCACGATTCGTCATTACTACGACTTCGGGACGGACCGGGCCATCGTCGGAGACGATCTTGTGCGCCCGGACGCCTGGGACAGGCTCCGGACGAAGACAAGCGGAGTCTTCGCCATACCGCCCACGCGCGAGGAGTTCGTCCAAACGGCCGAGGGGCGAGCTGACATTGCCGGTCGAGCGCGGGCAATCGACGCGTGGCTTGAGGGACGAGGCGCAAGAGTCGTCGCCTCCTACGGTGTGGGCGGAGCCGCCCTCGAGTGGTGGTTGCACAAGCTTCGTCCACGCCGCAAGCTCATCGTGACCGACTATGGAGAGGCGACTGTACAGCGCCTCGTCGAGACCTTCCCGGAAGTCGTCGTTCGCTACCACGACCTGCTCCGTGACGAACCGCTTGTGGCCGACGTTCACCTCTTCCATCGAATTGACACCGAGCTCACCAACCGCGAGTGGCAAGAAGTCTTCACCCGCTTTGCTCGGGTGCCCATACTCGTGGTCGCGACGGAGGTGCTCGACCTTCGACGACTCCTGCTCGAGCTCCGCTTGCGCCGGCGGATGAAGCTGCGACACGCGACCAAGGCCGGATACATCCGGTCGAGCGCAGCTTTCGAAGCGCTCTGGCGACCGACGCACACGTCCCACCCGATCCGGATGCACGACCTAAGTAGCTGGGAGCTCCGACCACGAGCCGTGGGTCGCACCGACTCGGCCCGCGGTCTCTCGCACACGTACGAACCCCTTCCCGAGCGCAGAGTCCGCACGCGCGCAGCCGAGCCTTCCGACGTCATCGACCACCTCCGCAAAGGGGATCGAACTGTGGGAGGGCTGTCGCGACATCACGAGGGAGGACTCCAGCGACCCGATCCGTGAGGAGCCCGCTTTCGGGGAGCCTGATCGACTGAAAGCCCGGCTCCCGGACGATCGACGAGCGCGTAACCCTGAGCCGCGACCTCTGACGGGCGCGTGCGGTAATGAGCCGAGGGTGACGAAGTCGTGACGGGGCAAGCTGTCGTGGTCGCATTCGGCGAAAGCGCAGTCTTTGCCATCGTCGCGCTCTGTGCCGGGGAGTTCCTCCTCTCCCGCGCCGAACTTCTCGTCGGACGGGCACTCAGAGGCGCCGTCGTCCGCGACCGGGCTCCGTCGGCGACGCGCCTGGGCTCGGCGTTGCTGGTTGGCTTCGGCACCGAAGGCTACGTCGGCGTCGGTCTGGGGCTGGCGCGCATCTTCAGCTGGATCTCGCTGGTGATCGCTGCCCTGGTCGTCGTTGCCGTCGGTCGGGGCGTCCTACGGCGTTACGCCGCCGCCGCACGACATCTCTCTCTTCGCACGGTCGACCGGCTCATCGGCCTCGGGCTGGCAGGCGTAGCCGTCCTTGTACTCGCCAACGCTCAAGCGGCTCTCGCACCCCCCAGGCAAACAGACGAGCTCTCCTACCACCTGCCGCAGGCGGAGGTGATCGTGCATACGCACCGCCTGCCGCTCACGCTGGGCGGGCACTACTTCTACGGCAACCTTCCCAAGCTCATGGAGGTGCTGTATGCGGAAGCGCTCGCGGTCTCCGACGACTTCCCGCTAACGCATCTCGTCCATCTGATGATCGTCTGCTCGTTCCTGATCTTCCTCTACGGGACGATGCGCAGGTTCTTCGGTCGCAACGCCGGATTGCTGGCGGTTCTGTTCGTCCTGCTCTACGGCGACTTCCTGGAGAACGCGACCACGGCGCTCATCGACGCGGCCGGCGTCAGCTACGAGATCGGCAGCCTCCTCGCCTTCGCGTCCTGGGTCGAGGGACGTCGCCCCGAAGACGCCGCCCGCTCGGCGCTCATGATGGCCTTCGCGTTAAGCGTCAAGTACACGTCGGCGCCGATGCTGCTTTTCCTCGGTGCAATGCTCGCGATCGCGCTGTTCCTCTCGAGTCCACGTCTCCGATACCGCGCGCGGTTCGTCGGTGCGCTCGCCGCGACGGTGGTCGTCGGCTGTGGCTTCTGGTACGCGAAGAACGCCGTCCGCTACGGTAACCCGTTCTATCCTCTCTACTTCGGGCACCCGGGCGTCAGCGACCTCGCCTATCGAGGCCTGATCAACGACATCCAACGGTTTGGACCGCGAACGCTGCACGACTTCGTGCGCATCCCTTCCCGGTATTCGCGCCTGGCCGATCTGACCGTCTTCTTGAGCTTCTACCTAGGACCGTTCGCGCTGCTAGTCCGCCGCTCGACCGTGATCGTGCGCCTGCTGTTTGCGTGGGCCGTCCTCTACTCCACCTACTGGTTCTTCCTTGCCACGCATCAGACGCGATTCCTGATGTCGGCCGTGATTACGGCCGCGATCCTGCTGGCGATCGCCCTTGTCCACCTCAGAGGGCTTCTTCCGCGACTCGGGCTCGTCACGGCGGCCATCGTCGCGATCGTCTTCACGAACATAAGGATCGTTGATCCGAGGCCCGCGAACATCAGCTACACGACCAAGGTCAAGCTTCGCTATTCGACGTGGGCGTATGCCCTCGGCCGCGAGAGCACGACCGAATATCTCCAGCCGTACTTTGGGTGTCACCTCACGGCGCTCCACTACCTCGAGCAGCGCCATCTGACGGGCAACGTGATCGACAACTGGACGCAGTGGCACGACGCGGTCTTGACGATGTACGAGTCGGGAAATAAGTTCCGGAACTTCGCCTCGACCGATCGCGGCGCGCGGCTCTGGGCCGATCTCCGGAGCGGCGACATTAGGTACGTGTACGTCCGAGAGAGCATGAAGGCGGCGTTCGGCCATGCGACCGATCCCCAGGAAGTCGCCTATCGCGACGAGCGTCTTCCGGTTGAGACGACGATCCTGCGCCACGCACGCCCTGTTTGGTCGGAGGATGAGTGCCGCCTGTACCGGATCGAAGGTGAGGTTCGGGATTCGTGATCCCCGATAGCGTCGTCGCAGTTGGCCGCCGCTAGCATCACGATCGTCTCCTTCACGTTTGTTCTCTTCTTTGTCGGCCGAGCACCTGTCCGCGGCCAGGACGAATGGTGGCCACGAGGGGCGCGGGCCAGATTGTCCGGGCGGTGGGATCCTTCCCCGACGACTTAGTCCGTCGTCTCGCCGGCGCGTTGCGTTTGTCGACGAACCCAACAACAGACAGATGTTCGGCCACGTAGCTGCGATGGGAGGGTATCCGCAGCTCCTTCAGCACGGCACTCAGGCGTCTTTGGCGGCGACGGCACCTGCGGACGCGACTTGAAGTGCTTCCTCGTCGGATAGGTCCGGATAGAGGGGGAGGCTCAGGATCTCGGCGGCGAGCCGCTCGCTTATCGCAAGGCTTCGATCGACCGGCATCAGATACGCGTATGCAGGCTGTCGCTGCACCGGCGTCGGGTAATGGATCGCCGTCTCGACACCCATATTTGCGAGCGTCTCCCGAAATCGGTCCCGTTCCCTCACACGTATGACGTACAGGTGGTAGACGTGGCGACGTCGCTCTGCTTCGATTGGCACGGAAGCGCTCGAGCCGTCGAGAGCAGAGCGATATCGCGCCGCCAGCTCTCGGCGCCTCTCATTCCAGCCGTCGAGATGCTTCAGTTTCGCCGTGAGCACCGCCGCTTGGAGCGCGTCGAGGCGGCTGTTTCGTCCTCGCAGTACGTGCTCGAAGCGCTCCCGCTCGCCGTAGTTACGCAGGAGGCGCGCGCGCGCTGCAACATCGGGGTCGCTCGTGACGACGGCGCCACCATCGCCGAGTGCGCCGAGGTTCTTCGTCGGATAGAAGCTGAATGCACCTGCTAGCCCAAACGAGCCCGCGCGCCGCCCATCGTACTCGGCCCCGTGCGCCTGAGCGCAGTCCTCGACCACGGTGATTCCGTAGCGCTGTGCAAGCCCGAGGATCTGGTCCAGGTCAGCACATTGGCCGTAGAGATGGACGGGCACAATCGCTCTGGTACGTGGCGTTATCGCCTCTTCGATCAGCGCCGGATCGAGTGTGTACGTGGTCTCTTCGCAGTCCACGAGCACCGGTCTTGCCCCCGCTCCCTCGATCCCCACGATCGTTGGAACGCACGTGTTCGCGGCCGTGATCACCTCATCACCCGGAACGAGGCCAGCAGCCTGGAGAGCGATCGTGATCGCGTCGGTGCCAGAAGCGACCCCGACCGCAAATCGCGTACCGCAATACGACGCAAAAGTCGTCTCGAACCGGTCCAACTCCTCACCCAACACGTAGCGGCCGGCGTTGAGGACTCGGGCCATGACGTCCTGAAGCTCGTTGCGGTGGCGAACCGTGTGTCGCGCGAGGTCGTTGAACGGAATGTCAGCCGCTTGCATCCCAGTAGCTGCGAGCGCCGTGCTCTCGGTAGAAGTGAAGGGTTTCTGCGAGGCCGTCGCGGAGTTCCACTTGCGGCCGCCACCCGAGCTCGCGTTCGATCTTGCTGAAGTCCGCCCAATAGTCGCCGATGTCAATGGATTTTCGATCCGCCGGGAACGGAACGAGTTGCCATTTGCCGCTGCCGTTAAGCTCGACCACCAGCTGCGCGAGGTCTGTGAGGCTGATCGGGTTGGCATCCCCGAGGTTGTATACCTGACCCACTGCCTCATCTCGCGTGGCGGCGAGGAGGAACGCGCTCACTGCGTCGTCGACGTAATTGAAGTCGCGTCGTTGCCGACCATCGCCGAATACATCGAGATGTTCACCACTAAGGATCAATCTCAGCCAATAACCAAGAAACGTCTGCCGCGCATCCCTCACGCGCATCCGCGGTCCATATGTGTTGGTCAGCCGTAGGACCGTGACACGAATGCCGTACACATCGCCATACAACAGGTGGTACCACTCGCCAGCAGTCTTGTTGATCCCGTTTACGTCGACGGGGTGAATGGGGTGGTCCTCCGTAACTGGAAGCTGTCGGGGGCGCCCATAGATCTGCCGCGTGCTGGCAAACACTATGCGGACGCCTGGATTCTGGTGCCTGCACGCTTCGAGAATTGAGAGCTGGCTTCTGCAATTGATCTCGAGGTCGTTGTACGGAGCGACCATGGAGTCGATGTGACTCGTCTGACCCGCGAGATTGAAGACGAAATCCTGCTCTCGAACGAGGTATCGCAGGCTGTGTTCGTCACGTACGTCCGAGATGTTGACGGTGACCGCCTCCTCAATCCCGGCGATGTTGAAGAGATTGCCGCCGTACTCGTCGATCAAGGAATCGACGAGCATGACGCGCGCTCCAGACTCGACAAGTTCTCGGGCTAGGTTCGAGCCGATGAAGCCGAGCCCGCCGGTGATGAGAACGCGAGCTCCGTTGAATGCGGGCGCTAGATCGGGCCGTAGCATTGCGTCATCGTCTACCGAGCACGCGGTCGTATTCCTCGGCCGCTTAGCGTTTGCAGCTAGTCACCGTCCGCGGGCGTCATGGATTCAGAACGTGACTCGCGGAAATGCAGGCTCCCTGGGAGACGCCGGACGTGACTTACCGCATCTCCCAGAGTGCTGCGCACTGTCAGCCTCGCGAAATCGCCCGAAGTCAAGAACCCGTCGGCGAAGTTCGGCTCGACGGTTCGAACGAGTTCGAACGCCCGATTGACAGCCGCAAGGTACGGGTCCCAGACGAGGCGCTCCTCCAGTCGAGAAGGTGGATAGTTGGAGGTCCAAAAGAAGGATCCCGAGGCCGCGGAATGTAGGTGAGTCGACCTCCGACGGCCCATGTGCCGCGCGCGGGGATGGAAGAGCTTCAACGAGTGATAGTGGTAAAAGACGAGCGGGGCATCGTCCACCCAGACTCGCCCGTCACGCTCGCTCAGCGTATAAGCAGACACGTTCCACGGGGCAAGACCCCTTCCGACGTGCTGGAGCACGCTCACACCTTCGAACCGTTCCGGCCAGTCGTCGAGGTACTTCTGGTCGCCGAGCTTTCCGTCCTCCTCGCGGTAGTAGCACCATTCGAGACAACGCTCGCGCCACCAATCCAGCGCCTCGAGTCCCCGCTGATCGCGCCTGAACGTGACCCACTCGACGTTATAGATGCCGCTCGTCGGTTCCATGTGCCGATGCTCCGGAGCGTACCGGTGCGGCACGATCTGGATCGAGTTGTCTGCGAGCTCGGCGAAGAGTGGCTCTGGGTGCGAGAAGAAGTGGATGTCGGAATCGACATACGTAATGGCTTCGAGATCAGGTTCGCAGTCGAGGCAGTACCGGGCGATGCAAGGGGTCGCTGTCCAGCAGTATTCGAGCTGGGTCCGATCGGCTTTGGCCGCCGCAAGCCAGGGATCATGCCGCTCCAGGTCGCCTAGGGGAATCGCTGTGAGCCGAGGCAGTCGCAGCCGCGCGAGCACGTTGTACGCTCGATCGTCCATGCAGAAGGCGCGTAACTGCGCGCGAGGCTCCACTTGTCGGAGCGACGCGTAAAGGGCAAGGCCCCGCACGAGATACTTGCTGTCGAACAAGGTGCAGAAGTCGTGTGGCACGCGGGGGCGAAGACTAGCCACCCGCCCGGAGGGTTGGCTCGATTCGGCACTCATTAGGTCGCAGCTGACATACTCGAACCGGGCAACTAGTCGCTGATCTTCTCGCGGACATGGGCGCCGGACGCAAAGCCGAGGGGTATCGCCGTGGACTCTTGGGCTGCGTAGAAGTACAGCTCGGTTCGGCTGGGCCACTCCGATCTCCATACCGCGACCGCGGGAAACACTTGCTCGAGCGTGTGTCGCAGATCGTCCTCATCGCGGTATTCGAGCTCATGGTGGATGAGGCGGCTGTTGACGCTGTCACCAGCAGCGATCGTATCGCCAGCCAGTACGCCGCCGCGCGCGACGAGGCGGCTTCGCACACCTTCGAGGATCGCTGTCACTTCGGCAGCCGTGAAATGCTCGATCGCGCCCGACCAGACGATCGTGTCGAATTGCCCGTCCGGAAGCGACTCGCGGACATCGCGGAGTTCGTAGCTGACGTTGGGGGCGGCGTTTACCCGCTTCGCGTAGTGGATCGCGTCTGCATCGAAATCGACTGCCACCACCTTTTCAGCCCGGTTCGCGTAGAAGTGACGCGCGTAGAAGCCGTCGCCGCAGCAGAGGTCGAGGACGCGTCCGCCGATTGGCACGGCGAGTGACGCGAACACGCCGCGCTCCTCGGCGATGTTGTGCCGCTGCGCGTCGCCCATGTAGTGGAGGCCGACGTAGTGGTCGAACCACTCTGGCGGCGGCGGGTGTCCCCACTCCGCCTCCGCCTGCCACCGGTGCGTGTGCCGGTTCGCCCAACGCATCGCCTGATTCACGCGACGGAGAGCCTGGGCGGAGCGATGCCTCACGCGACCATGCTAACGGTGGTCCCGGCGAAAGAACGCAAACGGCGGCACCTCATCGGCCGCGCGATGAGGTAGCTGTGGCCGCTAGCGGGAAATGGGAGTTCGCGCTCTGCGACCTCGCCGGCAACGACCTCTCCGGCCTCGCCTCAGCCCTCACCTGGGTATCGGCGATCAGGGCGAGGTGGACAACCGTACGATGCCGCTGATGCGCATCCTCATCGTCGACACCTACTACCCGGCGTTCCTCGATTCCCACTACGCCGAGCGCCCGACTCTGGTCGACGCCTCGTACGACGTCCAGTGGCGCGTACTCATGGACCGGTTCTTCGGGACGTGCGACTCCTATTCACACTTCTTGGGCGAACTTGATCACCAGGCGCACGAAGTGGTCGCCAACTGTGAACCGCTCCAGCGTGCGTGGGCTCGCGAGCATGGTGTTCGATTCAAGAAGCGACTGGGTCGGCTCTCTGCTCCGCCGCTGGTACTTCAGCAGGCAGAGGAGTTTCGCCCAGACGTCGTCTACATGCAGGACCTCAACGCTCTCAGTCCTCGGGGCCTGAGAGCCTTGCGCGCACGATCGCGCCTCCTGGTCGGCCAGATCGCGAGCGAACCCCCGCCTGACAAGCAACTCGCTCCGTTCGACCTGATTCTGACGTCGCTGCCTCACTTCGTGCCCATGTTCCGGGCGAAAGGCTTCGCGAGCGAGTACTTCCGGATCGCGTTCGACCCACGCGTCCTCACGCGTGTGCAGACCAATGCACCGGCAGAGGACGTCGTTTTCGTCGGCACACTCGCCCGAACGCAGCACGGCAGGGGCAACGAGTTGCTCGAACGCGCCGCGCGGCGAGCACCGATTGAGTTCTGGGGCTACAACCTCGATGGGTGGCCCGCGGACGCGGCCATCCGCCGTCGCTATCGCGGTGAAGCGTGGGGCCTGGACATGTACCGCATGCTGGCGGGTTCGAAGATCGCCCTCAACCGACACATCGATGTGGCAGGGGACTACGCGAACAACATGCGCCTCTACGAGGCGACTGGTGTCGGAACGCTCCTCATCACCGACGCGAAGCGCAACCTCGCCGAGCTCTTTGAGCCTGACGTGGAGGTCGTCACGTACGCGAGTGAGGCCGAACTCGTGGAAAAGATCCGTCACTACGTCGCCGACGAAGCGGAGCGCTCGAGGATCGCACGTGCAGGGCAGGAACGCACACTCCACGACCACACGTACGCCCACCGCATGCGCGAGCTCGTCGCGATTCTGGGTCGATTTCTGCCCTGACGCCCCCGCTACTGGACGTCAGTGGCTCTCCGATCACATAGGTTGAGCAAGGCGAGCTTCCGAAGTACGGTCGAGGCGGCCAGGAGGCCGGTATGGAACAGGCGGAGGGCGGTATAGAACAGCCAGGACAGCACGCGCTCTCTTCGGGGCAACGTGTCGAGGAGCTGTCGAGAAGCGAGCTTGAACTCTCTCTGGAAGTGGCTCAAGTCGGCGGACTTCGCCTCCTCGTGGAGCCACCGCACAGCGAGCTCGCGATCGATTGTCGTCGGTAGGCAACCGCCCACGGCGAGCCGAAGCTCGAACTCCGTGTCGAAGATGTAGTGCAGATCTTCGCGAAAGACCCCGAAAGCGTCGAAGATCCGGCGCCTCCAAAAGGACGCTGCCTGCGGGACGCCCCACGGCATGCGGACCCACGCGCCTCGAGGCCCGCGGGGCAGCCGAGGTCGCCATACTGTCTCGCGCGTGCCGTCAGGATGGAGGTAGCGGCACGCCCCGCAATCCCACGAGGCAGCTGCGTGGGAGAAGAAGGGAAGCGCGACCTCGGACGACCCGGGCAGGTAGTAGTCGTCGCTGTTAATGTACGCCACGGCCTC
>Ga0066710_100007136_pt1 | contig 10608 bp, 5 predicted proteins | sample GraSoiAngelo_159_FD_79666 | JGI IMG/M metagenome (GOLD analysis project Ga0066710, IMG submission 79666) | Grasslands soil microbial communities from the Angelo Coastal Reserve, California, USA - 14_1009_16_40cm | ecosystem: Environmental > Terrestrial > Soil > Grasslands | place: USA...
CGATCGGTCGCGGTACCGCTGTCCCCTCGTCGCGGTACCCCTTTCTGTCGTCGCGGTACGGCTGTCCGCTTGCGTCGGCTGCGCTGGCCGCTCGCTTCGGTGCCGCTGGCCCTCGCGTTGCCTGGAAGTGGTAGGCTGGCGTTCGGTCCGAGCCCGATCCGCGCTGCTTCGCAGTTCTTCGACTGGAAGGGGACAGACATGACAGCCATCACTGAATCCGTCGACCTCGATCGCCGCGGCCGCATCGCCGTCCTGACCGTCAACAATCCGCCCGTCAACGCGCTCAGCCAGCACGTTCGCCAGGGCCTGCGCGACGGCGTGCGTGCGGCCAACGCCGACACCTCGGTCGACGCGATCGTGCTCGCCTGCGCGGGCCGGACGTTCATCGCCGGTGCGGACATCAGCGAGTTCGGCAAGCCGCCCCGCGAGCCCGGGCTCCACGAGGTGCTGGACTTGATCGAGCGCGGGCCGAAGCCGGTCGTCGCGGCGATTCACGGCACCGCGCTCGGCGGCGGGCTCGAAGTGGCGCTCGCGTGCCACTGGCGCGTGGCGGTGAAGAGCGCGCGCGTCGGGTTCCCCGAGGTCAAGCTCGGGCTCCTGCCCGGCGCGCTCGGGACGCAGCGGCTGCCGCGCGTGGCTGGCGTCGAGAAAGCCCTCCAGATGATCGTGAGCGGCGATCCGATCACCGCCGACGACGCGCTGAAGCACGGCGTGATCGACGAGATCGTCGACGGGGACCTGACCGCGGCCGCCGTCGCGTTCGCCGAGAAGGTGGTTCGCGAAAAAAGCCCGCTCCGGAAGATTCGCGACCTCGACGAGAAGGTCGCGGCCGCGCGGGGCAAGCCGGAAATCTTCGCGAACTTCCGGAAGTCGGTCGCCCGGCAGACACGCGGATTTCGTGCGCCGGAGAACTGCATCAAGGCGATCGAGGCCGCCGTCAATCTCCCGTTCGACGAGGGCGTCAAGAGAGAGCGCGAGCTGTTCGTCGAATTGCTGAACTCGCCGGAGTCGAAGGCGCAGCGCTACTTCTTCTTCGCCGAGCGCGAGGCGGCGAAGATCCCCGACGTGCCGGCGGATACGCCGGCGAAGGACATCAAGAAGGCGGGCGTCATCGGCGCCGGCACGATGGGCGGCGGGATCGCGATGAATTTCGCGAACGCCGGGATCCCGGTCACGGTCGTGGAGGTTACAAAGGAGGCGCTCGATCGCGGGCTCGCGGTCGTGCGGAAGAACTACGAGATCAGCGCCTCGCGCGGCCGATTCACCGCCGCCGACGTCGAAAAACGGATGGGGCTCATCACCGGCACGACGGACTGGAACGCGGTGAAGGACGCCGACATCGTCATCGAGGCGGTGTTCGAGGAGATGCCAGTCAAGAAGGAAGTGTTCGCGAGGCTGGACGGGATCGCGAAGCCGGACGCCGTGCTGGCGACCAACACGTCGACGCTCGACGTGAACGAGATCGCGTCGGCGACGAAGCGGCCGGAGAGCGTGATCGGCACGCACTTCTTCAGCCCGGCGAACGTGATGCGCCTGCTCGAGAACGTGCGCGGCGCGAAGTCGTCGAAGACCGCGATCGCCACCGCGATGGCGGTCGGCCGCCGCATCGGCAAGGTCCCCGTCCTCGTCGGCGTGTGCTACGGCTTCGTCGGCAACCGCATGCTCCACCAGCGCGGGCTGCAGGCCGAGAAGCTCATCCTGGAGGGGGCGTTGCCACATCAGGTCGACAAGGTGCTGACCGACTTCGGCTTCCCGATGGGGCCGTTCGCGATGAGTGACCTGGCCGGCCTCGACGTCGGCTGGCGCATCCGGAAAGGCCGCGGCACGAAGTCGCCGGTGGCGGATCGCATCTGCGAGCTCGGCCGCTTCGGTCAGAAGACCGGCGGCGGCTACTACACGTACGAGTCCGGAGATCGCACGCCGATTCCGGACAACGAGGTCGAGAAGATCATCGTCGACGTCGCGACGTCGATGGGCATCACGCGGCGGCCCATCGCCGACGAGGAGATTCTCCAGCGGCTGCTCTACCCGATGGTGAACGAGGGCGCCAAGATCCTCGAGGAGAAGATCGCGATCCGCGCATCGGACATCGACGTGATCTGGGTGTACGGCTACGGCTGGCCGGTCTATCGCGGTGGCCCGATGTTCTGGGCCGATCAGATCGGGTTGAAATCGCTGCGCGACCGGATGCTCGAATGGAAGAAGCAGAGCGGCGACGACTTCTGGACACCGGCGCCGCGGCTGGCGCGGCTCGCTGACCAGGGCAAGGGCTTCCTCGATAAGTAGGAACGATGAGGGACGCGCGCGCGGCGACCGTCGGCTTCATCGGGCTCGGCACCATGGGCGGACCCATGGCGACCAATCTCGCGAAGGCCGGCATCCCTCTGGTCGTCTACGACGCGGTCCCGGCCGCCATGGCGGCCCTCACGAAGCACGCCGGCGTGCGAGCCGTCACCTCTCCCGGCGGCGTCGCGTCGGACGTGAACGTGCTCTTCACCGCGTTGCCGAACGACGCGATCGTCCGCGACGTCTATCTCGGCCAGAGCGGAATCGCGTCAACCGGGCGCGCGGGCCTCGTGACGTGCGACTGCTCGACCGTGAGCCCCGAAGTGACGATCGAGATCCAGGCAGCGCTCCTGTCCCGGTCGATGACCCACATGGACACGCCGATGCTCGGATCGCAGCCGCAAGCCGTGTCCGGCGAGATCTTCTTCATCATCGGCGGCGATCGATCGACGGTCGGCGTGATCCAGCCGTACCTCGACATCATGGGACGCCTCTCCATGTACGTCGGCGGCCCGGGCGCCGGCAATCGCGTGAAGCTCATGCACAACGGGCTGGTCGCGGTGAATGCGGTGGCGGCGGCGGAGGCGCTCGCGGTCGCGGCGAATTCCGGCGTCGACCCGTACGTCTTCTACGAGGTCGTGAAGAACGGCGGCGGCATGGCGTACAGCACCTACTTCGACCGGCGCGTGAAACGGATGCTCGACGGCGATTTCTCGCCGACCTTCACCGCCGAGCTGATGCGCAAGGACGCGATCCTTGCGCTCGCGCAAGCGCGGGCCCTCGGCGTTCCGATGCCCATCCTCGAGGAAGCGAAGCGCACGTACGACGAGGCCGTGGACAGCGGATGGGCCAAGGACGATTTCTCCGCGGTCACACACGTCGTCGAGAAACGAATCGGTCGGCCGGTGTCACCGAAGGGCGCGCCGAGCACTCCGAAGGGTGCCCCGAACAATCTCTAATCTAGAGCCGCCTCTGCCAACTATGGGTTCGCGTCATCGCGGCTCGCGACGACGAAAACGCGCGCGTGTTTGTTGACAGCGATAGAGCGACGCGGCAAGATGCTGACATCTGTCACCGACCGCGCGGTTGCCACGCGGCTACGAGGTGACACGACGATTGCAAAGATGCACGGAACGTTGATCGGCGGGAGCGCGTTCCGCGGTCCAGCGGTTGCAATGCGGTTGCAATATTGTTGGCCGGCTCTGACGCGCGGGCTCGTCCCCGTGGTGGCACGCGCGCTGCAAGGCCGGTCCTCTCACAACGGTCGTAGCGGCCACGGCGAGCAGACCTGATTCATGAGTGTACCTGCGCATCGAGAGCCGTTGTCCTTCGCGCTGCCGGCGCGCGATCAGCGCGCGCCGATCCAGCCAGTGATCAGGCGACCGATCGCCGCGGGAAAATTTCTCTCCATCGGACACGACAAGCTGTGGGTCCGCGGAGTGACGTACGGCACGTTCCGGCCGGGACCTGACGGCCACTCGTGCGGCACGCTGGAGACGGCGGCACGCGACTTCGCCGCGATCAACAAGGCGGGCTTCAACACCGTCCGCACGTACACGGTGCCGCCCCGCTGGTTTCTCGATCTTGCACACGCCCATGGTCTCTTCGTCATGGTCGGGGTGCCGTGGGAGCAGCATGTCGCGTTCCTGGACGACCGCGAGCGCGCACGCGACATCGTGCGCCGTGTACGCAGCGGCGTGCAGACCTGCGCGTCCCACCCTGCAATCTTGTGCTATGCGGTGGGCAACGAGATCCCATCGGGGATCGTGCGCTGGCTGGGCCGCGCCCGGGTGGAACGCTTCCTCACGCGGCTCGTTGCGGAGGCGCGCGACGCGGATCCCGAAGCGCTCGTCACGTACGTCAACTACCCCTCGACCGAGTACCTCGAGGTGCCCGAGGTCGATCTCGTCTCGTTCAACGTCTATCTCGAGCATCAAGATCGTCTCGAGGATTATCTGGCGCGCCTGCAGAATCTCGCCGGCGAACGACCGCTGCTCATGACGGAGATCGGACTCGACAGCCTCCGCCACGGCGAGGACGTGCAGGCCCAGGTCCTCGAGTGGCAGGTGCGCACCGCGTTCGCCGCCGGGTGTGCGGGCGCGTTCGTGTTCGCGTGGACGGACGAGTGGCATCGAGGCGGCGGCGACATCGAGGACTGGGATTTCGGACTGACGCGACGTGACCGGAGCCCCAAGCCGGCCCTCGACGTCGTTCGCGATGCTCTGGCCGACTTGCCGGTCCACGTCGACGCCGGCTGGCCGTCCGTGTCGGTCGTCGTCTGCAGTTACAACGGTTCGAGGACGATCCGTGACTGCCTCAAGGCGCTCCAGCGGCTCGACTATCCGGATTACGAGGTGATCGTCGTCGACGACGGGTCCAGGGACAGGACCGCAGCGATCGCCCGTTCCTATCGCGACGTCCGCGTGATCAGCACACCCAACCGCGGTCTCAGCAACGCCCGCAACACCGGGCTCGCCGCCGCGACCGGGGACATCGTCGCGTACATCGACGACGACGCCTACCCGGACCCGCACTGGCTCACGTACCTCGTGGCGACGTTCCAGCGCACGGGTCACGTCGGTGTCGGCGGACCGAACATCGCTCCTCCGGGCGACGGCCCCATCGCGGAGTGCGTGGCGAACGCGCCCGGCGGCCCCGTCCACGTGCTGCTCGAGGACCAGCTCGCCGAGCACATTCCCGGCTGCAACATGGCATTCCGTCGAGCCGCGCTCGAGGCGATCGGCGGATTCGACCCGCAGTTCCGCACCGCCGGGGATGACGTCGACGTCTGCTGGCGACTTCAAGAACACGGCGGCACGCTCGGATTCCACGCGGGCGCGATGGTCTGGCACCACCGGCGGAACTCCTTGCGCGCGTACTGGCGCCAGCAAGTCGGGTACGGTCGCGCCGAAGCGTTGCTCGAGCGGAAGTGGCCGGAGAAGTACAACGGGGTCGGGCACCTCGCGTGGCGCGGACGGCTCTACGGTCGCGGCCTCACGCAGGGCCTTCACTGCATGCGCCAGAGGATCTATCACGGTCAATGGGGCAGCGCGCCGTTCCAGTCGGTCTACGAGCCGGCGCCCGGAACGCTCGGCGCGCTGAGTCTCATGCCCGAGTGGTACTTGCTGCTGCTCGTGCTGGCGGGTCTCTCGATCCTCGGCACGGCGTGGCGGCCGCTCTTGATGACATGGCCTCTGCTCGCGCTCGGTGTCGGCGCGTCCGTCGGGCAGGCGGTCCTCAGCGCCGCGCGCGCGACGCTGCCGCGCGATCGCGGGCTGCGCTGGCGCGGGCTCACCGCGCTCCTGCATCTCGTGCAACCTCTCGCCCGCCTCACCGGTCGGCTGCGTCATGGCCTCACCCCGTGGCGACGGCATGGCGCGCGTGACTTCGTGTGGCCGTGGCGGTGTCAGCGCACACTCTGGAGCGAGCGCTGGCGACCGGCGGCCGAGTGGGTGGCCGCGCTGGAGGACACGCTCCAGACCGAGGGGGCTCGCATCGCGCGCGGCGGTAACTTCGATCGCTGGGACCTGACCGTGCATCGCGTCCTGGCGACGGTACGCGTCCTGCTCGCGGTCGAAGAGCATGGCGGAGGCCACCAGCTCGTGCGACTGCGGATCTGGCCGGTCCCGTCGGTGGGTCACATCGTCTTCGTCGGTTTCGCCGCGCTCGGGGTGACGGCCGCGGTGCAGGGCGCGTGGCTCGCTGCCGCGCTCCTCGCGCTCGCGGGGGGCGCCGGCGCCGTCCGGATCGTCCGCGAGGCCGGGACGGCGCTGCACCACGTCCTGCGCGCCGCCGAGACGCTCGCGCCGAAGCCGGACGGCGCGACAACGAATGAGCCCACCGCGTGACCCTTGGTATCCGCGCCACGCTGGCGCGACTGACCATGTGGTTCGCGCTCTACGCTCGGCTCCGCGGCTACGTGCGGGCCGAGTGGGCGCCGCTCGCGTGCGCAGTTGGCGCGATGATCGGCACGACGCTGCTCACCCTGGCGCGGCCATGGCCCCTGCAGGTCATCGTCGATTCGGTGCTCGGTGCCGAGCCCACGCCCCGCTGGCTCACCGCCCCCTTCGGGGACCTCAGCACACGCGCGCTGCTCGGGGCGGCCACCGCCGCGATGCTGCTGGTGCTCGCGCTGGGGCTGCTCTTCGGGCTCGCCCAGCAGTACTGCTCGCAAGTGCTCGGCCAGCGCATGGTCATGCGACTGCGCTGCGATCTCTACGCGAAACTCCACCGGCTGTCGCTGACGTTCCACGATCGGAGCAGCGTTGGCGACCTCATCTACCGGATCACCGGCGACGCCGCCGCGCTGCAGAACGTCGTCAGCTACGGTGTCGTTCCCGTCGCCATCCATTTCGTGACAGCGGTGGCGATCACCGCCACGATCTTCAGCCTGAACGTGCGGCTCGGCGCCCTGGCGGTCGTGGTCGTCCCACTCCTCGTGATGGCGACGATCTGGTTCTCCACCTCCGTACGGCGGCGCTCGCGCGGCCTCGCCGTGGCCGAGAGTTCGGTCTATACGACGGTGAGCGAGGCGCTCGGCGCCATCCGCGCCGTCAAATCGTTCGCCATGGAAGACGAAGAGGTGCGCCGCTTCGCGCGGCACGCCCGCTCGACGCAAGAAGCGTACGTCGACGTCATGACGATCAGCACGCTGGGCGGTCTCGCCACGGAGGCCCTCGCGGGCCTCGCGACCATCGGGGTCGTGCTGTTCGGTGCGCTCACCGTGCTGGAAGGCGATCTGACCGTCGGCCAGTTGCTGGTCTTCCTGGCATACCTGCAATCCCTCTACACTCCCATCACGCAGCTGGCCTCGTCCGCGATGGTGATCCAGCGCTCGGCGGCGAGCATCGAGAGAGTGGTGCACATCCTCGATCAGGAGGATGAGCACGCCCGCCCCGGCGGACGACAGCTCCGGACGGTCGCCGGCGCGCTCGCCTACCAGGACGTCTTCTTCGGGTACGAATCCGGCCGCGCCATCCTCCACGACGTGAGCCTGGCGGTCGCGCCAGGCGAGCGCGTGGCGTTCGTGGGCCGCTCGGGCGCGGGCAAGACGACCCTGGTCAGTCTGTTGCTGCGCTTTTATCGGCCGCACGCTGGCCGTGTCCTGCTCGATGGCGCCGACATCGAGAGCCTCGACCTGAGCTGGCTCCGTCGACAGATCGCGTTCGTGCTCCAGGAGCCGATCATCTTCTCCTCCAGCCTCGGTGAGAACATCGCGTACGGGCGCCCGGGCGCCACTCACGACGAGATCGTCGCGGCCAGCCGTGCCGCCGGGCTTCACGAGTTCGTCGCGACACTGCCCGACGGCTACGGGACGCTCGCGGGGGAGCGCGGCGTACGTCTTTCGGGCGGCCAGCGCCAGCGCCTGTCGATCGCGCGCGCGTTCCTCAAGGACACGCCGATCCTCATTCTCGACGAGCCGACGTCGAACCTCGACGCCACCACCGAGCAGCAGGTGTTCGAGTCGCTCGACCGGCTCGCGGCCGGACGCACGACGCTGGTGATCTCGCATCGACTCGCCACGGTGCAGCGCGCCGACCGGATCGTGGTGCTCGCCGCCGGCCGCGTGGTGGAGGAGGGTGACCACACGGAGTTGCTCGCCGCCGGCGGAGCCTACGCGCAGTTGTACCGGGATCAGAACCGGGCGCGCGGCGGTCGCGCCGAGCGGTACGCCGGCGAGCCGCTTCGGAACCTCTCGTAGTGGCGGCGCCATGAGCGGCGCCGCGCGGATCGTCGTCCTCGGCACTCTCGGCTCGAATCCCTACGCCGGGATGGCCTGGATGCACATGCAAATCACGGCAGGACTCCGCCGTCTCGGCCACGACGTGTACTACTTCGAAACGACCTCGGCCTGGCCGTACGATCCGGTCCGCCGGGCGTACGTCGGGGATTCCACCTACACTGTTCCGTACCTGTCGAGAATCGCCGAGCGCTTCGGGCTCGCAGACCGGTGGGCGTACCGGCAAAGTTATTGTGCGGACAAGGCGTGGTTCGGCATGAGCCGTCAACGCGCGGAGGGGCTGCTCGCCGACGCTGATTTCGTCCTGAATGTCGCCGGCGCGACGCGCCTTGCCGAGGAGGGCCTGCGGCGCCGCCGGCTCGTGTACCTCGGGACCGATCCTGTCTATCACGAGGTGACCGCGGCCAACGGCGATGCCGAGACGGCGTCGCTCATCGACGAGCATGACGACAGCGTGACGTACGGAGAGAACATCGGCACCCCCGCGAGTCCGATACCGCCCCTGCCCCGCTTCCGCGGCCATACGCGACAGCCGGTGTTGATCGATCTCTGGCAGTCCGGTCCGCCATCGCGGCCGGTGTTCACGACGGTCGGAAACTGGCGGCAGTCCGGCCATACCGTGACCTACCGCGGCGAGGAGTACCGGTGGAGCAAACACCACGAATTCCTCCGCTTCATCGAGGCGCCCCGGCGCGTGACCCGGCCGCTGGAGCTCGCGCTCGACCTCGGCAGCGTCCCGCCCGACGATCGCGAGCGGCTGGAGCGGCACGGATGGCGGCTCGCCGACGCGCATGCCTTCACGACGGATCCGGGGCCGTACCGTGACTTCGTCCGCGCCTCCGCCGGCGAGTTCACGGTGGCGAAGGACCAGAACGTCCGCCTGCGCAGCGGGTGGTTCAGCGAGCGCAGTGCCTGCTATCTCGCGGCCGGCCGCCCGGTCGTCACCCAGGACACCGGGTTCGGTCGTGTTCTCCCCACCGGGGTCGGGCTCTTCGCCTTCAACACGCTGGACGACGTCGTCGCCAGCTTCGACGCCATCGCGCTCGACTACGACAAACACAGCCGGGCAGCCCGCGAGATCGCCGAGACGCACTTTCGCGCCGAGACGGTCCTGGCGCGGCTGCTGGCCGACCTCGGCTACTGATCGATGGACGGCCGCCGGCTCATCGTCAACGCCGACGATTTCGGCCAGAGTCCCGGCGTGAACCGCGGCGTTATCGAGTCCCACGAGCGGGGCATCGTCAACAGCGCGAGCCTGATGGTTCGCTGGCCGGCCGCCGCGGCGGCGGCGGCCTATGCCCGCGCTCACCCCACGCTCGATGTCGGCCTCCACGTGGATCTCGGCGAGTGGGTGTACGAACGCTCGACATGGCGACCGCGCTACGAGGTGGTGCCGCTTCAGGATGACGCCGCCGTCGGCGCGGAGCTCCGCGGTCAGCTCGCGGCGTTCGCGGACCTCCTGGGTCACCCCCCGAGTCATATCGACTCGCACCAGCACGTCCACCATCGCGAGCCGCTTCGTTCGATCCTCCTGAACGTCGCCGCGGCGCTCGGGATCCCGCTCCGCGGCGCCACCCCGCCGATCCACTACTGCGGCGCGTTCTATGGACAGACGGCCGAAGGCGCCGCCTTACCCGGCGTCTTGACCCTCGAGGGTCTCGTCGACATCCTGGGACGGCTGCCGGCCGGGACCACGGAACTCGGTTGCCACCCGGGCTTCGCCGACGATCTGGACACGACCTATGCCGCCGAGCGGGCCACGGAGGTCGAGGTGCTCTGTGATCCGCGCCTGCGCGCCGCGCTGGCGCATCTGCAGATCATCCGCTGCTCGTTTGCCGACGCCACCATGGTGCTGTGATGGGGTGCTGTGATGGGGTGCCGTCATGAGCGGCCGTCTCCGGACAGCGTGGCGCCGCCGAACTCGGGGCCTCGACACGGGTGACGCCGGTCGGCCGTAGCCCTCGCCGCATCGGCCACTCGCTGGCGCGGTTCGGACTGGCCGTGGCCGTGACGCTCGCGACCTTCCTCGTCGCGGAGGCGTGCCTGCGCGTCATGTACTTTGCGCGGGACCGGTTCGCGCGGGAAATGCCGCTGCCCTACGTCATCGGTGACGAGTACGGGCCGAAGCCGCCGTGGCGAGAACGCGTCGGGATGCTCGAGCGCGACGGTCAGCTGATCTGGAAAGGACGGGCTCACGCGGCGTTCCGGTACGTGGACCTGTTCACACCGGTATGGAGCGAGACCGAGCAGATCGCGCTCTTCCGGCAATTCTGGCCGGCGCTCCCGGCGCACCTGAATGGGCTTCCCCGCTGGCAGGTGCGCCTCAACACCGAAGGCTTTCGCGACGCGGAGCTGCCCACCGGGAAGGACTCCGCGACGCTCCGGATCGTGTGTCTGGGAGACTCCTGGACGTTCGGAGCGAACGTCGACGAGACGTACAGCTACCCGCGGCAGCTCGAGCGCGTGCTGCGCCGGCGCGTCCCCCACCGCCGTTTCGAAGTCTACAACCTGGGCGTGATGGGCTACTCCTCGTTCCAGGGCCGGCAGCTGCTCGCCCGCCGCGCGCTCGCGCTCTCGCCCGA
>Ga0066710_100007138_pt1 | contig 10607 bp, 10 predicted proteins | sample GraSoiAngelo_159_FD_79666 | JGI IMG/M metagenome (GOLD analysis project Ga0066710, IMG submission 79666) | Grasslands soil microbial communities from the Angelo Coastal Reserve, California, USA - 14_1009_16_40cm | ecosystem: Environmental > Terrestrial > Soil > Grasslands | place: USA...
CGCCCACCGCCAGACCGCCGATCGCGTAACCGGGCAGATCGTAGGCGCACGTCGCCGCCACCGCTCGGCGCCGCAGCATCTCGAACCCGCCGCCGTGGACGATGCCGAAGAGCGCGCGTCCGTCGCCGGCCGCGGAGTGAGCGGCTACGGAGCGACCAAGCCACCTGAGGGTGAGCGCCAGCGAGCGCTCCGTGTCGGCGAAGGAGACGGGATGGGGCAGGCACTCGTCGAGCGGGTGGAGGATGTCCACGTCCAGGGCGTGCTGGATCTCCACGCAGATCTCCGGGGTCAGGAGGCGCAGCGAGCCATCGATGTGAGAGCGGAACTCGACGCCCTCCTCTCCGAGCCGGCGGAGCTTCGAGAGGCTGAAGACCTGGAAGCCACCGGAGTCGGTCAGGATGGGACCGTCCCAGGCCATGAAGCGATGCAGCCCGCCCATCTCGCTCACCACCTCGTGGCCGGGACGCAGGAACAGGTGATAGGTGTTGGCGAGGACGATCTGGGCGCCTGCGGCGCGCAGGTCGGCCGGGCTCAAACTCTTGACCGTGCCCTGCGTCGCGACCGGCATGAAGGCCGGCGTCTCCACCGCGCCGTGCGGGGTCGTGAGCCGCCCCATGCGCGCGGCTCCGTCCGACTTCACCAGCTCGAAGCTGACCGGCGCCGTCACAGGATCAGCATGGCGTCGCCATACGAGTAGAAGCGGTACCCGTCGGCGACTGCGTGGCGGTAGGAGTCGAGCACGAGGTCACGCCCGGCAAAGGCCGAGACAAGCAGGAGCAGCGTCGAGCGCGGCAGGTGAAAGTTGGTGACGAGGGCGTCAACGACGCGGAAGCGAAAGCCCGGATAGATGAAGAGATCGGCGCCGCCGGAACGCGTGCGGACCTCGCCGGTCTCATCGGCGGCCCACTCGAGGGTGCGCGTGGTGGTAGTGCCCACACTGATGACCCGTCGCCCCTGGGCACGCGCGCGATTGACGGCCTCCGCCGTCGTGACCGGAACCTGAGCGCTCTCGGGCTCGAGCCGATGCTGTTCGATCGCGGCCGCGCGGATCGGGCGGAAGGTCCCGACTCCCACGTGCAGGATGACCCGATGAACCTCGACTCCCGCCGCGGCCACATGTTGGAGCAAGTCCATGGTGAAGTGCAGCCCGGCCGTCGGCGCCGCCACCGAACCCTTCGCGGTCGCGTAGACCGTCTGGTAGCGCTCCCAGTCCTCGGGCTTGGGCGCATCGTGTCTCTCGATATAGGGCGGCAGCGGCGGCATGCCGTGGCGTTCCATGAGCTCGTGCACGGGCCACGGCGCATCGATCTCGACCGCACGCGCCCCGAGGGCCCGGTGCTCGAGCAGCGTGGCGCACGCGGCGCCTCCCGCCAGCGTTACCCGCGCGCCGATGCCGCAGCGCTTCCCCGGGCGTACGAGCGCCTCCCAGCGATGCCCGTCGAGCGGGCGGAGCATCAGGAGCTCCACGGGCCTGCCCTCTCCTTCGAGGACGCCGAGGAGCCGGGCCGGTATCACCCGGCTCTCATTGACCACGAGACAATCCCCTGCCCGAAGCCAGCGGGGCAGATCCGAGAAGCGCGCGTCGACCCACGACCCACGCGCCCGATCAACCACGAGCAGCCGCGAGGCGTCCCGAGGCTCCACAGCCTCCTGCGCAATGCGATCCGGAGGCAGCTCATAGTCAAACAGCGACACGTCCATAGCACCGAGAGTCTACCGCCGGCAGCGCCTCAGGGCCAACGCCGAGAAGCGGCGCCCCCGGTGCCGGGCGGCCGGGCGCCATGTGCAGGACTATCCAATCTTGGATCCAGCGGTGACGTCGAAGTCAGGACGCAAGAGGATCACGTGCCCCGCTTCGTCGTACGCGCCGAGCACGAGTACCTCGGAGACGAAGGGTCCGATCTGCTTGGGCGGAAAATTCACCACCGCCACGACACGCCGCCCGATGAGATTACCCGCCGCGTACCGTTCGGTGATCTGCGCGCTAGACTGCTTCACCCCCAGCGGTCCGAAATCGATCCAGAGCTTGAGTGCGGGCCGCCTCGCCTCGGGGAAGGGCTGGACGTCCACGACGACGCCCACGCGCATATCCACCCGCTCGAAGTCGGCCCACGTGATCGCCATTGGGCCGGCCTACTTGAGGCCCGCCGGAATCACTTCAGGAGCGAAGCCGAGTCCAGCGAGGACAGCGTGGCGCCCGGATAGTAGTACTGCACGATCTGCCTCGCCGTGTAGCCCTGCTCGGCCATCGTCTTGGCGCTCCACTGGTCGAGGCCGACGCCGTGGCCGTATCCCCGTCCGGCGAAGCGGGCGTGGGAGCCGTCGACGGAAACGGCAAAGAGCGTGCTCTTGAGCGTGTCGTACCCGACGAGCCGCCGGAACTCGTTTCCACGCAGCGTCGCCGACCCCCGCGTACCCATGACGGAGATGCGCGAGACGCGGAGCGACGCGCTCCGCTCGAGCACCCGCAGGCCCGTGACGTAGCCCACCGAGATGCCTCCACGCTTGAGCGAGGCCGCGAGGTCCGCGAGTCCCACGTAGAGGTTCCAGGCGTGGTGCGGCGAGTGCGAGGGGAACTCCACCCGCACCGGCGGGAGCGCGGGCATGTTGGAAGCCGCGAACACGGCCCGCGGGTCCTCCGTGTGTCCACCGCTGTCCGTGTGGTAGAAGGCGGGAAAGAGGTCGCCTTCCCAGAGCAGGACCTGCCCTTCCGTATCCAGGACCGCGGCCCAAGCGGGCGAGTCGGCCTTGACCAGACCCGCGTACTGCTGGTTGGCAGTGCCGGAGACGATGTGGTACGGCTTGGCGGCGTTGAGACGACGGTGGTACGCCGCGTAGGTGCGGGCGACGATGGCCTGCGCCTTGAGCATCTCGACGGGCATCTTGTCGCCCGCCTCGGCCTTGACGGCGCCGACCAGGTATTCTTCGAGGGGTAGTTGGTTGATCACGATCAGCCCCTCGGGCGCTCCCACCACGTCGATGATTCCAGGGTACGGCCGCTGTTGAAAGCGCAGTGGGGCGGCTCCGGCTGGTACGACACGAATGCCGGCCAGGCGCTGGCCGCGCCATTCGACGGCGGCATCGCGGCGAAGAACGCGAAGCCACGTGACCGGGTCTTCGGCCAGGGCGCGCCCGTCCAGGTCCTGGACGAGCATCGGCGCGCCGCCCAGCTCGACGGTCGCCACACCCTCGCCGAGCCCCACGCGGATCTCAGCCATGGCGTGAGCCGGCGCGTGAAGAGCAAGAACGACGGCGAAGGCTAGCGCCGGGAGAAGAGCCAAAAGAGGAGGGACAGCACGATGGAGAGGAGAATGGAGGTGCCGAGCGGGAAGTAGAACCGCCAGTTTTCTCGTTCGATGTAGATATCGCCGGGCAGCCGTCCGAGCCATGGTGCCTTTCCGGCGGAGCTGCCCGCCACCAGCAGGAATCCACCCAGAACTACCATTGCAAGCCCCAAACAGAGAAGGATTTTCCCCAGTCCGGCCATCGCGGCGCTCCTAGAGTGGCAGCTGTCCCTGCCCGCCCGGGGCGGCGGGAGCGCTGAGCCCGAGATGAGCATAGGCCGGTGGTGTTGCCTTGCGACCGGTGGGCGTGCGAATGAGGAAACCGATCTTGAGCAGAAACGGCTCCACTACCTCCGCCAGGGTCTCGGCCTCATCGTTGATAGTCGCCGCGATGGCCTCGAGCCCGACGGGACCGCCCCCATATTGCTCGATGATGGCCCGGAGGAAGCGCGTGTCGAGCCGATCGAGGCCTTCCGAGTCAACGCCCTCCAGCGTCAGCGCGCCGACCGCGGCGGCAGCAGTCACCACGCCGTCACCCTTGACCTGGACATAGTCGCGCACGCGGCGCAGGAGCCGGTTGGCGATGCGCGGCGTTCCGCGCGAACGGCGCGCGATGGCCTGGGCGCCCTCGGGCCGAACGTTCGTCCCCAGGATGGAGGCCGAGCGCACGACGATCGCCTGCAGCTCGTCGAGCGAGTAGAAGTCGAGATGGTGGAAGATACCGAAGCGCTCGCGAAGCGGCGAGGACAGCATCCCGGGCCGCGTGGTCGCCCCCACCATGGTGAAGGGACGGAGCGGGATGCGCATGGTTCGGGCGTTGAGGCCCTTGTCCATGATGAAGTTGACCGTGAAGTCCTCCATGGCGGGGTAGAGCAGCTCCTCGACCACCCGTGGCAGCCGGTGGATCTCGTCCACGAAGAGGATATCGCGCTCGTTGAGGTTGGTGAGGATGCCCATGAGATCGCCGCCCCGCTCGAGCGACGGCCCCGCCGTGGTGACGATGGCGGCGCCCATTTCATTGGCGAGGATGGTCGCGAGCGTGGTTTTGCCGAGGCCGGGCGGCCCGGAGAGGAGCACGTGGTCGAGCGGCTCGCCGCGCTGCCGCGCCGCCTCCACCGACACCCGGAGACTCTCGACGGCCGTCCGCTGGCCCACGTACTCGTCGAGCCTCTGGGGTCGCAGCTGGCGCTCGAGCTGCGTCTCCTCCGGCAGCGCCACGCGACTCATGACCCGCGCCTCGTCGGTCACGGGGTTTTGGCTCCGCGGTAGATCTCGTCAAAGAGCTCTTCGGGCGTGGTGATGCGCGGGTTGCGAACGAGGGCAGTCGAGATCAGATGAGCGGCCTCGCTGGGCCGGTGGCCGAGCTGCTTGGTCATGATCTCGAAAACGGCGCCCCGCAGCCCGTCCTCGTCCACGCCGGCCGACACGGCCCCGGCCGCCTTGCCCCCCTCGGGCGCTCCCGGCAGCGCTCCCGGCTGGGACAGGGCGAACTTCGCGACCTTCGAGGACAGCTGCGCCACGATGTTCTTGGCCTTCTGGGGTCCGATGCCCGGCAGCCGCCTCAGATACGCTTCGTCCTGGCGGGCGATGGCGGCAGCGATCTCGGCGACGGGGGCGGCCAGCGACCGGGCAGCCACGAGGGGTCCGACGTCCTTGACCGTGATCAGCTTCTCGAAGAACTCCTTGTCGAGCCCCGAGAGGAACCCGATCAGCACCGGCGAGGGCTGATTCTGAGTAGCGTGGTAGTGGATCTCGAGCACCACCTCGGCCGCTCCGTCGCCGTCGCTCGCCATTGCGCCGGCGAGCGAGCTCTGGACCATGGGCGGCAGCACGACCTCGTAGCCGACTCCAGCGGCTTCGATGACCACCCGATCATCATGCTTCCGCCGCAGTCTGCCTCGAATCAGCGCAATCATCTCGCCGCCCTTCTCGGGGTGATACCGGTCGCGCGCGCCAGACCCGTGACGGCGAGTCCCAGGGCATCGGCGACATGGGAGGGCCGCGGCAGGTCTCTCAAGCCGAGCAGTGTCTGGACGCTGCGCTGGACCTGCACCTTGCCGGCCGCACCGCTGCCGGTCACCGCCCGCTTGACCTCCGACGGGGCCAGCGCCGTCACGGTCACGCCCAGCTGACGGGCCGCCAGATAGATCACCCCGCGAGCGTGGCCCATGAGGATGGCCGTGCGCGGGAACTTGTACTCGGCGTAGAGGTCCTCGACCACGAGGAAGGCGGGCGCGTGCGCTTCGATGATCTGGAGCACAGCGCGATGGATGGCGTTGAGCCTGGCTTCGAGCGATTGAGTGGCCGCCGTCGTGATCACCCCGACATCGAGGACGGTCACGGCGCCCGGCGAAGCCTCGAGGACGGCGAAGCCGGTGGCGACGAGCCCGGGGTCCACGCCCATCACACGCAAGCCGCTAGGCCGCGGAGATGGCGTCGAAAACCTCGTCGGGGATGTCATAGTTGGAATAGACCGCCTGCACGTCGTCCTGCTCCTCGAGGGCCTCGATGAGTCGCAGCACCGCGGCGGCGTCCTTGCCTTCGACCCGCACCGTGGACTGGGGAACCATGGCGATATCCGCCTCGAGCACCGGCAGCCCTTTCGCTTCGAGCACGTGGCGCACGGAATCCATCTCATCAGGGGTGGTGGTGATCTCGTAAACTTTTTCGACCGTTCGCACGTCCGATGCGCCGGCCTCGAGCGCCTGCTCCAGCACCTCCTCTTCCCTGGCCTTCTCGGCGTCGACCTGGATGACCCCGCGGCGGTCGAACATCCAGGCCACGCAGCCCGCGGTGCCCATGCGCCCGCTCTGCTTCTCGAAGATGTGCCTGACCTCGGGCCCCGTCCGGTTCTTGTTGTCCGTCAGGACCCGGACAAGCACCGCCACGCCGCCCGGGCCGTAGCCTTCGTACGTGATCTCCTCGTACTGTTCGCCCGGCAGTCCGCTCGTGCCCTTCTGGACGGCGCGCTTGATATTGTCGGCGGGCATGTTCGCCGCCCTCGCCGACTCCATCGCCGCCTTGAGACGCAGGTTGCCCTTGGGGTCGCCGCCGCCGTGCTTGGCCGCCACGGTGATCTCGCGGAGGATCTTCGAGAAGAGCTTCCCCCGCTGGACGTCAGCCTTGCCCTTCTTTCGCTTGATCTGGGACCACCGGGAATGTCCGGACATGTCCTCACCGCCCCTCTCTAATGGATGCCTTCAGTCGTTTGACGCGTTCGAGCCTGCGCACGCGCCGATCCTCGGCCTCGGCCCAGCGCCGCTTCTCGCCCGGGGTTTCGGGAGTGAAGCGCGGGCAAGGCCGGGGCTTCAGGTCGGGTCCCAGGTGGACAAAAGTCAGGTACGCCGTGCAGGCATGCCGGATCTCGCCCGACCAGGGGACTTCCGTCAGCACTTTGACGCCGATCTCGAGCGACGAGTTGCCGACGTGGTTGAGCGCCGCCTTGAACGTGACGACCTCGTGGGTGGAGATGGGCGCGTAGAAATCGAGCGCGTCGAGGCAGGCCGTCATCACGTGGCCGCGGTTGTAGCGCATGGACAGGATGCCCCCGGCCTCGTCGATGTCCATGAGGAGCTTGCCCGGGAACATGGTGTTCCCGAAGATCGTGTCCTCGGGTAGCACCGACCGGCAGGACTCGAAAGCCCACCTGAGCTCCGCGTCGTTATCATCCCGCACCTGCAGGACCGCAGAGGCCCGGCGGCCGAGGCGCTCGAGCCGCTGGGACCCCGCTCCTGAGCTGCGGCGACGAGAGCCTCCTCGTCGGCTCCCTTGGGCGCGATAGCCGTCGGCACGGGCGTAGGCTTGAGCTGCTCGTCCACCTTGACGAAGACGAGGTGCGAGTTGAGCGTCATGGTCCGCTGCCCGGACGTAAGGTTCTCGGCGAAGACCTGTACCCCTACCTCGATCGAGCAGCGTCCGATCGCCTCGACCTGGGCTCGGAGCACCGCGATCTCCCCCACCTTGACCGCATGGAGGAAGTCGATGTCGTCCATGGCGCCGAGCAGGCACTGGCCGCGGGCGACTCGGGCGGCGGCCATGTTCCCCACGGTGGCAATCCACTGCATCATGCGTCCGCCGTGGATCTGCCCTGGCGCCCCCGCGTGCTCGGGGAACACCCACTGGACCATCTCGGTGACGGTATCGTTGATCGATAGCATTGGTTTGCGCCGGGCCGGACGTAAATCCTTCATTTATCTATCATGCGCGCAGCGCCAAGTCCAGCCGCGCCGCGGCCGCGCTAGGGCGTGCGGGGCGCGGGAAGCGGCAGGGCTCCCGGCGTCTCGACCCAGGCCCGGTCAAAACGGTGATTGCCGCTCGGGTGTAACCGGAAGTTGCGCACCTCGGGCCGCGCCACCGCCCAGTGCAGGCGTACGTAGAGAGGGATCCACGGGACCTCTTCCGCAAGGAAGGCCTGCGCTCGCGCGTAGACGCGCTGGCGCTCCGGCCTGAAAGCGATCTGGCTCGCTCGGATCAGGAGATCGTCGAGCCGCGCGTTCCGATAGAAGGAGAAATTGGTGGCGGTGGGACCGCGAATCGCGCCTTCGCTGGTGGACAACGGGTACAGGAGCATGTGCGGGTCTCCCGCGTCCGCGCTCGCTTCGGTCAACGCCAGGTCATGGGTGCCACTCTGCAAGGCCGCCAGCGCTGTCTCAGGCGACTCGGCCCGTACGCTGACCGCGATGGAGGCGGCGCCCAGCGCCGCGCGTATCATTACAGTCACCCGTGATATCTCCGGTCCCGGTCCCGCGCCCGCGTCAGCGAGGAGCGAAGCTGTGAAGCCCTGACCGACACCAGCCTCCCCGAGAAGGCGCTTGGCCGCCTCGGCCTCGCCCAAGGCGAGCGGCGGGGTCTCGCTCCAGGCCCAGACGCCACGTGGAAGAAATGAACTGAGCGGGGCGGCCAGCGGCTCCGCCGATGTGCTGATCGCCGCCGGCGAGAGGGCCGCGGCGATGGCCTGGCGGACCTTCTTCCGCTTGAAAGGCTCCTTCTCGGTGTTCACGGCCAGGTAGCCGATGCGCCAGCCCGGCACCGACAGCGCCCCCTGCATACGAGAGGGCGCACCCGCCGGGATCACGAGATCCAGACTGCGCGCGTCGAGATCGGCCAAGGCCCGGGTCGGGTCGGCAGCCTCGAGCAGGACGAGCCGTGCCGAGCGTGGGGGCGCAGCCCAGTACGACGGATTGGCGTCGAGCGTGATGCGGCCTGGGCTGACCTCGCTAACTGAATAGGGCCCCGTGCCGATCCACCGCATGGCGCCCGTGCCCGAATGGGCGACGGAGAAGACGGGATGCGCGAGCACGGTGAGGAGCGGCGCGTACGGCAGGAGGAGGTTGATCTGCACCGTGCGCTGATCGGGAGTGAGGATCTCCTTCACGACCCCCGGCGAGCCCCTCAGGAGGCGCGGGCCGGCGGGGTTAGGTGACGGCGCCAACGGGTGCCCGGGCACGATGACCCGGTCGAGGCTCTCGGCCACGTGGCGCGCCGCGAGCGGCGTGCCGTCGTGGAAACGAACGCCGTCGCGTATGCGGAAGGTCCACTGAAGCCCGTCCCGGGAGACCGTCCACGAGGTTGCCAGACCAGGCTCCACGTCGCTCGAGCCCTCGCGGTACTGGACGAGGGTCTCGAAGATCTGGCGCGTGATGAGCGGGACCGTGCCGTCGAGAGCGGTGGCGGGATCCAGGACGGCGGGAATGGACGGCAGGCCCACTCGGAGGAGCGCCCCTTGCGCTTCCGCGGAAAAGGGCGTGGCCAGGGCGGCCACCACCGCGACGAGTGCGCCGGCCCGCCAAGACATGAAGTCTTTATATCAAAGCGCCGACCCGGATGGGCCCTGGGCGGCACCTTGTGCCTGTCGTTTCGACAGGGTTGATGCAATCGCGTCCGGCATTCGGCTCTTGGGGGCTCTTGCGGCGGCTTTCTCGCTCGTCATGGACCGTGGCACCAAACGTGCTTATTTCTCGGCTGAGAGACAGGGCCAATGAAGCGGTGGTGGAACTACCGCGACGAGAAACACGTTCCACTGATGAGAGCCATCGGAGGAACCGAAGGGACGAAATGGGAAAAGGCGAATGAATTCAATAGCTCTGAACGGTCACATGAGGGCAATTCCCTTGACTTATTTCGAAGCGGCCCTCTATACTGAGAAAACTTCGGCACGACGTATGAGAAGGGGCTGGCGCCTGAGCGCCAAGGCCTCCTCTCACGAAGCGCCCGCTGGACCACCAGAAAGGAACGGGCGAACATGAAGGAGTTCGAGAAAAAGACTCCGAGCCGCGAGCCGTCGTCCGAAGGGATGAAGGGTTTGTCGAAATTTTTGCCGATGTCCGATGCCAACTACCGCCGCCGGCTGACCGAGTACGAGGTCCAGGTCCAGGATCTTCAGGCCTACGTGCATTCGTTGGAGGCCGAGACGGGCCGCCTCCGCAAGAAGCTCGAGGACGCGCCGAAGGAGTTCATGGTCCTCGAGAACAAGCTGCGTGAGGCCAACCGCCAGCTCGTCCAGGCCTTCAACCAGAACGAGAAGCTCGTCAACGCGCTCTACGAGGCGCGGGAACAGATCACCTCGTTGAAAGAGGAGGTGGACAAGCTCTGCGCGCCCCCCTCCACCTACGGCGTCTACCTCTCGGTCAACGAGGACGGGACGGTCAACGTGCTGTCCCAGAGCCGCAAGGTCAAAGTCAACCTGCACCCGTCCATCAAGCCGGAGACGCTGAAGCCCGGTCAGGAGCTCGTGCTCAACGAAGGTCTCAACGTGGTGGAGGCGGCGGGGTACGAGATCCAGGGGGACGTGGTCATCCTCAAGGAGCTGCTCGAAGAGGGACGCGCGATCGTCACGCTTCGCGCCGACGAGGACAAGGTCGGCATCGTCGCCGATCCGCTCCGCGCAGTGAAGCTCAAGGTCGGCGATCACATCCTCATGGACGGCAAGAGCGGTTACTTGCTCGAAAAGATGCCGAAGAGCGAGGTCGAGGACCTGGCCCTCGAGGAAGTGCCGGATATCAACTACGAGGACATCGGCGGCCTCACGACCCAGATCGAGGCCATCAAGGACGCGGTCGAGCTGCCGTACCTGTATGCCGATTACTACCGCGAGCATCAGCTGAGGCCGCCCAAGGGGGTTCTGCTCTACGGCCCTCCGGGCTGCGGCAAGACCATGATCGCCAAGGCGGTGGCGAACAACCTCGCCCAGAAGATCTCCGAGAAGCGCGGCGAGAAGGTCAAGGGCTACTTCCTCAACATCAAGGGCCCCGAGCTGCTCAACAAGTACGTGGGCGAGACCGAGCGGAAGATCCGCGAGATCTTCATCAAGGCCCGCGAGAAGGC
>Ga0066710_100007139_pt1 | contig 10607 bp, 5 predicted proteins | sample GraSoiAngelo_159_FD_79666 | JGI IMG/M metagenome (GOLD analysis project Ga0066710, IMG submission 79666) | Grasslands soil microbial communities from the Angelo Coastal Reserve, California, USA - 14_1009_16_40cm | ecosystem: Environmental > Terrestrial > Soil > Grasslands | place: USA...
GAGATTCAGCCGAACGGCGTTGCTGGTCGGGTCGGACTTCAGCGCCCCCTCATACTGTGCGATCCCATCGTCATACTGACCGAGGCGGACGTAGGCGGCGCCGAGATTCGACAGCGCATCGGCGCGGTCGGGAATGATGGCGAGCGCGGCTTTGTAGGTGTCGATGGCGCCCAGCATGTCGCCGGCCTGCTGCAGCTCGAGGGCGCGCACGAACAAACGCTCGAAGTCCTGCGCGTTCTGGGCCCGCGCCGGCGCTGCGATCAGGACAAGTAGGATCGAAACGATTGGGAACCGGGCCATGGTGCGGTGCCTGAAGCAGTGTACCCCCAAAAACACAACGAGGGGGAGAATCGCTCTCCCCCTCGCGTCAGAGTGCTCGGCAGGGTCCGGCTTCAGCCGGACCTAGAAGTAGTACTTCAGCACGAGCTCGATCACGCGATGGCCGCGCTTCAGATTGATCTTGCCGAAATTGTCCTTCGTCTGCTGCGTGTAGTCGAACCCGCCGGTCGGGTCGCAGACGTTGTTCTGGAAGGCGCCGGTCCCGTCCGGAACGTTGTTCACCCGCACCTTGCACGTCGTCTGGAGCGTGAGGTTGATGTCGTTGCCGATATTGGTGTTGGCGAACGCCTGATTGAACAGGTTGAAGAATCCTATCCGGAACTGGAGCTTCTGGTCGTGCACCGTCGTGAAATTCTTGAAGAACGTCAGGTCGTGGTTGAACCGCGTGGGCGTCCGGATATTGAACGGCGGCACGAGGTCGCCGTTCTTGCCGAACGCCGGCACGGAGATGCAATTGACGTTGAGAATCTTTTCTCCCACGGCGGTGCCGTCGACCCGCGGATCGCACGTGTACACCGGTGAGAGTGCGGTGTCAGAGTTGTTGCTCGGTCCGACGACGTCGGCCGTGCCGAAGTACGCGGCGGCGATCGAGCGCGTGGCCGCGTCTCCGGAGAAGCTGAGCCGGATCGGAATGCCACTCGCCACCGACGAGATCCCCGATATTTGCCAGCCGTTCAGAACACCGCGCGCGATCGGGTTACCGCCCTGAGCGCCGTTTGGCAGTAGAGCGTTCCACGAGACGTTGAGGACATGCGTGCGATCCTCTCCGAGCACGCCGTAGTTGCGGGTTGGGTCGTACGGGTCGATGACCGAGTATTCACCGCCGAGGGTGCCGCGGCTGCGGCCGAGCGTGTAGGCGACGAAGTACTGGAACGCGCGAGTGGTCTGACGGCTCAACGTCACCTGCATCGAGTCGTAGTTCGACGTGCCTCGGAAGTCATACGCAGTGATGCCATTCAGGGCATTGAACGGCCGGAAGGAGGCGAGATTGTCGCCTACGCTCGCGACCCCGACACGGTTGACGGGTACCGAGAGATCCACGCCGTTGAACGTCCCACTGCTCAGCGCGCCGAACGGCATCACGTTGACGTTGCTTCGGCTCACCAGGTCGCGGCCGCGCGTGCCGACGTAGCTCGCCTCGATGACCTGGTTTCCCGGGATCCGCCGCGCGTACGAGAGACTGAAACTATGGGTCTTCGGCCACTTGAACGAGTTCGGCGTGAGCGAGTTGATGCCGAGGCTGCCGATGCGATTCGCCAACGTGGCCTCGTGCGCCGTGTCGTACGTAAGGCCGAGGCCGTTGCCGTAGTTTCCGCCCGCCCAGAAATCGGTGCTGACGTTGTACGCGTTCGGCGCGAGGCGCAACGTGTTGTCGTACTCCACATTGCCCATGTTGCGGTTGTAAAACATGCCGTAGCCGCCGCGGACCACGTTGTTGCCGTGGCCATCGACATCCCACGCGAAGCCGGCACGCGGCAGCGCGAACGGCGAGCGGTTGGGCAGCACGCCGGCACCGGCGCATCCGGTGTAGACGTAGCACACGCCGTTCACGCGCTGGAACGTTCCGGGATCGAGGAAAGATCCCTTCGTCTTGTCGTACAGCGACGGCGTGAAGTAGCCGCCCAGGCCATTCAACTCCCGGTTGTTGGTCCAGGCGCCGAAACGCACACCGTATTCCAGGGTGAAGTTCGATTTGATCTTCCAACTGTCCTGGGCAAATGCGTCGACGTCCCAGTAGCGGAACTGGCCGAACGGCTCGCCGGGCGACGGGTCGCCCTTCGCGGCGGTGCCCTGCGTCAACGAGCCGATGCGCCCCACGAGCATGTCCGCCGCCGAATTGCCGGTGCCGGTGCCATTGTCGGTGCCGAACCAGAGCTGGCCGGCCTCGTTGTTCTGGAAATTCTGCTGCTTTTGCCCTCGCTCGATCGTGATGCCGAACTTCATCCCGTGCGTGCCCAGCAGCTTCGTCAGCTTGTCGCTGAACTGCAGCGCATCATTATGAGCGTAGACGTCGTTGGCGGCGGCCCACAGGTTGCCGACCTGGCCGCTGCCGCCCCACCCATGCAGGATGTCGGTCGGCAGGTACGGTGAGGTCGAACCGGCAGGGAAGATGCCGTTAAACGTAATCCCGCCGGCGCCCTGCTGGATTCGACTCGGATCCTTGAAGTGATTGTCGAGCGTGAGACGGCTGTAGCTGACCAGCGCCTCGTTCGTCATCGTCGGACTGAGCACCGACACGATGTTGCCCGCATACGACCGGCCGCGATTGGTGCCGATGTTCGGCGAGGGCAGCGCGACGTCAGACGGTCCCCACCACACGCCGCGTGGATTCTCGTTGGTCTCTCCCTCGTGCACGATTCGGACGTACGCCTTCGTGCTTCTGCTGATGTTCCAGTCGAATCTCGACTTGAAGTCGAACCGGTTGGACGGTTCCAGCGCGCTGTACACGTAGTTGTACAGGTTGTTCGGATCGCTGTAGTTCGGCAGCGGGTACAGGCTCGCGAGGTACTTGCCCATCGGCGAGATATACGGCGCCATATTGTTGTTCGGCGCCGGCCCGCCGGCATTCGCGAAACCCTGCGGAATCTTCAGTTGCGGAACGCTGTTCAGGTTCGAGCCGCGGTTAGCCAGCAGTTCGCTGAAGTCGCCGTTGCGCATCGCCGCCGAGTAGGTCCGCGAGAAGCGCGATCCCGAGTCGATCTGCTGCCGCTGCGCCTCGAACGCGGCGAAGAAGAAGAGTTTGTCGCGGTTCTTCGTATAGCTGTCGCCAAACGAAATCGGCCCGCCGAGGTTGCCACCGGGGTACTGATATTTGCTTTTCGGTTTGGGCGTGCCCGCGATCGTGTTCGATCGATCGTTGGCGGCGAAGCGGCTGTCGCGCCAGTAATCGTACACCTCGCCATGAAATTTCGACGTGCCCGACTTGGTCACGCCGCTCACGTTCATGCCGCCCGTGCCGTACTCCGCTGCGAAGTTGGAGCTCTGCACCTTCACTTCCTGAACCATGTCGTTGTTCAGCGTGACGATGAGACCGCTGTTGCTGCCGATATCTATGAGTGAGGACCCGTCGAGCGACACCGTGTTGTTCGACGAGCGGATGCCGTTCACCGTGTAGCCCTGCGTGTTGTTCGCACCACCGCCGAAGCTGACCGACTCGCCAACGTTGAAGTCGGTAACCACGCCCGGCAGGATGCGGAGCAGCTCGAGCGAGCTGCGGCCGATGACCGACAGATTGTCGATCTGTTTGGCATTCAGCAGGCCTTCACGCGCCCCGGTTTCCGTCTGAATCATCTCCGGCGTGGCCGTGACGAGAACCGTTTGGGTCTGCTGGCCGATTTCGAGCCGGACGTCCAGACCGCGAGTGTCGTTGGGACTGAGCACGAGATTTGTTCGTTCGTAGGTCTTGAACCCGGCCAGTTCAACCTTGAGCTCGTAGGTGGCCGGGAACAAGCCGGCGAAGAGGTACTGTCCGCGATCGTCGGTGACGGCGGTTTGCATCGCCTTGGTCCCGCTGTGCGTCAGCGTGATGGTGGCACCAGGCAGGACGCCGCCGGTCGAGTCCTCGATGTGCCCTCGGAGCGTGGCGCTCGTCGACGCTTGGGCCGCGGCGAAGACTGAAGAAGGAAGCAGCAGGACGAGACCGGCGAGAACAGCGCTCCGAGCCTTGGGAGAGAACATGTGTGGAGTACTCCCGGCGACGAACGCCAACCAATTTACGTAAACACACCCAATTCGGTCGGGGCAAGCCTAGAGCGGTGCCGACATTCCGTCAAGTAGCTGAAGGGGGAGGGCGGCATATAACTAATGATATAGACGAGCCTCACATCATCAATCGAGTTGCACGATGCCGCGCTGGAGCGCTACTGTGACCGCTTCAGTCCGGTCGACGACGCCGAGCTTGCCGAGGATGCTGCTCACGTGCAACTTCACGGTGCCTTCGGTGATGTCCAGGACCGACGCAATCTCGCGGTTGCGCTTCCCGCCCACTAACAGGCGAAGCACATCGAGCTCCCGCGTCGAGAGCTGGGCGCGCGACATGCGGTCGGCCAGCCGTGCGGCGAGTTCCGCAGGAATATGGCGCCGGCCGGCTGCCGCCTTGCGTATCGCCTGCGTCAGTTCTTCCCGGCCGACAGACTTCACCAGGTAGGCCATCGCGCCGGCCTGCAGCGCCGCGTATATTTCCTCGTCGCTGACGTACGTTGAGAGGACGATGATTCGGGCGTCCGGAAACTCCGCACGAATCGCCTCCGTCGTCTTGAGACCGCTCATCCCGGGCAGGCGCAGATCCATCAGCGTCACCGTCGGACGGCGGACGCGGAAGAGACCGATCGCCTGCTCTCCGGTCGAGGCTTCCGCGCAAACGGCCATGTCCGCCTCGAGCGCGATGACACTCGCCAGGCCCACGCGGACCAGGTAGTGGTCGTCGACGAGCATGATTGTGAGTTTCTCGGCCATGCTCAACGGCGCCGTTTCACAAATACCGAATCGCTCGTTGCCGGGCGGGCACCGTCACCGCCAACTGCGTGCCCTCACCGGGCCGGCTGTTCAACCGAAGCACGCCACCGAGCTTGTTGACGCGCTCCCGCACGCCTTGCAGTCCGAAATGGTCGCCGGGCAAATCATCTTCTACGTGGCCAAGGCCTCTGCCGTTGTCGCGAACGATGAGATCGGTCTCCGCTTCGCGAAAGCGCAGCTCGATGTCGATGCGCGTCGAATTGGCGTGTTTGAGCGCGTTGGTCAACGCCTCGAGGCCGATGCGCAAGAGGTGGTGCTCCTGCGCGGCATCGAGGCGGCGCGGCTGGCCCTCGACCCGGACCTCCGCGCTCGTCACCGAGCCGAGCGTCATCTGCTTGGCCAGATCCGTGAGCGCGCCCGGGAGGTCGCGGCTCTCGAGCGCGAGGGATCGGAGATCCATCACCGACCGGTGCGTCTCTTCGAGGCTGTATCGCAACATCTGGCGCGCGACGTCCAGCGACTGTCGCGCGCTGTCGGGCGACGTCTGGAGCGTGGCGGCGACAGCCTCGAGCTGGAGCGAGAGCCCCGTCAGTCCCTGCTCGAGCGTGTCGTGCAGCTCCCGCGCGACGCGGCTGCGCTCCATGAGCACCGCATGATACTGCTGGCGCTTTCTGCGGGCCATCGTCTTCAACCAGACGCCGCCGACGCTCGCCGCCAGCGTGAGCATCATGACCATCACGAGTGTGTGGCGGAGCGTCCACCAAGGCGCCGCCGCGACGAGCACGATGTCGCGCGGAGAGCGGAGGAGCAGCCGGAACGAGGGCGGCGGCCCCGCTTGATAGGAATATACGCCGGTGATCGAGACGAGGCTGCCCGGCCGAATTCCGTTGAGCGCGCCATCGTCCGTGTTCTTGTCGAGGCCGGCGTCGAAGACGGTCTCACCCATCTTCAACACCAGCACGCGCTCGGTGGGCGTCGTCAACACGCTCAGGAACTGCCCCTGCACGCGGACGAGCTCGGCGTCGTTCTCCGGTGTCAGCACATTGCCCGCCGCCACGATTCCCGGCGCGGGCTCGGCCTCGGAGCCGACGACGCGAAACACGGCGTTGCGCAGGATCGGTTTTCCCGGCGTGATAGCGGGAAATCCGACCACGTCGACCAGATCGCCCGGACGCACATGCGACGCTTGCTCGGTCTCGATCCGCGCGCCGCCGTTGACGCCGTCCTTCAGATACAGCACGTGGCGCAGATACCGGAACGTCGACGACGTCGAGAAGTCGGTGATTTCCACGGGACGGCCGGGAATCTGGCAGGTGACGACGCCGCGGACGCGAATCCTGCGGTTCACTTCTCCGGCAGACGAGTAGTTGTAGATGCTGCGAATCGGCCGCATCGGCAGCGAGAACGGATCCGGCGGCGGTTCGAGCACGACGACGTCGCGCGTCCGCCCGCCGAAGAGGGAGACGCCGCGGAGTTGCTCGGTGTGCCCGAACAGCGCGCCCAGAGGGCCGCGCAGGCGGACTCGCGAGTCGATGAAGCGGTCGAGATCCTTGGGTGCATAGTCCCAGAACGCCGCACGCACGACCCCTTCCTCGATCGCGACTTCGGCGTACATCGCCCGCGCCCTCGGATCCGAAGAGACCCACGCGCGCTGGACGACGCCTTCGATCTCGACGTAGTCGCAGTCATAGCGGCCCGTGAGCAGCGCGGCGTAGGGAAGGTTCTTGGGGCTCGGAAGCGGCGCGCGGCCGATCTTCCGGATCACATCGGGCTCCACGTTCGGCGCGAAGCCGCCGCGCACCGTGCGTCCTTCGATCTCGATGTCGTCGCCGGACCGCAGGGTCTGCCAGACCGCCGTCGTCTCGGGGCGCGTCGGGGGGAGCACGAACTGACCGAATTGCCCGTCGTGAACGAGCAGACCGGTCGCTTGGCCTTCGTCGAAATGCGTGACGGTGGCGCGGATGCGCACCGGGTATCCGCGCGCGCCGTCGTCCTGCGAGAGCGTCCGGATCGCCTGGATGTGCGTGAGCACCGGAAGCGCCGGATTGGCCACGCTCTGCGGGGCCCCCGGCGTGGCGAGACTCAGACCTACCGCGAACGCGAGCGTGACCCGCCGCGTCAGTGAGCTCAGCACTGCGGCGCATACTAGCGCTGACGACTCAGCGAGTCCAGTGGCGGTGGGGTGGTCAGAACACCTTGTACCCGACGACGCGGAAGACCTGAGTACCCGGCGTGCCGTTCGTGTTCACGCCTCGCGGACCGTATCCCCATTCGGCGGCGAGCAGCCAGCCCAACGGCGCAGGCGCCTCGACGGCAGCGCCAAATCCAGGATAGATGTGGCCTCGGCCATCGTCGAACCCGCGCACGACCCCGAGATCGCCGAATCCGTCGAGGCGCACATGCGCCGTGGGCGTCCACGTCGCCACGCTGCGGACGACGGCGCCGGTGTTGTACCGGATGCTGACGCTGGGATAGCCGCGCAGGGGGTTGTCGAAGCTGCCGAACGCGAACTGACTGAATCGATCGAGCCGCCTGCCGGTCATCCACGCCGTTTCGACGTGCGCGACCGCTCGCGGGGACCACACGATCGATCGCGTCAGCGTGGCGCCGAAGCGTTCGAACACGCGTGCGTCGAGTTGTGCGGCTGAGGGCGTCAGCCCCCACGGTCTCCACTCCTGGCGCCGATTGACGCTGACCCACGCGGTCGCGTTCCAGGGACCGTGCTCTTTTTCGAGCGTGAGCCGGGCGCCGTGCACCGGCGTGCTCGCGGGCACGACAAAATTCGTGGCAGTGCCGTCGGTAGGCGTGTATCGCGTGTACCCGAGGTCGTACGCCGCGCGCAGACGCAAGTCCGGGGCGATGGTCCCGACCAGTGCGAACGACAACTGGGCGGGCCGTTGACGGATGTTCTCTTCGTAATGTTCGATCCCGGCGCGAAAGGCGCGGTCGTTGTACGAGACCGCCACACCGGCGGCGTCGCCCGACAAGCGCCATCGCTTGGCGATGAACGGCCGCGTCGCCCAGGACAGGCGGGCATACGTGCCGCCGAAGAAGCCGTTCAACTGCGTGCCCGTCTTGAAGAGGTTGAAGTCGACATAGCTGACGCCGGCGAACACGAGCGGCACGGAGATGTTCGGATCGAACAGGCTTCCCACCACGACCGTCGTCACGTGCTCGCGATTCGCCGACAACAATCGTCGTGGATCACCGCCGGCCGCGGTCGATTGCGGCACCAGGAACCGATAGCCCTGGGGCGTGTCGCGCAGCAGCACGGCGTCGGAGCGATGCGCCGCGTCCAGCCGCGACGCATAATCGGCGGCGTTCACCTCGTGGCCGTCGAAGGTGGCGACGCGGTGAATGGGGATCGACTGGGCAGGGCCGACATAGACCTGGAAGATCTCCGCGCGTCGAAGGAAGGAGAGGGTGACGCCGGCGCGCTCCGTCGCTTCGTACTCGTCGATCTCGTGCGATGACGCGATGGGTCCCCGCAGCGCCGTCTGCATCGCGTCGGTTTTGAGCAACACGAACGTCTCACGGTCAATCCACGCGCGACCCGCGAAGAGCGTCTGCTGCGATTCCCGCGGAGTAAACGAGACCACGTACGCCTCACGACCGTTGACGCGCTGCCGGCCGCCCAATGCGTACGCGTATGCGTCGGTCAGCGTGATCATCAGCGGCGGCGCGCTGACCCGCTCCGGCTCGATCAGCGGAAGCTTCGGCACATCGCCGGCGCCGCGCTGCAAGGCGAGACCGTTCACCCGGATCTGCTGTTGCTCGATGTCGGTCTGCCCGGGTCCGGCGAAGACGGTCGTATGCGCCGTCACCGCCAGCGGTGCCGGAAACCCCGGTACTTGTAACGTCAGGACGGTCGAGCCTGTGGAGATGAGCGTCTGGATCGCGCGCTCCTGCCGGGCGCGCGCCGCCTGATGCCGCGCGACGATCTCGTCGACCGTCAACGCTCGCGCGCCGGTGACGTCGACGCCGGTAGCGAACGCTTCGCTTGTGCTCCCACGCCACCCGCGGATCTGGAGGACGAACGCCGCAGAGGTCGGCGGCAGGTCGAGCCGCGCGCCGGCCCCCCGCGCCTGCACGGCGCCGAACGTGGCCAGCGCTGAGGCCGTGGGCGCAACAGTCACGCGGGTGATCGCCTGGCGCGGCCGTACGATCGCGATGGCGTCGAGCGTCTGCGGATTCAAGTACACGGCGGCGTCGCACGCCGCGTCGCACGCGACGCGAACCTCGGGCAGCGGCGTCAGTCCGGCCGGCACCATGTCGCGCAACGTTCCAATCGCGGCGATCGCGGACAGCACGTCGGTTCGGCCCGAAGGCAGCCGCACGAGCAGATGATCCGAATTGGGAAGCCGCGCGCGTGCGATGACGTCGAGCGCGGACGGCAGTTCGGTGGGAGGCGCATCGGTCCAAACGGCGACGCCGGGGAAACGCGTCGCCACGGCGGCGGCGTCGGCGTCGGCCGGCAACACGATGAAGTCGACATAACCGGCGAGCGCGTCGAGCGACGGATCGCGAATTTGCGAAGAGAGGAGCTCGACCCCGATGGCCGTGTCCCCGGTCGCCCGAATCATCGTCGCCGTTGTGCGGAGCCGATAGCGCGCCTCGTCGGTCAGGGCGCCCACGGCACGCGCGTCGAGGATGATGGCGACCGCACGAAACTGCGGGACGAGAGACAGCGCCGCGGCAACGGTGTCGTCGGCAGAGCTCGCCGGGATGACGACTGCGGTGGGTACGCCGGGGGCCGTTTGGGGTTCCCCCGGCGCGATGGCGAGAACCACACAGGCAGCGCACGGCGGCGCCGCCTCCTGCGCCGCTGCCGCGAAGGGCAGCGCCGTCACGAAGGCGACTGCCCCAACAAGCCACCGTCGCCCCGGCCGGGCGATCGGCCGCAGGCCACCCCGATCGAGCACAGCGAACATTGTACGGCTCTCGCCGGCCTCGACTGTTTGTTGACAGCGCCCGCGCGATATGTTATTTAAATTAACATACTGTTATATAAATTAGCATATGAAGGAACCCGTCCGTCCGACTCTGACACGCCGCGAACGTCAAATTATGGAGATCCTCTACCGTCGCGGGCGTGCAACGGCCACCGACGTGATGAACGGCCTCTCCGGCAAGCCGCACTATTCCACCGTGCGAACGCAGCTGCGGATCCTGGAAGAAAAAGGATACGTGCGCCACGAGGAAGAGAAGCTGCGGTACGTCTATGCGCCCGCAGTCCCGCAGAGTGAAGTCGGACGAACCGCGCTGGAGCAACTGATCGAGACGTTTTACGACGGCTCCACGGAAAACGTCGTGGCCGCGCTCCTCGGCTACGAAGGATCGCGGCTGTCGCAGAAGAAACTGGACCGCATCGCTGAGATGGTGGACAAAGCGCGGAAGGGCGCCAAACGGTGACATTCCTCCTCGAGTGCACGATCAAGACGTCAGCGATTCTTGTGATCGCGCTCTCGTCTCTTCCGTTGCTCAGGAGACGGTCGGCAGCCGTTCGTCACTGCGTGTTGGCCGTCGCGATAGGCCTCGCGGCGGTGACTCCCGTATTGAGTCTGGTGATGCCTTCCTGGAATCTGAATCCGGGATTCAGTGACGGCTCGCGTGTCGCGACTGTTGAGGAGCGAGTCTCGGCCCTCGCTCCTTCGACGATCTCGGCAGCACCGATCGCGCTTCCAGATCCGCCCGCGCACCTCGCTGAGACGATCTGGTTGATCGGGGTGTCACTAGGGGCGTTGATTCTGCTCACGGGTTTGGCGCGACTGGCCCGCGTGGCCTCCGTTTCGCAGCCGATGGCGGAAGGTCAC
>Ga0066710_100007140_pt1 | contig 10607 bp, 8 predicted proteins | sample GraSoiAngelo_159_FD_79666 | JGI IMG/M metagenome (GOLD analysis project Ga0066710, IMG submission 79666) | Grasslands soil microbial communities from the Angelo Coastal Reserve, California, USA - 14_1009_16_40cm | ecosystem: Environmental > Terrestrial > Soil > Grasslands | place: USA...
CCCAACGTCTACATGCACAAGTCGACCGACGGAGGGAAGAGCTTCTCGAACCTGCCGGTTCCCCACGGCGACAACCACGACCTCTGGATCGACGCCGACGATCCCAATCGGATGATCCTCGGCAACGACGGCGGCGCCACCATCACCTACAACGGCGGGCGGACCTGGTCGACGCAGGACAACCAGCCGACCGCGCAGTTCTACCGCGTGGCGGTGGACGGCCAGTTCCCCTACTGGGTCTACGGCTCGCAGCAGGACAACTCCAACGTCTGCATACCGAGCGGCGTCCCCGGCGAAGGCATCGAGCAGAGCGACTGGCACTCGGCGGGCGGGGGCGAGAGCGGGTGGATGGCGCCCGACCCCCGGGACCCGAGCATCGTGTACGCGGGCGAGTACGGCGGCCAGATCACCCGCTACGACCACCGCACGCGCCAGGTGCGGAACATCATGGCCTGGCCGCAGCTGGCCGATGGCCGGGCGACCGCCGACCTGAAGTACCGGTTCCAGTGGAACGCGCCGATCCTCGTCTCCCCCGACGACCCGAAGGTGCTGTACCACGCTTCGCAGATCCTCTTGCGGAGCCGTGACGGAGGAGAGACGTGGGAGGAGATGTCGCCCGACCTGACCCGCAACGACCGCTCGAAGCAGGGGAAGTCGGGCGGGCCGATCACGACCGACGTCACCGGCGTGGAGGTCTACGACACGATCTTCGCCCTGGCGGAGTCGGCCGTGGAGCCCGGCGTGATCTGGGCGGGCAGCGACGACGGCCTGGTGCACGTCACCCGCGACGACGGCAAGACCTGGCAGGACGTCACGCCCCCCGGCATCCCCCCGTGGATCCAGGTCAACTCGATCGAAGCCGGGCGGCGCGACAAGGGCGCGGCCTACCTCGCGGCGACGATGTACAAGCACGACGACTTCCGCGCCTACCTCTATCGGACCCGTGACTACGGCAAGACCTGGACGAGGATCGACAGCGGCATCCCGGACGGCGCTTTCGCGCGGGTCGTCCGCGAGGACCCGCTGCGCAAGGGGCTCCTCTACGCCGGCACCGAGACCGGCCTGTACGTCTCCTTCGACGACGGGAACCGCTGGCAGCCGTTCCAGCGCAACCTGCCCGTGACTCCCATCACCGACCTCGCGGTCAAGGACGACGACCTCGTCGTCGCGACGCAGGGGCGCGCTTTCTGGATCCTGGACGATCTCACCCCCCTCCGGGGATGGAGCGAGACGGTCTCCCGCTCGGCGGCGCACCTGTTCCCCCTCCGCCCGACCGTGCGGAACGGGGTGCAGCCGCCGCCCGAGGAAGCGCGGCTGCCTCGCCACGTCGGCCAGAACCTTCCGGCCGGCGTGGTCGTGAGCTACTGGCTCAAGGAGAAGCCGACGGAGAAGGAGAGGGTCACCCTGGAGTTCCTCGACGGCGACACCGTCATCCGGACCCTGTCGAACGAGAAGGCGCCCCGGGCGGAGGACCTCGCGGAGCAGGCCCGGCGCGACGAGGAACAGAAAGAGAAGGACAAGCCGCTCGAGCCGAAGGCGGGCGTGAACCGGCTCGTGTGGGACATGCGGATCCTGAAGCCCACGCTCGCGCCGAAGGCGGTCTTCAACGAGGGCATCAAGGCGCCGCCCAAGGTCGCGCCCGGGACGTACACGGTCCGTTTGACCGCCGGCGGGCAGGTCTACACCCAGAAGGTCGAGGTCCGGCCCCATCCGGGCGGCTTCGCCACCGCGCAGGACCTGAAGATGCAGTACGACCTGCTGAAGTCGATCCGCGACCGGCTCTCCGAGACCCACGACGCGGTGCTGAAGATCCGCGACCTGCGGCAGCAGGGGAGGGAGGTGGGGGATCGCGCCGAGCGGCTCGGGAAGGGAGACGGCCTGAAGAAGCGGGCGGCGGCGCTGGCGGACAAGCTGACGGCGGTCGAAGAGAGGCTCACGAACCCTCAGATCAAGTCGGACGAGGACGACCTCAACTACGAGCCGAAGCTGGACCACGACTGGACCTACCTGGCGGGCCTCGTCTCCGAGGGCGACGGCCGGCCCACCGTCGCGTCGCTGCGGTACTACGAAGCGCTGAAGGCACAGCTCGATGGGATACGAGCCGAGCTGGGGGCCGTGATCGACAACGACGTGCGGGCGTTCAACGCGGCGGTCGCGGAAAGCGGGATCCCGCCGGTGGCGGCGGCGCCGAGGTCGGGCAGCACGGAGGGTCCATGAGGTCCTCAGCCCGGCTGGCCGTCGCTTCGCTCAGCCTGGCCGTTGCCCCGGCGGCCGGGGCGTCTCCTCGCCATCGACCGCCCTACGGTGGCGGCCCCGTGGATCGCGAAGGCTTCCTGATCGGCTTCTCGGGCGGGGCGGGCGTGATCGCCCCCGACCCATGCTCCGACTGCGGCGTTGCCGCAGCGGGAGAGCTGCACCTGGGCGCGATGGCCAGCGACTACGGAGACGTCGCGGTCATGATCGAGCTCGGCGGCCTGGTCCGCGGCGACCTGCACCATGTCTTCCTGGCCGCGGCCGCCCAGTGGTGGCCGGACCCGTTCGAGCGCTTCTGGCTGCGCGGCGGGATCGGCATCGGCTCGGAAGGCAGCGACACCGATGAGCACAAGAACTCCGCCTACCCGACGGCGCTGGCGGCGGCGGGCGTCGAGGTGGTCCGCTCCGATCGCTTCACCATCGACGTGCTGCTCCAGGGAGCGGCGACCCGGGAACCCCACCGCTGGGGGCGCAGCCTCAGCGTCAATCTGGGGCTCAACTGGTATTGACGCCGTCGGCCCCGGGCGGTCACTCCGCCTTCAGCATGGCGACGGGATCCACCTGCGTGGCTCGCCGCGCCGGCATGTAGGACGCCAGCGTCGACGCGCCCACGAGCAGCAGCGCCGCGCCGAGCATGGATGCCGGATCGAGCGGATGCACGCCGAACAAGAGCCCGCCCAGCAAGCGAGTGACGGCGACCGCGCCGGCGAGTCCGATCGCGGCGCCGAGTCCCGCGAGCCGCAGCCCTTCGCCGAGCACCAGCCGGCGCACGTCGTACGCGGTCGCGCCGAGGGCGACGCGAACGCCGATTTCCGGATAGCGCTGTCGCACGTAGGCGGCCATGACCGCGTACAGCCCGATCGCCGCGAGCACCAGCGCGGCCACGCCGAACATGCCGATCAGGAAGGCGTTGAATCGCGGCCGGGCGAGCGGTCCTTCGAGCAGCTCCGCGAACGGAGCCACGCGCATCACCTCCACGTTCGGGTCGACGGCCCGCACGCGCGCGCGGGCGAGCCCGGCCACGGCCCTCAGCGGCAGGCTCGTGCGCAACACGAATAGAGGTGCCGATATCATGAACTGAGGTGCGGGCAGGTAGAGCGTCGGCCGCGGCTCGGACAGCTCGCGATACCTCGTCGGCTTCACGATCCCTACGACCGTCCGCCACGGGTCCTTGAAGTCGGGGCGGCCGAACTTCAGGCGTTTGCCGATCGGGTCCTCGCCCGGCCAGGTGCGTGCCGCGAGGTCCTCGCTGACGATCGCGACCTCGGACGCGCCGGGCCGATCCTCCTCCGTGAATGCGCGCCCGCGCACGAGCGGCACCTGGAAGGTAGAAAAGTAATTCGGATGTACGGCCTCCAGGTTGAGGGACGGGTTCCTCTCCGCCTGCTCGGGGCTCTGGCCTTGAGCGGTGAACACGGGCAGATCCCAGCCGCCGGTGCCGGCGAAGGGCGGCGTGTTGACCGGCGTCGCTCCGTCGACGCCGGGCAGGGCCTCGAGCTGCGCGACCAACTCTTTGAGGTACTCGAGCCGTGGACGCGGCCGGCCAGGACGCTTCGTCGCGGCCGACCCGAGGTACAGGAACACCAGCCGGTCGGCGGCCAGGCCCATGTCGAGGGCCTGCAAGTGCAGAAGGCTGCGCGTGAGCAGACCTGCCGCGGCCACGACCGTGACGGCCAAGGCGACCTGCGCGACGACCAGCGCGCGCCGGCCATGCCGCACGCCGGATCCGGCGCCGACTTGCCGGCCGACGCGCAGCTGTGAGGCGAGATCCAGGCGGGTCGCAAAGAGCGCCGGCGCGATGCCGGCCAGCGCGGCGGCGAAGAGCGTCACGCCGAACGTGAAGAGGACCACGACGGGATCGATGCGGATCGACTCGACCCGGGGCAATCCGCCGGGCCCGAGCGTCACCACGCCCTGCAGCAGCCACCGGGCTCCTATCAGCCCGACCAGGCCGGCGGCGAGCGCCAGCACCAGGCTTTCGGCGAGCAGTTCGCGCGCCAGCCGGCCGCGGCCGGCGCCGAGCGCGGCCCGCACCGCCAGCTCCGGCCGCCGGGCCTCCCCGCGCAGGAGCAGCAGGTTCGCGACGTTCGCGCTCGCGATGAGCAGGACGAGCCCGACCGCGGCGAACAGGGCGAGCATGGCCGGGCGTACCTCGCCGACCACGACGTCCGCATAGGAGCGCACGACCGGCCTCAGACCGCGCGGGGCATCGGCCGGCGCGCCGGCCTCCAGTCTGGCGACCAGACCCTGCAGCTCGCCCCGGGCCTGCGCGAGGGTCACGCCCGGACGAAGCCTGGCCACGAAGTCAATGTCGCGGAGGATGCCCTCGCGGAAGGCGGGGTTGGTCTCCTTCGACGCGTCCGCGGTCAGCGTCATCCACGCCTCGACGCCGGGCGGGTACGCAAAGTCAGGCGGCATCACGCCGACGATGGTGAACGGCTGCTCCCCGATCATCAGCCGGCGCCCGATCACGTCGCGAGAACCGCCGTAACGGCGCTGCCAGAGAGCATGGGTGATCACCAGGACGTTCTCGGCGCCGGTCACGTCGTCGGCGCGGCGCAGCGCGCGGCCCAGGAGCGGCTCCACGCCGAGCACGTCGAAGAAGGCGCCGGTCACCGACGCGCCGCTGAGGTAGCTCGCCGAGCCGTTCTCGAACACGACCCCGGGCCCGGCGCCGTAGTAGCTGACGCCCGCGACGCGCTCGAGCAACCGACTCTCTCGGCTGATGGCGTCGACCTCGCGCGATCGGAACGGCCAGTGCGCGAACGTCCCCGCGGGGAACTCCTTCCACGCGACGATCAGCCGGTCCTGCTCCCGAACGGGGAGCGGGCGCAGCAGGACGCCCTCCATGAGCGCGAACATCGCGGTGTTCCCGGTCATGCCGAGGGCCATCGTGAGCACCGCCGCGCCGGAGAAGGCCCTCGCCCTGCGCAACCCCACCCAGGCCAGCCGGAAATCCTGCCGCCACGGCTCGAAGAGCATCGCCTCTCGCTTCAAACGAACGGGCGTGACCCGGAATTCTCTCCGTTACGTGCGTTCGTGTCCAAGAGAGAGCGTACGCAGGGGGCACGGGTGGTGTCCGACTGTGGGATCCGCAGGTCCCACGCTTGGGACAGCACGGTGAGGGCTGGTCGTCTCAAGTCCCGCAATGGAACATGCCCGAGGCAGTCGCCCGGTGGCACAAGCATTGCCAGAGACAGCGTCGAGAGGACGCGCATGCTGGCCGCGCTCGCCTACGACCTGAAGCACGCCGCGCGTGGACTCGTGCGGGACCGCGCCTTCACCCTCGTTGCCCTGCTGTCCATCGGCCTGGGCGTCGGGGCGAACTCCGCGATCTTCTCCCTCGTGGACCAGGTCCTCTTGCGGTTGCTGCCCGTGCGCGAGCCTCACCGCTTGGTTCTGTTGAGCTGGAATGGTCCCTTCGTCGGCCCCGGCTGGGGGAGCGACAACCTGCTTCCGCATCCGCTCTTCCGTGACCTGAAGAAGGACAACCAGGTCTTCGAGGGGATGTTTGCCCGCTTCCCGACGAGCGTCTACCTGTCGGCGGGGGGCGGTACGGAGCCCCTCCAGGCCGAGCTCGTTTCCGGCTCGTACTTCCCGGTGTTGGGCGTCGGGGCGGCCGTCGGGAGGGTCCTGGAGGAATCCGACGACGAGCGCCCGGGGGAACACCCCGTCATCGTCGTGTCCTACGACCACTGGAAGAACCATATGGGTGCCGATCCGGAGGTGCGGGGCCGCAAGGTTCTCGTGAACAACCACCCGATGACGGTCGTGGGCGTGGCGGCGGCGGGTTTCCACGGCATCGACCGCGGCGAGGTCCCGGCGGTCTGGATCCCGCTCATGATGAAGCGCCAGGCCACCCCCGAGTTCGATTGGCTGGACAACCGGCGCGGCCGCTTCCTGCACGTGTTCGGCCGACTGAAACCGGGGATCACCGTGGAGCAGGCGAAGGCGGGCCTTCAGCCCTGGTTCAAGGCGATGCTCGAGGAGGACACCCGTCGCGAGGACTGGCCGAACGTCGGCGAGGAGCAAAGGCGCCGGTTCCTGGCCTCCACCCTCGACCTCCTTCCCGCGGCACAGGGACGCTCCGATCTGCGGCAAACCATGGAGCGGCCTCTCGTCATCCTCTCTGCCGCCACCGGCCTGGTCCTCCTGCTCGCCTGTTTCAACCTGGCCAGCCTCTGCCTTGCGCGGGCGTTCGCCCGCCAGCGGGATACCGCGGTGCGATCGGCGCTCGGCGCCTCCCGCGGCCGGATCGTGCGGGAACAGCTCGTCCAGGCCGGGCTGCTCGCCATCGGCGGAGGACTGCTGGGGGTGGCGCTCGCGCCGAGCGCCACCCAGGCGCTGATCTCGTTCTTCCCCGGAGAAGCGGACGTCCGTCCCGACGTGGATGCGCGCGTCTTCATGTTCACGATGGCGGTCGCGGTGTCCACCGGCGCGCTGTTCGGCCTCCTCCCGGCGCTGCGGGCGAGCCGGACCCCTCCGGCCCTCGTCCTGAAGGAACAATCGGTGACGGTGGCCGGTGGCGTCGGGCTCCGGAAGGCCCTGGTGGTCGGGCAGATCGCGCTCGCCCTCGTCCTCCTCGTCGGCGCCGGCCTCTTCGTGCGCACGCTTTCGACCCTGCGCGCGCAAGGCCCCGGGTATCCCACGACGAACCTGCTGACCTTCCACGTCGATCCCGGCCGCGCCGGCTATTCGCGTGATCGAATCAAGCCGCTGCTGCGCGAGCTGCTCGCCGCTGTCCGCGGGCTGCCGCAGGTCGAGAGCGCCGGCCTGGCGATGCACGACCTGCTCAGCGGTGGAAGCTGGAACCAGCGGATGACGATCGAATCGCAAGGACGCACCACCACCGGAGACACCGTCCACTGCAACGCGATCAGCCCCGGCTTCTTCACGACCCTCGGCGCGTCGATCGTGGCCGGTCGCGACTTCAGCGACCGGGATGCGACGGACGTCTTGGACGGTCCCCGCATCGGCGGCTTCCGCTCGGCGATCGTGAACGAGAAGTTCGTGACCCGTTACCTGCCGGGACGGAACCCGCTGGGGGCGCGGCTCGGGCTCGGGATCAATGCCGACACGAAAGCGGTGATCGAGATCGTCGGGGTCGTGAGGACGTTCCACTATCGCGGGCTGCGCCGCGCGGAAGAGCAGGCCTTCTTCCCCGCGTTCGAGAGCCCGGTTCCCGGCGCCAACTACTACGTCCGGACGCGGCCCTTTTCGCCGGCCACGTTCGGCTCGATTCGGACGGCCGTCCGCACGCTCGATCCGGGACTTACCGTCGAGGGGCTCCGCACGATCGACGACCAGCTCGACCGCGTCCTCCTCACCGAGCGGATGCTGGCCACCCTGGCCAGCTCATTCGCGGTGCTCGCCACGCTGCTGGCCGTGATCGGGCTGTACGGCGTGATGTCGTTCGTCGTCACGCGGCGGACGCGCGAGATCGGGATCCGCATCACCCTCGGGGCGTCCCGCGGCGCGGCGATGCTCCTGGTCCTGCGCGATGCGGGACTATTGATCGTCGGAGGGCTCGCCATCGCCATCCCCGCGGTGTGGGGCCTGGCCCGCCTCGTCGAGAGCCAGCTCTTCGGGGTGCGCCCTCTGGACGGCGTTACGATTGCCGCCGCGGTCGGCCTGGTCACGCTCGTCGCGCTCGCCGCGAGCGCGGTCCCTGCCCATCGGGCCAGCGCGGTGAACCCCACGGAAGCACTGCGAACCGAGTAGCTACGCCGCTTGCGCCAGACGGCCGGGGCGCGACGTGACAATCGAGTGAGGAGGAGTCATGGCAAACCCATTCGTTCATGTGGAACTGAACACCCCTGACCCGGAGAAGGCAAAGGCGTTCTATTCGAAGCTGTTTGACTGGCAATTGGAAGACGTGCCGGACACCGCCGTATCGACCGGCAGCTATACCATGGTCAAGGTGGGAGCAGGCACCGGCGGCGGAATCATGAAGCAGGTTCCGGGCGGACCCTCGGGATGGCTGGCTTACGTTCAGGTGGATGACATGCATGCGGCGACGCGGAAAGCGAAATCGCTGGGCGGCAAGGTCATGAAGGACGTCACCGAAGTGATGGGCATGGGTTGGCTGAGCTTCATTCAGGATCCCACCGGCGCGGTCCTGGGGCTGTGGAAGCCCAAGGCGAAATGAGTGATCCAGATCCGATGAAGACGCGCGTGTTCGCCGCGCTCTACTGGCTGATGGGCCTGATGATCGGCCTCGGGGCGTTCGGGCACGGGTTCGGCGGAGTCAAGCCGGTCCGCGCGGCGCTCGCAACGTCGCCCTCCCGGACGATATTCGTCATGTGATCTGGATCGTCTGGTACCTACTCGGGGTTGCATGCTTGTCTTCGGCGCTTTGATCATCTGGGCCTGGTTCGCTGCCCGCCGCGGGCGGCCAGAAGCGCTTGCCGTGCCGATCACCATCGCCCTGTTCTGGATGGTGTTCGGCCTCGAGTGACGCCGACCTCGAGCTAGCGTTCGTGATCGCAGGAGTGGCGCATGAAAGTGATCCTCTTCGGGGCCACTGGCATGGTGGGGCAGGGCGTCCTGCGCGAGTGCCTGCTCGACGAGGGCGTCGAGGCCGTGCTCGCGGTGGGCCGCACCTCCACGGGCCGGACGCACCCGAAGCTGCGCGAAGTGGTCCGCAAGGACCTGGCCTCGTAGGAGGATTCGTCGATCGATCGAAAAGTTTGATGAACAATAAGTTGGTCGGGGCGGCCGGATTTGAACCGGCGATCACCTGCGCCCAAGGCAGGTCATTGGCGCTTAAACAAGGTCTTGACCTGCCTCGTCTGTAAGCTATAAATCCTTGTTACTCAGTAAGAAGAGGGCTGTTCATGACGTTTCAGAACGGTTCACTCCGGTTCACGCTGTTTCGGGGTTTTGGGTAGATCAGCGGGTAGATCAGAAAACCGCCCGATGCCAGGTGTTCGACTCACCGCCGAGAGCGTCGCGAGGCTCAAACCGCGACCGGGCCGGCGCGCGGAGACGTTCTTCGACCGCACGAAGGGCGCCCCGTCCGGCTTCGCGCTTCGCGTCACCGCCACCGGCGCGCGGGCGTACTACCTTATTTATCGTTCGGCCGGCTCCGAGAAGAAGTCGTTCCTCTGGATCGGTGATGCCGCGAGGATGTTGCTCGCCGACGCGCGCGATCGCGCGCGCGAGGCCGACCGACTCCGCGGCCAGGGCTCCGATCCCGTCGCGCAGCGCAAGCGTGAAGAGAGGACGCAGCGGTAACGGCCGACGGTCGCCGCGCTCCTCTCCGCCTTCGTGGACGCCGGCGAGAGCCGCAAGAGCGAGAAGACGCAGGACAAGTACCGGCGCATCCTCACGGCCGAGGTCGAAGGCACGGCCGTGGGCGGTACGACGGCCAACGACGTCACCGCGCCCGAGCTGGACACCCTTTGCCGCCGGATCGCCAAGCGCAGCCCGACGATGGCTATCAACGTCTACAAGCTCATTCGCGCCGCGTTCCGGTGGGGCTTCAAGAAGGACCTCGTCGACCGCGACGTGTCGGCCAAGCTCGATCGACCGGCGGAGGAGCGGCGCCTGCCCACCGAAGAGTGCACGCTCAACGACGAAGAGCTGCGCCGGCTGTGGCTGGGCGTCGAGGCGCTGGGCCGGGAAGCGGCGACCTTTATCCGGCTTCCGCTCCTGTGTGGGACGCGCCGAGGCGAGACCGCCCTGGCCGGGTGGGATGAATTCGATCTACGCGAGCAGGGGCCGTTCGTGTGGCGGGTCCGTGCCGAACACAGGAAGGGCCAGCGCGGAAAGAAGCGCGGCTTGTTTATTCCGTTGCCGCCGCTGGCCGTGCGGTTGCTGGTCGCCCTGCGGGAGGAGACCGGCCGCGGACCGAGGGTGTTTCCGGTAGCGGGCGAGCGCTTCCTCGCGAACCTCTTCCGGAGCACCGAGGACGTGCGCCAGGCGACCGGCGTCCGGTTCACTCTTCATGACTTGCGTGCGACGTGCGCTACAGGGGTGCGCCGGATGAGCGGGCTTCCGCACGTCCCCGCGCTCGTCCTCGGCCACCAGGGCGTTCCCGGCGTGCCCGACGTGACATCCCGCTACGACCGTGCCGACACGTCCCGGAAGTCGCGAAGGGCCTGAACGCGTGGGCGGCGTACATCGAGTCGCTCGTCACGCAAGAACCGCCGCTGCGTGTGGTGTCGATCCAGTCAACGCGGAAGCGGATGCACCACGGGTGAGTGTTCGAAGACTCGGCGGTACAATACTCCGTGAGGTCAGCGCGATGACAATCGATGTGGACGCGGTGTACGAGGACGGCGTCTTGAAACCGGAGCGGCCGCTCGCCCTCAAGGACAAGTCCAAGGTCCACGTGACCATCGAGGCCAAGG
>Ga0066710_100007141_pt1 | contig 10606 bp, 13 predicted proteins | sample GraSoiAngelo_159_FD_79666 | JGI IMG/M metagenome (GOLD analysis project Ga0066710, IMG submission 79666) | Grasslands soil microbial communities from the Angelo Coastal Reserve, California, USA - 14_1009_16_40cm | ecosystem: Environmental > Terrestrial > Soil > Grasslands | place: USA...
CGCGGACATTGCAAGCGGCGGCCTTTACAGGTTTCCTTCGACAGGCGGTGATGCCTTGACCCACAGGCAATACCCTTTGGAGTGGCGATGAGTTCCCAGGCCCTCTGCTTTCCCACCGGGAGAGGACGTGGAAGAGTTCTTTGCACGAGCAGTTGGGGCTGGGGCGAAGGTGCTCCAGGCGATCAAGGACGAACCCTACGGAAGAATCTGCAAGCTAGAGGACCCATTTGGGCACACCTGGTTTTTCAGCACCTCGCCCGCCTCGCGCGGGTCCGAAGCCTCCCAATAATCTCAGTCGGTAATAAGTTCCTGTTATGCGTAGCCTTTGAAGAGTTGCCTCGCCGTTGGCCTCCCGCAGTTCTATCAAGCTTCTTGGACGTCTCGTCGGGGAACACCACGTCTGGATAGGGAGTCTCGAAGGAGAAGGCTCGTGGATAGTAGACTGATTGGGTAGAGATCCGCTTTCGTGTTTGCGGGATAGTGGCATAGATGCCGGTGGCTAGCGCTAGAGTTGTCAAAGAGAAAAGAAGGGTGGGAGGTTTGGGTTTGGAGTTGGTACTAGTGTTTATGGGGTAACTTGGCTGATGAAGGTGCCCCAGTTGGCGATGAGGCTGCGGGGGAGGTTGGGGATGTATTCTGTGCTCATCCATATGTTGCCAGCTGAATCGGCGGAGGCCGCGGAGTAGTCTCCCCATCTAGCTGTCCTGTTGGGCGAACCGAAAAAGTGGTAGCCTGAGAACCCGTCTTCTGGTGCCGTGCCTGCGCTGGCTATGTGTATGCTTCCTGCACCGCTGGTCGCGTCTATAGTGGAGTAGGCTGCACTGGGAAAGTCGTTGGGGCCGACAAAGGTGAAGGCAATGACGCCTTGGCCTGAATTGTTTACTCCGATGGCTGGGAACATGACACTTGCGCCGCCCGCGGCAGCGATATAGCCCTGTTTGGCGATCGAACCTCCGACGCTGGACCCTGACAGGGTGGGTGTGACGATGAAGTAGGCGATGCCGATTGTTGTGGGGTTGTCCTTCGGGACTTGTACGATGGTATTGACGGCACTCCACAGCTTGCCATTGGCGAAGACTACTTGGTTCATGCGGTCGTCGTTTCCGGCAAGGAGTTCCAGCTTCTCTTTCTGGCCGCCCAAGGATGGAATTGTCGTAGTACCCAGTGGTCTGGGGCCGTCTTTTTGCAGAGCGTCAGGAGGCTGGCCGTAGGTCTCAGTGGTGATTATGCTTTGGCTGAGATTGAGGGTTGGGCTTAGATTTGCCAGTGTGGACGTGCCGGTTAGGGCCCAGATGGCGATTCGGTTATCCGTTGTGCTGAAGAAGTCAAGGGCGCTGAGGAAATATTCGGTGTTGGCCTGGAATGAACCGCCGGGTGGTGTTGTCGCGGGCTGGATGGTGTACCAGATTCCTCCGGCGTCGGGGGTCGGAATAGCACCTGTATTGAACATGACCACTGTGGGCAATATCCCGCTCGTGAGGGCGGTCTTTGACATGGCATAGATCTGAGCTCCATTGAAGACGCCGCCCAGTCCGTTGAGTAACGATGTGGAGAACTCATTTGTGCTGATGTAGAAGCCGTTCGCATCTGCGCCGATTAGTGGCTGGTCTCCGAAGCAGGGGCATCCAGAGTGGATCGGAGTGCCGTTCGAGCCGTCGTCCGAAGTGAAGAGTTCGTACATGTTCCACATGCCTGCGGGTGACCCGGTCTGGCTAACCGCCAGAAGGATTCTTGACGGGCTCAGTGAAGCGGCGGTTGACGCATCGAGGTCGATCTCTAAGACCGTTAGAAACCAGCGATTCGTGCTAGAATCGAAGTAGCAACGGGGGTCGGCAGTGGAGTTGCCGAAAACGAGTGGGGTCGTCCTTACAACCTCCGGCTGGAGATTGAAAAATTGGTTGATGGCGGTAGTTGCGGTGAGAGGAGATCCTGACGTCGTGTAAACTCTTAGTGCCGTGTTGATGATTTCTAGGACGAACCCGTTTCCGACGCAGAGCCCCTGGTCGGGCGGCTCTTTGTTAAACTGTGTATTGGTGTATGTACCTGTACCAGATAACCTCTGATCCCGGTGGGTGATGCCGTTGAAGCCGGAAAATCCTGGATTCGATGTGGCTACGGCGTTGGCGGTGGGCGTTGGAATGTGCTTAGCTGGGAGGTGTGCAGCATTGCTCCCTGATTTTGGGATCAGCTGGTCTACAGAGGGACCGCCCCTGATCTCCAGCGAGCTTCCCTCATCCGTAGCGCTAGCCGCGCTCAGCGAAGTGAAACTAGAGGTGCCTGTGTATACGAGGTGAGTGTAGGCTGGATTCTGGGTCTGGGCTGAGCTTGTGGCTCTAGCGGACGAAATGGCCGCCAGGTTGGCTGAGAGTGCGAGGAGTATCGTGAGACAGAGTATCCTGCGAGCTTTAATGCTGACCAATCTTACTTGGCTCCTAGAATTTTCGCCAGAGGCTATGCCGTTGGATTCTTAACACTTTACCTCGTCGTTGTGGCAGCCAAGACTGGGAAACTAGAGCAGAGGGTCGGATCCCTCATTCCAATAATTCAGGAGCTAGCCTCATCGGCAAGTAGCTAGTCGGGAATCCTGAGAGGAATGATTTGGGTTTGGAGGTTTTTGGAAAAACTCAATAATGTGGTCGTAGAAATATTTCGCCAAGGCAGAGTTCGCGGAACCATGGTTCTACGTCAATGTCCGTTTTGCCACAGACCCTTCGAAGCTGAGGCATTGGCGAAGGAGCAAGTCGACTCTAGCGAGGTCACGAAGGTCAGTGATTTTCCAATAGAAACGAATCGGGTGACTGGGCAGACGATGGAAGGAGGATTTGCGATTGGCCGGGACCTCCTTTTCGTACTATCAGAAGATGAAAGAAACATAGTTGCCATGCGTTCCGAGGCTTACATTACCTACAAGGTTAGTTATGAGTGCAAACATTGCGGAAAAAAAATGGACCAAGCTTCAAGTTGAGGAGAAGCCGCTCCCCCAGAGAATATGTCAAGGACGAAGAGGAAAAGACCGACTACGACGCTCATGTCGAAGCAGAGGAGGCACGAGAGGAAGAGTATGCAAGGCGTTAATATTGAGTGTCGAATCCTAGACAGTTGAAGACTAGTTAAGTTCTCGATAGGCTCTTCTCAGAAAGCCGGAAATCCACTGGGCTAAACTGGTGGGCCCGCCCGCCCGGATTCAACAGGCTAGCCTAGTGGGCCCCGGACACCCGGAAGAGCTGCTAACCCCTCTTTTTTGTCGGTCCCGTCTTAGCGGGTTCCATTTTCTCCACAAGGATCTCATGGTCAGTGCTCTTCAGGTGAATCGTGTCTCCCTCCAAAATCCCTAGCGCCTTGCAAAAGACTGCTGGAATAGCGATCCTCAGACTGTTTCCAACTCGAACGACCTTCACGTCGTCTTCGATTGTTACCATGCTACGGGAGGATAGCCGGCAGGCTACGCTTAAGATCTCGCCTGGGCGTCTCCAGTCTCCCCTTTGGTGATGCAAGGGTCAAGACCGGTGGGATTTGACCGACTGGCCTGACTTTTGTAATACCGTCCCCCTTTTTCTAGGGTCGGATGAGTTGGCTGTTTCTTTCAGGCTGTCGCGGCATTTTTCACGCTAGCTCGTGCGTAGCAATGTCTACGCTCTTGGAGGGGAGGTGTCGCTTAATGATCTCCGCGTTTCCTGGTTTGAGAAAGGGTCTATGTCAGAGTGAAGAACCGTAGGATTGGAGGTTCTGGATCCTCTGGGTTATGCTGGGCGAGTTGGACCTGCTTTGTCCGCGCTCTAGCTGTTCATCATCTGAGAGTCCCCCACTCTCAATCTTTACAAGACTTGCCATTAGGGCTTCTCTGCCGATCGTTTCAGCAGTATACTTGTCCGCTTCGAGCCATGACATCCTGTCCATCGAGGAGGTAAGAACAACGGCCGCTAGGACTGACACGGTCAAGAGTGGGATGAGGAGGAATATCATCAGGACTGGTGAGAAGATGTATGCGACCGCTTCGGAGACGAAACCTATCAGGGTCAGTGGTAGAAGGACTCGTCTCAGGATTCTAGATTTTCGCTTGCGAGAGACCGGGCTTGTCAGATGTACTAGCGAGGATGCGATCAAAGGCCTCCACTGCTCGGGTGTGAGCCACCCCCGCATTTTCTTGAAAAATACTATCGTACTAACGCCTCTTACTCCCCGCATGAAAGCGGGACAATCAGGCGGGACCGGAGTATAGACATACGGGCAATACATGGTCCCAGATGCTTCGGCTACGGACTCAGACCACGCGATCTGTTTGAGACGAGACATGTCGAGACCCAGCCGACCTATCAGCTCGTTGGTTATTTCCAACAGTTGAAAGTCTTCGGGGGTTTGCGGGTCCAAGTTGTCTCTGAGTGAGTCTCTGACGCGATTGCGGACTCTTTCGATGCGATCGCGAACTCTCTCGACCGCCGGATTGGATGAGATTGGGTCGGACATTTTCTGGCCTGTTTCTCGGATGACTCTTGGATCTTGCATTAGGCGGATTAGGGGGTATTGTTTCCGAGACGGGTCATATCGCGTATCCACACTTGGGACGCTTTCACATTGCAACCTCTCCCTTACGAGTTGAGACCTTTCTCAGGAGTTGCTGGTGACAGACACAAGATGGATTTGATTGTTTCCGGATAGCCGTTAGGACATGCTTAAGATCTCCCCTTGGCGAACTGTAGTTTTCCTTCCAAGATGATGGGTTCAAGACCGGTGGGATTTGACGGGCTGCTGGACTTTTGTACCGTCTATTTTTTCCAATCTAAGCAGATCGGTATTCAGCGCCTTGTCTCACAACCCGATATCGAGGGCCGTTACTCACGCCAAATTCGAGCACACTTGGAAGCTGGCTACAAAGAACGAAGTAACTTTGAGTTGGCGATGCTTCATTGGCGGCAGACTCGTACCACCACTGGGAATCTACCCACTGCATATACATTTGGAAATTGCCGGCGCATAGGAGATTGGCCCACTTCTGATAATTGGTTGATTGCGCGGTCCGTAAGAAAATCTTGGACCGACAACCTCCTTTTCACCAAGCGGGATAGCTACGAAGAAAGGAGACATATGCCCGCACGTGGCCGGAACTCGATGGCATAGTGTTGTTCTCCTAAATCGAGCGGGTGAACTCTGACTTCATAAACAGAGACTTCACCTTGGTTAAGTTGTAGGCCCCGTGATTCTGCAGGTGATTTGATACGCTCTTTCCAATCGGGATCTGTCATGCTGACATACAATCTCGATCTTATCGATGGAGACAAGAGAGTTCTGTCGGGATGAGAAGCAAACAAGGCAACGACGGGAAAATCGTTGCCGCGGGAAGCGACGGCCCTGTCGCGTGCATAGAGATACTCTTTCATGCAAGGCCCACTGCCCAGACTGTTGTGAGTCGCGTAAAGAATCCACGCATTGCATTCGTTAGGATGTGTTATGAACCTCTCGATTTGGCTCCAAAGGTCCAGACCCGCCCTAATGTCCCAACGGTCTAGTCGAACAGTAAGCCCTGCTCGCTGTAGTTGTTGCGCTATGAAATCGACATCTCTATGCTCGTTGTCGTTCCAAGCGTAGGTCAGCCAAACTACTGCCATTGGTATCGTCTCTTACGAATAGTTATGGGGTTGAAGGTTAAGTTCGTTTTTGTCTTCGTTTGTCGACTCGATCCGGAGCAGTCAGTCAGAAATGGTGGCCGTCACATGCCCACGTTGCCACGAAGAGTTCAACGTCCAACTAGGACCCCTGAACCCGGTGAGCCTGACTGAACAAGACAGACCGCGACCCGAGATGAGAATAAGGTGAAGGTCTCTGTTGTTGCGAGCTGCATCCCAGAAGACTCTTGTGATGTGCTCGTCACGAAATGAGTATCCCACGACGATACAATACTTGGCAGTCTGGAGCCTATTTTTGAGCATCATCAGGAGATCGAGGAGTGGTTCGTCGTAGTCCCACTTGTGCATCGGATACAGGATGAGTGACGAGGCAGTCTCTCCAGTTATGAGTTCAATCTCGTCCTGTTTCGCTAGAACAGGAACTTTAACGTAATCGGCATGCTTTGTCTTGTACCACGTAACTCAACCGTGAAGTTTGTACAACCTAATGTCTCGGCTCCTTCTGAACGAGTCCCTGTTCCAATCGACGTCGAAACCATCGGAGAGTTGCTTCTGGTGGAGAGAAGAGAACTGCTCGATCAGAATGTCGTAATTTACTGAGAAAATATCTAACGGCGCGTAAAGATTCAGCACTGCTAAGAGTGGGTCCAAGTATGAGATGGCATTACGATCGACAACTGCCCTGCGCTTGATGTAGCTGCGAAGTTTCGCAACGATTTCCCCCTTCTCAGGATAACCAGTGAGCAGGTATTCCGGATCCTTGTAGAAGCGTAGGAGGAGTTCGCTCTCCCTTGATTCCATCTTGTCGAGTGCTTCAAGAAGCAGCTCGACATCCACCCTGGTGTCACTTGTGTCCTCCTCAAGTTTCCATGCTTGGAGCGTCTCGAAGTTTCGAGTTACTACGCGGCTTACTTCTGCGTCTGACTTGATGTCCTCGCGGAAGCCTTCCGCCAGTTTGTAAGTATCGGGCGCTCCGGCTTTCACTGAGGCGCCTGCTCCGAGAAAGAAGATTACTTTCGGGTCTTAATCTTGTGTCATGTCTGTTTCGCATTCAGGACGGCCAGAAAATCGCGATGACGCTCTCAGCTAGGCAAGTAGAAGAACCCATTCTGCGGCCATTTTTCTCATTCAGCTCGTATGATATTGGCCTCTGACACCCGAGAATTGCTTGGGACAAAGCAGAGACGTATCTATAGTCCAGTTCAAGCCCGCCAACGATGAATGTGGTGCAAAGCAAGTCGACTAGGCTGTCGGATGTGGCACCAGTCTTAATTACGGCGGTGATCATCAGTCAGATAGGTGCATGAGGCGATGAGCGCAGGGACTAGAGCTGTGGCTCCATTCGTTCTGAACCTTGTGGGCGGGGTCCTCATCCTTGTTGGAGCGATAGTGACCTCCATCTTCGCTTTTGGGTCCTCGACGTTTGTCGGCTCGATGAGCGGGATGATGGGAGGTATGAGTGGTGGAATGGGTGGAATGATGATCGGGTTAATGATGGGCGTTTATCCCATCTTTTCAATCATCGGTTTAACGTCCGGCGCTCTTGTAATTATCGGGGCTGTGATGCTCTACGGTCATCCATTCGAGAAGGATCATTGGGGAGCAATCGTTATCGCTTTCTCCATCCTAAGTCTACTGGGCGGGATGGGAGGATTCATCGTGGGATTGGTTTTGGGAGTCGTGGGTGGAGCTCTTGCTCTGATGTGGAACCCAACGCCAAGGACCGCCATGTCGGCATCGGTAATTCTTTCGAGCTAGCAGCAGACTGACGGACGGCTCGCTGCTATCGACCGCACTTGCATTTCTTAGCTCCTTCGGTCGCATGGCCGAGAACCGAAACCGTTGGTTCGAGGCTGGGGAGAGTCTATACAGACCATCCGGTACTTATGATGTGCAGAACAGACTGATTTGTCAGGGCACAACAATGCGAGAGGGTTAAGATGACGTTGAAAGTTAACCATTCGTCCGAATCATTTCCCCTAGAAGACGCAGGTCTAATTCGGAGAAACTGGAGGGTGGGTCTGAGGATTATCTTCGGACTCTTCTGGGCTGCGGACGCCTACCTGAAATGGTCCCTGATAGCGCAGGGAATAGATTACCGAGACCTAGTTTCAAGTGCCGCAGAAGGGCAGCCGAGCACCGTCGCTTCATGGGTAAGGTTCTGGGCTGACATTGCAAATTCGACCCCAGGTTTCCCCTACGTAATAGCAACAGCAGAAACCGTCATCGCCATATTCATCATAATTGGACTCTTCACAAAACTTACCTCACTAGCAGGAATTGTCTTCAGCTTCCTTATTTGGAGTACCGCTGAAGCTTTCGGCGGAGTCTTCACCCCAGGCGCTACGGATATTGGAACCGCCCCCCTCTACATGGCCATGTTCGCGGGGCTCATAGTTGTCCGCGCTGGACTGCAACGAGGCCTAGACGCGCTCATTCTAAGGAGATATCCTCGCTTCAGTCTTCTGCTTTGAATCAACAATGCTTTCCCTATCCTAACTTCCGTTAACTCCGGGTCGATTGCGAATGGTTGTCGGCCGCGTCTGACGGCCGCGTCAGGGGCATCAATCGTAATACACTCTCCGAGAATCCTTAAATCGACATTCTCGTCCGGTGAACCAGTGGCGCGTGAGTGGGGCCTCCCACCCGTTGCGCCTCGAACAAATCCCGGAGTAGGGAGGTAACAGAAAATAACAGGAACACTGCGTAGAGAAGAACAGTACTTTCTACGAAAATATTTCGACACTAGGGCTCTTTCCCAAATAGCAGTTTTCGCTTCACTATACACAGTACTCGTCTGGCTCTTGCCAGGCCTAAGTTTCGCCGCGGTTCAATTCCGGATAGCTGAGGGCTTGAAACCCGCTATTGCAAAGAGGTGGACCCTGGCGTTTGCTTTCGCACTCGGAAACTTCCTAGGCAATCTGATCTCGCCCTTCGCAGGAATCTACGAGCTAGGTTTCATGCCACTGATGAACGTAGTCGGCGGATTGCTTGCCTATGGCATTGCAAGAGCTTTCAAGAGAAATTATTTGATCGCCGGACTAGTCTATGCTGCAGTCATCAGCCTCAGCGTTTCATGGATGTTGCACGTACTGTTCAACATACCTCTAGAAGCTTTGGTTCCGTTACTGATTGCAAGTGAGGAGGCTGTGATGATAATTGGAGCAGTACTCTTCTACCTTGTCGAGAAGCGATGGAAATGGTATCAATAGTCAAAGGAGGTGAAGATGAGAAATGTGTGTTACAGCAGTAGTGAAGTGTTGGCACTGTGAAGAATGGTTCGCTAAACAAGCTAACCGTGGCGAGTTCGAAAACTGCCCGTTTTGTAAAAAGGGCTTCGAGCAACTTGGCGATGAGGCAAAACGGGCTGTGAAGGCAACCCTTGCCCCATTCTTTGAAGTGCCTCGGCTCAAGCAGGTGGCGTAACCATCTGTCTTGATCCCTCTTTTTCCCGACATCAATCCGTGAATCCGAAACCTCTGGGATCTGGAATGGGACAGTCTGGCCTCCTAAAGGTTCACAGATCTGGGTTTATGATTTGTGAGAGTGGATCAACTAGCGTCACTGGTGGGGCGGTGAAGTTGGAATCCATATCCAGGGAACTTTCCAGCCCACGGGTCCAATCAGCGGACCGTACACAGTCAACTTCCACTTCGACCGTAGAAATCGCACGGGCCTTATCTTTTCATTTAGGTTCTCCCTTTCTCATCCCCCTCTTTTCCTATATCATCGCCTATCGCCGAACCCATGGCGGGAGTAGTTAGAGTCGCCCGGAAGACGCTGCTGGACGAACTCGGCGAACATGCGAGGGAGATAGGTGAAGCCTCTGTGCTCCTCCATCAGAATAGAGTTGACCTCAAGCCTAACGCCGCAGAAGTACGCGACTACAGGCGAATGAAGAGGGGTCCGCTTTTCATCAGAAGGATCGAGCTTGCAAGGCGGACGCTCGCCTTCACTCGAAAGTGCTTGCTAGCCCGTCTCGAACTCCTAGAGGCTGACACGGAAGAGAGGCAAAAGACCTACTCGGGCTTCAAGCTTAGCTGAACACGAGAGTGCAGCGCGAAACCAATCCCCTCAGCGCAGCGACTCTCATAACCAATATCGTGACCGTTCATTACTGAGGAAGCCGCGCATAGCCGAGATAGCCTATAACCCGATGGCCCGAACAAGGGTTTCCGGTCAAGGCTGGCAAGTACAAGACGTGGCTTCCGCGTAGTTCCCAAAGAGTCAGAAAGTTCTGCGCCATGCCCGACAAACTAGGCTGGGTAATCGGGTAATCGAGTGCGTTTCCGATGACTAACGCGAAAGGCACCGCTCAAGCGCTGCCTGGTTTCTTTGCTCGCCATACGGTGCAAATAGTTGCCTGAGAACTCTGGTTTCGTTTGTCGTGATCAACGTGGACGATAATCAAGCGCTCTTCGGCATCAGGACGACAACGGATATCTCTCTTTTCGTCTTCTTATGATACTCATTGTACTTGGGGTACATGCTGGTCACCAATGCCCACAATCGTTCCTTCTCACTCCCATTCGCTCTTTTCGCGTAGACCGTCTCCTTCTCATTCCCGACTTGGATCCCTCCAATTGGGTCGTGTTTGAGGTTCGTCCACCAGGCCGGGTCCCTTTCACGACCACCGTTAGCAGCGACAATGACAAGCCTATTCCCATCTCTCAGATAGAGTAATGGACGCGTCCGTTTCTTCCTCGTTTTCCACCCCGTCGTAGTCAGTAAGAGCACATTGGCCTTGTGAATCCTCCCGCCTATCCGCCCACCTGACAATTTGTAGAAGAAGACGTGCAGGGAGGTGTAGAATTGGAGGAACATCTCTCCTCGTTATTCCAACGCAGTCTACTAAATCTACTCCCTCACTTTGCGTCATGAGTATAGGCTTCCCTCGGTGGCTCCCATTATCTTCCCTAGAAGGGGAGTCCGATGTCAGATGCGACCCCTCGGAACTGGCGGGTGGCGGGACGCCCCACATGTGA
>Ga0066710_100007142_pt1 | contig 10606 bp, 9 predicted proteins | sample GraSoiAngelo_159_FD_79666 | JGI IMG/M metagenome (GOLD analysis project Ga0066710, IMG submission 79666) | Grasslands soil microbial communities from the Angelo Coastal Reserve, California, USA - 14_1009_16_40cm | ecosystem: Environmental > Terrestrial > Soil > Grasslands | place: USA...
CGCGGCCAGAACACCTGCTTCCACGAGCCCGCCCACGGGCGGATCGCGCCTTCGCGCAGCGTGCGCGACGGGTCGGGAATGATCCGCTCGCGCGAGAACGTGAGCACGTTCCCGAACCCGCGGCAGCCGGGGCACACCCCGAGCGGGCTGTTGAACGAGAACAGCGCCGGCTCGGGCCGCATGGCCGGCGTCCCGCACCCGGCGCACTCCCAGCGCTCGCTCCTTGTCTCGAGCGCTCCGTCCCCATGCCGGATCCCGAGCCGGCCCTCGCCGCGGCGGAACGCCTGCTCGCACGACTCCGCGAGCCGCGCGCGCTCCGCGGGCTGCCAGGTGAAGCGGTCGATCACGACCTGGATCTCGCGGGCCCCGCGGGGCAGTCGCGGCAGCGGCTCGAGCGCCGTGACCGTCCCGTCGAGCAGGATGCGCGTGTAGCCGGCCTTGAGCAGGCGGGCCGCCAGCTCCTCGAAGCTCGCCGATTCCGGCCGCTCGACCGGCGCCACGATCACGACCGGCGCTCCCGCCGTCCAGGGCTCCGCCTCGCGGGCGATGCTGTCGGGCGAATCCGCACGCACCGGGCGGTCGCAGCCCGGGCAATGCACCGTGCCCAGCCGCGCGAACAGGAGGCGCAGGTAGTCGTAGATCTCGGTCGAGGTGCCGACCGTGGAGCGCGCGCTGCGCGCCGGAGATACCTGCTGGATCGCGACCGCGGGCGTGAGCCCGCTGATCCCGTCCACGGCGGGGTGCGGCAGCCGGTCCAGGTACTGTTTGGCGTAGGTGGACACCGACTCGACGTACCGGCGCTGGCCTTCCGCATACAGGGTGTCGAACGCGAGCGACGACTTGCCGGAACCCGACACGCCGGTGATCACCGTCAGCCGGCCGCGGGGCAGGTCCACGTCCACGTTCTTGAGGTTGTGCTGGCGCGCGCCGCGCACGCGGATGAATTCGGGGCCAGGGGCGGGGTCCAAGACGTCCTCGAGTCGAGATCAACGGAGCACTGCGACCGGAACCCCAACTATAGCCGAGCGCGCAAACGGCCCACCCGTCCCTGGGTGAGCCGTTGCCACGAACTGAAGGAAAATCGGCCAGCCTTAGCGCGACCTCCAGCCCCGTCGAGTCCCGCGCCGAGCACGCCTCAGAAGGATTCCGTTCCCTTTGCGTATCCTTCGACCTGTCGCCGGCGGCCTCGCTCCCTCGAGGTCGCCTCAGAATAAATCGGGGATCGGCCGACATGGTCAGTCGCCAACCCCCGAGGACGTGCCAGGTCCAGAACCGGTTACTTCTTCTTCTTCCCGCCCTTCTTCGCGGCCTTCTTCTTCGTGGCCTTCTTCTTCGCCGGCATCGGAGAATCACCTCCTCTAAGGTGGTGTAACCCTTCGGCGCACGGGGTCACCGTGGCCACGGACGTCCAAGTTTGGCCGCCGAGCCGCTCGGCCAAGGCAGCCACGATGCAGCGCTCCCGAGCGCGCTACATGGCCACACCAAGAGACCTAGCACGGCACATGCCACGAGCATGGCCATCGGCTTGGCCGCAAGCAGGAAGTGCGTGGAATCCCAGTGAATAGGGACTGTTTTCAGCTCGCCGCGAGCCGTGGATGGGGCTGGGGAAATCGCTGGGGATAGCGGTCTAAGTGTCTAGTTTCGTGGGCGGTTACGGGGAAGCCTGCCGCCAACTCGATACGCGCCAGTCGCTTGCGTGTCGGTGTCCATTTTGTTGGGGGTGTCAAGATACTTGACGCCCGAACGTCTCCTCGGCGCGGAAGCGGCGCAGCTTCTCGATCAACCCCTGGCGCGAGATGCCCAGGATGCGCGCCGCGCGACTCTTGTTGCCGGCGGTGAGCCGCAGCACCTCGCCGATGTGATCGGCTTCGATTTGCGCGAGCGTGCGGAGCGACAGCGACTCCGCCTCGTCGAGCGTGGTACCGCCCGTGCCGGAGCGGCGGCCGAGCACTTCAGGCGGCAGATGCTCGGCCTCGAGGCGATGGCCCTCTTCGAGCAGCACCACCCGCTCCATCACGTTGCGCAGCTCGCGCACGTTGCCCGGCCACGCGTAGGCGCGCAGCACCTGAACGGCCTCGGAGGACACTTCGGTGAACTGCTTCTGGAACTTGCGGGAGAACTCGCGCATGAAGTGGTTCGCGAGCAGGAGCACATCCTCCCCGCGGTCGCGCAGCAGCGGCATGTGGATCCGCACCACCTTGAGCCGGAAGTAGAGGTCGTGACGGAACCGCCCGGAGCGCACTTCGGCCTCGAGGTCCTTGTTCGTGGCCGCGACGATGCGGATGTCGACCGCGATGTCCTGCGCGCCTCCCACGCGCTTGAAGCTCCGGTGATCGATGAACCGCAGCAGTTTGGCCTGGGTCGGCAGCGGCATGTCGGCGACCTCGTCCAGGAACAGCGTGCCGCCGTCGCACAGCTCCACCAGCCCCTTCTTGGTCTCGGACGCGTCGGTGAACGCGCCGCGCTCGTGACCGAACAGCTCGTTCTCGAGCAGGTTCTCGTGGAACGAGGAGCAATTGACCTCCATCAGCGGCGACCGTCCGCGATCGCTCCGGTAATGGATGGCGCGGGCGACCAATTCCTTGCCGGTCCCGCTCTCGCCCGTGATCAGCACCGAGGTCGCCTTGCTGCGCACGACCTTCTCGATCAACCCGCGCACCTCGCGCATGCACGCGGAGACGCCGACGATCTCCTCGCCCGAATAGTTGCGCCACGCCTGGCGGCGGTAGAGGTCGAGCTCGCTCGCCTGGCGGAAATTGCGGCCGGCGGACTCCACGGCCAGCGCGATGTCCTCCATCTCGTAAGGCTTGCGCAGGAAATCGCAGGCCCCGAGCTTCATGGCCTCCACCGCCGACTGCACGTCGCCGAACGCCGTGATCACAATCACCTGGAGCAGCGGGTCCAGGTCGCGGACGCGCTTGAGCACCGACAGCCCGTCGGTGTCGGGCAGCCGCATGTCCAGGATCATGACCTGCGGCCGGATCTCGGCGGCCTTGTCGAGCCCCTCGCCGCCGGTGCTCGCGACCTCGACGCGCAGCCCGCGCGCGCGCAGCACCTTCGACAGCGACTTGCGGATCAGGAGCTCGTCGTCGACCACCAGCACCGTCGTCTTCACGTCACTCCTCGGGGCGGCCCGGGGGCTCGGCCGAGACCGGGAACGACACGCGCAGCGTCGCGCCGCCGCTCGGGTTGTTCTTGGCGGTGATCATGCCGCCGACGTCGCGCACGATCTGGACCGAGATCGGCAGCCCGAGCCCGGTGCCCATCGAGCGCGTGGTGAAGAACGGATCGAAGATCTTCTCCATCAGCTCCTTCGGGATCCCGACGCCGGCGTCGCGGAACGAGACGTCCACCATGGAGCGGCGGGTGCGGTAGCGCCGCACGCCGGTCGTGACGTGCAGCTCGCCGCCCTGGGGCATGGCCTGGATCGCGTTCAGGCTGAGGTTCAGGAACACCTGCTGGGTCAGGTCGGGATCCGCGTACACCGGCGGCAGGTCGTGCGCGTACTCCTTCGTGAGCTGCACCTGGGCGTCGCCGAGCTGCAGCTCGAGCATGTCCAGCGTCTTGTCCAGCACCGACTCGAGGTCCAGTGGCTGGGGCCGCACCGCCGGCGGCTTCGCGAACAGCAGCAGTCCGGTGATGATCTGCTCGATCCGGTCCAGCTCCTTGATCACGTCCTCGAGGTCCTCGCGCCGGGGATCGCGCGGCTTGAGCTTGGAGCCGACGAACTGCACGGTGGTGCGGATGCCGGTCAGGGGGTTGCGGATCTCGTGCGCGACGTAGGCCGACAGCTCGCCCAGCGACACCAGCCGGTCGATCTTCTTCTGGAACTCGCCGTCCTCGCTCTCCGAGATCGCCTCCGCCAGCACCACGGAGCCCACGAGGTCGCCGTCCTCGTCGCGGATCGGCAGCGCCTCCGCCTTGAGCGTGAGCTCGCGGCCCTCGGTTTCGAGCCGGAAATCACGAGGCTCGCGCGCCGCCCCCTTGAGCCAGCGCGCATCCGCCCCCGGAAACACGCGGGAGCCCGCCGTCCCGACCAGCGCGCCCGGCTCCGCGCCGAGCAGCTCCTCGATGCGGCGGTTGTTGTAGACCACCCGGCGCTCGCGATCGAGCGCCACGACCGCCTGTTCCAGGGCGTCCAGCACCTGCGTCGGCCACGGCGCCACCCGGCCCGGATGTTCGGGCTCGGCGGCGCGGACCGGGGCCTCACTGCGCATGCCTGTCCTCCATGGTGCGCGGCACTCCCCTAACGGGTAGCACACCGCGAGCCTCGAAGCTACGGAATCCCGCGCGAGCTTCCCGGTTTGTGCGCCGCGAGCACGGCTGCTAGTTTCCTCTGATGGTCCGTGTGGGCCAACGACGACCACCATCTCGCGACGCCGTCCGCCGTCGCCGACTCCTTCAAGCGGTCACTGGAGAGTTCGATGCTTCGTTTCCTGCGCGCCGGCAGCAAGCGCACCCAGACCATCTGGTGGGTGCTGATCGTCGTCACCGTGGTGACGTTCGTGGGCGGATTCGTGTTCCTGCTCGGCTCCGGGCTCAGCGCCGGGGGCAGCGCCCGGGCCTCGCGGGCGGCCGGGGTGGTGAACGACGAGCAGGTGACGCGCAACGACTTCAACAACGCGCTCAGCGACCAGCGCGAGAACTACAAGCAGCAGTACGGCACGGACGCGACCGATCGCGACCTCAAGATGCTGGAGGTGCAGGCGTGGCGGTCGCTCGTGAACCAGCGCCTGATGGCGCAGCAGGCGAGGCACGAGGGCCTCGGCGCCACCGACCCCGAGGTGGTGCTGGCGCTCAAGGTCTCGCCGCCGGCGCCGCTGCAGAACGCCCCGAGCTTCCAGACCAACGGCAAGTTCGACTACACCAAGTACGAGCAGGCGCTGCGCGACCCCAACAACAACTGGGCGCCGTTCGAGCAGATGCTGCGCGGGCAGCTTCCCACCCGCAAGCTGCAGGAACGGCTGCTCAGCTCGATCAAGCTGTCCGAGCCCGAGCTGTTCGAGGCCTACCGGGAGCGCGGCGACAAGGTCGACGCCACGGTCGTGCAGGTGGGACCGGAGGCGTCGGGACCGGCGCCCAAGGTGAGCGACGCCGACATCGACCGGGTGTACCAGAAGCACAAGGGGCGGTTCGTGGCCGCCGCGCACACCGAGCTCGAGGTGCTGGCGGTGCCCAAAAAGTACGGCGAAGAGGAAGTCAAGACCGCCCGCGAGCTGGCCGAGGACCTGGTGCGCCGCGCGCGCAACGGCGCGGACTTCGCGGCGCTCGCCCGCGACTACTCCGAGGGCCCCGCCTCCGACCGCGGCGGCGTGATCGACCGCGCGTTCAAGCCCACCGACTTCGACCCGCAGATCGGCGGGAAGCTCGCGGCGCTTGCGCCGGGCCAGTTGCTGGATCCGTTCCAGGACATGAGCCGGTTCGTGATCATCAAGCGCATGCCCCCCGATTCCACGACGGCTTCGGGCTCGTTCAAGATCGCCCAGATCGTGGTGCGCGTGCGGCCGAACGAGGCGCAGCTCAGGGACCAGTTCGAGAGCCTGGAGAAGCTGCGCGGGCAGGCGCGGCGCACCGGACTGGGCAAGGTCGGGGCGGCGAACGGCCTCGCCACGTTCACGGCCGGGCCCTACGACATCAACAACATCCCGCAGCAGCTCTACGAGACGCCCGAGGCCGCGGACTGGGGGCTCAACGCCAAGCTGCACGAGGTGAGCCCGGTGTTCGAGGGTCCGGACCAGTTCGTGATCGCCCAGGTGATCCATCAGGAGCCGGCGGGGACGCCCAAGCGCGCGGAGATCGAGCAGTCGCTGCGCCAGCTCGCCGAGCTGGACGCGCGGATCCAGCTCGCGAAGCCCAAGGCCGACGCGATCGCGCAGGCGCTGCGCCAGGGCAAGCCGCTGGAGATCGCGGCGGGGGCCGCCGGAGGTCAGCCGTTCAAGCTCACCGGCACGACGCGGGTGGCGCCGGACCCGCGCATCACGAACGCGCCGGAGGTGGTGGGTGCGCTGTTCGGCGTCAAGCCGGGCCAGGTCGTGGGACCGATCGAGACCGTGGGCGGCTGGTTCTTCGTGCGGGTCGACAAGCTCACGCCCGCCGATCCCAGCGGGTTCGCGTCGCAGAAATCGCAGCTCATGACCCAGCTGCTGGAGCGGCGCCAGCGGCTGTTCCTGAGCGCCTACCTGGCGGAGCTGCGGCAGAGGGCCAAGGTCCAGGAGATGCGCCTCGAGCCCGGGAACTGACGGCGCCGCCGCCGCCGACTCACTGGATCGGCTTGTTCTCGGGCGGCTTGCTGGCCGCGGGATCGTCGCGCGTGATCTCGTCGTCGATCTCGCGCTGCGCCTTGCGGAACTCGCGCATCGCCTGGCCCAGTCCGCGCGCCATCTTGGGGATCTGGCTCGGACCGAAGATCAACAGGATGATCACGAACAGCACCAGCAGCTCCGATCCACCCATTCCAAACACGGTGTTCTCCTTTTGAGGGGCTTGAGCCGCGGCCGCTACTCGAGATGGAGCCGGCTGCGGTCGCTGCCCAGCACCACCGTCACATCGGCCTCGTCCGAGGTCCATGCCTGCCGGATCACCGGCGGACCCCCCAGATAGCGAGCGACTGCCTCGGCCGAGGATACATCCTCGCGGCGGGCCACCACCATCGAGCCGAAATAGTCCAGGCGGTCCGCGTTCTTGACCTCGACCACCTGGAACCCGCCGTCCCGGAGGTAGGACGCGACCTTGGCCGCGATCCCGCCCTCGCCCGAGCCGTTCAGCACCTGCACGCGGATCACGCGATTGTCCGGCCCCTGGGCGCGCAGCGTGCCGCGCGGCTTGAGCCACGCGTAGCCCGCGGACAGCGCGAGCGCGAGCACCAGCAGCGCCAGCATTCCGAGCGTCCAGCGCCCGATCATGCTACCGCCCATCGCGCGCGGCCCGCCGGGGGGCTTCCGCCCGAACGGCGCGGCGCAGCCTCCGCCAGGTCTGCTCCAGCGACTCGGGCAGCACCCGAGTCTCGCCCACGACCGGCATGAAGTTCGTGTCGCCGTCCCAGCGCGGGACGACGTGCACGTGCAGATGCCCCGGGAACCCGGCCCCGGCGACGCGCCCGACGTTCACGCCGTAGTTGACGCCGTGGGGCCGGTACTCCGCGGCCAGCGCTCGCTCCGCGATCGCGACGAGCTCGATCAGGTCGCGAGACTCGGGTCGCGTGATCTCCGTGAACTGCGCCTTGTGCTCGAGCACGGCCACCATCAGATGCCCGGGGTTGTACGGGTAGCGGTTGAGCATCAGGAACGCGCGCGGGCGGCGGAGCAGCACGAGCTCCTGGCGATCGCGGCGTCCGGCTCCGACCCGGCAGAACAGGCACGTGGGGTCGAGCGATTTCGAGCGATTCGCGCGCGGCGCGGGGCCGGGTGCCGTGCGCGCGCGGCGGCGGTCGTCCCGGGTCGCATGCTGGATGTAAGCCATGCGCCACGGCGCCCACAGCCGCGCGAGCCCGGACCCGGCGCGGTGGACGGGACTCTCGTCTCCCGGAGGCTGCGGCGGATCACCCGGCCGGGGCGGCGCCGCATCGAGCTTCCGACTAGCCACGTCCCCCGCCCTCGCCCGCCCGCAGGGCGTGCCACACCTCCTCCGCCTCGCGCAGCTGCTCCAGCGTGTTGATCCCCAGGAGCTCGCGGTAGTCGGGCGCGCATACGACGGCGATGCGCCCGCCCGCGCGGCGCATGAGCTCCAGCGTGTCGGTGAGGTAGTACTCGCCCTGCGCGTTGTGCGCCGAGAGCCCGGCGAGCGCCTGCTCGAGCGCGGGATAGTCGAACACGTAGATCCCCGAGTTCACCTCGTGGATCCGCCGCTGGTCGGGAGTGGCGTCGCGCTCCTCGACGATGCCGACCAGCTCGCCGCTCGCCCCGTGCACGATACGGCCGTACCCGGAGGGATCGGGAAGCCGCATGGACAGCACCGTGGCCGCGCCGCGGGAATCGGCGTGGGCCTGGATCAGCCGGTGCAGCGTGCTCGCGCGCAGGAGCGGCGTGTCTCCGCACACGATCAGGAGCCGGCCCGCGAAGCCCGCGAGCGCGGGGCCCGCCATCTGCACGGCGTGCCCGGTCCCGCGCTGCTCGGCCTGCACCACCCAGTCCACGCCGGCGTCCGCGAACGCCTGGCGGACGCGGTCGCGCTGATGTCCGATCACGACCACCACCCGCCCGACGCCGAGATCGTCCAGGCATGCCAGCACGTGCGCGAGCAGCGGCTGTCCCGCCATCGGGTGCAGCACCTTCGCCAGATCGCTCTGCATGCGCGTGCCCTGTCCGGCCGCGAGCACGAGCGCCACGACGTCGGGGTGCCGGAAGCGGGTCATCGCGGCCCCCATTCCAGGTTGTCGATCAGCCGGGTGCCGCCGATCCGCGCCGCGACCACGAGCAGCACCCGGCCGCGCACGGTTCGCACCGGCTGGAGCGTGCCGGCGTCGACCAGCGCCACGTAGTCCTCGCGCACCAGCGGGAACCCGCGCCACGTGCGCCGGACGAGCTGCCGCAGCCGCGCCGCGTCGCGCTCGCCGCGCTCGAGCGCGGCGCGGGCGCGGGCGAGACCGCGGGCGAGCGCCGCCGCCTGCGTGCGCTCGCGCGGCTTGAGGTACGTGTTCCGCGACGAGCACGCGAGGCCGTCGGGCTCGCGGGCCGTGGGCGCGCGCCGCACCCGCACCGGGATCAGCAGATCCTTCACCATCTGCTCGATGAGCCGGGCCTGCTGGGCGTCCTTCTGGCCGAGCCACAGCACGTCGGGCGCCACCGCATCGAGCAGCTTGGCGACCACGGTCGTCACGCCCGTGAAGTGCCCGGGCCGCGAGGCGCCCTCCAGCATCGTATCGAGCCCCTCCACGCGCACGCGCGTGCGCTCGCCGGGCGGGTAGAGATCCGCAGTACCCGGCCTCCACAGCAGATCCACGCGCGCCGCCCGCAGCAGCGCGCGGTCCTTCGCGGCCGGGCGCGGATAGCGGCGGTAGTCCTCGCCGGGACCGAACTGGAGCGGATTGACGAAGATGCTCACCACCACCCGGTCGGACGCGGCGCGGGCGCGCCGGACCAGGCTCATGTGGCCGTCGTGCAGCGCCCCCATGGTGGGAACGAACGCGACGGTCTCGCGGCGGCGCCGCCACGCGGCCACGGCGCGGCGCACGGCGGCCACGCCCCGCGCCTCGCTCATGCGGGCGCCCGCAGCCGCGCCCTTCCGTGGACGCCGGGCTCGCGCGCCACGGCTCAATACGACTCCTTGTCGCTCGGGAACCTCCGCGCCTTCACGTCGGCGATGAAGCGCTCGAACGCGTCGCGCATGGCGTCCGCGAGCTGGGCGTAGCGGCGCACGAACTTCGGCGTGCGTCCGAGGTAGAGCCCGAGCAGATCGTGGCTGACGAGCACCTGCCCGTCGCAGCCGGGACCGGCTCCGATGCCGATCGTCGGCACCGTGACGCTGCGGCTGATCTCGGCGCCGAGCCGCGCGGGGATGCCTTCCAGCACGATCGCGAAGCAGCCGCAGGTTTCGAGCAGCTTCGCCTCGCGCAGCAGCCGCTCCTCCTCGGCCTCGCCGCGGCCCTGCACCTTGTGGCCGCCCAGCACCAGCACCGACTGCGGCGTGAGGCCCAGGTGCCCCATCACCGGGATCCCGATGTCGACCGCGCGCTTCGCCGCGGCGGCCACCCGCTCGCCGCCCTCGAGCTTGATGGCGTCCGCTCCCGCCTCCTGGACCAGGCGCCCGGCGTTCGTCACCGCCTGCTCCACGCTCACCTGGTACGACATGAACGGCATGTCGCCCACGACGAGCGCGGCCGGCTTGGCGCGCGTCACCGCCCGCGTGTGGTGGAGCATGTCCTCCATCGTCACCGGCAGCGTGCTGTCGTATCCCAGCACCACGGTGCCGAGGCTGTCGCCCACCAGGATCACGTCCACGCCCGCCTCGTCGGCGAGCCGCGCCGTCGGATAGTCGTAGGCGGTGACGACGCTGATCGGCTCCCCGCGCCGCTTGAGCTCGAGGAGGTGCGGGGCGGTCACCTTGGGCCGCGGCTTCTGGCCGGCGCCGACCGACGGCTCGCTCACGACACCGCCCCGCGGTCGATGGGCGCGTAGTAGGTGGTGCCCTGCCGGTGCGTGAGGATGCGGCGCATCAGGTCCTCGAAGTCCTCGGGGTTGTTCACGAAATCGATGCTGTTCGTGTTCACGACCAGCAACGGGGCGTCCATATAGTGGAAGAAGAAGTGGTTGTAGGCATCGTTGAGCTGCCGGATGTAATCGCGGCTCATGTCGCGCTCGTACGGGCGCCCGCGCCGGGCAATGCGCATCATGAGCGTGTCGGGGCTGGCCTGCAAATAGACCACGGCGTCGGGTTTCATGACGTCCAGCTCCAGCCAGCCGACCAGCCGTTCGTAGAGCGCAAGCTCGCGCTCCGACAGGTTGAGCCCGGCGAAGATGCGGTCCTTCTGGAACAGATAGTCCGACACCATGCGCTCGTGGAACAGGTCGAGCTGGCGCAGCGAGCGCTGCTGCTGGTAGCGGCTGAACAGGAAGTGCATCTGGGTCTGGAACGCGTAGCGCTCCCGGTCCTGGTAGAAGTCTTTGAGGAA
>Ga0066710_100007143_pt1 | contig 10606 bp, 7 predicted proteins | sample GraSoiAngelo_159_FD_79666 | JGI IMG/M metagenome (GOLD analysis project Ga0066710, IMG submission 79666) | Grasslands soil microbial communities from the Angelo Coastal Reserve, California, USA - 14_1009_16_40cm | ecosystem: Environmental > Terrestrial > Soil > Grasslands | place: USA...
ACAAGGGTTCCGGAAGAGAGCCAAGGACGAATTCGATGGCGCCATCGACATACTGCTGGAATCGTCGAGCGGGCACCAGAAAGAGCCGCGTCTGCAACGCGAGATAACGGAGCTCGTCAGCCGGGTCCATGCGCTGGAACTGGCCGCCATTCGCGACGGTGACGGCTTCACGGACCAGGCCGAAGAGCATGCTGCTATCGACGACCTTCAACACGTCGAAACCTTCCCCTCGTCCATCGATCCCAAGCTAAAGCAGGAAGTCGAAGAAGAAATCAAGGAAGTCGCCCACGATCTTCCAATCGAGATCAACGATCGCGTCCTGACATTCCTGTCTTACTATACGGACGGGCGTGGCCGCTTCACCATCGAGCGGGCTCTCCAGCATGTGGGCCGCTATCAGTCCATGATCGAGGATGTCCTTAAACAAGAAGGTGTACCGCTCGACCTGATCTATCTTTGCCAGGCGGAGAGCGATTTTCAGCCCCGCGCCCTTTCTCGCGCCAAAGCAAGAGGGATGTGGCAGTTCATCTCGTCGCGTGGAAAAGAATACGGCCTGCGCCAGACCTGGTGGATCGACGAACGCTCAGATCCGGAAAAGTCAACCCGGGCCGCCGCTCGTCATCTGAAGGATCTGTACCAGGAATTCGGCGATTGGTATCTTGCGATGGCGGCTTACAACGCTGGTCCCGTTCGCATCCATCGCGCGATGGACAAGACGGGAGACAACAGTTTCTGGAAACTGGCGGATAAGCGTGCTCTACCGAAGGAAACCACCAATTACGTTCCCAACATTCTTGCGCTGACGATCATCGGAAAGAACCCGGAAAAATATGGCTTCCATGTCGAGCCTGAACCGGCTCTGGAAACCGAACGGGTTCCTGTTGATAAAGCAACGGATTTGAGAATCATCGCTGAGGCCATCAATCTCCCGCTCGATGACCTTCGAGACCTGAACGGCCATGTCCTCCGGTGGACCACTCCGCCCGACGATTCCGATTTCGAGCTAATCCTGCCCAAGGGTTACGCTGAAAAGTTCAATCAGCAAATTGCTTCTCTGCCGGCGAGCAAGCGGGTCCTCTTCCGGTCGCATGTTGTCCGGATGGGCGACACGCTGGGCGGCATCGCAAGAAAATACGGCACGACGGGCGACGAACTGGCGCAAGCCAATAATTTGGGCGCGAAGCGTGTCCTCAGGGCGGGGCAATCCTTGATCATTCCCATGAGCGGGATTTCACCCATCGTGAAGGTCGCTTCGGGCGCAAAATCCACTTCACCTGTAAAAACAGTCACTTACGTCGTTCGGAGGGGCGATACCCTTGCTGGAATCGCCACTCGTTTCCACACGTCAGCCGATAAGTTAAAGACCCTCAATCACCTGTCTTCCACTCACCTGACCGTTGGCAAGAAGCTGCTGGTAACCCAGACGGCCCAGACGGCGTCCAGGAAAGTCGTCCACCAGGTCCGCCAGGGCGAGACTCTGGACAGGATTGCGACGACTTATAAGACCTCTGTGGATGCTATACTCTCTTGGAACGAGACGAACGACCTATCCGTTATTCACCCCGGGGATCGGATCACGATTTTCGTGGGTGACAACAACTAGTAAAACTCGTCAATCCCCGATACGTTTTAGCTTTACGGGCGTCCAAAGCTCGTAGCTATGGAAGCTATATTGAAAAGGGCCGCACAACGAGTTCACGAATCGGAAGACGAAAAGCTCCTCATAGAGCAAGCCCAGGGCGGCGACCGAGAGGCGTTTGAGCAGCTGGTCCGAAGGCATGACAGGGATATTTTGCGTCTTGCATTCCACATGCTGGGAAATCGCGAAGAGGCGCGGGAAGTTTTCCAGGAGACCTTCCTCAAGGCATTTCGATCGCTAGGCCGGTTTCGTTTCGAGTCGAGCTTTTACACCTGGATTTACCGAATCGCCACAAACGTCAGTCTGGATCATCTCCGCAAACGTCAAACATTAAGAGAGGAGATTTCCTACGAGTCCGACGTGGAAAGCCACCCGGACCGGCCGGCGTTGAAAGACACCCTTGCTGCTACCACCTACTACAGCAACCCCGAACGCCGCCTGTACGGGAAGGAAGTAGGCGAAAAGATACAAGAAGCACTAAAAACTCTTTCCGAAAAGGAGCGTCTTGTATTTGAATTAAGGCACTACCAGGGCCTTAGGCTGAAAATGATCGGCGAAATCATGGGTAGCACCGAGGAAACCGCCAAGAATTACCTCTTCCGTGCGACCCAGAAATTGAGAGCGTATTTAACGAGCGTATGAACTGCCGAGAATATCAACACCAAATCACACTACTCCTGTATGAGGAGTTGACTGACAGGGAGCGCACAGGGTTGGAGAGTCATATCCACGAATGCGCAGACTGTCAGGATGTCTATGAAGCCGAGAAGGGTATGCACGTGGTTCTGGCGGCGGATGCCGCACGGTTGGATCTCCCATCCGACCTCCTGGTGGAATCCCGGCGTGCTCTTTCGGAGGAACTGGATCGTATAGAGACGAAGCGATCGTGGTGGCGCATGCCGGTTTTGTCGGGAATTCTGACACCGATGAGGTTGCTGGAATCCGGCGCGCTGGTAGCCATGGGATTGGCGCTTGGCGTCTATGTCAGTACGCACACGCCTCAAGGCGGTGTTGCTCAACCGACAGTCGCTCAAGAGAATGCCATTCCAAGTTCAGTCATCCCTCGGGATGCGACGATTTCCAACCTTCGAGTTGTAAACGCGGATCCCAATACCGGCCAGGTTGAATTGGCCGGCGAGGTGTCTCGGTCTCTGCGATTCCAGGGAAAGATGGAAGATCAAATGGTCCGCAGTCTTCTGTTCAACGGCCTGCGGGATACCAATAATCCGGGATCAAGGTTGCAGATTGTCAAAGCACTCGCTCAGAATCAGAAACCGAACGATGAGACCATCGAAGAGGCCTTGATCAACGCGCTGCTTTATGACGATAACGATGGGGTCCGTCTGAGCGCATTGGAAGCCCTGAAGCAATATGCCGGCGAGGAGCACGTCCGCAGGGCATTCATGGCCGCTCTATCGACTGACGCCAATGCCGGTGTCCGTATGGGAGCGATCGAAGCGCTGGCCAAAAAGAACGCCAACGACACTGAACTGGCGAAAAGTATTCGAGAAGTGACGGAAAAGGATGACAATTCCGCCGTTCGCGCCGCGGGCCTGCAGTTTGTGGGATCAGGAAAATGAACGGAAGCCAGAAGGCAAAAGCCCAAAGCCGGAACGCGAGAAACTTATTTCGGCCTTCGGCCTTCTGGTTTCTGGCCTCCGGCTTCCTCATCTTCGCGTTTCAGAACCCCCTCCTTGCCAAGTGCCCGGTTTCCGATCGAGCGACTCTCGTTGTGAGAGCTCCTGTGGGGAATCTGGTGATCGATACCACAGGTCGTGACGCAGTCGAAGTGCAGGTCAACACCAGCCTGATTCAAGTTCAGGAAGCCTGCGGCAAAGACATGATCCAACTCACGAGCAACACGCCGAATGCCGGCCAGATCTCGCCCTCGATCGAGTGGCGGATTGTAGCGCCCCGAAGCGTGCATCTGGACCTGGTAACGCTGGCCGGAAACATCAGCGTCGGTGATTCGGACGGCAACGTGACCGCCAGAATCAGTGGTGGTTCCGTGACGGCCGGTCAGATCAAAGGCGATGCCGCAATCATTACCCAGGGCGGATCCATCAAGGCGGGCAACATTGGCGGAAATGCGGAGCTTCGCAGTCCGGGCGGATCGGTTGAGGTGGGCAACGTCAACGGCAATGCCGAATTCCAGACCGCTCGCACGATTCGCGCCGGCGTTGTCAACGGGCGCGTCAGTGCAGAAACTGCCGGTGGAACCATCACCATTCAGGAAGTTCGGGGCGAATTAAAGGCCAATGCCAAGGCAGGAGATATTTCGATCGGAGATGCGGCAGGAATCGATGCCACTACCGGCGGCGGAAGTATCACCAGCCGGCACGTCCGCGGCCCGTTTCAGGGGCATACCGAGTCGGGTGATATCCGCCTGGATAGCGCCTCCGCCTGGGTAGAAGCCTCCACGGGATTTGGCAGTATTGTCGTGAAGATGGTGCCGGAGAACATCAACGGTGACCTGCACGTCGATCTTCAATCCGGTGTCGGCGATATAACCGTTTACCTGCCCCAGCGAATGAAGGCCACCGTGGATGCCACCGTGGAGCGCCCCGCCTTCCAGTCACAGCATATCATCTCGGATTTCCCTATGAACGCGATTGGTGCGGGAACCTCCAAAGGTCTCGTGACGCCAAACAAGTTCTATTCACCCTCGCATTCGCAGACGCAGATTAATGGCGGCGGGAATCGGGTGACACTTCACACATCCCTGGGCAAGATCGAAATCAAGAGACAGTAAACACAAAGACTCAAAGGGCACAAAGACACAAAGACACAAAGAAGGCCGCCATAGATAATCCCTGATGGCGGCCTTCTTTGTGTCTTTGTGCCCTTTGAGTCTTTGTGTTTATTTCTTCACGCCCCGCACTATCGCAATCCGTAGCGCCTGCGGATCCAGGTAGGTCCCAGCAGACGTCTTTACACGATCAGGTGTGACTCTACGGATTTCGGCGGCATAGTTCATGACTCCCGAAGTTCCGGTCCCCGAATAGATGGATCGGGCATATTCCAGTACAACGCCCGTACGCGTCTGCAAACCGATATCGTGGGTGCCGATGGAATAAGCAACGGCCTTCCTCACTTCCTCCGCAGTCACTCCATCCTTTCGAAGCCGCTCTATTTCTTTCTCGAGCGACTCTTTCACCTTGGCCTCGTTTTCCGGTGAGAAAGCCGTATAGGTGAACACTGCGCCGCCTTTGATAAAGAACGAATTGGTAGTACGGACCGTGTAGGCCAGGCCCTGCTTCTCACGAATGGCGTCGAAGAATCGCCCGCCAAGGCCGGAGACTATATTCTCTAAAACGACGAGGGCGTACTGGTCCGAGCCGGAACGGCCCACGCCGGGAAAGCCGTAAACGAGGGCCGTCTGCTGGCGCGGGGCGGTCTCCAGGGTTTCCTTCTTTTCCTTCGTCACACTGGGCGACGGCAGCGACGCGATCTCTCGCTCATGCAGGTCTTCATTCGTCAGCGCGTCGGCAATAGATGCGACCAGAGCGGTGCCGCGGGTGTCGCCCACGATGATGATGAGCGGGACCAGCGGCCGCTGATTCGTCTTGAACCAGGCTTCCAGATCGTTGCGGGTCAACGCTTCCAGCGCATCTTCGGTTCCGATCGAGGTCCGGCCGTACGAGTGCTGGCCGAAGAGCGTCTGCATGAAAAGACTCACCGGATACCAGTAATTGTTCTCGCGCAGTTTCTTGATCCGGGCGAGCTGCAGCACTTTCTCGTGCGCCACTTCATCTTCCTGAAACGAAGGCTGCTGGAGGACCTCCATCAGAGTCTCGAGAGCCTGGTCCATCTTGCTGCTGATGCCTTCGACGACATAACCGAAGAAATCCTGCTCATTCACAACCTGAAGCCGCGCGCCCGCATTTTCGAGCCGGCGCGAGATGTCGGCGGAATTGAATCGCTGGGTACCGCGGATGGCGCTGCGGAGCATCAGCTCGGTAATGCCGGCGTTCTTATCGGACTCAAACAGCCTCCCGCCCGGATAAAAGATTCCAAACGAAACGAGCGGGAGGCGGTGGTCTTCGAGGATGTAAACCTCCGGCCCGCGAAGTATGGAGCGCCGTTCGATGGGTTTGACCAGATCGTGCTCGTCTGCGTCCGTGTCGGCCGGGATCTCAGCGACAACCGGGCGTTCCTGAACAGCCCGTTGTTCGGTAGCCACCGCGACTTTTTGGAGCACACCTTGGCGATAGTCGGAGTCGGAGAACATCCGCGTGATGGATTCCGGGAGATACTCGAAGGCGCTCAAATTTTCGAAGGTCAGGTACTTTTTCGCGACCAGGGCAACGTCTTCAGCGGTAACTCTCTGAATGGCCGCCATGTATTCCGATGATTGTTTCCAATTGCCCAGTGCCTCAAAGTAGGCGATATCCTGGGCGACTCCTTCGCCCGTTTCGAGAGAGTTATAGTGATTCTCGGCGATTAACGTCTTCGCCCGAGCGAGCGCCTCTTTGGTTATGCCATATTTCTTGATGTTCTCCAGTTCCGCCAGAACGCCTATCTGCGCTTCAACCGGCGTGGCGGTTTCGAACTCGATCTCGAGGACGCTCAGGTCAAGAAAAGCGATCAAGCTCGCCGAGCCGTTGGTGATCAGACTTTTTTCGTCACGCACGTACTGATTGAGGACCGATGCCCGGCCCTCGCTCAGGATTGCAGCGACGACCTGGAGAGCGCGCGCATCATCCGTGCGAATACCGGGCCCGTGGAAACCCAATGCCACGTGATTCTGCTCGATTGCGCCGCGCTGCCAGCCGTAGCGTGTACCATTCTGTTGCGGTTCGGCGGGCCCGAAGTTGTGCTCGACGGCCTGGTCTTCAGCGCCACCGTAAAGCTTCACTACTTCATCGAGTGTTTCCTCGGTGTCAAGCCTGCCTGCGATCGAAAGAATGATGTTTGAGGGACGATAGTATTTTTTGAAGTATCCAATGACATCGTCGCGAGTCAGCGCGCGCAAACCCTCCGGTGTGCCGATACGCCATCTCCGCATGCGATGCTCCTGGAAGGCAGTTGCGAACATTTTCTCCAGAGCCACGGCGGGAGGATTGTCGAGCTTCCTGTTGTTCTCCTGCAGAACAACTTCGATCTCGCGCTTCAGTTCGGTTGCGTCAAACGTGGAGTTCCAGAGGGCGTCGGCCTGGATGTCCAGGGCTCTCCTGGTACTCTCCGCAGGCACGACCGTGTAGTAAACGGTCCGGTCGTAGTAAGTGTGGGCGTTCAAATATCCGCCCAGTCCCTGCGTCTCCCGAGCGATTTCCCCCACCGGACGCTTGCCGGTGCCTTTGAAAAGCATGTGCTCGATGACATGTGAAATTCCGGAGATGCGATCGTCCTCATCGAAATATCCGGCCTTGACGTAGGTAGCGATACTGGTGAGCGGTACAGCTTGTTGCTCACGCACGAGGACGGTCAATCCATTTTTCAGGATGACCTTCGTCGTCTGTCCCTGGTCTTCGCGAAATTTGTAGGGTCCCACGATCTCGATCGCCTCCGGCTGGGGCGGTATCCGCAATTGCGGTACGACCTGCAAAAACAGAACTAATGCCATCAACATAGGTCTATTCTACGGGAATGGTCATCGATGTAGGATAGAAATGCCCTGGTTGCACCGGGAGTCTCGAACGAACCCAGACGCTCCGCCCACTCTACGATGACCGCCGCATTCGGATCATCAAAAATCTCTTCAAGCCCGAGACCGTCCAGCGCTCCGGTTTCGATTCGATACAGATCGATGTGGTAAATCCTTACCCGCCCGGAGTATTGGTTGATCAATGTGAACGTCGGGCTCGTGACCTCGTCCGCTTCGTTGACGCCAAAACCATCGGCGAGTCCTTTGGCAAACACCGTTTTGCCTGCACCCAGCTCTCCATACAAGAGCACGTGCACCGGAGTCGGAAGAGATTCCGCAAGTTTTTTTGCGAAGCTATAGGTCTCCTGCTCGGAGTTCGAAACCATCCTTTAAATTGTCCCATGCCTGCGGGAGGAAGCGAAGGAGGTCAGTGGCAACCATGCTCTCTTCTCCCATTTCCTCGGCGGCGAGATCGCCGGCAAGACCATGGATGTAAACGGCGAGACAGAGGCGCTCCGTAAAAGTCCCGAGATATTCCTGAGCCAGAATTCCAACCAGCATTCCGGTAAGGATGTCGCCGGTGCCGCCAGTGGCCATGCCCGGATTCCCGGTGGGATTGATATAGATCGACTCGTCGGGGGTTGCAATGACAGTACGAAAACCTTTCAGGATGACGTAGGCATTGCGGCGTTTGGCAAAATCACGCGCCACATCGATGCGATTAGACGTCACGTGATGGACATCCTTCCCAATCAGTCGTGCCATCTCGCCGGGATGGGGTGTGAGAACGGCACCGCCCAAATCACCTTCGAACCCAACGAGGGCATTCAAGGCGTCAGCATCGATCACAATGGGGACACGGCATTCTTTGCCCACCCTGTGAACGAATGCAGCCGTTTCGGGGAAGGTCGTCATACCCGGACCAATACCAACGACCGTCTTGTCTTTCAGGAGGCTCGAAATAGGCTGATTGGCGATGGTCCCTTCGCTGGTCTCCGCCAGGGGCTCGGTCATCAGCTCGGGCATCGTACCCGCGACGACAGGCAGAACGCTGTGCGGAGTCGCAACGGTAACCAGACCCGCGCCCGCTCGTAGCGCAGCCTGGCCCGCCATTGCGGCGGCGCCGCTCTTTCCGCGGGATCCACCGATAATAAGAACTTTTCCATACATTCCTTTGTTGCTGTCTCGAGGGCGAGCCGGAACTTCATGCGGTTCGATGAGATTGAGGCGGTGCTCCTCAGATTCAATCAGATCGGGCGGATTGCCGATATCGGCCACGATCACATCCCCCGGATTCTCGGACATCACCAGACCTGGTTTCAGTGCGGAGAATGTGACCGTGATGTCCGGTTGAACGGCGGGAGAAGGCACATCAACAGAGACGATGGTGGCTCGAGGAAAATCCTCGCCGATACTTGCGATGACAGTCTGAAGCAAACCCTCCACCGGGCTCCTTGCTCCCGTTCCGAGCAGGGCATCAACGATGACATCGGCATCGATGATTTCGAGCTTCTCTTCATTCCATTCGTGTTCATCCATAATGACGGTCGGTGGATAGCCAAGCGCCTTCAGGATGTTCAAATTGATCTTGGCGTCACCCTGCACACCGTCTTCTGAGGCAAAGAGGAAGACAAACGGAAAACATCCCTTCTGAATGAGCTGCCGCGCCACCACAAAGCCGTCGCCGCCGTTGTTGCCCTTGCCGCAAAGGATCGCTACCGTCATCTGGTCGAGATCTTCGAAGTAGTCCTCGAGGACTTCGACAACACGTATGCCGGCGTTCTCCATGAGGAGAATGCTGGGGATTCCGTACTTTTCGGTGGAGAGCCGATCGACTTCGCGGAGTTGTTCAGGAGTAAGGATTTTCATGGGATCAGGCCGCGAATCACGCCATTACGCCAGCGTCCGCGATGATATGCTAAGCTGTCGAGCCTATGCAACTTGCGCATGTAAAAGAACTTGAGAAGAAATACCTGCTTGGAACCTACGCGCGCTACGAACTCCTGGTCGACCGCGGCAACGGCGCTTATCTGATCGATAAGGCCAACAAGAGATATCTGGATCTGCTCGCGGGCATCGGTGTGAACTCGTTAGGCTACAACCATCCGCGCGTGAAGCAGGTTCTGCGAAAGCAGATCAAGAAGCCACTCCACGTTTCGAACCTGATGTACCACGAATACCAGGGACGCCTCGCACAAAAACTCTGCGAAATTTCCGGACTCGACCGGGCGTTTTTCACAAACAGCGGGACCGAGTCGATTGAAGGCTGCCTCAAGTTCGCGCGCGCATATGGGAGGCCGAAGTTTAAGATCCTCTCGCTCGATCAGTCGTTTCATGGAAGAACGTTTGGAGCGCTTTCGGCAACAGGCCAGAAACAGTATCGCGAGCAGTTCGAGCCCCTCGTTCCGGGTTTCGAGTTCATCGCGTTCAACGACGTCCAGGATCTCGAGCGGAAGCTTACCGACGATGTCTGCGCGGTTTTGGTGGAGACGATCCAGGGCGAGGGCGGGATCCGTCCCCTCTCTGAAGAGTTCTACAAGCGCGCCCGCGAACTCTCGGCTGAGAAAGGGGCGCTGCTGATCGTGGACGAAATTCAGTGCGGCCTCGGCCGCACCGGGTGCTGGTATGCGTTTCACCGCTTCGCGCCCCCATCCGATAAGGCCATGCTTCCGGATATGGTTGCCAGCGCGAAGCCGCTGGGGCTTGGTATTCCGCTGGGTGCCATTCTGCTCAGTGAGAAGGTTGCTGCTGCCATTCAAGTCGGACAGCACGGGACGACGTTTGGAGGCGGTCCGCTCGCATGTCGTGCGAGCCTCGAATACTTCAAAATACTCGAGGAAGAAAAAGTTCTCGAGCGCGTGAGCATAATCGGCGCGTATTTCAAGAAGCGGCTGGAGGAATTGAAGGACCTGCCCGTTGTGAAGGAAGTCCGGGGAGAAGGACTGATGCTGGCGGTGGAATTAAAGATTTCCGGCAAGGAGATCGTGAAGCAGCTCCTGGCAGAGGGTTTCATCATCAACTGCACGCACGAAACTGTGTTACGCATGCTGCCGCCTTTCGTCATCACCGAAAAGCAAATCGATAAATTCATCCGCGCTTTGAGGCCGGTACTGGAAGCGCAGAAACTGTAGCGGCGGTCCGCGAAGCGCAAGCGCGTCAGCGCGCAGCCCACAAACTATGAGCGAAGCCAAGATCATCAGCCAACGGATTGTGTATGCGGGAAAGAAGATCACTGTTCGAGAGGACCGTGTGCTCGAGCCCGGCGGCCACGGCGAAAGCCTGCGCGAAATTGTCGTACATCCGGGCTCGGTATGCATCGTGGCGCGGCCCGCTCCGGACCGGGTCATTCGCATCCGCCACTACCGGCATCCCGCGGCACG
>Ga0066710_100007144_pt1 | contig 10606 bp, 10 predicted proteins | sample GraSoiAngelo_159_FD_79666 | JGI IMG/M metagenome (GOLD analysis project Ga0066710, IMG submission 79666) | Grasslands soil microbial communities from the Angelo Coastal Reserve, California, USA - 14_1009_16_40cm | ecosystem: Environmental > Terrestrial > Soil > Grasslands | place: USA...
CCGCCCCGAAGCTACTCCCGATTCGTTACGAAACGATCAAGCAAACGCAAGCGGGCTGTTCAAGCCGCCGGCGCCCGTGCCTAACCGGTGCCGAAGCCCTTCTTCGCCGCCGCCCGCTTCTCGCTCCGCTTCTCCTTGAGCGTCTTCTGAGCCTGCTTCTTCTGCAGCTTCTTCGGCTTCGAGGCGCCTTTCATCCGGACCTCCAGATCGGTTGCGTGGTGCGCTAAGCCTACGCTCTCTAGCCGCTGTAGTTGGTCGGCGCGAGCGGCTGCGCGTACACGGTCGGGTTGCTCGGCGGGCCGGCCGGCACCGTGGTGATGGTCGGGAAGGAGGTCGTCACCGACTGTCCGAGCTTGACGTTGCTTTAAGGCGGCGAGGGAATCGCGCCGATCACGTCGTGCGCCAGCGCATCCAGTGCTCTCCTGAGCTCGGGATGCTCGTCCGGGTCGAAGCCGGCGAGATGTCGGCGCAGCCCTTTGCGTCTTGCCGCCACGAGCTGCTCGTGCATGCTGACGCCGGCCCGCGTCAGCGTTAGCGCCGCCCCGTCTCCACTATGCGCGAGGCCACGTGCTTGCAAGTCGGCCAGCAACGGCCCGATCTGGTCGGAAGACACGCCGAGCTGCGCGACCAGGTCGTCCTCTGTGACGGGGACACGCTCGCCCAGCCTGGCAAAGAGCCAGAGCTGCGGTGGAGAGAGATCGATGCCGACCCGTTGCGCGAAATCTTCGTAGCGCTGCCAGCGGTTCTCGCGCGCCGCGAGTCGGCTCAGCGAGGCCTCGACCTGCCTGAGCGCGTCGTCGTCGGCCGCGGGCTCCAGGACGCGGCCCGGTTCCGGCGCGCGCGCCGTCGCGCGCAGTGGGACTTCGCGCAGCATCCACGTCAGGGTGAACGCCAGCACGGTAATCGCCGCCGCCGTGAGGAAGAGCGGATGCAGCGAGAGCGCCACCGCCTCGATGTATCCATGACGGACCGGGGGCGGCAGGTGCTTCACGAGCTCCGGGCTCGCGGTCTTCGGCGCAGCCACGCCAGGCGGCAGCTTGCCGACGAGGTGCTTCGCGAGCTGATTGGCGAAGATCGCCCCGAAGATCGAGACCCCGACCGAACCGCCGATCTGACGGAACATCGTCGACGACGAGGTTGCGACCCCGAGGTACTGATACGGCACCGCGTTCTGTGCCGCGAGGACGAGCACCTGCATCACCATCCCGAGCCCTAGCCCGACCACGAGCATGTACAGCCCCACCGTCCAGATCGAGGTGCCGAGGTCCAGCCGGGACAGCAGCGCGAGTCCGCACGCTGTCACCGCGGTCCCGCCGATCGGAAACGGTCTGTAGCGGCCGAAGCGGCTGATGAGCTGCCCGCTGAGGATCGAGGTGACGAGCAGCCCGCCCATCATCGGCGTCAGGAGGAGGCCCGACTCCGTCGGACTCTTGGCTTTCACGAGCTGGAGGTAGACCGGCAGGTACGTGATCGCGCCGAACAGCGCGAGGCCGATGATGAAGCCGACCGCGCTCGTCACCGAGAACACGCGATTCCGGAAGAGCGCGAGCGGCAGGATCGGCTCGACGACGCGCGACTCGACGAGCAAGAAGGCGACGAGCGAGAGCGTCCCGCCCACGATCAGCCCGATTATCCTGGGAGCGCTCCAGGAGTAGGTGGTGCCACCGAGGCTCGTGTACAGGACGATCCCCGCGAGCCCAGCCGCCAGGAGAGCGGCGCCGAGATAGTCGACCGCGTGCTCGCGGCGCTCCGTCCGGGCATGGAACACGGCGCCGATCACCACGAAGGCGACGACGCCGATCGACAGGTTGACGTAGAAGATCCAGCGCCAGCTGAGGTTGTCGACGAAGAAGCCGCCGAGCAGCGGTCCGATGATCGTCGAGACACCGAACACGGCGCCGAAGAAGCCCTGGTACTTGCCGCGCTCACGCGGCGGCACGACGTCGCCGACGATGGCGAGCGTCGACACGATCAGGCCCCCGCCGCCGAGCCCTTGCAGGGCGCGGAACGTGATCAGCTCGGTCATGTTCTGGCTGATCCCGCAGAGCGCGGAGCCGATCAAGAACACGGCGATGGCCGTCTGCAGCACGATCTTCCGGCCGTAGAGATCGCCGAGCTTGCCGTAGAGCGGGCCAGAGATCGTCGCGGCCAGCAGATACGCCGTGACCACCCAGGAGAGATGCTGGAGTCCGCCGAGGTCGCCGACGATCGTCGGCAAAGCGGTCGAGACGATCGTCTGATCGAGCGAGGCGAGCAACAGGACGAGCAGCAGCGCACTGAAGATCACGCGCAGACGCGGCTGGTCTTCCGATCCCTTCATCGTCAGATTCCCGGTCTTTCCGCTTCGTGGCGATCCACTCATGCGCTCCCGTCGGTCGGCCGATGATTCACCGATGTCCAGTGGTTCATCGCGTCGTCGGTCTGGCCGAGGCCGCATCCTGCAGCAAGTCGTGCTGGGCTGCGCCTTCGTCGCGACGGCGTGGACCCTCGCAGTATGGCTGCCGTCGTACGGTTCGTCGGCACCGCTCCCGGTCACCTGGCAGGAGGTCTTGCGCGGACGTGACGACGTCTTCCGACGCGAGCTGAGCGGTTTTGCGCCGGCTCATTTCTCCGGTGGGAAGCGGACGCGGTCAGAGACACGCCGCTGGTTCGCGCGCGCCGGGCGGGGGTTGCTCATCGCGTACGGCCCCTCCACGCTCTTCGCCGCCCCAAACGACCATCGCTGGTTGAAGGATGTCGGCTCGCCTCGGATTCGAGCAGTGGTGCGCGAATTCGACCCCGATCCTGCGGCGGTTGCCGATTGGGTGCGTCTCGCCAAGAAACTGGGCGCCAGATACATCACGATGACCGCGAAACATCACTCTGGGTTCGGACTGTGGCCGAGCAGCCTGACCCGCTGGGACGTCGCTCCACCTGAAGATCTCATCGGACCGCTCGCCAAGGCGTGCCGCAGGGCCGGTCTGAAGCTGTTCGTCTACTTCTCGCTGCTCGACCTCCACGAGCCCTCGTACCAGGACGACAAGCGCGTGTACATGGACTTCGTCGAGGGCCAATTGGGCGAGCTGCTCACGCGCTACGGCCCGCTCGCGGGAGTCTGGTTCGACGGGAGCCAGGGCCTGAGTGATCGACAGCTCGAGACTCTGTACGGGTTCGTGCACCACCTGCAGCCGTGGGCGCTCGTTGCGACGAACCACCATCATTGGCCTCTTCCGGGCGAAGACTTCCAGATCTTCGAGAACGCTTTTCCTGGACAACGCGGAGCCGGTGTCATCCGAACACCGATCTCGCGTCTCAAACACGAGGTCGTGATCAAGCTTGGGCCAAGTTGGTTCTGGGATGGTCCTCACGCGCAGCTACGCCCTGACCGCCTCGACAGCTTGGAACGGCGCGCGCGATCGGAAGGGGCGAACCTGCTGATCGACGTTCCACCCGGCCCGCACGGCAGGTTCGACCCCGCCGTCTGGCGTTGGGCAGACCAGGACGTCAGTCGGGGCGAGCGCGAAGTGCGCCGAGCTCGATGAGCAGCTCGACGAGTTGAAGGACTTCTTCCTCCAGCTGCGCTAGCTCTTCGTCCGAGAGGCCGAGACGATCACCTGTCGCCTCGACGACTGCGCGCAGGGTCGAGCCGGCGTCGAGCGACGCAATCACCTCCTGGGCGTCCGCCGTCGCGTCGACCGCCTGCTTCATTCCCTCGGCGAGCTCGATGCGTCCCTCGACGTCGATCGCGCGAGCCCCGTGGGGCTCGAGCTCGCGCTCGAGCCGGACCGGCATCGCAACCGAGACACGCGCATCGAGCAGGCGCTTCGGACCGCGGAGCTCCGAGAGAGCGCCCCAGTTCTGGAATGCGCGCAGGATCTGGTCCCCCGCCTCGTCGAGGTCGTCCTCGTCGACCGGATCGAGCCGAATCGCCTGGCGACTGTCAGGCCGCCGGTGCAAGAGCACGGCTCCCTCACTGATCCAGCGTACGCCCAGGCGCTCGAAGTACTGCTTCCACTCGCCCACCGCCTCCCCGAAGGCCCGCGGATCGTCGGCGAGGTGCGAATTCCACTCTGCGGCGTGGTCGAGTGGGTCCGAGCCCTGCGTCGGGAGGATCCAGGCGGAGCAGCCGGTCGCCTTCACCCAGGCCATGACGCGTTCGTCGGGAGAGTCCTCGTCCTCGGCCAGCCAGCTGACGAGCAGAGACGCAAAGCCATCCTCCGCGAGATGATCGCCGGCCGCTTTGACGACGCGGGCCGAGACTTCGTCTTCCTCGAACCCGCTATCGCGATAAGCCCAACGACGCTCGGGTGAGACGACAAACGGCGCATTGCAGGTGATGAGGTCGAACGTCTCGTTGTCGACAGGATCGAAGAGGCTGCCCTGGCGACATTCGATGTTCGCGAGGCCGTTCAGCCCGGCGTTGAGCTGCGTGTACGCAAGTGCGCGCGGGTTGACGTCCGTAGCGATGACGTGTTGTGCATGTCGCGCGGCGAGGAGTGCGTGCACGCCGCTTCCGGTTCCGACGTCGAGGGCGCGTCGGACGCGTGGACGCGGTGTCAGCGAGTCGAGCACGCGCGCGGTCGGCGTGTAGGTCGCGACGTAGTCAGGCGGATCGTCGCCGTCACGGGAGTACCCGTCGGAGGCGAGCAGCAGGGATCCGACCGGCAGGATGCGAACGCGAGGATCGACGTCTGTTCCAACCGCCGCCATGCCCATTTCCGCAAGTCCTTCGACGGCGCGCTCGCCGAGCGCACGGACCGCGTCGCTCCGCGAGACGGGTAGCTGCAGAAAGAACGTCCGTACGACGGTTGCGAGAGGCGTATCGGGAAGGCGACGGTCGTCGACCGGGACATCGGCGCGATCGGCGGAGTACGCGTCTTCGCCCAGTAGCCGGTGCAGCGCGTCCTCGGAATAGCCGACCCTTCGGAGCGTCGCGCCAAGGTCGGCAGCAACGGCCTGGTCGGGAACCGGAAACTCGCTCACGGGAGCGAGATCATGCCCGTAACGTCAAGGTTGCAGCGCGGCGAGAGCCGGTGCGAGGTCCGCGAGATCGGAGATCACCGAGTCGGCGTGGCTGAGATCGGCCGCGCCGTATCGGCCGGTCGCCACGCCGATGCTCAGGCAGCCCGCGTCGTGGGCAGAGGAAACGTCGAGCGGCGTGTCGCCGACGGAGACGGTTCGCGCTGCGGGCCAGTTGTCTGCGCGTTCGCGTGCCAACGCGAAGAGCTCGGTGCGACTCTCTCGCTCACAGCCAAACGCTCCCTGTCCGGGCGGGAAGAACCGGCCGAGGCCGAGTCGCTCCATCCGTGCGTGCGCGACGGCCGGCGGGTTTCCGGTCAGCAGAGCGCGACGCTCGACCGCTGCGATCGCCTCGGCAGCGTGCGGAGCGAGCTCCCAGTGGCGTGTGTCGGCCTCCGCGAGGAGGTCGACGTAGCGCTCGGAGAAGCTGCGGCACCAGCGATCGAGGCCGGCCTCGACCTGCGCGCTGTCGAATCCGGAGGCAAGCAGCGCCCGTCGGACATGCGCGGTCGCCGTGTCCCCCGGCACATCGGGACCGTCGGCGTCCGTGCCGTAGACCTCCTCCAGCGCTGCCCGGGCAGCTTCGACGTACACCTCGTCATGCGTCAGGAGCAGCGTTCCGTCGATGTCGAAGAGCACGAGGAGGTTCAGAGGACCACCGCGTCGACAGCCTCGCGTAACGAGCGGACGTACTCGCGGAGCGCGTCTGGGCCGTCGGCCGCGATCTCGACCGCGCGCGAGCCGACGACGATGCCGTCGGCGAACTCCGCGGCGGCACGCGCGTGCTCCGGCGTCGAGATGCCGAATCCCGCGTAGAGGGGCAGGTCGGTGACCGCTCGCGCACGCCGCACCAGGCCGGCGAGCTCGGGGGAGAGGTCCGCGCGGGCTCCGGTCGTACCGGTGAGGGTCACCAGGTAGAGCCACGCGTCCGTGTGTTCGGCGGCGAGGCTCAGACGCTCGTCGCTCGAGGTCGGCGCAACCAGTTGGATCCGCCGCAGCTCCGGCCGCTCGCCGGCGGGGAGGTCGGCGACGATCAGCGAGGTCGCACCGGCGGCTCGTGCGTCGGCCGAGAAGCGCTCCCACCCGTATGCCTCGAGGAGGGACGAGTACGTCATCGGGACGAGGGGGACGTCACCGACCAGCCGGCGCGTCCGGCGCAGACAGTCCAGACAAGCAATGGTGCGCATCCCTTCGGAGAGGGCTCGCTCCGAGGCGCGCCGGATCACGGGACCGTCCGCAAGCGGGTCGGAGAACGGAAAGCCGAGCTCGACGAGATCGGCGCCACCCTGGACGGCCGCTGCCGCGAGCTCCGGCGTCTCGCGACCCGCCATGAGGTAGATGACGAGCTTCTTCACTCAGGCGTCGTCGGCGACCAGGGCGAAGAGCGTCGCGTCTACGCGCACCCCTTCGTGGTGCAGATAGCGCCGCCTGACTCCCTCGCGCTCGAAGCCGAGACGCTCGAGCACCCGCTCCGAGGCGCGGTTCTCCGTCCGAACGTGTGCTTCGACCCGGCAGATGCCGTGCACGAGCGCGTACTCGACCATCGCGGCGACCATTCGTGTCGCCACGCCACGTCCGCGTGCCTCGACGAAGAGCCAGTAACCGACCTCGATCACGTCACGCATCGGATCGAAGTGATGGAAGTTCGTCCCGCCGAGGATGGAACCGTCGCGCGTGTCCTCGATCACATAAGCCGCCATCAGGCCCCGCTCGCGCATGACCGGCAGCTGCTCACGCAGCAGCACCCTGAGTGTCTCGGCGTCGACGGCCGGCAATCCCGCCTCGCCGCCGACAGCCGGATCGAGGAACGCCGGCGCGACGATCTCGATGTCCTCCTCCCGAGGCCCCCGGAGGAGCAGCTCGCCCGCGCGGAGCTCGTCCGGAAAGGTGAACGTCGAGAGCTGTGCGGTCGACTGGTTGGAACGGCTCACTGGGCGAGCACCTCGGCCAGATCCTTGTCCCCGCGGCCCGAAAGACAGACGAGCACGAGCTCCTCGTCGAGGTCGCGTGCGCGGGCGAGGGCATGTGCCGGCTCGAGCGCCGGGATGATTCCCTCGAGTCGCGTCAGGTCACGGAACGCTGCAAGGGCATCGTCGTCGCTCGCGCGCACGTACTCGGCCCGGCCGGTATCCCGCAGCCACGCGTGCTCCGGGCCGACGCCGGGGTAGTCGAGGCCAGCGGAGATGGAATGCGCGTCGAGTATCTGGCCGTCCTCGTCGGCGAGGACGGAGGAGCGGGCGCCGTGCAGGACCGCCGGGCTCCCAGTGCTGAGCGACGCCGCCTCCGCGGCCTCGACACCGATCAACCGAACCTCCTCGTCGTCGATGAACCCCGCGAACATCCCGATCGCGTTCGAACCGCCACCGACACAGGCGACGACGACCTCCGGTAGACGCGCTTCGGCCGCGAGGAACTGGTCGCGCGACTCGCGTCCGATCACGGCTTGCAGCTCGCGCACGATCTCCGGATAGGGTGCGGGCCCGACGCAGGATCCGATCAGGTAGTGCGTCGTCGCGACGTTCGTGATCCAATCGCGGATGGCCTCGCTGGTCGCCTCCTTGAGCGTGCGCGTGCCGAAGTCGACCCCTCGAACCTCAGCACCGAGGAGCTCCATCCGCTCGACGTTGGGGCGCTGGCGGCGCATGTCCTCCTCGCCCATGTAGACGACGCACTCGAGCCCGAAGCGTGCGCAGACGGTCGCAGTGGCGACTCCGTGCTGGCCGGCGCCGGTCTCGGCCACGATGCGCTGCTTGCCGAGACGGCGTGCGAGCACCGCCTGCCCGAGCGCGTTGTTCAGCTTGTGCGCTCCCGTGTGGAGGAGGTCCTCCCGTTTGAGGTACAGCCGCTTGTCGGGTGCAAAGCGCTCAGCCCGGGTGAGGGGCGTCGGTCGCCCTCCGAACGCTCGACCGAGCTCGTCGAGGTCCGCACGAAACGACTCGTCTGAGCGGGCTTCGAGCCAGCCGGCCTCGAGCTCGTCGAGGGCAGGGACCAATGTCTCCGGTACGTAACGCCCTCCGTAGGTTCCGTACAGACCCGTGGACGTCATCTTGCCTCCGCGACAAAGGCGCGGACCTTGTCGTGGTCCTTGATCCCCGGCTCGCGCTCGAGCCTGGAGGCTGCGTCGACGGCCCAGGGACGCACGGCGCGCACAGCCGCGCGCACGTTGTCGGGACCCAGGCGGCCCGCCAGCATCACCCGTCCCTCGGTGGCCGCTGCACGCTGGAAGTGAAGGGGGTCTTGTTCGTCCCACGGGAGATCGACGACCTGCGCCACGACCTCATCCCCGCGGAGCAGGACGGCGTCGCGTCCGCGGACGCGTCCGTCCTCACGGCTGTAGAGCTGGAGGAGGTCGGCTCCGGCCTCCTGTGCGTCCCCGACGAAGACCGCGACGCTGAGACGGTCGTCTGGTACCTCGAGAACCTCCGGTGCACGGCGCGGACTGCCCTCGGCGAGGATGAAGCCGAGCATGTCGGCGCCGGCGTCGACGGCCGCGTCCACGTCCTCGCGCCTGGTGAGGCCGCAGACCTTCACGAGCGGCCGGGACAGGATCACCCGCAGCCTCGCGGCCGGGTCCTCGGCGCGCATGAGCGCAGAGCCGATCAGGATGGCGTCGGCGCCGGCGAGCTCGGCAGCCGCACCCTGGGCGCGCGTGTGGACGCCGCTCTCGGCGACGATCACGGCCTCGTGGTGGCGCAGTCGGGCGATCAGCTCGAGCTGTGCTTTGCGGTCGATCTCGAACGTCGTCAAGTCGCGGGCGTTGACGCCGATGACCTCGGCCTCGAGAGCGACGGCCCGCTGCAACTCGTTCGCGTCGTGAGCCTCCACGAGCGTCTCGATACCGAGCTCGCCTGCGTAGGAGATCAGGGAGGCGGCGCGCGCGTCGTCGACGTCGCGGAGCAGGATGAGTGCCGCGTCCGCGCCGGCGAGCTTGAGCTTCAGCAGGTCGAGCTCCTCCGTGAAGAACCCCTTCGCGAGCAGGGGCGCAGCGGTCGCGCTGCGCGCGGCTTTGAGGTCGTCGAGCGAGCCTCCGAAGCGCTCGTCCACGAGGATCGAGACCGCGACCGCGCCGGCGTTCGCGAACTGCGCGGCCAGCCGCGCCGGGTCCGCATCGGGCCGGAGATCGCCGGCCGAGGGGGACCTCCGTTTGACCTCGGCGATCGCGCCGAGGCCGGGCGCCGCCAGCGCGTCCCGGAACCGACTCATCGAGCGACCATCGTCTCGCGCGAGAACGCGGTCAAGAGGTCGAGCCGCTCGGTCGCCGCGCCCGAGTCGATCGCCTCGCGCGCGAGCTCGAGGCCCTCGCGCAGATCGGCGGCATGTCCGGCCGCCGCGATCGCGCCTGCGGCGTTCAGAAGGATGGCGCTGCGGCGACCGCCGTCGGCGCCGGCGAAGACGTCGCGAATCGCCTGGGCGTTCTCGGCCGGGGCGCCGCCGCGGAGCTCCTGGAGGTCGCAGCGCGGAAGCCTCAGCTCGGCCTCGGGATCGAGCTCGCGCTCGTGGACCGCTCCGTCGACCACCTCGGCGACGAGATTCGTCCCGACCGGGGAAAGCTCGTCGATGCCGCCCGCGCCGTGCACGACGAATGCCCGCCTCGCTCCGAGCCGAGCGAGGACCTCGGCGATCGTCCTGACGAGCGTCGGCGAATAGACGCCGACCACCTGGGCCCGTGCGCCGGCGGGATTCGTGAGCGGGCCGAGGATGTTGAAGACGGTCCTCGTGGCCAGCTCGGTGCGCACCGGCGCGGCGTGTCGCATTGCCGGATGGTGGGAAGGCGCGAAGAGAAAGCCGAAGCCGAGCTCGTCGATCGACCGTGAGATCCGCTCGGGCTCCTGCTCGAGGGTGAAGCCGAGCGCTTCGAGGACGTCCGCCGAACCGCACGCGGAGGAGACGGCTCGGTTGCCGTGCTTCGCGACCGCTGCGCCTGCCGCCGCCGCAACGAGTGCAGCAGCTGTCGAGATGTTGATCGTCTGGGCGCCGTCGCCGCCTGTTCCCGCCGTGTCGACGAGATCCTCGCGCCGCGGGTTGACGGCGAGGACGTGCGCCCGCATCGCCTCGGCGCAACCCGCGATCTCGTCCGGCGTCTCGCCCTTCGCGCGCAGCGCGACCAGGAAACCTCCGATCTGTGCGGGCGTGGCCTCGCCGAGCATGATCTCGTCCATCACTGCGCGCGCTTCCGCGCGCGTCAGCTGTTTGCCGTCCAGCAACTTCGTGATGGCTTCTTGGATCACGGGCCTAGGAAGTTTCGCGCGATCTGGCGTCCCTGGGGGGTGAGGACGGATTCCGGATGGAATTGGAGGCCATGGACGTTCAGGTTGCGGTGGCGCACCGCCATGATCTCGCCGTCTGCGGCGGTCGCGCAGATCTCGAGATCTGGGGCGAGGACGGTTGCCGCCAGGGAGTGGTAGCGCCCGACCTCGAGCTCGTCCGGGAGTCCGGCGAAGAGCCCCTGTCCGTCGTGCCGAACCGTGCACGACTTCCCGTGCACGAGCTGCCGCGCCGGGCCGACCTCGCCGCCGAAGGCCTCCACGATCGCCTGGTGACCGTGGCAGATGCCGAGCGTCGGCGTCGTGGGGGTGAGGCGTCTCACGATCTCCTGCGTTGCGCCAGA
>Ga0066710_100007145_pt1 | contig 10606 bp, 6 predicted proteins | sample GraSoiAngelo_159_FD_79666 | JGI IMG/M metagenome (GOLD analysis project Ga0066710, IMG submission 79666) | Grasslands soil microbial communities from the Angelo Coastal Reserve, California, USA - 14_1009_16_40cm | ecosystem: Environmental > Terrestrial > Soil > Grasslands | place: USA...
CTCGCCGACGTCGGCGGCTCGCTTGGCACCTACAACGGCGGCGGCAATGCCACGACGTTCCACGGCAAAGGCGGGCTGAAGCGAGAGTTCGACGGCATGCGCGTCGAGAACATGGAGGCGGACGGCAACAACGGCTACATCCTCAACGCGCTCACCGTTCAGGAGATGACGGTCGAGACCGGCGGCGTGTCAGCCGAAAGCGACGCCAGTGGCTTCGTCGTGAACATGATTCCCAAAGAGGGCGGCAACAGCTTCAGGTTCGCCGTCTCGGGTCTGTTCACGAACGACAAGCTCGAGAGCGACAACTTCAGCCAGTTCCTCAAGGATCGTGGCGTCACGTCGCCGAGCAAGGTCATGAAGATCTACGACGGGTCTGCAACGCTCGCCGGGCCCATCAGGAAGGACAAGCTGTGGTTCTTCGTCGCGGAACGGATGTGGGGCAACCGGAATCAGCGGGCCAGCGTTTTCTGGAACAAAACCCTGGGCACGCCGTTTTACACGCCCGACACCTCTCGTCCGTACGAGCCCTACGAATTCTACCGCTCGCACGCCGCGCGGCTGACGTGGCAGGGGTCGCCGAAGAACAAGCTCAACTTCTTCCTTGACGTCCAGAACAACTGCAAGTGCTACTCGGGGACCGGCCTCACGGCGGTCGCGCTGAGCGCGCCCGAGGCGGACGCGCAGTTGCGGTTTTGGCCGCAGTTACTCGCCCAGGCGGCCTGGACCTCACCGCGAACCAGTCGGCTGCTGTTCGAGGGGGGATTCTCGGCGACGATTTCTCACTGGCCGAGAATTTCCAATCCGGGCGTCACTCCGGACATGATTCCGATCACGGAGTCATCCACCGGGTTCAGTTACGGCGCCCCGACGACCGGTCTGCAAGACCTGCAGGACAGCGACCGCTACGCTCAGAGGTTCGCCGTTTCCTACATCACCGGATCGCACGCGTTCAAAACCGGGTTCCAGCTTGGAGAAGGCGTCAAGAACCTTCACCAGTATCTCAATGGCGATATCAGCTATCTGTTCTTGCGCGGAGTTCCGACCACGATCATCGAGTGGGCAACGCCGTATCTGCGGAAGGAGCGGCTCCGCGCCGATCTCGGGATTTACGGGCAGGACCAGTGGACCATCAAGCGGCTGACACTCAACTACGGTCTCAGGTTCGATTACTACAACTCGTACGTGCCCGAGCAGCACATGCCGGCGACGCGGTTCATTCCCGCGCGCGACTTCGCGCCGGCGTACCATGTGCCGCTGTGGAAGGACTGGAGTCCGCGAGTCGGCGCGGCGTACGATCCCTTCGGCACCGGACGGACCGCTCTGAAAGTATCGCTCGGCCGGTACGTGGGCAAGACGGCTATCGGTATCGCCGCTGATAACAACCCCGTGACGACCTCGGTGCTCAGCGTCACTCGAACGTGGGCGGACGCCAATGGCAACTACCTGCCCGACTGCGATTTGGGCAATCCGCAGACAAATCGCGAATGCGGGACGATCAACAACCTGAACTTCGGCCAGATCAACCCGAACGCGACTCACTATGCGGATGATGTGATTCACGGCACCGGCGTGCGGGACTACCTGTGGGATGTTGCGACGGAAGTGCAGCACCAGCTCGGCGCCGGCGTGTCGCTGACCGCCGGTTACTATCGAAACTGGTACGACAACTTCACCGTTACCGACAATCAGGAATTTGCCCCCGGCGATTTCACCCCGTACTGCGTGACCGCGCCGGTTGATTCGCGGCTGCCAGGAGGCGGCGGGTATCAGATCTGCGGCCTCAGCGACGTCTCGCCGGCGAAATTCGGCCGCGTCACGAACCTCGTCTCACGCACCGAGAACTACGGAAAGCGGACGCAAGTGTCCGACTTCGTCAATGTTAGCGTGAACACCCGATTCCGTTCGGGCGCGCAGCTTGCCGGCGGTGTGGACGCCGGACGCACGGTGAACGACCTCTGCTTCGTCGTCGATTCGGCGGGTCTGTATCCCACGACAGCAGCACTCAATCTGCCCGGCGCGGCGCTTACGCCGAGTGTTCCGGCGTTTACAGACACCACGATCAACGGCAGGCCAATCTGCCGTGCCGTCACGCCGTGGTCCGCCAATTTGCAGGTGAAGGCGAACGGCAGCTATCCGTTGCCGTATGACTTCGTTGTCAGCGGAGCGATCCAAAACGTCGCGGGACCGGTGGTGACCGCGAGCTATGCCACGCCAAACGCCCTGATTGCCCCGTCGCTCGGCCGTAGCCTGGCGGCGTGCGGAAGCCGTACCCCGTGCACGTCGACGGTGAACGTTCCCCTGATTGCACCGCAAACGATGTTCGAAGACCGACGCACGCAGATCGATTTGCGGCTGACGAAATTCGTGAGACTACCCCGGGGACGAGTCCAACTGAATTTCGACGTCTACAATGCCCTGAACGCCAGCAACGTGTTGACGATCAACACCAACTACGGGCCAAGCTGGTTGCAACCGACGTCGTTTCTGCCGGGGCGCCTGTTCGAGCTTGGCGGGCAATTGAGCTTCTGACGAGCTTGCAATTGACCGCTTCGCCGGCCGGGCGTTCATTACTTTCGGCAGGTTCACGTGCGTCTGGACCGAGAGGGCCTGGGCGATGGAAATCCCGGTTAGAATCCTGCAAAGGAGTTTCGATATGAGATCGATCGGACCGCGGCTCGCGCTTGCGCTGTTGGTGGCCGCGGCCGTGTCGCTAGTGCTCTCGGCCCAGGAAGCCTCCATCACGCCGAACGAGAGCCTGGTGACCGACGGGATCCCGAAAATCCCCGCCAGCATCGCCGAGAAGGCCGCGCGCTACACCGAATTCCGTTCCGCGACGCTCCAGAGCTGGCACCCAACGCGCACCGAGATGCTCGTCACGACGCGCTTTGCCGACACCAATCAGGTGCACATCGTGCGGCAGCCGATGGGCGCGCGCAGGCAGCTGACCTTCTTTCCCGATCGCGTCGCCGACGCGCAGTTCGAGCCGGTCAAGGGCGATTATTTTCTGTTCCGCAAAGACGTTGACGGCGGCGAATGGTATCAGATTTACCGGTACGACACGGCGACCGGTGACATCACGCTCATCACCGACGGCAAGTCACGCAACCAAGAGGTGCGCTTCAACCATCAGGGGTCGCGCATCGCCTACAGCTCGACGCGCCGGAACGGCAAAGATACCGACATCTGGGTGATGGATCCGGCCGACCCGACGAGCGACACGATGCTCCTCGCGCTCGAGGGCGGCGGCTGGAGGGCCATCGACTGGTCGCACAGCGGCAAATCGCTGGTCGTGATGGAGTACATCTCGGCGAACGAGAGCTATCTCTGGCTGGTCGATGCGGCAACTGGCGCCAGGCAGCCAATTGTCGACCGCGGCGGCGAGAAGGCTCTGTACTCGGATGCCCGCTTCAGCCCCGACGATGCTGGCCTCTACGTAACGACCGACAACGGTTCGGAATTTCGGCGGCTCACCTATATCGACCTTGCCAAAAGCAAGCAAACGCCCCTCACGAGCAGCATTCCGTGGGACGTCGATGAATTCCAACTGTCGCCCGACGGCAGGCACATCGCCATCGTGACCAACGAAAACGGCGCCGGTGCACTGTACGTGCTCGACACGGTCAGCCGCCAGTTCCACGCCGTGCCTGGCCTGACGAACGCCGTCATCACCGGCGTGACCTGGCACGCTAACAGCCGCGAGATCGGCTTCAACCTGAACAACGCGCGCACGCCAACCGACGTCTATTCGTTCAACATCGAGAGCGGCGCGCTCACAAGGTGGACGGAGAGCGAAACTGGCGGGCTCAACACAAAGAGTTTTCCCGATGCGCAGCTCGTCAAGTGGAAGACGTTCGACGGCAAGGAGATAAGCGGGTTCCTCTACATGCCGCCGGCGAAGTTCACCGGCAAGCGCCCGGTCATCGTCAATGTCCACGGCGGGCCCGAGGGGCAATCGCGTCCCATTTTCATCGGACGCAGCAACTATTTCCTGAACGAGATGGGCGTCGCGATCGTCTACCCCAACGTGCGCGGCTCAACCGGCTACGGCAAGACGTTTCTCGCCGCCGACAACGCCTTCCGCCGCGAGGACAGCTACAAGGACATGGCGGCGCTCTTCGACTGGATCAAGCAGGACGCGCGGCTCGACGGCGATCGCATCCTCGTGACCGGCGGCAGCTATGGCGGGCACATGACGCTGGTGGCGGCGACGCACTACAGCGACAAGATCCGCGCCTCGATCGACGTCGTCGGCATCTCAAATCTCGTGACCTTCCTCGAGCACACCGAGTCGTACCGGCGCGATCTACGGCGCGCCGAATACGGCGACGAGCGCGATCCGAAAATGCGCGCGTACCAAGAGCGCGTCGCGCCGATGAACCGCGTAAAAAGCGTCACCAGGCCGATGTTCATTGTCGCGGGCAAAAACGATCCGCGGGTGCCCATCAGCGAGAGCGATCAGATCGCTGCCGCCGTGAAGGCCAAGGGGGTGCCGCGCTGGTACCTGGTCGGCAACGACGAGGGTCACGGGTTCGCGAAGCGCAAGAACCAGGACTTCCAGTTCTACGCCACGGTACACTTCATCCAGACGTACCTGTTGAACTGACGGCGATGTGCTGACCTGGCGTCACCGTCCCGGTTCCGCAGCTCGAGATCGCTTTCTGACAAGGTTGTTCACTTGTGCAGCCCTCGGAAAACGGACAGCCGTCGTCCCGGCTTTCGCCAAGCCGAAGTCGAGCAGTCTTGCGCATCATGTCACGGCCGCCCGGGAAATCGAAAGGCGTTCGCCGGGCTGCGGCTGCCGCTGGGGCGACCGGTAGGCGGTTCGGGATGGCAACGGTTTGTCGCCTTGAAACCGTGGGGGGCAATTGTTCCAAAATAGGATAGATAGGCCAGCCGGACGATGAAAGACGATTGACACAGAAACTGTTTGGGGTGTACGAAGGCCGGTTAGAATTAGCCGATCCAGTGGAGGCCGCTCAATCGATGGTCGTTCAATGATATTCAGTGACGTGAGGAGGTTGAGATGAGCCGTCGAACTCTTGCATCTGTCGGTGCGCTGGCGGCGGTGGCGGTGCTGCTGTTGCTGGCGGCCGTACCTGTCGCGGGCCAGAGCGCGGCGAAACCGAAGACGGCGGCCGCGGCGAGCGCGTGGACGCTGCCTCGTACACCTGATGGTCAGCCGGACCTGCAGGGAATATGGGCGAATAAAGTCACGACGCCGTTGGAACGCCCTGCGAAGTACGCCGGAAAAGCAATTCTGACGGACGAAGAGTTGGCTCAAGCAGAAAAGGACGCAGCCGCGACGAGATTCAGGGATAACCGGTCTGCAAAGCCCGGGGCTGTCACCGATGTCGGCCGGGCCTATGATGCCCATTGGTTCGACAGAACAGGAAAGCCGATCAGGCAAACGTCGCTGATCGTGGATCCCCCCGACGGAAGGATTCCTCCGATGACGCCGCAGGGGAAGGCAAGATATGCCGCGTGGGCGGAATCTCTGGGGCGAACCGGGAGCCCGACCGGGGTGACGGAAGGCAACTCTGCGTTTGGCCTGGACGCGGAGGAGGACGGCACAGTCGGCGGCATAGACGGCCGTGGCACCCGCGCCGACAACCCGGAAGACCGCCGGTTCTCCGAGCGTTGCCTCCTGTGGGGAGAAGGCATCCCAAGGCTGCCCGGCGGATACAACAATAATTTCCGGATTGTGCAGGCTCCCGACTACGTGGTGATCGAGCTGGAGATGATCCACGATGCGCGCGTGATCCCACTGGACGGGCGCCCGCATCTTTCGCCCAGCATCCGCAATTGGCTGGGAGACTCGCGCGGGCGCTGGGAGACCGATACGCTGGTCATCGATACGACGAATTTCACCGACAAGAGAAACTTCAAAGGATCGTTCCAAGGCATGCATCTCGTCGAACGCCTCAGGCGCGTCAACGCCGACACCATCGAATACAGAGCAACGATCGAAGATCCCACCACCTGGACTAAACCGTGGACGATGATGTTCCCCCTGACGAATCTTCAGAGTATTCACGACACCGAGGCCGACGTGGCGACGGTGCCTCAAATGTTCGAGTACGCGTGTCACGAGGGGAACTACGGCCTTGCGGGGCAACTTCGTGGCCAGCGCGCGGTCGACGCGGGCGCAGGCGGTGCGAAGACGGGGCCCAGGTAAGTTGAACGGCGTCGCAGAGGGGGTTGATCACATGGGAGCCTCATTCAGACTTTCGATGGTTGAAGTTTCAGTGGCTGCGGCGGTTGTTGCCTTTTCCGCGCTCGCGAGGCCAACGGCGGGGCAGCAGTCCTATACCGCACCACGTACGGCCGATGGGCGGCCGAACTTGAATGGGATCTGGCAGGCCGTCAATACCGCCAACGACGACCTACTGGCTCATGCGGCGCGACCGGCGCTCGCGGTGACGCCCGGCCCGCTCGGACCAGTCCCCGCCGCGCCCGTGCTCGCCCTCGGCGCGGAAGGCGGAATTCCCGCGGGGCTCAGCGTGGTGGAGGGAGACACCATTCCGTACAAGCCGGAAGCGATCGCGACCAAGAAGGCGAACTTCGAGAACTCCTTGACTCGTGACCCGATCATCAGATGCTATCTGCCGGGCATTCCACGCGCGACGTACATGCCCCATCCGTTCCAGATCGTTCAGGGCACCAACACCATCATGATGATGTACGAGTTTGCGGGTGCCACTCGTGCGATTCACCTCGACAAGGTGCCGTCCGCTCCCGCTGACACCTGGATGGGGCACTCGAACGGGCGCTGGGAGGGCGACACGCTGGTTGTCGACGTAGGAAGCTTCACCGATCAGACATGGCTCGACCGCTCGGGAGATTTCCATAGTGACGCATTGCAGGTGGTCGAACGGTACACCCGCACAGGCCCGGACCACCTTCGTTATGAAGCGACCATCACCGACCCGAAAGTGTTCACGCGATCCTGGAAAATCAGCATGCCCCTCTATCGGCGGATGGAACCGAACGCGCAACTTCTCGAATACAAGTGCGTGGAGTTCGTGGAAGAGCTGATGTACGGCCATCTTCGCAAGCAGCCGATCAATCAGCACTGGGAGGGGGATCTCGTGATTCCTGCTGGCACGCTCATTTTCGACCTGAAGCGTCGGCCGCCGGTCATCCAGTGAAACACTGCTTGCCGAACCAGGTGAGGTCGTGACCTATGCAAGAGCAACGGAGAGGAGCAGGTAAAGCGATGCGGACAAGACTAATCGTGATACTCAGCAGCGTCGGTCTGCTTCTGGCCGCGGGGCCGGTGCTGGCCCACCATGCGTTTGCCGGGGAATTTGACGTGAACCGACCGCTGAAGTTCACTGGAACCGTCACGAAGATGGAATGGATCAATCCACACGCCTGGATCCATGTCGACGTGAAGCAGCCGGACGGCACGATTGCCAGTTGGATGTGCGAAGCCGGGACGCCGAACACGCTGTTCAGGCGAGGGTTCACCAAGGAGTCGCTGGCGGTCGGAACGGAGATCATCGTCGACGGGTATCAGGCAAAAGATGGCGCGCACAGAATGAATGGACGCAATGTCACGCTGCCTGACGGAAAAACGCTCTTTTTGGGCTCGGCCGGAACTGGCGCGCCAAACGATGGGAAGGATCCATCCGAGAAGAAGTAGCCTGAAAGCACAGCCACGAGCACGCTCCAAGCAGGTGAAGGAGGTTGGACATGAGCACTCGACGTGTCGCGCAAGCGGGTGTGGTGACGGCTCTCATCGCAGTGGCGCCGCTGGTATCGGTTGCCGGCCAACGCCAGCCGACCGCAAGTCAAGCCGCAGCCGCGACGACGAAAACCGCCGCCGGAGCAAAGACGTTCCGGACACCATGGGGACAGCCCGATCTGCAAGGGATATGGACGTACAAAACCACCACGCCCTTGGAACGACCGGCAAAATTCCAGGGGAGAGAATTTTTGACGCGCGAGGAGCTGGCGCAGGCAGAAAAGGCCGCGGCGGCGCTGCGATTTAGAGACACCCGCGCGCAAAAATCCGGCGCCGTGACCGACGTCGGTCGCGCGTACGATGCTCACTGGTTCGACCGCACAGGCAAACCCAGCGTGCGGACGTCGCTGATTGTGGATCCGCCGGACGGGAAAATGCCACCGGTGAAACCGGAGGCGAAGAAAAAGTTTGCCGTCTGGGCGGCGGCGAAAGGGCTATTTGCGAGCGCTGCCGATGTGGGGGGGCGTCCCGAAGATGTCGAGGACGGCACCGAGGGCGGCGTGGATGGCCGAGGCAGCCGCGCCGATAACCCGGAGGACCGCCGCGTCGGTGAACGGTGCATCACGTTCGGTGCGCCACGGTTGCCTGGCGGTTACAACGCCAACGTCCGGATCGTTCAAAGTCCGGACTACGTCGTGATTGAAAATGAGATGATCCACGAGGCTCGCATCATCCCGCTCGATGGGCGTCCGCATCTGGATAAATCCGTCGGCCAGTGGTTGGGCGACCCACGGGGCCACTGGGAAGGCGAGACCTTGGTCGTGGACTCGACCAATTTCACCGACAAGAATCCGTTCAGAGGATCGTTTGAGAATTTGCACGTGATCGAACGCTACACGCGCATCGACGAGAGCACGGTGATGTACAGGGCGACGTTCGAGGATCCAACGGCCTGGGCGCGGTCTTGGACGGTCGAGTACCCGTTCGTCACCCTTCAGAGCCTCCACGACGCCAACCAGGATGACGTCGATGCGGTGCCTCAGATGTTTGAGTACGCGTGCCACGAAGGAAATTACGGCATGCCGGGCCAACTCCGTGGGCAACGCGCTCTGGATGCCGCCGCGGCAAACGTGAAGAAGGAGTCGAAGTAGCTGACACGGCTGTCTTCGAGCATCGTCGCCAGCGCTGCGCTCGTCTGCGCCGTGCTCGAAGTGTATCCCACGATGCTCGCACAGGGCGGGCGAGGCAGCGAGCATTGGGTCGGCACGTGGTCGGCGGCCGTGACCGCGCGGCCGCCAGAGAGCCAAGCGCCGCAGGGCCAAGCCCCGCAGGCCCAAAGTGCCCAACCCCAAGGCCAGGCTGAGTCCCCGTTGCACTTCAGCAACCAGACCGTTCGCGAAATCGTCCATGTCAGCATCGGCGGCGAACGAGTCCGGGTGGTGTTGAGCAACACCTTTGGCACCGTCCCCCTGGCGATCGGCGCCGCGCACGTCGGGCTCCGCGACAAAGGCGCCGCGATCGTGGCGCAGTCCGATCGAGCGCTGAGCTTCAGCGGCGGCTCGACCACGACCATCCCGCCGGGCGCAGTCATGATCAGCGATCCGGTAGGCCTCAGCGTGCCGACTCTGGCAGATCTCGTCATCGACATCTACGTGCCGAACGACACCGCGATGATGAAATCGCCCGTCACGATCCATCCCGCGGCGTGGCAGACCAACTACGTCTCGTCACCGGGGAATCACGTCGGAGTCCCGAACCTGCCGGTAGAGGCGACGACCACTTACCGCCGAGCGGACGGCCTTCCCGGTTCGTCGTGGTTTTTCCTCTCGCGGGTAGAGGTGATGGCCCCCGAGCAGACGGGCGCGATTGTCGCCTTCGGTGATTCAATCACCGACGGCACCCACTCGACGATCGACACCAACAATCGCTGGCCGGATCACCTGGCGCGGCGGTTCGTGCGGGAGCACATGAAGATGGGCGTGCTCAACGCGGGCATCGGCGGGAACCGGGTCCTCGGCGACGGGGCAGGCGTCAATGCGCTGGCCCGGTTCGATCGCGATGTGCTGGCGCAGCCTGCCGTGACGCATGTCATCGTGATGGAAGGCATCAATGACATCGGCCAGGCGCGTGAGCGTGCGTCACCGAGTGCGGCCGATCTCATCGCCGGCCACCGACAGCTTATCGAGCGTGCGCATGCGCGCGGACTCAAGATTTACGGCGCGACGTTGACGCCGTTCGAGGGAGCCAACTACTGGACACCTGAGGGTGAGGCGAAGCGCCAGGCGCTCAATCAGTGGATTCGGACCAGCCAGATGTACGACGCCGCGATCGATTTCGACGCGGTCGTGCGCGATCCGAATCACCCGACGAAATTCCTGCCACAGTACGATCCGGGAGACCACCTGCATCCCAACGCCGCCGGGTACCAGGCGATGGCGAACGCGATCGACCTGGGATTGTTCAAAGCGGCTTCAGTTCCCGCGCGAAGGTCGAGTCGTTAGTGCATCGGCGGGCGGGCCATACCCGAGACCTTCCTAGAAAGTCATTCGACCTCCGAACTGGAACAGGCGGCCCGGCAGAATCGGATCGACCCCGCCGATCGCGTTGTCCGAAGCGGGTTGCAGCCATCTTGGGCCGTACGTGCTATTGGCCGCGATAAGGCTACTGCCATTCAGCGCGTTGTAGATGTCGACATTCGCTTGCAGGCGGGCCTTTGGACCTAGCCTGATGGTTTTCGTCAGCCGCAGGTCGAGTTGCGTGCGCCGGGGAAGGAACACCGTCATCGGTGCGATCAGGGGAACCGGAACCGTGGTCGTGGCCGTACACGTGGCTCCGGTCCCGCACGCCGCCAGGTTGCGCCCTAGTGATGGCGCGATCTCGGCGTTGGACGCCGGGTAGTTCGCCTCGTAAGGTGCCCCC
>Ga0066710_100007146_pt1 | contig 10605 bp, 8 predicted proteins | sample GraSoiAngelo_159_FD_79666 | JGI IMG/M metagenome (GOLD analysis project Ga0066710, IMG submission 79666) | Grasslands soil microbial communities from the Angelo Coastal Reserve, California, USA - 14_1009_16_40cm | ecosystem: Environmental > Terrestrial > Soil > Grasslands | place: USA...
AGGCGTCGTGCCCCCGACCGAGGGCGAGCGCGATGGACGTCATCCCTCGAGGGGCCTTCGCGAGATCTTGGAGGAGCCCGTACCGCCGGCCCAAGTGCGCGGTCCAGACGCGGAAGAATCCCAACGACGCCTGCGACAGTTCGTCCGGACCGCCGCGGCGGCGAGACTGCGAAGCCACGAAGGCCGATTCGGGCCCTCCGATATGAACCTCGTCAGCCGAACGCCTGTCCCTTCGTCTCCGGGCCGAACACGCCCGCGACCGCACCGCCAATGAGCATGAGGACTGCGACGGTGGTGAGCGGCCACAGCACGCCGCCCGTGTACGAGAGGAGTGCCGCGAACGCGAGGGGCGCGAGGACCGCGGTCGTCTTTCCGACGCCCTCCGCAACGCCGAAGCCCGTCGCCCGATACTGCGTCGGGAACAGCTCGCTTGTGTAGGGATACACGGCGCCCCAGGCCCCGAGATTGAAGAAACTCACGAACACGAGGGTGAGCACGAGGGTCGAGAAGTTCGACGCGGTCGCGAACGCGTACCCGCTGACGCCGCCAAGGATCAGGAACAGGGCGAGGGTCTTCTTCCGGCCCCATCGTTCGACGAGCACCATGGACGCCCCGTATCCCGGGAACTGCGCCAGCGCGGAGATGACGAGGAACAGGGCGAGCGTGTTCGGATTCGAGAAGTCCACGATGCGGAACCCGGAGAGCGCGACCGGGAGCCAGAGGAAGAGGCCGTAGTAGGAAAAGTTGAGCGCGATCCACACGGAGATCGTGACCGCGGTCCGGCGGAGGAAGTCGCCGCGGAACAGTGCCGCCGCGGGGGCGTGCGCGACGGAAGGCTCCGCCGCCAGATCGCCCGCGCGCACGTCCTTCCCCGCGACCCGTCGGAGGACCGCGGACGCGTCGTCGAGCCGCCCCTTGCGCGCGAGGTAGTACGGGCTTTCCGGGATCGTGAGGCGGAACAGGAAGGCGATGAAGGCGGGGAACGCCGCCGCCAGGAAGAGGAGGCGCCACGCACCGCCGAGGGTGATGATGAAGTAGTACCAGAACCCGATCGCGAGGAGGAAGCCGCCGGGCCAGAAGAAGTCGAGGAACACCATGTAGCGCCCGCGGTGCTGCGGCGGCAGGTACTCAGAGAGCACCGCAGGGTCGATCACGAGCATCCCTCCCAATCCGAGGCCTGCGAGGAAACGGAAGCCGAACACGCTGGCGGTGTTGAACGACAGCGCGGTGAGCCCGGTGAAGGCCGCATACGAGACGACGCACGCTTGGAACAGGAGGCGGCGCCCGTGGATGTCGGAGAGTCGACCGAACACGAGGCTGCCGACGAAGGAGCCTAGGAGCGTCGCGGAGACGATGAGCCCGTAGGCGAGGGGGTCCGTGGGGCTGAACGTGGCGAGGTTGAAGATCCCGAACTCCGCCCCGATCCACGGGAGGACGAGGCTGATCACGATGATCTCGAAGGCGACGAATGTCCAAGCGAACCCGGTGATCACGACCACGCGGCGATGGAAGGATGTGAACCCCCCGTCGTGCAGCACCTGCTCGACGGTCCGGGTCGCCGTGGCCATCGGTCCCGCGCATCCGTCCCCCCTACTTGAGCGCTTCGGAGGACCACGCGACCACCGGCACGATTAACCGACGGATCCTCGCTCCCGGTGCGGATGGCGGCTGGGGACCTCGCACACCAGTTCCAAATGCTCCTCAAACCGTTGCGAAAGGCGCTGGAGCAAGGGAATGTCGAGGCGGGTCTCCGGTTCACGCGCTACCTGTTCGACGTCGGCGGCGGTCCTTCCCAAGTCCAAGATCGCAAGGTGCATTTCTTGGTGACCGCGATGGAGGGCGCCTCCCCCGCCGTGAAGACGGAGTTCACGGCCAAAGTCTTGGAGGAACTCGGCCCTCAGCTCAACGAGGATTCCCGCGCCCGACTGGCGGGGCGGCTCGAACGCCTCTAGGTCACGTGGCGGGGAACTCGATCGGGACGGCCGTCTCCGCGTGGCGGCTCGGGAACTGCGTGATGTACGCCCCGTAGTAGGGGACTCGCTCCGCGACGCACTTCCGGAAGGCCGCACGCAAGCCCTCGTCGTCGAGTCCGCGCGTGGGGATGAGGTCGTCGCTCCGGTTCAGGCACCCCTTCAGCTTTCCGTCGTGCGTCAACCGAATCCGATGGCAGTTCAGGCAGAACTCCTCGTTGTAGACAGGGTCGACGACCTCGACCTCGGTCCCGTTGTACAGGTAGATGTGGCGGTGGTGCATCTCGCGCACGAGCACCTTCTCGGCTCGGCGGGCAAGCCACGCCTTCACCGCGTCGATGTCGACGGCCCAGTCGTGCGGGTCCACGAGCTCCGGCATGAATTGAATCAGTTGCAGCTTGAGCTGGCCATGCGAGTCGCCGACGAAGTCGAGCATCGCGGGGATGTGCTCGACGGTCTGCTTGAACACGACCATGTTCAGCTTCACCGGGACGAGGCCGACGCGAATCGCCGCCCGTACGCCTTCAAGAACCGGATGAAGGTCGCCCTTCCGGATGTCGTGGAACGCCTTCGGGTCCACAGCATCGATGCTCACATTCACGCGCTTCAACCCGGCGCTCCGGAGTGCGTCCGCGCGCCGTGCGAGCATCGAGCCGTTCGTTGTCATGCTCACGTCCGGAATTTGGTTCACCGTGCGGGCGACGATGTCCTCCATGTCCGCACGGACGAGCGGCTCGCCACCGGTGAACTTGATCGAACGGATGCCGAACTCGCGGGCGACGCGGACGGTACGCTCGATCTCTTCTGGCGTGATCTCGTCCTCGTGAGGCGAACGCGGCCGAAGGATTGGGCCCAGGCCCTCATCATGGCAATAGACGCAACCGAAGTTGCAACGCTTCGTGACGCTGATCCGGAGGTCGGTGACCTCACGGCCGAACGCGTCGACGAGCATCGACCTGAAGGACCGGTCCGACGGGCTAAATAGTTGACGACCTCAGCGGCGGCGCGGAGGCCCGCGTCCACGCCCACCCGGTCGGCCGCGCGGCGGACCCCGGCGCTCTTCGAACTGGGGCTCGTACTCCTCCTTTGGCGGGGGAGCCTTCACCTCGCCCATGTAGAATCCGCGCGCGTTCTCTTCCGTGAACGGGACCTTGATCTGGTCAAGCTTCGACCGCATCAGGTTCCGAAACTGCTTTTGCTTCGCGAAGTTGTCCGTGTTCCAAAGCCGATCGAACTGCGCGCGCTTCGCGCTCGTCGCGACGTTGACCACGGAGGAACGAGGACCGTTGCCTAAATAAGGGTTTAGGTGACCTTGATGGCAATGATACTCATCGAGGTTTCCGACCCCCCGAACTGTCACGACGCAACACCTTCGACCTTCCGCCGCCGCGGCTTCGCCGGAAGGACGAGGACGACGGCGAGATCGGTCGGTTCCGTCCGCCATCGCGCGCACGCTCCGTCTTCATGGACGCGGATCAGCTGCACGCGCACGGAGACACCACCGAATGGCAGGGAACGTGTCCTTCCACGACGATTCCTTCGAAGGTGGAAGGCGCCCGAACGACAACCAAAGTTTGGTGCGGCGTTGTAAGCCTATATGAACGATTCGCCTCAGTAGACGAACGTCACGACGACGTCGTCGCCGACCACATGCACCTCGTACACCTCGAGGGGAAACTTTGGCGGCCCCGCCAACGGCTGTCCGGTCTCTAGGCTGAAGGTCCCCCCGCACCCCGGGCACACGACACCTTTCTTCTCTCGATCCAAGACGCCCTGGGAGAGGTCCGCCCACGAGAACGTACAGGCGGCGTCGACGCAGTAGAACGTGCCGTCGAGGTTGACGAGGAGGAGATCGTACCCGATGTGCTCGTAATGGCGCATCACGCCATCGGACAGCTCGTCGACCCGGCACAAGGGAACGTCCACCATGGCGGCGCGCGGAACGGACGCCTCCGTTTAACCCTTTCTTCGAGGTACCGCATGACCTTTTCGGCCCGATACCTTCATGGAGTCCGGCGATGCTTTCTAACGGCCAGCGGTTCGGGGTTCAAGGATGAAGGGTCACAGCATTTTGGCGGTGTGGTCCCTCGTCCTCATCCTGACCATGCCCTCGCTCTTCGCCTCTCGTCCTTTGCCAACGTCGGCGCCCGCAGAAGACATCCTCACACCTCCGTCGGCGAGCGCGCGAACCGTGTTCGTGGAAAACGTAGGCCAGATCGCTGATCCGGGAATCCTCTTCTCCTTGAGCACCGGGGCCATCCGATTCTCGGAGGATTCGATCCTCGTCCGCGTTTCGAGCCAAGGCGAGACCGCCTCGGTCGTGCGGATCTCGTTCGAAGGCGCACATCCAACCGCTGTCCAGGGCTTGGAGTTGGCGGTGCAACGGAACCACTACATGATCGGGAACAACCCAAGCGAGTGGCAGTCTGATGTTCGAACGTTCCACGGCCTCGAGTATCGCGGCCTGTATCCCGGAATCGACCTCCGCTATCGCGCCTCCGGCGATGGGGTGAAGTATGAACTCGAACTCGCCGCCGGCGCGGACCCGTCGCGTATCCGCCTCCTCTACGAGGGAATCGAGGGCCTCGCCATCACTGCAGGCGGGGACCTCGACGTCCGAACCGCGGGCGGTGATCTTCGGGACACGGCGCCCGTCGCGATCCAGGACGGAACCTACATTGCATGTCGTTTCGCAATCGTGGGACCCGCCTCCGTCGGATTCGCCTGCGAGGGACAGAATCGATCTCGACCGTTCACGATCGACCCGCTCCTATTCGCGACGTACCTCGGCGGGTCTGATCAGGAAACCGCGCGGGCCGTCGCCGTGGATGGGTCGGGGAACGTCTACACGGCGGGGGAGACGTACTCGTTCGATTTCCCCGTCACCCCGGGGGCGTACAATCGAACCCGCCAAACGCCAACGGACGCGTTCATCGCAAAGTTCGACCCGAGCGGCCGAACGCTCCTGTACGCGACATTCCTCGGCGGGAGCGGGAGCGACGCAGCGTATGCCTTGGCCGTGGACGCGGCGGGCGACGCGTTCGTCGGAGGCTTGACCTTCTCCTCGAATTTCCCCACGACGCCGGGAGCCTTCCGACGCGCATTCGCGGGCGCGGAGAGCGGCTTCGTGACGAAGCTCGATGCCAATGGCGCCGCGCTCGTCTACTCGACCTTCGTTGGCGGGTCCGTCGCCGACGCCGTGTTCGGCCTCACGGTCGACGGCGCGGGCAACGCGTTCGTGACGGGGCCCACGGGTTCGACGGACTTCCCCGTGACCCCGGGCGCGTACCAGACCACGTACGGGGGGAGTCTCCAGGATGGTTTCGCAGCGGAGGTGAACCCCCTCGGATCCGCGCTCGTGTTCGCCACATTCCTCGGCGGTGTCCAAATCGATGAGGGGACCGCCATCGCCGTCGACGGCGCGGGCAATGTGTATGTGACGGGGAACACGCTATCGATGAACTTCCCGACGACGGTCGGGGCGTTCGACACCGTGCTTAGTGGCTCATCGGACGCGTTCCTCTCAAAATTGTCGGCGGACGGCACGACACTCGCATACTCGACCTTCCTGGGTGGCGGGGGCAGCGACTCGGGCGCCGCAGTCGCGGTGGACCGGAACGGAAGCGCCTTCGTCCTCGGGGCCACGGCCTCCATCAACTTCCCCGCCACGCCGGGGGCGTTCGACACCACGTGCGGCACGGATGGAAATTGCGATTTCGATGGCTCGCAACCCTACTATGACACGTACGTCGCGAAGGTGAATGCCTCCGGGGCCAACCTCGACTATGCGACGTACCTCGGCGGCGCGAGCCATGACGACCCCGGGGGAATCGCGGTCGACGCAAACGATCGGGCCACGGTCGCCGGCTACACGCGGTCGACGGACTTCCCCGCCACGCCCGGCGCAGACAACACCACGTTCCTAGGCGGTCTCTCCGACGGGTTCGTGACGCGGTTGAACGCGACAGGGAGCGGGCTCGTCTACAGCACGTTCCTCGGAGGCGCGGCGACGGATGAGATCCACGGCCTGGCCCTCGATAGCGCAGGAATCGCCGCCGTCGGGGGATCGACGAACTCGACGGACTTCCGCGCCACGCCCGGCGCGTTCCAAACCACGTTCGCGGGCGCGGTCGATGCCTTCGTTGCGAGGCTCGCGCTCGCCTTCCCCCTCTCGCTCGCCACGATACCGTCCGGTCTTCAGATCCTCGTCGACGGGGCGCCAGGGACCGCTCCGTATCCGTACTTCTGCGAGCCCGGGAGCACCCACATCCTCCAAGCACCGACGCCGCAGATCGCGGGCTCGACACGGTATGCGTTGCGATCTTGGTCGGACGGAGGCCTCGCGACCCACGCGGTCACGTGCACAGCGCCGGACACCCTCACCGCCACGTACGACATCACGGATTACGAGATCTCGGTCGCCACCGTGCCCTCAGGCCTCCAAGTCCAAGTCGATGGTGTTCCACACCCCGCGACGTACTCGTTCTGGTGCAGCGTTGCGTCGAGCCACACCCTGTTCGCCCCATCTCCGCAGACCGCAGGACCGACGCAGTATACGTTCCTGTCATGGTCCGATGCGGGGGCGCAGCTCCACTCGATCGCTTGCAATGCCGCTCTCACGTACGCCGCCAATTTCGCCACCCAATACCAAGTGACCGTGACCGCTACCCCGGCGGCGTGCCAAGTCCTCGTCGATGGTGTCTCGTTCGCCCCGCCCGCGACGTTCTGGTGGGCGGACGGATCGACCCACGTGATTAGCGTGCCGTCGCCGCAGGGCGGTCCATCGACGCGGTACGTCTTCTCCTCGTGGTCGGACAGCGGCGCACAGACACATTCGGTGGTCGCCTCGGGCCCCGCTACGTACACGGCTACTTGTTTGACCCAGAACAACGTGACCGTCCTGACGACGCCCCCTGGGTTCATGCTCCTCGTGAACGGCACCTCCGTCTCCAGCCCGTTCTCGTTCTGGTGCGACTCGAACTCGAACGCGACCCTCGACGCCCCATCGCCGCAAGGCGCCGGCCCGACGCGCTACGTCTTCGCCACATGGTCCGACGCGGGGCCGAAACTTCACGTCATCTCCTGTTCGACATCGGCCACGTACACCGCGACGTTCACCGTCGAGCACCTGACGAACCTCGACACGGTTCCGACGGGACTCGTGATCACCCTCGACGGGATCAACCGCACCGCCGCGTACTCGTTTTGGTGCCCCGAGGGGACGACGCACCAACTCGATGCGCCATCACCGCAAGGCGCGGGCCCAACCCGACGCACCTTCCTCGCGTGGGCCGATGGCGGCCCGCGACTACGCACAATCGCTTGCACCCAACCCTCGAACTACTCCGCGAGTTTCGCGACCGAATACCTCATCACGACTGCGACATCGCCGCCAAACCTGCTCGTCACGGTCGACGGGGTGACGACGAACGCACCGGTCTCGAACTGGTGGGCGGACGGATCGACGCACGCGATCGCCGCACCCTCACCCCAGGGCTCCGGAGGCACGCGCTCGTCGTTCTTCACGTGGTCCGACGGGGGGGCGCAGGCGCACAACGTGACGGCGACCGCAGGCGCGACAATCACCGCCACGTTCTTGTTGGAGCACCAGGTGACGTTCGACTCGGCGCCGGCTGGCCTCAAGGTCTTGGTGAGCGGGACGGAGTATGTGACGCCCGTGACTTTGTGGCTAACCTCGGGATCCGCGTGGACCCTCGACGCCGCCAACGTTCAGAATGGGAGCGCGGGGGTCCGATACGTGTGGTCGTCCTGGTCGGATGGCGGTGGACCATCTCACTCGATCACGATTTCGGGACCGACGACGCTGACCGCCGCCTTCTCGACCGAGTACTTCCTCGCGCTCCGCAGCCCGCGCGGGAATCCGTGGTGCGACGGAAACCTCACGGCCACGGGGTGCTGGTACTCCGCGAACATCTCGGCCGGGTTCTCCGTCAATTCGACCGTCCCCGCGGCGGTAGGGGTCCAGTACGTGTTCCTTCGCTGGGTTGGCGATCTCAACTCGGCAAATCCGAACGGCTACGGTTACATCGCCAAGATGGATGGACCGAAGACGGAGTCGGCGGAATGGGGCACGCAGTACTACCTTCAGGTGATCACCTCGCTCGGGGTCGCGATCGGCGAGGGTTGGTACGACGCGGGGTCAAGGGCGCCCTTCCGCGTGAATGCGACGGAGGTCACGGGCACGGACGGCGTGCAGTACCGGTTCTCCGGATGGAGCGGGAACTACACGGGAGCCGCGGCGGACGGGACCGTCCTCATGGACGGGGCCAAGACGGTGATCGCGCACTGGGCCCCGATCCCCTTCTTCGAGAGCGCCTGGTGGCTGTTCCTCCTCCCCGCGGTCGCGGCAATCTTGATCCTCATCTTCCTGGCTTGGCGGCGACGGAAGAAGGGGAGGAAGGAAGCGGCACTCCGTGCGGAAGAGGAATCGGCCGAGACCCAGCAAGCCGGGTCACTCGAGCTCGACGACGAACTCGATCTCCACACTAGCGCCTAACGGAAGCGCCGTCACGCCCACCGCGGCGCGCGCGTGCTTGCCGGCGTCCCCCCAGATCTGGACGAGGAGGTCCGAGGCCCCGTTCACGACCTTGGACTGCTCCGCGAAATTCGGCGCGGACGCGACGTATCCCGTGACCTTCACGACGCGGGCAATCCGATCCAGAAGGCCTTCCGCGTGGAGGGAGGCGAGCCCGGCGAGCGTCGCTTCGCGCGCGGCCTGCGCACCTTGCTCGACGGAGAGCGCGTCGCCCACCTTTCCCTTGAGGATGACGTGCTCGCCCTTCCTCGCGATCTGCCCAGAGACGAAGGCGAGGTTTCCCGACACGACGACCGGGAGGTACGAGGCGACCGGCGCGAGGGGCGGCGGGAGGGAGATCCCCAACTCCTGTAACTTGGCGGCGACGTTCACACGCGCCGGAAGGCAGTGACCCGGGATAAGCCTAAGGGCCGGCCCCTGCATCCCGGGCCGTGCGCAAGAAAGGCACCGAACCGGTTGACATCGCGTATTTCACGGACCCGTTGTGCCCCCGATCGTGGGCGATGGAGCCGATGATCGCCTCGCTGCGGTCGGAGGAAGGGGTGCGTGTCCGCTCGGTTTTCACGGGTTGGTTGCCGAGCGTGGCCTCGCGGTCCGTCGAGTCATCGAAGAGAGAATGGGCGGACGCAGGCGGGCTGACCAAGGCGCGCATCGATATCGGCTACTGGGACCGGGTCGGGCCGAAGACAAGTCTGCTCGCCTCCGCGGCGGTGAAGGCTGCCGTCCTCCAAGGCGCAGCAAAGGGAGAAACATACTTGTCCGCGGTCCGACAGGAGGCATTCGAACGGGATTCGGACGTCTCCGATCCCAAGGTCCTGATCAAACTTGCGCAGTCGAGCGGGCTTCGCGAGGACTTGTTCCGCACCGACCTCGGCGTGGGGCGGTACACGGTCGACCAGATCCTCCAAGCGGTCGGTTCCGCGACCCCACTCTCGGAGGCGCTGTGGTGGTTCGGACGGCGGACGATGCTCCGGTCTTGGGACGCGCTCGCGGAGGACCTCCGACTCACCGAGGAGCGGCGGCTTTCGTCGCCCGCATTCCGATTGTCGCGCGGAACGAAGGACGCGACGTTGGCGGGATTTGTCACCCCCGCGAAGATGCGCACCGCCCTCGAGTCCGTTCGTTAGCCTCTAATAGGTTCCGCCGGTTTTGGCGGCGGATGGCGCGCGAGGTCGCAGTGATCGGAACGGGGATGTCCGCGTTCGGAGACCTAGGCCGCACCGCCAAATCGCTGTTCACGGAGGCGTTCACCGAGGCGCTCGAATCCGTGGACCACGGCCTCGACCCGAGGGACATCCGGGAGGCGTACATCGGAAACATGGGGTTCGGCGGCGGCCAGATCGGAAACCTTGCCGCGCTCCTCACGGAGCATTCGCGGTTGCTGCACATCCCCACGAGGAAGGTCGAGAACGCGTGCGCGTCGTCCGGATTCGCGTTCCGTGACGCCTACTTGGCGGTCCGATCGGGGGCTGCCGACGTCGCCATCGCGGGCGGCGTCGAGGTCATGAACGACGTCTCCGACGTGCGCAAGCGGTTCTGGCTCGGCGTCTCCGGCGACACAGAGTGGGAACGGCTTGCGGGGCTGACGTTCCCCGGGGTCTACGGAATGATGGCGGGCCGCCACATGCACGAATACGGCACGACGCGGGAGCAATTGGCGGCCGTCGCGGTCAAGAACCATGCGAACGGCGCCCTCAACCCGAAGGCGCAGTTTCGCAAGCCCGTGACCCTGGAGAAGGTGCTCGGTTCGCCGATCGTCGCCGCTCCGCTGACGCTGTACGACTGTTGCGCGACGACGGACGGAGCCGCGTGCGCGATCCTCGCCGACAAGGACGTTGCGGGAAAATACACGGACGCCCCGGTGTGGGTCGCTGGCTCGGGGGCCGCTTCCGACTACCTGGCGGTTCACGACCGCGAATCGATGACGCGGCTCGACGCGACGATCGCCGCCGCCAACGCCGCGTACGGGCAAGCGGGCATCACCGCCAAAGAGGTCGATGTCGCCGAGGTCCATGACTGCTTCACGATCGCGGAAATCCTGGCGGTCGAAGATCTCGGGTTCGCGAAGAAAGGCGAGGG
>Ga0066710_100007147_pt1 | contig 10605 bp, 9 predicted proteins | sample GraSoiAngelo_159_FD_79666 | JGI IMG/M metagenome (GOLD analysis project Ga0066710, IMG submission 79666) | Grasslands soil microbial communities from the Angelo Coastal Reserve, California, USA - 14_1009_16_40cm | ecosystem: Environmental > Terrestrial > Soil > Grasslands | place: USA...
AACCCACCGCGCTGAGGCACGGCGACTTCTATGCGTCGGGAACGGAGTGGATGTAGGCCCGCATCATGCGGACCTCATCATCTTTCTCATTCAAGTCGTGTAACAGGATGTCGCGCAGAGAGACCATGCCTACCAGCTGTCCATCATGGCAAACAGGCAGGTGGCGAAAATTGTGGCGGCGCATGAGAGTCGTGCAATTGTCGAGCTCTTCGTTCATGTTGATGGTGAGAGGATCGTCGGTCATGACCTCGGCCATACACGTATTGCGCGGGTCGCGGCCTTCGGCGACCACACGTTTCATCAGGTCGCGTTCGGAAAAAATTCCGACCAGTTTGCCGTCATGCAGCACGGGCACAGCTCCGATGTTGCGCTCCACCATGGCTCGCACAGTCTCAAGCACGGTGTTGCCTAGGTCTGCCGGATAGGTCTCCTGATCTTTGATCAGGTCGCAGATTCGCATTTGATACCTCCGGACTGGGGAAGTCCCGAGCTGTCCAAAAGCATCTACCGGGGCGCGAGTATATTCCGAAACTAGGATGCAAGGGAAGGGCTAAAAGGTGGGGATCAAAGTTTCTACATCCGAAATGCCGCGATGGGAAGAGTCCGAGCCGCAGTGGACACGGATACCCAGACCGGACGGTTACTCATGGCGGCGGTTTATTGGTCTCCGGGAATCTGATCTTGAGCCTGAGGATCGACAACACTTGAAACCGAGGCAGGCCTTAAGACCGCGTGGGACGAGGTTCGTTCTCCAGAAACACAAAATACGAGCAGTTCCACAGCGCCGTAGGCAGGCTTCCCCGGGGGCGCGCAGTCAAGACAATGTTGTATTCCCCGTTGTTTCCGGCCCCGTGCGGGAACGGGTCCAGTGGACTTCGTGTGCCCGGCAGCGCATCAACTGCCAGAGGTTCGATCACGGCCAGGCGCGCCAAGAATTCATGTACCTCGTTGCTGCTTCCCTGCCCCGCAACTTGGTAGGAGACCTCGGCATCTTGGGCGGAAAAATTCCAGGCCAGCGACGCGGCCAGGTTTACAGCCCGCTCATATGCCGGTTCCGAAATCATCCCGGCTTCGGGATTGTCGAAGACGATGCGCACCTTGCGCTCATCCTCGCGGCTGAACTCGCGCACTTTCAGCGAGCCGGACTTGGCCGTAGCCTTCCAGTCCACGTGCCGCGCCGAATCCTCCGGCATGTACTCGCGGATGCGATAGAGATCGGAGCCGCGGCCGTGCACAAAGCTCTCCCACTCGCCCCGCACCAATGGCAGGATCTCAAACAACTCATCGATCGGGTCGATCCGCGGATACACCAGAATCTGGCGCTGCAGCGCAAGATGGCGCGTCTTGGTCAGGAAGGCGAATGGAAAACGCGTGGCCACTCCGAAGCTGCCTTCGTGGTATCGTCCTCGCCGGTCAAATTTCAACGACAAGTCCGCCGACATCTCGCCGCGCGGCGGCAGATACGGGAAGTAGGCCATTCCCTCAAAAATCCCCGGTGGCTCAGGCGCCACCGTCACGCGTTGAACCCGCCGGTCAGGCAACCGCAACCACTGCCGCTCTGGAGGACGATTCAACGGAAAGGCAAACGTAGTCGATTTCCACGTCCACCGCTTCAACTGCTTCTTTCGCTTCTTGCGCGTAGAAACGATGCGAATGGAAAAAGAAGGCAGAAATCGCCGTGGATTACGCAGCACAATCCTGCCCATCACTGCGTGGCCGGCAAATATGTGGTCGGGCAACCGGACATCCAGTTCCAGACCACGCAGCACCACTGCCGAGACGATTCCTGAAACCAGGATCGCCGCCAGCATGGCCGCCACGACGATGTAGAGAAGATTGTTCCCGGTGTTGAGTGCAGCGATGCCAATCACGAGCGTAACTAGTACATAAATCACGCCGGCGCGGGTAACTTCGAAGTCAAAGATCTCGCGCAGCCTCTCGAGGGCGACGCGCCGGGCCAGATACGGAACCGTAACCAGCCCCACCCATGTGGCCAGCACGAGCGCGGCGGACGCCAGAACCACCGTGCCCCAGACGTTTCCCGCGTCGCGCGAAACGGTGGAAAAAAGCGCCGCCCCAAAGGCCAACCCCAACCCCACGAGTGCGAGCAAGAACTTGACCCATACCTCGGCCGCGGCTGAGCGTAGCCACTGCGTGCGCCGGACAAGAGTTGAAGATTGAGTCTTTAACGAATCTGCGTATGCGGAAGGCACTCTACTCGCAGCCTAGCATCCGGGGTGGGAACGATCAATAAAGTCTCGCTTGCGGAAAAAGCGATCGTAACCTGGCGCGCGTTCAAGGTTTAGAAAATGTCAGTTGGCATGACAGGTCAGGCGCGCGGCTCACATTGCGCGGCTCACATAGGGATTAGTGCAATCCGAAAATTCGCAGTTCCTTGTTGCTGGCAACGAAGACTTTGCCGTTTGCCACCACCGGAACAATATTTGAATTACCCCCAGTGTTGGGCCAGGTTCCCGCACTGGCAGTGAAGAGTTGCGTCATGGTGCTGCCGCCGGCTTCCGGGTCGAAGGCAAACAGATTCACCTTGCTTGAGGTCCTTGAAACTGGGCGCGAGACCGCCCAAATGATTGGACTAGCAGTTCCGTTCGAGGAGATGGTGGTAAAGAATCCTCCGTCCTGCCCGCCGCCAATCGACGGCGATGTGGTGATCTTCGTCAACGATGGGGTTGGCGAAGTTTGCAGCTTCCACACTTCCGCCGTTCTTCCGCCGCTGCTGACTACGCGTGCCAACCCATCCACTGGATCGACAAAGTAAGACTGTCCGCACCAGCACGAACCCACTCCGTAAGTTCCGAAGACATTATTCTGGGTTGTTGAGTACCCGCCCAGGCTGTCTTCGTTCATGAAGTACATGTTCCCGTCCTTGCCCGCAGCCACTGCCAAATGCGGGATCGACCCCGGCTGGGCCGGCAAGACCAGCACACCGCCTGAGCCAAAGTCGCTGTCGGTCTGCTCGAGGCTCGCCTGATTCATCGGCGTGAATAGATCAAGGACGGTGGTCAAGTTCGGCGATACTCTGACGACGCTTTCCTGAATGTTGCTCACGCCGTCGTAGGTTGTCCCAGAGAAATCCGAATTGCCGGTCACGAAGAGAATGTTGCCGGAGTGATCCGCCGCGAGTCCGTAACCCGACATCCAGATCGCTGTCAGAAAATAATTGTTGGGAGACACTGGCTGCGTGTCGAGTATCTGGTTCGCGGCCATCGGCACCAGCGTACCCGCCTTCCAGCCCAGCACCCAGCCTCGCGAGAGATTCGCGAAAAAGTCGCAGAAGCTGCCAAACCCGGCGTAGACATTGCCGTTGGCCAGCAACAGTCCGGGACGTTGCCGCTGGTAGGTCGCATTGAAGGTGAACGTGGTTCCATCGGTCAACGTATGGGAAGCGGCCACCAATACTGGCGCCACCTTGTCCGTTAAATTGCCGATGTCCAGCGCATGAAGGTAATAAGCAGGGCCGGTTGCTCCCTGGGTGTAGACCATGACGTACATGGTTTGGCTCCTTGCCTCAATGACGGGGGTTGAAGTGATTCCGACATTCGGTCCATTGTTGCCGCATCCCAGGGGCTTCGGGACAGGTGGTCCGAAGTTCGGGCTCAACAGGATCGTGCCGTTGTTTACATCGATCGCGTAGATGGTGTTGTTCTCCGTCGCGACGTAGACGACAGTGTGCTTCCCCTGGTGGCTACCGGCGGAGATGTTCACCCCGGGAATCACCAGAGGTTGGGCGTCCACCTGATCGTCGAGCGCCACCGACAGCAGCTGCCCGAACGACGCGCTGCCCACGTTGGCAGGAGTGAGCTTTGGTTCCTTCGAATTCCAGCCGGTGCGACGAGTGTCGTAATGGTAGGTGGTGACTTGGGCGCCCGCGAAGGCGACACTGAAAATCAGGACAAGGGCGATAAGAGCTGCCACCCTGCAGCTGGGATAGTTCGGACGAAGTGATTGCATGGCGAACCGGATGCTATGCCATCAAGAAAATCCGGTCAACCAGAGCAAAAACACCCGTGGAAGGAAGGCCCCACCAAATCTTGCACAGTGGCGGTGTTGCCCAATAGTCGTGCCGACCATCATCAGCCGGCCAGAGACTCGATCGCTCGGACCTCATCCGGTGTAAGCGCCAACTGGCGGCTCGCCAGGTCCTGCTTCATGTGCTCAGCGTCGGAGGGGCCGGTCAGCGGGAGGATTCCGATCGCGCGCGCGACGGCGAATATGATCTGGGCCGGAGTCGCCTGCGCGCGCTCGGCGAGATCATTCATAAGCGGGTGGTGCAGCACCTCTGCATTCGCGGTGAGAAGCGAGAAGCCCTGATAGATGATCTTTCTCTCGCGGCAGAACTGGCGCACGTCGCGATCCCAGCCGAGGCGGGCGAAACAGCGATTCTGCACAAACGCAGGTGCTTCGGAGTGCGCGGCCTCCAACTGTTCAAGATGCCGCAGACTGACGTTGCTTACGCCGAGGAAACGCATGCGGCCGGCATCGCGCTCCTTCCTCATCGCCTCCCAAACCTCGGAGTCAACTTCAGTCCAGTTGTAGCCCGAGGACGGTCCATGGAGCACATAGCTGTCGACGTAGTCGGTTCCGAGATGTTCGAGCGAGCTGGCCATTGACTTTGCGACTTGGATGGTAAGGCTGGCCGCGGGATCGTAGGGCAAGCGGTGGTCCTGCCCGCGCTGGTAGGTGAATTTTGTTTGCAGAAAAATTTCGGCGCGGGTTACGACTCCCGCGTGATAGACGGCAGCCAGTCCCTGACCGACTCCAGCTTCGAAATAATGGCGTCGCTGGTTGGCGGTGTCGATCCCACGAAAGCCCATGCGCAGTGCGAGTTCGGTGAGGGCGGGAGTGCGCTCCTCTTTCCAGGCGGTACCGTACAGGAAATCGGGCAAGGGCGCAGGATCGTGAGTTGGCATTGCGTTGGCAGCACTGACAACTGCCTCTCAGTACTCCGCCAGCTCCTTCATGGCGCGGAACAGGTCATTCGTCTGCGGCAGGATGGCATCTTCCAGAATCGGTTGGTAGGCGACATAGGTATCGGCGGCAGCGACGCGGCGGACGGGAGCATCGAGATGATCGAAGAGCTGATCGGCGATGCGCGCGGCGATCTCGGCGCCGTAGCCCCAACTCAAGGAGTCTTCGTAAGCTACGAGCACGCGATTCGTCTTCTGAACGGAGGCTGCGATGGCCTCCCAGTCAAACGGATTCAAGCAGCGCAAGTCGATCAGTTCGACCTTCACGCCATTCTCGCGCTCGAGCTTCTGCGCCGCCTGCAGCGCGCGCGGAACGACAGCGCCGTAGGTGATCACGGTCAAGTCCGTTCCCGGATGCACGACTTTCGCTTTGCCGAAGGGAATCATGTAGTCGGGACCCGGATAGGGTGCACGCCCATAAGTCTCGCGATAAAGACGCTTGTGTTCGAGGAAGAGCACGGGGTCGTCGCAGCGAATTGCCGTACGCAGCAGCCCCGCGGCATCGAGCGCGTTCGACGGAAACACCACGCGCAGGCCTGGGATATGCGTGAAGATGCTCTCGCCGCATTGCGAATGATAGATCGCGCCGCCGGTGAGATATCCGCCGATGGCCACGCGAATCACACACGGCGCGGAGAATCCATTGTTCGAGCGCCAGCGGATTACAGGCAGCTCATCGCGCATTTGCATCATCGCCGGCCAGATGTAATCGAAGAATTGGATCTCGACTACCGGCTTCAGCCCGCGCGTCGCCATACCCGTAGCGCGGCCCACGATGGCGGCTTCGGCGAGCGGAGCGTTGAATACGCGGTCATTGCCGAACTCGCACTGCAAGCCGAAGGTGAGCTTGAACACTCCGCCCTTCCCTTTCACCAGCTTGCGCTTCAAGTATTCTTCGCGGCTGCAATCGGCCACATCTTCGCCGAAGATCACGATGCGCTCGTCGCGCTTCATCTCATCGCGCAAGGTGGTGTTGATCAGGTCGGCCATCGTCTTGGCGGGCGGCTTCTTTCCGTCAGCGGAGTCGGCCGCCACAGCGGGGTGCGTCTCGAACGCCGACGATGTGGGGTCGATGTCGGGCGAATAGACGTAGTCCATGATCGTCTCGGGCGCGGGCGGCAACGCTTCGAGCGCGCGATCGACCACGGCTTGCAGCTCGTCCTCGACCTGCTTCTCCAACTGAGTGATGCCCTTGTCGTCAAGAATGCCCTCGCGCAGCAGAAACATCTGCGTGCGAGTCACCGGATCGCGTTGCGCGTCGCGTTCCCGCTCAGTGTCCGGCCGGTACAACCGCTCGTCATCCGACAACGAGTGCGAATACGGACGAATCACGTGGGCATGCACGAACGCAGGCCCGTGACCTTTCCTACAATATTGCGTCGCCCGCTCCATCGCGGCGTAGCTCGCCACCGGATCGGTGCCATCGACTTCTTCGAAATGAAAATTCGGAAATCCAGCGACCAGCCGCGAAATGCTTCCTCCGGCGGTCTGCACCTCGACCGGCACGGAAATCGCGTAGCCGTTATCCTCGACGCAGAAGATCACCGGCAACTTGCCCAACGACGCCGCGTTCATCGCCTCCCAGAACTCGCCTTCGCTCGTCGTGCCATCGCCCAGCGAGACGTAGGTTACTTCGTCGCCCTGAAACGAGACGTCCTTGAACTGGCGGTAGTCGGCGACATTCTTCGCATCTGACACCTCTGCCGACTTGGGATGTTGCGCCAGATACCTTCCCGCCTCGGCGCATCCCACAGCCTGCAGAATCTGCGACCCGGTCGGAGAGGACTGCGTCACGATATGCAGCTTTGGGTCGCTCCAATGGGAAGGCATCTGTCGGCCGCCCGAACTCGGGTCGTCCGCCGCGCCCACCGCTTGCAAAAACATGTCGTACGGCTTCATGCCAAGCGTCAGGCACAGCGCGCGATCGCGATAGTAAGGATAGAACCAGTCGCAGCCCGGCTTCAGGGCAAGGCCGGCAGCCACACCAATCGCCTCGTGCCCGGCCCCCGACATCTGAAAATAGATTTTCTGCTGACGCTTGAGCAGGATCTCCCGGTCGTCAATGCGACGGGAGGTGTACATGTGGCGATAGGCCTGAACCAGCTGGTCGCGGGTAAGGCCATCGTAAGTCTTGGCCCTTTTCCCGCCATTGGCCGCGAGGCCCAGCTTGGGGTCGGTTTTTGTAGTCGCCATCTGCTTCCCTGGTTCCTACCTTGTAGATTCGCGCAGCTGCCGAATAGTTTCAGCTGGCTGCGGTGCGCGCCCCATTCCAATTAAGGTGCCGCATTCGGCCAAACCTGTTGCATTGTAAATGGTGAGTGCTGGTTGGCAAAGCTGGAAGCTGGCCTTTTGATAGATCCCGCCGATGAGGTCTAGTGGTCCGACAGGTGTTAGTGTCGGCCGATGTCGTCAACTTCCTTCTTGAGCGCAAGGCTGTCGAGGCTCCCCAGCGGAAGGCTGAGGAACAAACTGATTCTACGGTCGAGAATAAAAAATGCTTCGCGGAAGGCCCGTTCCACTTCGGCCGCTGCCCCCTGAACCGCTGCAGGATCGGGCACGCGCCAGTGTGCGGATATCGGCTGCCCCGGCCAGACTGGGCAGACTTCCTTGGCCGCGCTGTCACAAACAGTGAACACGAAATCAAGTCTCGGAGACCCGGGCTTGGCGAACTCGTCCCAGCTTTTGCTTCTGAGCCCCGTGTTAGGCAGGTGCGCAGTTTCAAGTTGACGGGCGGCTTCCGGGCGCACTTCTCCCGACGGATGGCTTCCGGCGCTGTAGGCGGCGAACTGCGGCTTTCCTTTGAAGTTCAGGATTGCCTCGGCCATGATCGAGCGCGCGGAATTTCCTGTGCACAGAAACAGAACGTTGTAGTGTTCTCGCATCGCTATTTCCGGATCCCCCTCAGTTGCAGCAGGTGGGACCGCAGCAAGCTTTCGTTTCGCCAGTTCCAGCGGTCGCGTTCTCGGCAGGGGACGTCTTTATCGCATGGATGAAAGCACTCATGAACTTCTCATCGACCTGCGGAGCGATGGCATCGACATCGATTCCCTGCCCCGCCAGAAACTCCCGCGCATCGGCAGCCCGATAAATCCGCGTCGGCTTGATTTCAATCTGCCCGAATCCGGCGGCTGTCAGCTTGCGGCGATACTCATTCTCTTCGAGCGCTCCAGCGATGCAACCGACCCAGGCCAGCACACTCTGCCGGATCTCCGGCAGCATCTCTCCCCGCGTTACCACATCGGAGATGGCGAAGCGACCGCCGGGCTTCAGCACGCGGAAAGCCTCGCGCAGAACGCGATCCTTGTCGGCGGAGAGGTTGATCACACAGTTTGAAATGATCACATCCACGGAGTTATCCGGCAGCGGAATGCTCTCAATCTCTCCTCTAAGAAACTCGACGTTGTCGATGCCTGCTTTTCGTTGGTTGTCGTTGGCCAGCGCCAGCATTTCATCGGTCATATCGAGACCATAAGCCTTGCCCGTCGGACCAACGCGCCGCGCCGACAGCAGCACATCGATGCCGCCTCCCGAGCCCAGATCGAGAACAGTTTCGCCCGCCATCAATTCCGCCAGCGCGGTGGGATTCCCGCAGCCGAGTGAAGCCAGCAGCGCTTCCTCGGGAATCTGAGTGGACTGGATGGCGTCATACAGGCCGGTGGTGATCGGATCGGCACAGCCATTGCCCGCAGCGGCTCCGCAGCAGGAACTGCCTCCGGATTTCACACGCAGAGCGGCCTGCCCATATTTCTCTTTCACCACTTGCTTGATGTCACCCGTGGTGGTTTCGGGAAGGGCACGGCTTCCAGCCGTGCCGTCTGAGACCAGGAAAGATGCGGGCTTTAGCCCCTGAGGAGCACTCGTTTCGGACGGAACATCTTTGATGTCGGTTGTTGAACTCATGGCAGCCCTCCTACTTGCAGATTCGTATGATTGCTTCCGGCTTGAGCGCTTTGTTGCGGGTGCAGCACTCGGCATACAGAAATTGCAGCAACTCCTGCAGAGCGTCAGTATTCGCGCGGTAGCGTAAAAACGTTCCTTGCCGCTGGACTTCCACCAGGCCTTCGGTCTTGAGTTTTTCCAGATGATGGGAGAGCGTCGAGTTGGGAATGTCGAGCTCCGTCTGAATATCCCCGACCACGAGCCCCTGGGGATGCGCCGACAACAGCAACTGCATGATGCGCAGCCGCGGCTCGGTCCCCATCGCCGAGAACATGTCGGCATATTTAGCCACGCGCTCGGTATTCCTACTCAGTAGTGACCAAACCATATTTCGACATTACTAGAAATATAGGACCGGTGTCAAATCTCTCGATCTCGGCACAGGAATAAAGTTCATATGGGGACAGCCGTCTCGGCTGTCCGTGCCGGGCAAAGCCCGGCTAGTCTGTCCTACCGCTGCAATCGTTTATCCTAAGAGCACGCATGATTCGCACCTTCCGCCCATTCGACCCGCATTCGATCAAGTTCGTGGTCTTCGACCTCGATGGCACTTTAATCGACTCCCGTCTCGACCTGGTCCACTCGGTGAACGCCGCCCTGCGCCACATCGGACGCCCCGAACTCCCGGATGACGTGATCGCTAGCTACGTAGGCGACGGCGCACCGATCCTGATCCAGCGTGCCCTCGGCGGCGAGGCCACCGACGAAGCTCTCATTCGCAAAGGATTGCAGTTTTTTCTCTCTTACTACCGTGAACACAAACTGGATCACACCATCGTGTATGAAGGCATCGAGGATGCCCTGGCGCGGATTCAACAATCTTCTAACGGAGCCCCGCGCAAGATGGCGGTATTGACGAACAAGCCCGTCAATCCCTCACGTGCCATCGTCGAGGCGCTGGGGCTGGGGCAGTTCTTTACACAGGTTTATGGGGGAAACAGTTTCGCCACCAAGAAGCCTGATGCCGAAGGCGTACGCAAACTGCTGGAAGAGAACGACGCGCAGCCAGATCGAACGGCCATCGTCGGAGATTCCCACGTCGACGTTCGCACCGGACGCAATGCCGGACTGTGGACCGTCGGCGTCACCTACGGATTCGCGCCCCACACGCTGGGAGACGAACCACCAGATGTTCTCGTGGACAATGCCCGCGAACTCGCCGACGTCTTTTCCTAAGACGGTTTTCCTAAGAAGCTCGATGTGTGGCGTCAGTCTGAGGAATCCAGGCGAGCAACATACCGGGCACGGCGCCAGGTGAAAATTGGAGATGGTCTGGAAGCGATCCAATGCTAAAATGTCCCACGCACTCTCCAGCATCCTGGTCCAGAAGAGATTCCCAGGCGACGAACCAGCCTCCTCGAACCGGGACTTCATAGTTCGTGTGCAGGCAGGCCTTTGGGTGTTTACTGATTTACTGAGGAGCAGGCATGGATTCGGGACCTCTGGTACCGGCGAATAGCGGTGTTGTTCGTGAAATTCCCTTGACGAGCCCTGAGTTCGGGCGGGCGGCGGTCCCGCAGGTGTACCCCGTACTCCCCTCCCAGGAATCCGCCGCCGGCGAATATATCCGTGTCCTTGCCAAACGTAAGTGGGTCATCTTCTCCTGCGTGGCGGCGATTTTTGCCGTGGTCGCCATTGCCAGCTTAAAGATGACGCCGATTTACGAGGCCAACGGCAGCAT
>Ga0066710_100007150_pt1 | contig 10603 bp, 12 predicted proteins | sample GraSoiAngelo_159_FD_79666 | JGI IMG/M metagenome (GOLD analysis project Ga0066710, IMG submission 79666) | Grasslands soil microbial communities from the Angelo Coastal Reserve, California, USA - 14_1009_16_40cm | ecosystem: Environmental > Terrestrial > Soil > Grasslands | place: USA...
CGTCTATCCCGCGGACAACTTCTACCCCGCCAACGTCACGGACGTCGGGTTCGTCGACCTCGTTCGCGGGAACTATCGCTTGGCGGCATCGTCCCCGTACAAATTGGCGGGGACGAACGGCACGGGAATTGGCGCGGACATCGATGCGGTCGACGCCGCCACGTGCGGCGCGATCAACGGCACGTACTGCCCGGCGCCGTCGGGGCCGAACCCGCCTGAAGGGACGGTCACCCCCAACCCGTTCATCATCCCCGCCATCCTCGCGGGAATCGGAGTGGCCCTCCTCGCGATCTTCCTCGTGTACCGGCGTCGCCGCCGGAAGCGAGACCCGAGTGCGTAAGCGACAAACTGGAAGGAACAAAACAAAAGAGGTGTGACCCCGGAGGGGGCCGGGGTCACAACAGAATGCTGGGGTCGAGCGCTTTACTGGTGCAGCTGGATGTTCCCTCCCGCCAGGTAGTCCTTCGCGACGTACCCGGTCGACAGTGTTAGCCGGAAGTAGTCGTAGCCCCGACCGGGCTCCTGGTTGTCCTCGACGTAGCAGATGTACGTGTAGTCCCCGCCGCCGTTGATCGTCGCGTGGCCCGTGAACTCCCGGGCCTTCGGGTTCGCGAACTCGTCGTGGTACGTGTCCACGGATGTCGCCTTCACGTGCATCCCGTCCGCATGGTCGATGAAGTTCAGCTCGCCGCGCAGGTCTTGGTTCGGCTTGTACCCCGCCACGAACCCGAAGTTCGCGTGGTATCCGTTGCGCCAGATCCACCCGCCGCCGGTGACGAAGTCCTTCGTCTGCTCCCCGCCACCGCCCCCACCTTGGGTGATGGGGCACGTGATGTCGCTGTGGGCGCTTGCGACGACGATCTCGACGCCCTGGACCCACAGGTGGAGCGCGTTCACGATGATCGACTTGCAGGAGTCCGTGTTGATCGTTCCCTGCTCGTTGATGATCAGGGTGAAGACGCCCGGGACGTAGACCATCTGGCCGACGTCCCCGGTCACCGTGATCGGCACGCCGTTGACCATGAGGCCGGAAATCTCGCTGCTCCCGTGGGCGCCATCGTCACACGTCGCACGCGTGTGCGCACGGACGAAGTCCGCGGACACGGTCACGACGCCGCCCACGGAGAGGGACACGTCGCCCACGGCCGCCGCGCTCTCGGCGACGCCGCCGCCGCCGCTCGTCCACGATTCGAGGACCTCACCGGCGGCCACGCCGACGTTGACGCTCTCGAGCGTGCCGGTCAGGACCCCGCCTTCGGGCGGGAGCCACCCTGTGTCCGCGAACGTATGGTCGGACACGGGCGTATGGACCCATACGCCGTACGCCCGCCCGCTGTACCCGCCATTGCAGTCGGGAGCGGTGCAGGCAAAGCCACCCATCGGCACGATCGCCATCGCGAGCAGGACGACGGGCAGCGCGGTCGCAATTCCTCGAAAGGCATGTGAGCCTCGCATGGATTCGCTCATGGTCCCTCCTCAGGTCCAGCCGGCTCTTAAGAGGCAGTCGTTGGGGTGTGGCGGCGTGTGCTTGGCATCACTATTTTGTGTGCGAATTCGTACACGCTCGGACGCCGGAACGAGCGCGGATCGAGGCCTTTTCCTTCCGTTGAATGAGAACGCCGGATGATAATGACGGATGCCGCCGGATGATCTCCAACTGATACTGTCGGCGGTGGATTTTTTAAACGGAAGGGGATGCGAGACGCGTGCCCGACTCGGAGGCACGCGACCGGATCGCATGACCGACGGAATGAATCGACTTCACAGCCTCTCGCGCCTGGTCCGATTCCTCGACCAGGCGACTCACCCGATGACGACGACCGAACAGAACAGTCTGTTGGACTTGGGGGGCGAGCGGAACGTCCCGCGGTACATGCGGGCGTTCATCCAGCTCGGCGTCGCGGAGGAGTGCCACAAGGTCCCGCGCGCGGGCCGCGGACCCGGTCCGTGGCAGAAGACGTATCGTCGGACCGTCCGGCTCGCGGAGGTGAATCCCGAGGACTGGGTCACAATCAAGAACACTCTCGGCGGTACCGTCAAAGGACAACTCATTCTCATGGTCAAGAAGGAGAGGCCCGGGGAGAGTGGCGAATTGCCAGTCACCCTTGACCCATAGGTCACAGGTGACCCACGCGGGGCAACCAATGACTAGGGGCTCGGTCCAAAGAGCCCATCATGGCTCCCAAGCACGTCGCCATGACCGCGCTCGCGGTGCTGCTGTCGCTCACGGTGAGCGGATGTCTCAGCGCCCCCGCGAAGGCGCCGTCGACGATCGGGTTCGTGTATGCGTCCGGTGGCTCGCTCATGGTCGACGGAAGCGCCGTCCAGCTGTTCGGTCCGAACGACCAGTACGTGTTCATCAACGCGATGATCGCGTCCGGTCTGTGGGGCACGCCCGACCCGAACGCGTGGGGCAACAACGGCCTGTTCCCGTCCGGTCCCGACGGCCACATCGACGGGATCACGGACGCCGACTCCTTGTGGCACGAGTACTTCCGCTACTTCCTCCACTACCAAGCGGTCGGGAGCCCGCGGCCCAACATGGTGCGCGTGTGGATCGCGGACGACACCTGGTACCCGAACGGCGTCTACGACGCGTGGAAGAGCGATCCCGCCACGTTCTGGGCGATCTTCGACCGGATGGTCTACTGGGCGCACCAAGCGGGGGTCTACGTCGTCCCCGTGCTGGGCCACTTCGCGACCCAGAAGGACAACACGTTCTTCGACACGAGCTCGCCCGAATACCTCAAGCATGTCGAGGCCACGAAGGCGATCCTCGCGCGGTACGACGGGGACAGCACGATCGCGATGTGGGACCTCTGGAACGAGCCCGACGTCGACAACGACGTGTACTGGGCAAGCGTCGGCGGCATCACCGCGCTGAAGGCGTGGGCGAACGCGCTGATCTCCGACGTCCGCCCGAGCGCGCCGACCCATCCCCTTACCTTGGGATTCGGCGGCTGGACCCTGTTCCCCGGCCTCCCCACGGACTACGGCCTCGCGTACTGGCTCTTCTATTACGGCGGCCTCGACGTCGACGTCACGTCCCACCACTCGTACGGGACCGCGGAGGACCAATACCTCATCGACGACCAGACGTCGTGGATCGCGACCCTGGGCAAGCCCCACTTCGAGAGCGAGACCGGGTACAACGAATGGCCCGGGCCCAGCCCGATCGGCTACGGCTACTGGCCCTGGTACGTGGACCGCGCGCTCGCGGCGGGGTGGGCGGGCGTGGGGACGATGGTCTTCCTCGACAACGGGAGGGGCGTGTACGCGGACTACCCCTACAGCGGGCCGCTGCCCGATTACCCGTCCGACGGGGGTGGGGGGGCGGGGGACTCCTCGGGGAACGCGACCGCGGGACCTGACGTGGCGTCGCCCATTCGAATCACGAACCTGACCGTGATCGCCCACGGCGCGAACTGGGCAGCCCTCCAGTGGACGGCGCCGGGGGACGACGGGACGGCGGGGCTCGCAACCTGGTACGACTTCCGGTACGCCCAGTTCGCGATTACGAGCGACAACTTCGATGCCGCCGACCACTACGAGCTGCCATTCTTCCCTCACACCGCGGGACAGGGGGAGGGAGCGATGGTCGTGGGCCTTAGCAGCGGGGTCATTTACTGGTTCGCGCTGAAGACCTCGGACGAGGTGCCGAACTGGTCGGACGCTTCGAATAGTCCTTCCGTTACCACTGAATGATTCTCGGGGATGCTAGCATCGGAAGCTTCGAATAGTCCTTCCGTTACTACTCAATAACTCTCGGGGATACTAGCATGGATGACCTCTACGTCTTCAGCCTAGACGACGGCGTCGTGAGCTTCTCGATCCAGCCGGACCATGCGACCTACGTTCGAGGACTCGAGGCGGAAGTCCGGGGCCTCCGCTCGACCTTGGAGGCATGGAGGAGCGCGGCCCGGAACGCGATCGAGGACCACGCCTTCTGGGGACCCGAGCGACCATCCCTCTCCGACTCGGTAGGATGACACGCGCGCCCACAACCGTGGGCCCACCCGTGCGGAGCGGCTCGCGAAGACGGAGGGGCTGAAACTTTTAAGGCCTCTCCGGCGCATCTCCGACCGTGGATTTCGACCGCACGCTTCGGTTGGCCGCAGCCGCCCTTGGTGCCGCCGCTCTTTTCTCCGGCACCCTGTCCCTCCTCTTGACGGGGAGTGAGGCAGGGTCTGACGGTGTCGTCGCCTCTGGACAATTCATCGTGGCGGCGGTCGTGCTCGGCTTGCTCACCTTCGTGTGCATCGCGATGTCTGGATTTCTGGGGGCTTACCGCCAAATTCGCCGAGAACGAGGGCACCCGCAGACCCGGCCGACCGGCGGAGATAATCCTTAAAGCCGATTCGCCCGTCGGAGCCCCGCGTGGCGGATCCAACCCGCGCATTCGCAAATGCCAAGTTCTTCGGAGGCCGCCAAGCGGACAAGCGCGATCCGGAGCGGCTCCGCCTCTTCGCGGAACATCTGGAGGACGGAGAGCAGGTTGCCTTCGTCCTCCCGTGCCGCAACTCCACGCTCCTCCTGACGGACCGGCGCCTCCTCGACCTCAAGCCACAGCTCGTGTCGCACGGCGCGTGGAACGTGATGAACTTCTCCGGGTTTGCGGTGTCCGCGGACATTCCCCTCGGCACGGCCTCCGCGGTGCATCGGAAGCCCGTGCCGCTCGGCCCCGGCGGGAAGATTGTGGGCGGGGAACTCCTCGAGATCACGGCGCAAGGGAAGACGTTCACCTTCGTCACGGAGCCGGACGGGCCGAACCTCTCGCCGGACGATGTCTCGCAGTTCTTGGCGGCGCTGACCGCATCGTGAACCCGGCCCGCAACACAGATACCCGGGACGCCCATCCACGGCCGTGGCCCTGACGACGAAGGAACTGTCGCCGAAGACGTGGCCCGATTTCGAGGCGTTCTTCGGGAAATACCGCGGGGTCCGGGGCGCCTGCTGGTGCACGTACCACGTCCGAAGGTTGAAGGGATTCGATGACCGGACCCACGAGGGACGGTACGCGCTGCGAAAAGCGCTCGTCCTGTCGGGCCAAGCGCACGGCGTGATCGTGTACGACGACGGCGAGCCCGTCGCCTGGTGTCAGTACGGACCCGTCGAGGAGCTCCCGCGGCCGAACCTCGCGCGACGGAACCCGGCGCTCGCTCCGCCGCCAAGCCGCACAACCTGGCGGATCACCTGCATCTTCACGGACAAGCATCGGCGGAAGGAGGGCCTCGCGAAGTTCGCGCTGCACGCCGCGTTGGCGGCGGTCCGCGCGCGGGGCGGCGGGCTCGTCGAAGCGTTTCCGTTCGAGGTCCCGGGCAAACCGCAGCCGTCCTATACGGGGTCCGTGCCGATGTTCGAGCGCGAGGGCTTCCGGAGGATCGCGAAGCTCGGCTCGATCACCGTGCTCATGCGGAAGACCGTCCGGGGAGCGTGAGGATGCCGGACCTCACCGTGTACACGGACGGCGGAGCCCGCGGGAACCCGGGACCCGCGGCGATCGGCATCGTGATCCGGGATGAGCACGACCGACCGAGGCGCGAGCACAAGGAGTACCTCGGCGTCGCGACGAGCAATGAGGCGGAATACCGGGCGCTCATCAAGGGCCTCGCGCTGGCGGCGAGCGTCACGGACGGGGACGTCTCATGCATCTCCGACAGCCAACTCATGATCCGCCAGATGCGCGGGGAATACCGCGTGCGCGAACCCCGCCTCCAGGAGTTGCACCGCGTCGCGATGGAGAAGGCCGACGCGTTCAACCACGTCTCGTACGAACACCGTCCCCGCCTGACTGGCTGGCTCCGCCGGGCGGACGAGCTCGTGAACGAGGCGCTCGACTTGGCGGAGCGCCGCCAGCGAGGCAAGGGTTAAGAATCGCCGCCAATTGGCGGGGCTGGAGATACTCATGAAGCGGGGAGCGAGCGCGATCTGGCGGGGCAACCTGAAGGACGGCAAGGGCACGATGTCCGGCGACAGCGGGGCGTTCCGGAACCTCGCCTACTCGTTCACGACGCGCTTCGAGTCCACCCCCGGCACGAATCCCGAGGAGCTCATTGCCGCGGCGGAGGCGGGATGCTTTTCGATGGCGTTCTCGGCCGAGCTCGGGAAGGCGGGGATCACGCCGGAGAGCGTCGAGACGAAGGCGACCGCGGACTTCGACAAGACGGACGCGGGGTGGGCCGTGAAGGAAGTGCACCTCGACGTCACCGCCAAAGTCGGCGGTGCCGACCCCGCCAAAGTGCAGGCCGCCGCGGACGCGGCGAAGAAGGGCTGCCCGATCTCCCGTCTCTTGAAAGCCGAGATCACGATGAGCCTGCGGGTCGTGTGAAGCGATGCGCCCCGTCCTCGTGATCATCGGCCTCATCGTCGTCCTAATGGGCGCGACGTGGGCGCTCCAGGGGGCGTACCTCCTGCCCGCGACGTTCATGCGAGGGCCCGAGTGGATCGCGATCGGCGGCGGCGTTGCGATCCTCGGTCTCCTCATCGCGATCTTCGGAATCCGTCGGGCGGCTCCCGCCAAACCCGCGCCGCCCTCACAATGACACGAGCAGTGTAATCGCGTCGTATCCGGCGGACCCGTTTGAGAACGGGGGCGCGGGCGCGGACTCCTGCAGCGTCCCCGTCCCGTCGACCGCACGCGCAACAATCCTGTAGGAGCCACCACGGGGCGGACTCCAGTCGTACGTCCACATCGTCCACGTGAGGGGCGACTTTGGCGGGGTCTTCAACGTGGCGGGCGCCCACGAGAGGCCGCCGTCCGTGCTCACCTCGACCCGCGCGATGCCCCGGTCGCCCGCGAACGCCACGCCGCCAATCGTGACCGCGGCCCCGACGATCGTGTCCGGCGGGGGCGTCGCGATGATCGCGGTGGTCCGGACGAGGCCCGCGTTCGTCCACCCCTTCTGTTGCCAGAAGCCGAGCACTTCCCCGCGCACGAGGGTGATGCCCGTGACCCATTTCGCGGAGAACATCCCGTACTTGCCCGGCACGACGACCCGCGCGGGATGCCCGTGGTTCACCGCGAGGGGCCCGTCGTTCATCCGGAGCGCGAGGAGCGTGGCCGGGTCCGTCGCCTTCGCGAGCGGGATCGCGACCGTGTACCCGTCCGGATCACACGTGAAGAGGACCCAGTCGGCACCGGCCACCACACTCGACGCGTTGATGAGGTCGGCTACGGGGACTCCGCTCCATTTGGCGGTGCTCATCAGGTTCCCGCCGACCTCGTTGCTCACGCACTCGAACGTCACGTATTCGTCCGTTGCGGCCATCGCGCGGAGCTCGTCGATCCCGTACGTCTTGGCGGTGACGACCATCCCGCCCACCGCCAATCTCCAGGAGGCTTCGTCCACCGTCGGGTCGATCAGGTTCTTCGTGACGACGTAGAACTCGTCCGTCGGCGTCACCTCTTTCGCGAACATTTCCGACACGGAGGCGAAGGCCAATCTCGCGACCTTCGGGAGGAGCCGCGTGACTCCGTACAACGCGAGGAGGGCGACGACCACGGAGGCCGCGCCCCATTTGAACAGGTTCCGGCGGGTCACGTCGAAGCCCGTCGGGTGCTTGGCGGCGAACTCGACGAGGAAGTAGTCGAGCACGGCCGCGTACAGCCACCCGCCAAGGAGCTGGGAGAACGCGGCGGCCCACGGGCCTTGGTTCGTGCCCGCGCCGGCGAACCCGGCCCCGAGGAGCGGCAGGACGACGAGGAGCGCGACGCCCGCCGTGCCGAACGTGTAGATGGCAATCACGCCCCAGCGGTTCGGGACCCACGTCTGGACCCGGCGGTAGAAGACGGCCGCGATCCCCGGGAGGGCGAGGAACACGGCGAGCGCCGTCACGACCCCGAGGATCTTCGCGCCTTCGCCCATCGTCCGGATGAAGAAGGATTCGATGTCGCCGGGGATGTGGGCGACGACGAAGTTCACCGCGATCTCCGGGAGGAAGACTCCGAGGCCGTACGCGCGGAGAATGAATGTGAGGACGAGAGCGCACGCCCCCGCGACGACCCCGGCCCCGAACCGCTGCCACGGGAGGCGCTTGATCGCGGTCCACAACCGGAGCGCTCGTTCGCGCACGGAGCGGCGACCGCCGCAGCGATGATGAACGTTCCGTTTCGCAGGTCCCGTGGGAGCTCGGGGGACGAACGTTCCATCGGCAAGGGGAGACCCGCGGCAACAAGCCGTCCGACCGCCGGCCTACCGGGGGGCGGAACCGATTCAGGCGGGTCGCTCAAACCGTTGGCGGCGCGAGGGGGGGCGGTCCGTACCCTTGTCCGATCCCGGGGAATTGCGTTTGCGGTCCGTGCCGGAGCGGACACGCGGGATTCATGCAGAACCAACCCGCAACCGCGTACCCCATGATTCCACCGCACGCGGGGCAATGCATCTTCTGGAACGGGTCCGTCGGCTTGCCCGGTTCCATCTGGATCCGCGGCTGCCCCTGGCGGGGAGCGCCGAGCGGGATGTCCCGCAGGGAGACGACGTGCTGCGCCATGCTCGCCGGGATCCCAGATTGGAGCCGCGGACGCCACCAGGCGGGACGGCCCGCCGTTCCAGCGGGCACGTTCGGCAGCGGGGGCCGCGCGTTCGCCATCCCCAACGCCACCAATGCGAGGATGAGTCCCGTAAGGGTCGGGGCGAATAGGGCGCCGGACGGGTCGAGCGGGCCGAGGCCGCCAACCCCGCCAATCCCGCCGCCGCCAATCGTGAGCGGCGGGTTGTCGAAGGAGTTCGTGTACCCGCCGCACGACGCGGTGATCACGAACGTCCCCGCACCTTGGTACGTGTCGGAGTGGTAGGCGGTCCCGGTACCGTAGGTCGGGGTCGTGCCATCGCCCCAATCGACCGTGGACGCAGTACCGCCGGAGCCATCGCAGCCGCCGATGGCGCCCGGGATGATCTTGAGGGTCATTGCGGTGCCTATGGGCAGATTCACCGAGTTGAGTCCTCCGCCGCCGTTGAGACACGTGCTCCCGTCGGGCTCGTCGCACGCCGTGAACCGCCAAATGAAGTTCGTCGCGCGTGCGGACGGGGCGAACGCAAGGGCAATCGCGACGAACGCGGACACCGCAACGAGCAGCAAGACCGGTCGAGCGCGCACCGACATCGCCTCACGCCCTCCGTGCGAGCGCCCCGCGCTTCCCCGGGCGCAGCGCCTGAAGGATGTCGGGCGGCACGAGGACGAACGCGTTGGCGGGAGAGGAGGCGTCGCCGTTCACCGCGATGACGGCGGCGTGCGCGCGATCCGCGTGCCGGGGACCGCCGGGACCCGCAAGGACGAATGCAACCTCGTTCATTCGCCCGTCCAACAGGCGGTTCGCGAGGTTCTCCTTCACCTGCAAATCGACGCCGCCAAGGTCCACGGAGATGAGGCCGCCGGCACCCGGGCGCTTCTCCGGGACGCCGCGCGCCTCCGTGACCTGCCCCGCGCGAAGGGCAGCCATGATCGGCAGACGGAGGGCGAGCGACGCCCCGCCCAAGATCAGGGCGAGTACGGCCGCAACGAGGATGACGATCATGTAATTCAGGGGAGGGAACGGCGTCCCGAGGAAACTCAACAGGACGAAGAACGGAGGCACGATTCCGGTCAGCGTGCCGAACACGCGGGCCATGTTCCCGAGACGCGCGCGCCGGCTGTTCCGCAGGGCGCGGCGCTCCGCGTCCGTCAGCGGCCGGTCGACGGGGCCGTCGTCGGCCCTGGGCTCGTCCGGCGGCGGGGGCGGAACACCTTGCGACAACGAAGCCGAGGCGATCGCGGACGAGGCGGCCAGCGCCGGCAGCGGTTTCCCGCACCGTTGACAGAAAGAATACGCGGCGTCGTTCGTCTGTCCGCAGAACGGACAGAACCGCGGAGCCATCTCGGGCCATTGGGACGACCTAGCCCGATAACCCTTTGGGTCTGAGTCTCAGGAGCGACACGTCATGCGCCGGACCCGCGTCATCACGCGATGTAGTCGGACCCGCGTTCGACCCGCTTCAGCATCTCGCGCGCGAACTCGTAGCGCGGGTTGATCCGCAACGCCTCCTCGAATTCCCGGCGCGCCTTCGCGTGCATCCCCTTCATCAGGTAGACGCGGCCGAGGTTCGAGTACGGATAGAAGTAGCAGCAGTACCGCTTCGACGCCTTCGCCTTCTCGAACCACGGGATCGCCTCGTCGAGCCGGTCGAGCTCGATCAGGTACGCGCCGATGTCGTTGTACGGGTTCCCGAAGGTCGGGTCGACCGCGATCGCCTTCTCGCACTCCGCGATCGCGTCCGTCGGTCGGCCTTGGAAGCTGTACACCCAGCCGAGGAACGTGTGGGCCTCCGCGGTCGGCCGCACCGTCAAGGACGCGCGATACAGTTCGATCGCCGTGTCCCACTCGCCGGCGGCTTGGTAGATGTACGCGAGGTGGAACATCATCCGCGCGGCCTCGTAGGCCGGGCCCTCCGCGCCCATCCCGGGCAGATCATTCGCAGACGGGAACGTCTCGTCCACGACCTCGCAGAATTGGCGGTCATGGTCCGTCTCCTCGCGCCGCGACCACGCGTTCTCGAGCATCCGGCCGAGCGCGAGCTCCCGCCCGATGTCCGTGCCCGTTTGGCGGCGGACGCCGGAGCCGATGTCC
>Ga0066710_100007151_pt1 | contig 10602 bp, 10 predicted proteins | sample GraSoiAngelo_159_FD_79666 | JGI IMG/M metagenome (GOLD analysis project Ga0066710, IMG submission 79666) | Grasslands soil microbial communities from the Angelo Coastal Reserve, California, USA - 14_1009_16_40cm | ecosystem: Environmental > Terrestrial > Soil > Grasslands | place: USA...
GCGCCGTCTGTTGCTCGTGATGCGAGTCGCATTTGCTCATGCGAAGCAGCACGCGACGAGCGGCATCTGCCCCTCCTGCTTCAGTGAATTGAACCAGGAGCTTCCCTCCTAACTTCGCCTCCGGAAAGCGGGTCCTATCCGGCGACCTATGACAATGCCTCGCGCGCTACTCGTCGTGCTTGTCGCCCTCGCGGCGGTGGCACTTCCCGCGGCTGCTTCGTCGGCGCCGGCCTCCACGAGCTTCAAGATCATTGGCTACGAGTACGCCTTTACCTCGACGGTCGGTTCCTTCGCCGGCAATGGCAGTGGCAACGCAGGCGGAACGGCGTACTGGAACGCGACGGTAAAGCACGACCGGCTCGGCTCGGACCCGACCTACGTCAACGGCGGCTCTTTTGCGATGGCGGTTCGCGGTCCCGGCAGCTCGGTTGATGCAGTGGTCGGGACCTTCACCCACCATGGAGGCAAGATCACGACGCTCGACCGCGGAGCGAACTGCACGAACCAGAAGTACCTGGTCGCCGACACGCTGAAGGCTGTCTCGACGCCGAAAAGCTCGGACGGCAGCGGCAACTTCATGGTGACGCTGACGCATTACCGGCACCGGCTCCTTGGCCGCTGTGTCGCCTACAAGGCGAGAGTCTCGGGAACGGTGAGCTTCACCTATTAGGCGGAGACGCAGGCGAAGCCCGCGGCGGCCCACTTCGAAGTCGCTGCAAATCGCCTACTTGCCGACCTTCGTGATCGGAGCGTTGAGGACGATGTGTGCGTCCCTGAGGGTTAGCTTGTTCGCCTTCGCGAGTGACTTGATCTGGTCGTCCTTGACGAGCAAGACCGGCTTCACGCCGGGCTTCCACGTGACGAAGAACTCCTCCCAGAGCGGGTTGTAATTGGACTCGCCGGGCTCCGAGCCGAAGACGGAGAGCTGCCCTTTCGCCGCGGCGCCGCGAACGAAGTACTGCGCCGGAGCGCGCTTCACGCGCCCGATCGCCGCCGAGTAGTTGGCCTTCAACGTCGTCGCCTGCGCCTTGCTCGAAACGTCGGTGACCAGGAACGTGTCCTTGTGACCGTCGTAGTAGGCCTTGAAGGCGCGCGTCTTCGCTGTCGAGGCGGGACCTAGCAGGAGCCCTCGCGTGGCTGCGGATGTCGCTCCCGCGGCGAGCGCCAGCATGACCGCCGTGACGGAAAGGATCCGTCGAGGCATGGCCTCCTCCTTTGCTGCCTGCCCTCGCGTCCTTTTGTTCGTGCCTTCTCTACGGGGCAGACGTCCCGGCGGTTTCAATCAGCTGCAACTTCTCGGCGATAATCACAAGCCTTCCGCGTCCACGAGCCAGGAGGAACCCAATGAGCGCCCAGACCGATCTGCAAGCGCCGGCCTCCATGCGCGAGGCCGTCCCGTTCCGCGTCCGAACCGCCGACGGCGAGACTGTCGAGCTCTCCTATTCGTCGCCACGCTCGGCGGCGAGCCACGACGAGCGGGAAGTCCTCGAGACGCTCCCGTGGTTCGAGCCGGGCAAGCCGTTGCGGAACTACATGCTCCACGAGACTGACTTCTACGATGAGGTCGAGCAGATCTGGGGCCGCCCCTGGGGTGCAGAGGGCATCGGGAGGTTGCGCGAGGTGCTCGTCTCGCGGCCGACGGAGAACGAGGTCCGGCCCGAATACGCCGAGGAGTGGCAGTACTACTACTCAAGCGCGTCAGGCAACGCCGATCTTGGGCGCCTACAGGCGCAGTTCGACGAGTACTACGCGGCGCTCGAGTCAAACGGCGTGCGGGTGAACTACATCGAGCCGCCTGTGCCGGCGATCGGCGCGTACGGCTGGATCAAGAACCTCGTTACGCTCGCCGGCGGTGGCCTCGTCGTCCACGGCGGCGCCGTCCTGCATCGTTACGGCCTTGGCTCCTGGCAGCGCGGGCGCGAGGTTATCTGGGAGAAGGTGTTGGCGGCATTGCAAGTGCCGATCTATCTGACGATCCACGGCAAGGGCATCTGCGAGCCCGGCGCCGGCCGCTGGCTTGACGAGAAGACGTTTGTCTTCAACGAGTCGGTCGTCGCGAACGAAGAAGGGCTGCGTCAGCTCGAGTTCGTGCTCGCGAACCTCGGCATCGAGCTCGTCGTGTGCCACTCGCCTGGCTGGTACGACTCAACCGGCCACGGCAACATCGGCACGTCGCACATGGACATGGTGATGATGACCGTCGACAAGGGGAACGTGCTGCTCGCCCCACACCTCGTCAACTACGGCTTCGTCCGAGAGCTCCTGAAACGCGGCTACGAGATCATCGAGGTGCCCGTCGAGGAGTATTGGGATCTCGCGTTGAACGGGGTCACCCTCAGCCCCGGCAAGGTCATCATGAACGCGGGCTCGCCAACAGTCGTCCGTGAGCTCGAGCGGCACGACGTCGAGGTGATCCAGGTCGACTTCTCGGAGAGCCAACGGTTCGCGATCGCCGGGCTCCACTGCGCGACCCTCGAGCTCGTCCGAGACCAGCCGGATTAAGTTAGAGGCGGTCGCCCTTTCGTTCCGGCGAACCCCTGCCTACATGCTCACCGTGAACACGTAACACTCGCTTTGGAGCACCGGCGCGAGCGGGTTCGCTGCGTCCACCACGCGGAAGCGGATGTCGAACGGCATGCCGGGCGGCGGTCCGGTCATCGGCCCCGGCGGGTCGAGGTCGCGAAACAGCGCCGCCTTTCCGGTACCTCGGTCGTCGGTCGTGATCGGCGTCGGCGACAGCGCGAACCCTTCGCCGAGGGTGAGCCAGGAGGAGAGCGACGGGTCGGCGCAGTCCCCATCGGCCTGCAGGTCGACTTGACGCTGGAGCAGGTACGCGTGATCGGCGGCAGGTCGCGCACCCAGGTGTCGAGGTAGATAACCCTCGCGTCGTCGTTCGGCTGGCGGAACTTGACGTGGCCGAAACCGTTGTCGCCGGCGACGTCGTGAAGGATGACTTGGAGGTTGAAGGGAGGCGTCTCTGGACCCCACGGCGGCCCGGCACTCGCGCCGGACGAGCCGGCCAGCAGCGCGGCGATGCCGCAGGCCAGAAGGACGAGCAAACGCATGTGTTCCTCCTTTGCTGGGCTTGGGGAGCCCGCCGAGCAACCCCGACGGTGCCGTCATCTCTGGCGAGCGATCGGTCTTGGCCACGCTCGCGTTTCCCTCAGACTGCCCGGGCCTGGCGATTGAGTCGATACGACGTTCGTCGTATCTTTCGGTACATGGAAGCGCTGCCCCACCGTGACGTCGCGCGGCTTCTCGCGTTCGTCCACGACGCGGCAGAGCTGGAAAGCCGTCTTCCGGTCCCGCCAGAGTTCGTTGCGCGACTCAGCGAGTTCGTGCCTGCGGCCGAGATCGTCACGTACTGCGAGCTCGACTGGGAGGGGCGTCGCGTCGCCTACGAAGCCGACCAGCTTGCGTGGGCGCGCGATCCCGATGTCGAGGACGCGTACTGGGAGCTCAAGCACCAGCACGCAGTGTGCGAATATTTCGCCCGCACCGGTGACTTTCCCGCGGCGTATGTCGGACCTTCTGCCGCCCCGCGAGTGGCGCTCGCGCGAGCTCTACAACGTGGTCTTCCGCCCGTACCAGTACGAGCTCGAGGTAAGGATCCCGTCGTCGCGCGCCGGTTACACCCGAACGTGCCTGTTCCACGCGCAGAAGCGCGACTTCGGGGAGCGCGATCGGCTTGTGCTCGAGCTCCTCCGACCCCACCTCGAGCGCATCGTCGACCGGTCCGGGCGGCGCACCACACCGGAGGGCGACCTGCCGCTCACGCGACGCGAGCTCGAGATCCTCGAGTGGGTCGAGCGCGGCAAGATGAACGCCGAGATCGCAGAGATCCTCTGGCTGTCGCCGAGCACCGTGCGCAAGCACCTCGAGAACGCCTACGGGAAGCTCGGCGTGCATACACGCACGGCCGCCGTCGCGCGGCTGCGCGGCCACTAGGCCCCGTTACTCGGCGCGCAGCGAGCGGTCGAAGAAGCCGATCACGCGGCGGTCGTACTCCTTCGGCCGGGCCGAGAGACCATGCGTGTGGGACGTCGCGATCTTCCAGATCTGCTTCGCCCCGTGCTTCGCCTTGTAGTAGTCGGGGTTGTTGTCCTCGCCGCCGGCGCCTCGCTCGGCGTAGATGAAGAAGACCGGCGTCGGCCCGATTTCGCCGGCCAGGCGCTTCAGGTTCGGCGGCGGCGGCTGATTCGAGAACAGCGCCATTCCGGCGGTCATCACCCCGGAGAACACGATCTCCGGCACCTTCGCGAGGCGCATGTGAACGGTGTCCTCTCGAACTGAGCGCGATCCCGCCCCGTCGGAGACGACCGCTTTCAGGTCTCGCGTCTCGGCGGCGGTCTGCAAAAGAGCCTCGCCGCCGACGGAGAGCCCGAGCCCGCCGATGCGGTTCGCATCGACATCCGGGCGTCCCCGCAAGAACGCGAGGGCGCCCTTGAGGTCTCGGTCGAAGCCCCAGCCGAGCGCGTTCGGGTCGCCCTCGCTCTCGCCCTCTCCCCTGCGGTCGAAGACGAGCACGCCGTACCCGTGCCGGACGAGCATCCGCGCGTGCTTCTGCGTCCCCTTCCTGCCCGGAAACACGATCACGGTGGCGCCGTTCCTCGACGGTACGAACCAACCCTTGAGCCTGAGTCCGTCGCTGGCGTCGAACGCGACGGCCGTGTACTGCGCCCCGAGACTCCCCTGCGCCGTCTCCGTCCGAGCAATATGGGTGAACCCGTACGAGAGCGCTAGGGGGAAGAGGACAAAGGATCCGACGAGCACGCTCGCGGTGGCGAGCAGCACCCGACGGGTGTAGCGCCAGGCGATCGCGTCATCTCGCCGTCGGGTCCGCCAGAGCGTCGCGGCCCCGACAGCGACGAGCAACAGGCCCCCCGCAACCGCGAGGAGGCCCGTGTAGTCGTCCGCGGAAAGGCCTTCCTTGGGCCCGTAGTAGGCAGCCTCGCTACCGCCGATGACGATCCCGAGGACGCCGAGCACAACGGCGAGCGTCGCGCGTAAGCCGGGTCGCAAGCGGTGGTACAGCATCGCGGTCCCGATCAGCACCGCAAGCGGAACGAGGCCGCTGAGCAGATGATCGACCGCTGCCGTCCCGGGCTCGCGCTGGAGAAAGCTGTCGTCGAAGACGTGCAGCGAGACGACGCCGAGCCCGACGACGGCGAGCTTCGTCTCGAGGGCCGCGGCCCTGGCGAGCTCGAGCGGCCGCTTGCGGCTCTCCTCGGAAATTGAAGCTGAAGTCGTTGCTTCGGCCTGGCTCATCTCTCGGCCCTTCGGAGCTCGGGGTCAAGGGTGAAACTCGCAGCTGCGGCCCGAGCCGACAAGAGGGCTTACCTGCGAGCGGGGGGACGGGTTTCTGGTGGCTTCGCGGCCGCGGTTGCAGGCGACTGCCTGTCCCGCCCTGCGGCTCGCTTTCTCGGTTGTGCGGCGCTATCGTGGTCGCGAGCGCATCCTTTCATCCGCGTCCGCGTCCCCCAGTCGGCGGTCGTGCCTGAAGGGTTCCGTCTACGCAACTCGCGGTTCAGAACGGAGCCGGAATGACCCTGTCCGCGGCAGTCGAAGCACCCGACGGGCGAGTTTTCTCTCGCCAGCCGCAGCTGTGGCTCGTCGCCGCGATCGCCGCCGCGGGCTGCGCCGCGCCCGCCCGCTCGGTCGCGCTTGCCTTGACGAGCAACGATGTCGATCTCGTGCAGGCGGGCCTGCTGGACTGGATCACCGTCCCGTACATCCTCGCCGGCTTGATCGCATGGTGGCGCCGGCCGGAAAGCCGCCTGGGGCTGCTGATGATCGCGGGCGGCGTCGCCAGCGGCCTCTCGGCTCTTCAGCTGACGCACGTGGACGTGCTCTACACGATCGGAGCCGCCTTCGACATCCTGCCCGCCGCGCTCTTCCTGCACGTCTTTCTCGCCTTCCCCGAGGGCCGGCTGAGGTCCCGATTCGAGCGCGTGCTCGTCGGCGCCGCGTACACGGGCGCGATCGGCCTCCAGCTGGTGAAGCTGTCGCTCGGCGCCTTTGGCCCGAGAAGCCTGCTGGAGGTTTCCGCGCGGCCCGCCCTCGCGTCGGCGGCGCAGCACGTCCAGCTTCTCTCGCTGAGTGCGATCTGCGTCGTCGGGATCGGCGTCCTCGCGGCTCGGCGGCGGCGTGCAGGCCGGCATCGCAGGCGTTCGCTGGCGCTCCTGATCGACCTGTTCGCGGTCGGCCTCGTCTTGATCGCGGCGCTCTTCGTGGACGGGAACTTCCAGGGCCCGTGGTTCCAGCCGCTGCAGCGGACGACGCTGGCCGTGATCGGGCTCTCGCCGATCGTCTTCCTGCTCGGCCTCCTCGACGCGCGCCTCGCCCGGTCGGCCGTCGGCGAGCTCGTCATCGAGCTGCGGGCCGATCCGGAGGCGCATGACCTCCGGGATGCGCTGGCGCGCGCGCTGCACGATCCGTCGCTAACGCTCGCCTACTGGCTCCCTGACTTCGAGACCTACGTCGACCTGGAAGGGCGGCCACTGGCGCTACCGAAGAATCCCGCCCGCGCGTCAACGGTGCTCGACCGAGACGGCCGCCAGGTCGCCGCGCTGATCCATGACAGCGAGCTCGTCGAAGAGCGGGAGCTTCTCGACGCGGTCGGAGCCGCGGCGGGGATCGCGCTCGAGAACGGGAGGCTGCAGGCAGACCTCCGAGCCCGCGTCGAGGAGCTCAAGGGCTCCCGTACGCGCGTGATCGAGGCCGGCCAGAAAGAGCGCCAGCGCCTCGAGCGGAACCTGCACGACGGCGCCCAGCAGAGGCTGATCGCACTCTCGCTTCGGCTTAGCCTTTTGGAGCAGAGGCTGGTCGAGCAGCCCGATGCGAGGGCGCAGCTCGACAGCGCTCGGCACGAGATCGCCCTCTCGCTGGAGGAGCTTCGGGCTGTGGCGCGCGGCATTCACCCCGCCGTGCTGACCGCGCACGGACTTGCGGTTGCGCTCGAATCGCTCGCCGCTGCCGCCTCTCTGCCGGTGAGGCTCACGGTCGAGATCGACCGGCGCCTGCCCGAGCATGTGGAGGTCGCGGCGTACTACGTCGTCTCGGAGAGCCTGGCGAACGTCGCCAAGCACGCGCAGGCAACCCATGCGAGCGTCGAGGTCGCCGAGCATGCGAACAGCCTCGTCGTCGAGGTCCTCGACGACGGCGTAGGCGGGGCGGACACCGAACGCGGCTCCGGTCTCCGCGGTCTCGCCGACCGCGTCGAGGCGCTCGGAGGCCGACTCAAGGTCTGGACGCCGCAGGGCGGCGGGACCCGGGTTCAGGCGGCGATCCCGTGCGCGTAGCGATCGCCGAGGACAGCGTCCTCCTGCGCGAGGGCCTCGCGCGGCTCCTCGACGACGCGGGTTTCGACGTCGTCGCCCAATGCGAGAACGCCGACGATCTGCTGCTCAAAGTGCGCAGCTACTCACCCGACGTCGCGATCGTCGACATCCGTCTGCCGCCGACCCACAACGACGAAGGCCTGCGCGCCGCGCTCGAGATTCGCGCCAAGCATCCCGGCGTCAGCGTCCTTGTCCTGTCCCAGTACGTCGAGCTCGGGCTGGCGCTGAAGCTCCTCGCCGACTCGGCCGAGGGCGTCGGCTACCTGCTCAAGGATCGAATCAGCGACGTCGACGATTTCGTCCTGGCCGTCCGCCGCGTGGCGGACGGGGGGTCGGCGCTCGACCCGATCATCGTTTCGACGCTCCTCTCCCGGCAGCGTCCTGACGATCCACTCGCGCGGTTGACGCCGCGGGAGCGGGAGGTGCTCGAGCTGATGGCCGCCGGAAGCTCGAACCAGGGAATCGCGGACAAGCTGGTGATCACGCTACGCGCGGTCGAGAAGTACGTCTCGAGCATCTTCGGCAAGCTCGGGCTGCCTTCGACAGGCGGCGAGTCACGCCGCGTGCTCGCCGTCCTCGCTTTTCTCCGTTCGTAGCAAGACGCCAGAAACCCGCCCCTGCAACCGACAGGTCTTCCGGCTTTCGCGCGCCCGCCGTCGGTGCGAGGTTGAGCTCACCCACGGAGAGCGAGAGGAGCCGAGATGAAAACGCGTGTGATCCAGGACGAGCCGCAGCCGGCCGGCCGCAAGACGCCGGTCGACCTGGCGTCCGCTCAGATGCAGCGGGCGATGAACATCGCAGGCAGGATGGGCGCGTGGAGCGCGGCCCACTGGAAAACGGCCGTCTTCGGCTGGCTCGCCTGCGTCGTCGTTCTCTTCGGCTTCGGTGGACAGATCATCGGCCTGAAGCAGATCGACCAGAACGACGCCGGCGTCGGACAGTCGCACAGAGCCGATCAGATCTTGAAGAAAGCCTTCCCGGAGCGGGCTCCGCAGACCGAGTTCGTGCTGATCGAGGGCAAGGGGCAGACGGTCAACAGCCCGGCCTTTCGGGCCACCGTCGGCGACGTCATCGGTTCGGTCAAGTCGAACCCGGCGATCAAGAGCCTCAACTCTCCCTACGGGAGCAGCAACAAGACCCTGATCAGCGACGACCGGCACGCGGCGATCGTCAAGTGGGAAATGCGGGGCGACGCCGACGAGGCCCAGAAGAACGTCGACGCGGTGTCGGCGGCGACGGAGAAGGTCGCGAAGAGGCATCCGGGGTTCTACGTGGGTCACGCGGGAGTAAGCTCCAACAAGGCGCTCGACAAGATGTTCCTGGACCAGCTCAAGCTGGCCGGTGAGCGGTCGATCCCGATCACGATCGTTGTCCTGCTGCTCGTGCTGGGCAGCCTGGTCGCGGTCGGAATCCCGATTCTCCTGGCGTTGTCGGGCGTGCTCGCAACGATCGGGGTCGTGGCGTTCACGAGCCATCTCGTGCCGGCCGACTCGAACGTCAACGCGGTGATCCTGTTGATCGGCCTCGCCGTCGGCGTCGACTACTCGCTCTTCTACATCAAGCGCTGGCGCGAGGAGCGGGCCGTCGGCAAGGAGTCATCGGCGGCTCTGGCCGCCGCGGCGGCGACCTCCGGACGCTCCGTGCTTATCTCCGGCTTCACGGTTCTGATCGCGATGGCGGGCCTGTTCTTCGCCGGCGACAAGACCTACCTCTCGTTCGGGATCGCGACGATGATCGTCGTCGGCGTCGCCATGCTCGGCTCGCTGACGGTTCTGCCCGCGCTGCTTTCGAAGCTCGGCCCGCGCGTGGACAAGGGCCGCATCCCGTTCGTGCACCGGTTCCGGAACGACGCGGGCGGTAGCCGACTGTGGAAGGCAATCTTGACGCCGGTCCTGAAGCATCCACTCGCCGCCATTGCTGTGGCGGGCGGCTTACTGCTGGCCGTCGCGCTGCCCGCGGTTCACCTCCACACCACCCAGAGCGGGTTCGAGGCGCTGCCGAAGAACGCGCCGACCGTCAAGACGATCCAGCGCCTGCAGAACGACTTCTCGAACGGGAACGTCGCGCCCGCGATCGTCGCCGTCGAGGCGAACACCGACTCGCCCGCTACGCACCAGGCTATCGCGGCGCTGAAGAAGCAAGCGCTCGCGAGCGGTCAGGTGAAGCAGCCGATCGACGTCGAGATCAGCGCCTCGCACCAGGTCGCCCGGGTGACGATCCCGCTCGTCGGAAAAGGCAACGACACGAAATCCAACAACGCGCTGGCCGTGCTGCGGAAGGAGGTGCTGCCGGCCACGATCGGGAGGGTTCCAGAGGCGACGTACTCGGTCACCGGCAACACCGCCCAGTCGGTCGACCAGAACGCGCTGCTGAAGAGCAAAGCGCCGATCGTGTTCGGGTTCGTGCTGATCTTCGCGTTCGGCCTGCTCCTCGTCTCCTTCCGCTCGATCGTGATCGCGGTGAAGGCGATCCTGCTCAACCTGCTCTCCGTCGGCGCCGCCTACGGCGTCCTGATCGCGATCTTCCAGTGGGGTTGGGGCGAGAACCTGCTGAACTTCCAGTCGAACGGGGGCATCGCATACTGGCTGCCGATCTTCCTGTTCGTAATCCTCTTCGGCCTCTCCATGGACTACCACGTCTTCATCCTCAGCCGCGTCCGCGAGGCCTACGACCGCGGTCTCTCGACCGAGGACGCCGTGGAGCATGGGATCGCTTCGACCGCCGGAGTCGTCACGAGCGCGGCGTTCGTCATGGTCGGCGTCTTCTTCGTTTTCGCCCTGATGCCGATTCTCGACATGAAGGAGATGGGCATCGGGTTGGCCGCCGCGGTGCTGATCGATGCCACGATCATCCGAGCGGTGCTACTGCCCGCGTCGATGAAGCTGCTCGGCGACTGGAACTGGTACCTGCCGAGCTGGCTCGAGTGGCTGCCGCGGCTGGAACATGCTCCCGACAGCCGCGATCGGAGCGAGCGAATCGACGCACCGCCCGTTCCGGTGCCGTAGGGACAGCGTGCGGTGGCGGTCTCCGAAAGGGGGCCGCCACGCCGCTGAGCCGGCATTTGTGCGTCTCCCCCTCGTCCGAGTGGCAGCGCACTGCCGAGGAGGTCTCGGCGGTGCGACACCCACTGCGCTGGATACGCGTTTAGAGAAAAGCGTCGAAGGTATCCAACGGCAACGTGAGCCAAAAAAAAGGGGGATCTTCCAACATGCCCGATGAAAACGTAGGCGAGGTTATCGACGAGGCCGAATCGGAAGTCGGA
>Ga0066710_100007152_pt1 | contig 10602 bp, 9 predicted proteins | sample GraSoiAngelo_159_FD_79666 | JGI IMG/M metagenome (GOLD analysis project Ga0066710, IMG submission 79666) | Grasslands soil microbial communities from the Angelo Coastal Reserve, California, USA - 14_1009_16_40cm | ecosystem: Environmental > Terrestrial > Soil > Grasslands | place: USA...
CATGTACTCCATGATCTGGCCCATCTCCACCGCGAAGCCCATGTCCAGCATGCGGTCGGCCTCGTCGAGCACCAGCGTCTTCACGCGGTCGAAGCGCAGCGTCTTGCGGCGGAGGTGGTCCAGAACGCGCCCCGGGGTCCCCACGATGACGTGGGCGCCGGCGCGGATGCCTTCGAGCTGGCGGTCCATGGAGTCGCCGCCGTAGATCGTCTCCACCTTCGCGCCGCGCCCGCGGCCGATCTCCGACACCTCGCGCGCGACCTGCATGGCCAGCTCGCGGGTGGGGGCGAGCACCACCGCCTGCACGTGGTCAGCCGCCGGATCCACCTTCTCCACGAGCGGGATGCCGAAGGCCGCGGTCTTGCCGGTGCCGGTGCGGGACTGCACCACCAGGTCCTTGCCGGCCAGCGCCCGGGGCAGCGTCTCCGCCTGCACCTCCGTCGGGGCGCGGTAACCCATCGCGTCCAGGCTGGCGAGCGTCTCGGCCGTGAGATTGAGGTCGGCGAAGCTTCGGGTCGCGGCAGTGATTTCCATGAAGAGGCCATTATCTCATGACCGAGCGCACGGCCCGCCTCGCCCTGCTCTCGATCTCGCTTCTCTTCGTTCTGTGGGGCCTCTGCTACATCTACCGCGCGAGCGCGGTGGTGGCGGGACACCGGATGTTCCTCCTCTGGGACGACGGGATGATCTCGATGCGCTACGCCCGCAACCTGGCCGAGGGCCACGGCCTCACCTGGAACCCCGACGGAGAGCGCGTCCAGGGGATCACCAACCTGGGCCTCACGCTCGTGATGACGCTCATCCACCTGCTGCCCGTGAGCCTGTGGCGCACGTCCCTCCTCTATCAGGTGTTCAGCCTGGCCATGGCGGTGGCATGCTTGCCTCTCGCTTGTCGTCTGTCCGCCGCGCTCTTTGGCGAGCGATCGGTGGCGGTGGCGACCAGCCTGGGAACCGCCCTCTACGCGCCTTTCGCGATCTGGAGCCTCCAGGGCGCCGACGTCCCCGCGGTCGCGCTACCGACTCTGGCCGCGGTGGTGTGGGTGGTGTAGGCCGAGCGCGCCGGCCGGCCGTGGCCCGCGCGCGCCTTCCCCGCGCTGGCCCTCGCCGTGCTCGTCCGGCCGGACGTGACGGTCGCGTACGTCGTGGTGCTGGCCTTCTGCGCCTGGCGGGAAGGCCCGGGAGCCCCGGCGTTCCGCCGTGGCGGGCTGCTGTTGCTCGCGACTTGGGCGGGCCTGCTGGCCTTCGGCTATCTGTACTACGGCGATCCCCTCCCCAACACCTACTACCTCAAGGCCACCGGCTCGCCCCGGATGCTCGTCCTCCAGAGCGGCCTTCGACAGACGGTGGCTTTCATCGCCGTGGTCTCGCCGTTGCCGGTATTGCTCGCAGCCGCGGTCCTCGCGCCCCGGACGAGGCGCGACCGCGCGCTGACCCTCGCGGTGACGGTGGTTCTGCCCGCCTTCGCGCACAACCTCTGGGTGGGCGGCGACTGGCTCGATCGCCTGCCGAGCCGGTTCGTGTCGCCGGTCCTGCCGATCTTCATCGCGCTCCTCGTGGGCGCCTGGTGGCTCGTTTGCCGCGCTCTCGGCGAGCGCGCCGCGGGCGCCAGGTCCTGGCTCTTCGCCGCGGGCGCCCTCGCGCTCGCGCTCCAGATCAATCCGCCCGGCGCCCTGTCGGAGTGGCTCTCGTTCCAGGCCGAGACGCTCTTCAAGGAGCAGAACGTCAGCCAGGTCCGGCTGGGCCTCTACCTGCGGTCGTACACCGACCCCGCGACGACGGTCGCGTTCCACTGGGCGGGCACCGCGGCCTACCTCGGCGAGCGGACCGGCATCGACGTCCTGGGCAAGTCGGACCGGCACATCGCGAAGATGGCCGTGGACCGCTTCATCCCCGCCCATTCGAAGTGGGACTGGGACTACGTGGTCGGCGAGCGGCGGCCCGACGTCTTCCTGGAGCAGACACGCGGCCTGCTCCGGCGCCCCGACTTCAACCAGGCCTACCGCGCGGCCCTGACCGGCGCCGGTGACTGGATCTTCGTGAGGCGCGGCGCCGAGCCGCGGCTGCGCGACCCGAACATCACCTACGTCGAGATCGCCTCGCTCAGGGAGACGGGCGGGGATCCGTGAAGGAGGCGGGGTATAATCGGTCGTTTGGGAAGAGAGCGTGATGACCTGCGTGCGCTGTGGACGTGAGGCCGAGCCGCCCCCGCGGAGCCGGATCGGCTTTTCCGGCCCGGTGAAGGAGCGCATCCTCCAGTCGATCTGCGCCGAGTGCTGGAAGGAGTGGGAGGGCGTCGAGGTCAAGGTCATCAACGAGTACCGGCTGAGCTTCCTCGACCCTCAGCACCGCGAGATGTTGCAGAAAGCCTGCCTCGACTACCTGAAGCTCCCCGAACAAGCGTGAGACGTCCGTGGTACACGTCGAAGGGCTGACAAAGCGCTACGGAGAGAAGGTTCTCTTCGAGGACGTGTCGTGGCACGTCAAGAAGAAGGACCGCATCGGGCTCAGCGGGCCCAACGGCGCGGGCAAGACGACGCTCCTGCGCATGCTGGCCGGCCTCGAGGAGCCCGACGCCGGCTCCATCCGGATGGCCTCCGACACGACCATCGGCTACCTGCCCCAGGACGGCCTCGTCCACCAGGGGCGCATCGTCCATGACGAGGTGGTGCTGGCGTTCCAGGAGCTGATCGCCCTCAAGGAGGAGCAGCACCAGATCGAAGACCGCCTGGCGACGGCGACGCACGACGACGGCGGCGAGCACGAGAAGCTGCTCGAGCGCTACGCCGAGGTCACCGAGCGGTTCAAGCACCTCGGCGGCTACGAGATCGACGCCCGCGTCGCCGACGTCCTCAAGGGCCTCGGCTTCTCGCTCGCCGACCAGCAGCGCCGCACCGAGGAGTTCTCGGGGGGCTGGCAGATGCGGATCGCGCTGGCCAAGCTCCTGCTCGCCCGGCCCAACCTGCTCCTCATGGACGAGCCGACCAACCACCTGGACCTCCCGGCGCGCAACTGGCTCGAGGAGTACCTGCACGACTACCCGGGGTCGGTCGTGCTCGTCTCCCACGACCGCTACTTCCTCGACGCCACCGTCCTGCGCATCACCGAGGTGGGCCTGCGAACGCTCACCGACTATCACGGCAACTACTCGCACTACGTCGTGGAGCACCAGGCGAGCATGGACCGCCTGCGGGAGGCGCACCGGCGGCAGAAGGAAGAGGTCGAGAAGGCCACCCTCTTCATCAACAAGTTCCGCTACCAGGCCACCAAGGCCCGCCAGGTCCAGAGCCGCATCAAGATGCTCGACAAGGTCGAGCTGATCGAGATCCCGTCCGAGCGCAAGAAGATCCGCTTCAAGTTCCCCGACGCCCCCCGGCCCGGCCGGGTCGTCCTCGAGCTGAAGGGCGTGCGCCGCGCCTACGGCGACAACGTCGTGCTCGAGCACGTCGACCTGATCGTCGAGCGCGGCGACCGCATCGCGCTCGTCGGCCCCAACGGCGCCGGCAAGTCGACGCTGATGCGGATCCTGGCCGGCGTAGACCGGCCCGACACGGGCGTCCGCATCGCCGGGCACCAGGTGGTCACCGACTACTTCGCCCAGGACCAGGCGGCCGTGCTCAACCCGGCCCACACCGTCTACGAGGAGATGAGCGCGGCCAGCCCCGTGCAGATGGTGCCGATGATCCGCCACATCCTCGGCGGCTTCCTCTTCGGCGGCGACGACATCTACAAGCGGGTGGGCGTGCTGTCGGGCGGGGAGCGCAACCGGCTGGCCCTCGCCAAGATGCTCCTGAACCCGAGCAACCTCCTGATCCTCGACGAGCCCACCAACCACCTCGACCTCGACTCCAAGGAAGTGCTGCTGGACGCGCTCATGGACTACGGCGGCACGCTGATCTTCGTCTCCCACGACCGCTACTTCGTCGACCGTCTCGCGAGCAAGGTCATCGAGGTGGGGGCCGGCCAGGCGCTCATTTACCCGGGCGGCTACGAGGACTTCCTCTACTGGAAGAAGCAGCGCGAGGCCGGGCTCACGCCGCCGCTGCCGACGAAGGAGCGCAAGCCGGTCGTGCACTTGAAGGAGGCGCCGGAGCCGAGGCCGGCCGCTCCGAAGGAGGCTTGCGCGGCCGCGGCCCCGGCACCGAAGGCGGCTCCGAGGAAGGTCGCCGGCCAGCCCGTCGCCGGCCAGCCCACCACTGCCAAACGCGAGCCGGAGCGTCCCGGCTACGATCCGCTCGCCCCGCGGCTCCGCCCCGCGGGCGCGCCGCCCGACCGCCAGGCCCGCGAGCGCGAGGTCCGCAAGGCCAAGGCGCGGCTGGCCGATCTGGAGCGGCAGATCGCGCAGAAGGAGCAGGCGGTCAAGGACATCGAGCACCTGATGGCCACGCCGGGGTTCTACGAGGACCGCGCCACCGCGGAGCGCTCCGTGGCCGAGCGCCAGCAGCTCCTGGCCGAGGTCGAAGCGCTCATGTCCGAGTGGGAGTCGCTGCAGACGGCGGCCGAAGCCAAGGGCTAACAGGAGGCGGAAAAACTGACGGTGGAGGTCATTTGGTCTGGTGCTGATCGAGCGCGACGATCGCGACGGCCATCGGCATCGCCAGGATGGACCTCAAGTAATGGTTGAAGCAACTCTTCCCGGAACGAGTTCGTCATCGACGCTCTCCTCGTGCAGGCGCCAGGGTGAGGTCTTGTACCCGGACGAGGTTGCATCAGCATTCGCTCGCTGCGGACGGGAGTTACAGCACCTGAAGGAGCAATGCCTCCCGGAGCCGCTCGGGCAGAATCGACGGTCGTAGCCGGTCCATTCCCAAGCGAGCAAGTCAGCGACCCATAGCGGCGGTGCATCCGGTTTCGAGACCGTCATAGGCTCCGAAGACTTGCCGGGCCTCGCGCGCGTATTCGCGCGCCGACCTAGACTAGGCTCAAATAGATAGCCGGACACGGAATAAACTCCCAGGTCACGCTCGCTTCGTCAAAGTACGCCTCTAGAGTCGCCAACTGACCAACCCCAATATGGACTCGCAAGCCTGGTGGTTGCAGCCAGCGAGTTGCTCTGGCGAAATCGCGCGTCAGAGCTCGTCAAATGCGATGTGTCAAGCGTCCTGGCGCGTCAGCTCGTCCGGGCCGCCGTGATGGCCGGGGCGCCGCGGCCCTTGGCGATGAAGAGCGCGATCAGGCTCCGGTCCGGATCGGTCAGCTCCGACAGCGACAGGCGCGAATGGAAGACGTAGCCCCGGCGGTCGCGGCCGACGACCAGGCACGCTTCGGCCGTCGCCTCCAGCGGAAGCGCGCGACCCTCCATGACGAGCCCGAACGTCACCCGCGTGCCGGGAAGCAGGCACTCGCGGGTCTGGAACGTGAGAGTCTCCGGCGTCAGCTCGACGAGGAGCGCGTCCTTCGGAACCGGCGCGGCGCTCACAAACGATTCGCCTCCAGCCACCCGAGGATCGCGTCGAAGATCTCCTTCTGCACCTCCGCCGGCGTGCGTCCGGTGCGCCTGGGAACGGCGAAGGAATGGTCGCCGCCCTCGACGCGGTGGAGGGTGGCCCGCGGCGCGAGGCGCGCGACCAGCGGCTCGATCAGGTCCCATCGGGCGAACGCGTCGCGCGTGCCTTGCAGGAACAGCATCGGGACCTGGATCTGGGGCAGGTGCCGGTCGCGCAGCGTGTCCGTCCGTCCCGGCGGGTGGAGGGGATAACCGAGGAACACGAGGCCGTCGGCGGCCGCGCCCTTGGCCACGGCCTGCGAGGCGAGGCGCCCGCCCATCGACTTGCCGCCGAGCACCACCTTGCGCGCCCCGAGCTCGGCGCGCGCGTGATCACCGACGGCGCGGGCGGTGCGCTCGAGAACGTCGGGCGCGTCGGGAGCCCCGCGCCCGCGGTCCGAGTAGGGAAAGTTGTAGAGTACCGCCTGCCGCCCCGAACCGGCCAGGGTCTCCGCCAGCTCGACGAGCGTCCGGGTGCGCCGGTCCCCTCCCGCCCCGTGGCCCAGCACGACGCTCGTATCCCCCCGGCCGTGGTGCGACGCGGAGATGGAGAAGTCCCCCACCGGAATGCGTATCTCCTGCACGATCCTGAGCATACCCCGGCCTCCGCGCCTCGGCGCGGGGAGCGCGATCGGTGTAAACTCCGGCAGCGGGATGGCGAAGGTCCTGATCGTGGCGGGTCCTGATCTGACGAGCGTGCTCGAGCGGACCGTCGTGTGGCGCCGCGACGTCCAGCGCCTCTTCGCCGCGGACCTCGATGGAGCCTTCCAGGCCGCGTGTGACGCGCTGCCGAAGCTGGTCATCCTCGACGGCGCGCCCCAAGACCAGGTGATCGACCTCCTGCGGCGATTCCGCACGGACGGCATCACCCGCAAGATGTCTCTCGCCGTGCTGCGGCAATCCGCGACGGTGGCGGAGGTGGAGGCGCTCCGGCGCGCGGGCGCGAACGTCGTCTTCGCCGGGGAAGCGCTTCCCTACCTCTGGGACGCGTGGCTCGAGGAGCTGCTCGAGGTCCCGCGCCGGCGCGTCGTCCGCGTGCCGATCCGCCTCGACGTGTGGTCGCGCTTCGACCCCACCGCGGAGCCGCTGCTCGGTTCGATCGTCGACATCAGCGTCAAGGGGATGCTGCTGGAGACCGTCGAGCCCATCGAGGTGGGGACCAAGCTGGACCTGTCCTTCCGCCTCCCGGCGGACCCCACGGACCTGCGCGTGGTCGCGCAGGTGATCCGCCAGGAGGCCGGCGAAGAGGGGCGGGCCCGTGCGGGCGTCGAGTTCGTGATCGTGCGCGAGGTGGTGCGCGAGCGCATCCGCGCCTTCGTCGAAGGGGAGCCGGGGAGGTAGTCACGTGTACGAGGCGCACTACGGATTTGCGGAGAAGCCCTTCAACCTGACGCCGGATCCCAAGTACCTGTACCTCTCGCAGCGGCACACGGAAGCCTTCGCCCACCTCGAGTTCGGACGCCGCGAGCGCGGCGGCTTCATCCTGGTCACGGGCGAGGTGGGAACGGGCAAGACGACGTTGGCCCGCTATTTCCTCTCGCGGCTCGACTCGCGCACGGCGACCGCGTTCGTTCTGTACCCCGCGCTCACGGCCGCGGAGCTGCTGCGCTCGATCCTCGACGACCTCCACATCCCCGCCCCCGGCGCGTCGCTCAAGGACCACGTCGACGCGCTCCACCGCTTCCTGCTCGAGGCGCGGGAGAAGGGCCGCGACGTCGTCCTCCTCATCGACGAGGCCCAGGATCTCTCGGCGGAGGTGCTCGAGCAGATCCGGCTCATCTCGAACCTGGAGACGGACACCGAGAAGCTGATCCAAATCGTGCTGATGGGCCAGTCGGAGCTGCAGGAGATGCTCTCCCGCCGCGAGCTGCGCCAGCTCGCCCAGCGCGTGACCGCCCAGTACCACCTCTCCCCGCTCAGCCGGCCCGAGACCGAGGACTACGTCGCGCACCGGTTGCGGGTGGCGGGCGGCGAGGGCAAGGTGTCCTTCACCCCCGGCGCCCTCGCCGTCGTGCACCAGCGCTCCGGCGGCGTGCCTCGTCTCATCAACCTCATCTGCGACCGCGCGCTGCTGGCCGGCTACGTCAACGGCGCGCGGGTCGTCGATGCCTCGATGGTGCGGCGCGCCGCGCGCGAGGTGCGCGGCGTCTCCAAGCCGGAGCCGCTGCGCCGGTACGCGGCCCTCGCCGCCTTGACGGCCGCCGCCGTCGTGGCGGCCGTGGGCCTGTGGCACGGGCGATCCTCGTCGGCGCCCGTGGATGCCGCGCCGGCGCCCGCGACCTCCCCCGCCGTCGTTCCCGTCACCGCCGCGGCCGCGCCGCCGCCGGCCCCCAACCCGATGGCGGCGGCCCCCGCGATCCTGTCGCAGACGCTCCTGACCCTCGATCGCGCGCGCTCGCTCGACGCCGCCGCGGGCCGGATCCAGGCGCTGTGGGGGCCCGATCCACTCGAACGCACGCCCCTGCGGACCCACATGGACCAGGTCCGCCGGCTGAACCTGCCGGTGGTGCTGGAGATGTTCCACCCGGCGCGCCGGGACACCTGCTACATCGCGCTGCTCAGGCTCGACGGCGACCAGGCCGAGATCGCGGCGGACGGCACGCCGATGCGGGTGCCGCTGGCCGAGGTGGACCGGCTGTGGACCCGGCAGGCCATCTTCCTCTGGCGCGATTTCGACGCGCTCACGCCCGCCGGCGATCCGCTGAGGACGAACGAATGGGTGCGGCAGGCTCTGGCCCGCCTGGGATACCACGCCGAGGAGCCCGACCTGGCCCTGGCCGTGGCACGCTTCCAGCAGGACACCGACCTGGCCGCCGACGGCGTCATCGGGGCTCGGACGCTGATGACCCTCTACAGCCGCAGCCAATACCCGCGGCCGCGCTTGACCGGAGGCGCCTCGTGAGCCTGATCCTGGAGGCGCTCAAGAAGCTCGATCGCGAGAAGAAGGCGCCGGAGCGCGGCTTCCTGGTCGTGGGCGCCGTGCCCTGGCCCGCCCCCCGGTCCCGGCGCTGGCTGCCCGTAGCGGCCGTCGTGGCCGCGGGAGCCGCGGCCGGCCTGGCGCTCGTGCTCGCGTGGCGGGCCCGCGGTCACGAGGACTCGCCGGGACGCGCGGTCGTGCCCACGACGATGGTCGCCGCCGCCACCGCGGTCGCGCCGATTCCGGTGACCACGCTCGCCGCTGCGCCTCCCCCAACCTTGCCGCCCGCGGCCGAGGGACGGCCACGCGCTTCCGAGACGCGCACGCCCGCACCACCCGCGCTGGCCCCACCGATCGAGGCCCCCCCGGCGCGCCTGAAGACGCCGCCGGCCCGGGCGGCGGAGGCGGGCGCCGGCCTTCAGCTCCAGGCCATCAGCGAGCGCGACGGCAAGCCGATCGCGGTGCTCAACAACCGCGTCGTCCACGAGGGCGACCACTTCGACGGCGTGACGATCGTGCGCATCGGCGTGGACGGGGTGGAGATCGAAGTGCAGGGCCGCCGCCGCACCCTGCGCTTCTGATGGCGGCGGCCGCCGGCGCGCTGCTGGCGCTCGTCGCCGTCGCCGCCCTGCTCGTCAACCTGTATTTCGTCAGCCTGATGCTCGGGCGCTGGCCGCGGGCGAGGCAGGCCTTGTCGCGTCTCTTCAACGCCTGCGGCGCGGACACGTCGTCGTGCGCGATCGTGGTCGCCACGCCGTACGCGCGCCTGTTCGGCGGTGCGCCGAACGTCGCCGCCGGCATCCCGTGGTCCCTGGCCGTCCTCGGCCTCGCGGCGTTCTGGATTGCGACCGGCCGGATGGTGGCGCCCTGGCCCTACCTGGCCGTCGCGGTGGCGACGGTGCTGGTGGGCGCGTACCTCATCTACGCCCTCGTCGTCGTCCTGCGGCAGCCCTGCCCGCTTTGAATGACCGGGCACGCGCTGCACGCGGCGGTCGCCGCGATCCTCTGGGCGGTGTGGTGGACGCAGCATTGAGCTGGGGATAGAAGTCGATCCCGCTCCCCTGCCCGAGCGCCTCCTTCGCGGCGAAAACGATCTGGCCCGTGCGAACTCGAGAGGCCGGCAGCGGGTGTCCGCTTCCCCGCCGAGTCCCGAAAGCACCCATTGCGACAAATTGCCTGGTCCTCGTCGAGCCGATCCACGCAGAAGCGGATCCTCCCGAGGTACTGCTCGAGATACGCGGCGCAGCGTCTCCGCACGCGGCGGCCGTCGAGGCTCATCGCCCGCGCCCGTACCGCTTCAGGATCGCGACGACGCGGTCGATCGGGATCGCCTCCGCCGTCTCGCCGTTGCCGGTGACGGACGTCGCCTTCAACAGCGAGTTGTAGACGGCCTCCTCGGTGGCCTCGAGCGCCGCTTCGAACAGGGGCGAGACCGTGTCGCCCGGAAGCAAGAGCCGGGCCCGCGGGACCGTCTCGCCGAAGCGCACGCGGGCTTCGGGCGCGGTCGAGAAGGCGATCGCGAAGTCGCCGCTGCCGTGGGAGTACGAGGACCCGGTGCGGGCGAGGCCGAACACGGCCCGCGCCGCCAGCCGCTTCAGGTCGCGGGCGGAAAGAGGCGCATCGGTCGCCACCACGATCATGCACGAGCCCGCGCTCCCTCCGGTCTCGGCCGACGGCTTGAAATCGTAGCGGCCCAGCTCGCGGCCCACGGGAACGCCGTCGATCGTGAGCACGCCGCCGAAGTTGGTCTGGACGAGGACCCCGAGGATCCAGCCGCCGTAGCGGGCGGGCAGCTGGCGCGACGCGGTGCCGATGCCTCCCTTCCAGCCGAAGCAGCGCGTGCCGGTGCCTGCGCCCACCGCGCCCTCCTCCACGGGACCGGAGGCGGCGCCGCGGATCGCCGCCACGACGTCCTCGCGGCGCACGTGACCGCCGCGGATGTCGTTCAGGCCTCCGTCGTTGGTCTCGCCCACGACCGCGTTGACCGAGCGCACCTCCTCGTTGCCCGGCCGGCCGATCGTGTCCCGGACGACCGCCTCCACCGCCGTGCCGACGCTGAGCGTGTTCGTGAGCACGATCGGGGTCTCGATCGTCCCCAGCTCGTCGACCTGTGTCGATCCGGCCAGTTTGCCGAACGCGTTTCCGACGAACACGGCCCCGGCGACCTTTTCCTGGAAGACGTTGCCCGGGTGGGGGACAATCG
>Ga0066710_100007153_pt1 | contig 10601 bp, 8 predicted proteins | sample GraSoiAngelo_159_FD_79666 | JGI IMG/M metagenome (GOLD analysis project Ga0066710, IMG submission 79666) | Grasslands soil microbial communities from the Angelo Coastal Reserve, California, USA - 14_1009_16_40cm | ecosystem: Environmental > Terrestrial > Soil > Grasslands | place: USA...
CGGCATCGCGAACTGGCCGCACAGCGAGCCGATTTCGAGCACCGATCCGCGGGAGAGGCCCAACTCGCGGAGCTGATCGATCAGGTGATACACGCGGATCGTGCTTTGCCTGAAGAACTTCTCGAAGTAATCAGGGCCGAGATAGCCGGAGCGCCTGTCCATCTTGCTGGCATCGTAGGTCGGCAGGAGCGCGGTCAGCTGCGCGGTCTCGTCGAGAACGACCCTGCCGACCGGGTCGTCGAAGACTCGCTCGAACGGCACGGCGATCGGCGCGCGGGCGCATTCGAGGGCGCCGATGTCCTGCGCCGACACGTGGCGCTTCAGGCGCGATGACAGCCCCGAGGCGATCGCCGCGAGCGCCGGTTCGCCCGGCATCCGGAGCATCACGGGCAGCACGTTGTCGATGATCTCGGTGATGTCGAACCGGCGGCGCAGGCGCGTCGTGACGCCGTGGACCCTGAGATGCGCCGCGCCGCCGGCGCCGCTGCGGATGCACAAACGGCGCGACGCCGGGCTGCCGTCGAGGACGATCGTCGATCGACCGCGCGCTGCGTCGACGACGACCTCGCCGAGCGCCGTCCGGCCCGCGGCGTCGGTGAGGAACATGCCGGCGGCGCCCGACAGGACCTCGACGTCGGTGCGCGCGCGAACGCCCACGGTGGACTCCTCCAACGTGTCCGGCGCGTCGACCGGCAGCATCAGCGCGTAGCTCCACGGCACGTCGGGCGTCCACACCTCCAGCGCGCCTGACTGGTCGCAGACGATCGACGCGCCGTTGAGCGCGTCGGCGGCGGTCACACGGAGCGCGGAGCCGGCGATCATCGGATGTTCGCTGCCAGACAATACATCTCGAGCGAATAGAGCGTCGCCACGCTGGAGCGGCGGGTTGCCGACGCGTTTCGAACGATCAGTTGCGCGGCAGACTGGCTGTTCTCGAACTCCAGCACGCACTGCTGTTCGATGCTGTCTTCGGCCAAATACTCTTCCGTCACGATCGAAGAGCCGTCGGAGGTCGCCACCGCAATCCCGATCCGTCCGGCGTCGACCCTCGCGCGGGCGATGAGCACGCAGCGCGGGATATCCGGCGGGATTCGGTCGCGGTGAATCGGCGCCGACGCCGCATATCCCCACGGCTCGGGCGCGGTCGTCACGACAACCGCCCCGGTATCGGTTCCGACCGCGCTCGATGCCCAGGAGACATCTGACTTCAACTCATCGAGCGAAACGGCACCGGCAACCCTGCACGAGCCGTCCGGAACCGCAGCGGCCGCGCTCAGCTCCCGGTGCCCGTCCGTCTTGATCAAATCGATGCAGTTCATAGCGCCGTCGCGATATTCACAGTAGAAGATCGGAGCGAAGCGCGCCGGCCGCAACTGCTTCACGAGCTTGCCCGTGTCGTACCACTCGGCCCACGGCGTGCCGGCACCATCGGTCTTTTCGCCCCAGCGGTCGAAGGGCAGGCGCCCTTCATCGGTCCAACGCCGGTACGGATAGGCATGCATCACGAACCGTCCGCCCGCCTTCAACCGTCGCGCGAGCGCGTCGAACTCCGGCTTGCCCTCCTCGGACGGCATGTGATGCAGAGACCCGCACGCGAATACCGCATCGTAGTCGGTGTCGAGACGATCCAACGCCGCCACATCCACGAGGTGCAGCACACGAGGCGCAGGCAGGCCCATGAGCCGGGAGACACGAGCGACCACCCGCAGGTTGCCGTCGCGGACGTCGACGTAGGTCATGATCGCGCCCGCGCGCGCGAACGCGACGCCGTCGATGCCGATGCCAGGACCCACCTCGAGGATTTTCTTGCCGGGCACCCAGGGATCGTAGAGCGCGTGAAACCAGCCGCGAACGCCGAGACCGCGAAGGCCATCGGACGTATCGGCGCGCGCGCGCTCCCAGTACTCGAGGAATTCCTGGTCGGCAAGGTCGAGCAGCGTTCGATTCGAAATGCGCCCGAGACGCGTCGCCGGAATCTCGTCCCACTTGCGCGCGAGCCGATCGAGGATCGATCCCGGGTCGCTCATCTCAGGTGAAATCCCTGGCGTAGGTCGGACGCGACGCTGTCTGCCGGAAGCCGGCGGTTTCGTAACTGTGAATCGCCGCTCGATTGTCGTCCCAGGTTTCGACCATGACGCGGCGGGCGCCATGCTCACGCAGCCGCCGCACCACCTCGAGCAGCACGACGCGGCCGAGCCGCTGGCCCCGATACGCCGGATGCGTACCGAGCGGCTCGATCTGTCCGACGCGCTCGGTCCCAATCGAGCCGAGCCACCCGACGCACAGGGCTGCCGGCGTCGCATCCGAATCGACCACGATCAGATCGAGCTCGCGGCGGTACGTTGCGGCTCGCGTCATCTCGCGCCGCCATTCGGCCGTCATGCCGACGTTGGGAAAGATCGCACGATGCAGCTCCACCCACGCGTCGTCGTCGTGCGGCCCGACCTCGCGGATGTGGAACGTCCTCTCCTGTAGCGGGAAGGCTTCAGCCACGCGATCCGCGACGGGCGCTTCAACTTCCAGGTGCGCGAGCGACCAGGCGCATCGCGTGAAACCTCGCGCCTCGAGCACCACCGTCCACTCGCGATCGTCCTGCTGAATCTTGACCCAGCAGGTTTGTGGCGAACCGGCCTGATTCGCTCGTGCGGCAAACCATTCCTGCACCCAATCGAGCACGCGATCGGCCATCTGGCCGACCCGTGGATCGAAACCGTAGTCGAGCATCCTGAACGCGGGATGCCAGACGGCGAACCCGGCCAGGTTCCCCGCCTCGTCCTCCCACAGCCGGATTTCCTGGTGAAGGAACGCAGGCGAGCCGAGGCGGTACGGAAGATCGATCACGTGAAGGTGCCGATCGGGACACGCGGCCACGAGCGCGCCGATGCGATCTTTCTGCGACGCTCCTACATCGCTGCGCGCGGTGATCCGAATCGCGATTGCTACCGCTCCCGAAACCAGTTGGTGATTGGATACCGGCGGTTGGCGGAAGCGCGCGACCTATTGGCGCGGCCCTGCAACATCGCTCCGGTACGGCCAGACCTGAATGCGTTTCACTTCGAAGTCGGAGATGACAGGCTCGGGAGATCCGCAATTGCTGAGCACGAACCTCACGCTGTCGTTCGAACCGGTGTCGAAAGCCAATTGCTGATGCGTAGACGTCACCACCGGCTCACACCAGTACCGCGACGCCAGGACCGTCTGGGTCTTGGTCGCGATGACATGGAACCCGGCGCCACCGGTCGGAATCCGCAACTCGAAATCAGCAAGGTGCCGGCGACTCGGCGTCACCGGAATCGGTCGTGACACGAGTTGCCAGTCGTACGTGGAGCGATTCGTCGTGATCTGGACGCCGTCCTGCTTGGCATCTACCGCCACGCGTATCGCATAACCTTTCTCACTTCCCTGGACGAAGACGTCGGTCGACACCGGCAAGGGAGCCGCCGCAAGCTGCCGGCGGTCGACGCCGGTGCGCACGAACAGCATGCGGATTCGAATTCCACGTTCGGCGATTTCGCGAGTATTGACGAGCGTCGCCCCGACGCCGCTCGTCCGAAGCGCCGCCTCGGCTTGTGTGAACGCGTCGTCCTCTGCCGCGAGAACGACGATGTTCTCTCCCGGTGCGACGGTGGCCTCTGGCCACGAGTCGGGATTCGTCAGAGATGGAAAACGAGTGCCCACAAGCCGGTATCTCCACAGGCGCGTGGACGCTATGGACCTGTAGATGTATCCGAGCGGTGAAGTCTCGTTATACCAGAATCGCGCGGTGGCAGCAGGGTCGAGCCGCGTCAAGACCTCTCCGACCGCTACGGTCGCGCGATACACATCGCGCCGCCCTGAGCCGCGTTGGAAATCGACAGCTTCTCCATCAGTGACGAGTACGTTGACCACGCCGACGCAAAGCAGAACTGTGGTCAGCACCAACATGTTCGTCGACACTCTCAGTACGGCCACAGCGGTGAGAAGCATGAGGAAGGGCGCCACCATGAGACGCGAAGTGCCATACGCATGAGGAACAACTCGAAGCGCCACCGACGGCGCCAATGTCAGTGTGAGGACCGCCAACGTGAAGCCGGCAATCGTGATGTATTGCAGTCGGCTCAACCGGCATACCACGGCCCGCATTTGCCCACCCGCAGCCAGCGCCATTCCCGGAATCAAGTAGCTCACATAGTAGGGGAACTGCAGGAGAGCCCCTCCCGCAAGATCGAACAGCACGAAAATGAGGACGATTCCAAGGTAATGATCGGCGAGAAGACGCAGGATGGGCGTTTCAATCGCCTTATGCGTCAGGCGACCGCACAGCGTGCTGAGGAACACGACGGTCGGAAACACGATCCATCTTGTCCGGAGAAGCCATGACCACGACTCGGTTCTCCAGACGTTTGATTTTCCAACGGTACCCACCCCAAATTGGAACGAAGGCAGGAAGAACAACCAATGGCCGCCGTAGGCGACATTCGCCACCGAAAGCGAGACGGTCACGAGGATCGATCCCAACAGTACATAAGCCCAATCGTGAAGGACTCGACCGTCTGCGGATGCCCAAGTGGTCACGAGGTAGTAGTAGCCGAACGCGGGAAGCATGATCGCCCACACCATGTTCGTGTAGACCACTGCGGCGAAGGCCGCGCCGGCGGCAACCAGCACGAGTCGTCTCCGGCGGGCGTCGATGGCGCCTGTGAGACACGCGAGCGCCACCGAATAATACGCAAGGCCCGGACCATCCACGTAGTGCCAGCCGACGGCGTAGAGAAAATACGAGTAGCATCCCACCCAGATCGAGACGAGCAGTGCGGCACGGCGGCCGACCGTGCGCGCGAGCGTGAAGTACAAGGCGAATACCGCCGCGTAATACACGCCGAGATGCAGTACGTAATTCGCGGCCATCGGTGGCAGGATTTCGTGCGCGAGGGCGCCGGGAACGATCCAGGACAGGCGAGTTCCGTAGTAGGTCCCGGGAAACGCGCGCAGGTGTCCTCGCAAGTTCGTAAAGTACCCGAAGTAGACCCAGGGGTCGATGGAACCCATGTAGGTGAAGATCCAGCTGTCGTTAATCGCGATGAGCAAGAAAGGAAGCGCGATTAACGTGAGGCATGAAAACACATCGGAACGCACGGACGGACGCTCCGCAACCGGCGCCGCCGAAGTCACTTCAACGCTGGTGGTCATCGTCATTGACGTATTCGACCCTGAAACCGGCCTGCCTGATTCTTTCGACGAGCCCGCGCCGGCCGTAGCGTCGGCGATGGTGGCTGAACTCGTCCACGGCGCTCCACAACCATTGGTGTTGCGGAACCGTAATCACCAATCCGCCACCCGGAACGATGGCGGATCGCAGCGCCTCCAGCATCGCCACGTCATCATCCAGATGCTGGAGCACATCGAAGATCGCCACGACGTCGAATTCGGCGTCGAAGTGCTCATACCGGCAACAGATACGTCGACGCGTCCGGCCCTGTCTGGAGCAGAAGATCGATGATGCTGACCTGGTGCTCGAACGGTGGATATAACTGGGGGTACTCCGGATACCCGGCGTAGTCGAAGAACGACAGCGAAATACCGGCTTCGTGGAAGGCTCCGGGATCGATGTAGCCTCTCGCAGAGGGTCCCGAAATGTACCGCGTCGCACCCGCTTGCTTGCAGAGCGACACCAACCGCTCGTTCTTGCCCGATCCAACGGCGTAGTCCATCGACCAGGACAGCTTCGTCTTGACCCCGAGGAGGCCGCACACGCCGGCGATCAGCCGATAGTTGATTTCACTCAAGAGCGTGTCCCGGCACGCCACGAACAGCTCCTGGAGTGGGCTCTTGTACAAGTCAAAGAACGGCGCGCGCGCGTAATGCGTCCGAATGGTGCGCCAGTGACGTTCATTCCATGCCGGATCGGATATGCGGGTTTCTTTGATCGGCTGCAGATACCGGCCTTTGACGTGGACCGGAACGGTGAGCCACAGGAGACCGTGCGGCGTCTTGATGCGGTTGCGGTTCCTCCAGTCCCGCTTCGTGAATTGGGCGTCGTCGAACAGGATGAATTCATCGACGTGCCGAATGAGATCGAAGTAGCCCTTCCACGGTATGTAGCTGGACTGGACGATCGCGATGGCCTTGGACATGCGGGCGGCGGCGCCGGAGTTTAGCGATCGCGAAACCGGTTGGTGATCGGATATCGTCGATCGCGGCCGAAGCTGCGGCTGGACGTTTTCACGCCAGGAGGCGCCTGCCGACGTTTGTACTCGGCAGTAAACAGCATGTTCTGGGTCCGGCCGACGACGTCGCGCGGATGGCCCTCGACGGCGATTTCCTCGACGCCGCGTTCTTGTTCCACGAGGCCGTTCAGCATCGCGTCGAGCTCCGCGTACTCAGGAAGCGTATCCTGATCCGTCTGATTGGGCCGCAGTTCGGCGGTCGGCGCCTTGACCATCACGTTCTTGGGCACAACCTCACTCGTCGGCCCGAGCGCGCCTGGAGGAACACACCGGTTCCGCCACGCGGCGAGCGCGTACACTTCAGTCTTGTAGAGATCCTTCAACACCGAATACCCGCCGCACATATCGCCGTACAGCGTGGCGTAGCCGACCGACATTTCCGACTTGTTGCCGGTCGTCAACAGCATCGACCCGAACTTGTTCGACATCGCCATGAGCAGCAGACCCCTGGCGCGGGCCTGGATGTTCTCTTCGGTGATGTCGCGATCGCGGCCGGCGAACAGCGGCGCCAGCGTCCGCTCGATCGCGTCGACCACGTCGGCCACCGGAATGGTGTCGAGCCGGATGCCGAGCCGCTCGGCGCACACCTCCGCGTCCGACTGGCTCTCCTCACTCGTGTGACGCGACGGCAGGCGCACCGCGCGCACCCGGTCCGGCCCCAGCGCGTCCACTGCCACTGCCGCCGTCAGCGCCGAGTCGATACCACCGGAGAGCCCGAGCAACACGCCGGGGAACCGATTCTTGTTCACGTAGTCGCGCAGGCCGAGGACGAGTGCCTGGTAGGTGTTGCCCGGTTCCGGCGTCACCGCCGCGAGCTCACGCGACGCACAGGTCCAGCGCCCCTCGGTGCGCGTCCAGTTCGTCCGTCGTACGACCTCCTGCCACGCGGGGAGCCTCGCAACGAGCTGCCCGTTGGCGTTCACGATGAATGATCCGCCGTCGAAGACGAGCTCGTCCTGTCCGCCCACCTGGTTAACGTAAACGAGGGCCAGGCCGGTCTCGCGAACACGCTCAGTGGCAAGAGCGATGCGCTGATTGAACTTCGTGCGCTCGAAGGGCGATCCGTTCGGCACGATGAGCAGGTCGGCGCCCTGTTTGGCGAGGTGCGCGGCCACGGTCGGGTACCACATGTCTTCGCAGATCATCACGCCGAGCCGCAGGCCTCGAAACTCGATCGGTTCGGGTAGCGGACCGGCAGCAAAGACGCGCTTCTCGTCGAAGACGCCGTAATTGGGCAGATCGTGTTTGTAACGGATGGCCGCGATCCGGCCATCGGCCAGCAGCACCGCGGCGTTGTAGACGACGCCCTGCTCCTGCCAGGGCGTGGTCGCGAGCACGGGGGCGCCCGTCCCGGTGTCCGCCGCCAGCTCGTCGATCGCGCGGCGTGTCGCCGTCAGAACCGCCGGGCGCAACACGAGGTCCTCAGGGGGATATCCGATCAGGGCCAGCTCGCTGCAGACGAGCAGATCGCAGCCCTCGCCCGCCGCCGCACGGGCCTCGCGAATCTTCGCGAGGTTTCCGGCGATGTCCCCGACAGTCGGATTGATCTGCGCGAGGCCGATGGCGAAGGAGTCAGGCATCCAGGGGAGCGCTAGACACTACGCATAGACACGGCGGGTCGCGGCCGGCGCGACCATCTCGTCGTGAATCCAGCGGTACGTCTTCTCCATGCCGTCGCGCAGCGAGATGGACGGGGCCCATCCGAGCGTGTCCTTGATGAGCGTGTTCTCGCTGCACCGGCCACGCACGCCTTTGGGCGCGCCGAGGTTATAGCGCCGCTTGAATGTGGCCCCGGCGATCTGCTCGACGATGTCGATCAACTGGTTGATCGTGACCAGCTCGTCGCTGCCCAGGTTGATCGGGTCGAGGATGTCGCTCGCCATGATCGCCCGCGTGCCCCAGAGGCAGTCGTCGATGTAGGTGAAGCTTCGGCTCTGCTCGCCGTCGCCCCACACCTCGATCTCCGGCGCGCGGGCCAGCTGGGCGGCGATGATCTTACGGCAGATGGCGGCGGGCGCCTTCTCGCGGCCACCGTCGTACGTGCCGTGCGGGCCGTAGACGTTGTGATAGCGGGCGATGCGGGTCTGCAGGCCGAAATCCTCGCGGAAATGGCGGCACATGCGCTCGCTGAACAGCTTCTCCCAGCCGTAGCCGTCTTCCGGCATCGCCGGATACGCGTCGCTTTCCCGCAGCGGGTCGACGTCGGGCCGCGTCTGCTTGTCGGCGGCGTACACGCACGCCGACGACGAATAGAAGTAGCGCTCGCATTTCGCGTCGCGGGCCGCCATCAGCATGTGCGTGTTGATCAGCACCGACAGCATGCATTCCGCCTTGTGCGTCTCGATGAACCCCATGCCGCCCATGTCGCACGCCAGGTTGTAGATCTCGCGCGCGCCCGACGCGGCCTCGGCGCACGCGCCGCGATCGCGCAGATCGAGCCGTCGGTTGTCCACGTCCGGAAATTGCTGATACCACTCATCGAACGGCTTGATGTCCACGGTGCGGACGCGGCGGCCGAGCTTTCGCAGATCGGCGACGAGATGTCCGCCGATAAAGCCGCCACCACCCGTGACGAGCACCAAATCATCGGCCATGGTCAGGTTCGCCTCCATAAAGGAAGTGTAAATACTACGGATCGATCGTCGGTCGGTCAAGGAACACTCGATTTTCCCTCAATTCGGACGAGGCCGTCGGCGGTTTGTCGATACCGCGCGCCGCAGGCCTTGCAGGCTCCGTCGGCCGGCGGCTTCGGCGTGGCGGCGAGCTTCACGCCGCAGTCGCACATCCACCCGGCGATGCGGCCGGGATTCCCGACGACGAGCGCGTAGTCGGGCACGTCCTTCGTGACAACGGCGCCGGCGCCGATAAAGGCCGATCGGCCGATCGTGTGGCCGCACAGGATGGTCGCGTTCGCGCCCAGGCTGGCGCCGCGCTTCACGAGCGTGGCCTGGTACTCGTGCTTGCGAGACACGTGGCTCCGCGGGTTGATGACGTTGGTGAACACCATCGACGGTCCGCAGAACACATCGTCTTCGAGAATCACGCCGGTGTAGACCGACACGTTGTTCTGAATCTTCACGTTGTCGCCGATGACGACGTCGGCTGCGATGACGACATTCTGGCCGATGTTACAGAGGCGGCCGATGCGCGCGCCGGCCATCACGTGCGTGAAATGCCAGATCTTCGTGCCCTCGCCGATCTGGCATCCCGCGTCGACGTAAGAGGACTCGTGAGCGAAGAAATCCGCCATTGGCGCTCAGCGCGGCAGCGCGGTCAGCATCGGATGAAGGTGCGACGGATTGAGGGACGCGGGCGTCTGCCTGATGCGGTACGACAAGGCGATCGACGGACGGCTCTCGTCGATGCCGAACCCGCGGCCCGCGAGAATCTCTTCGTAGACCCGCGTGTGCAAATCGCCAAAGGCGTCGCTGAACTCGACCTCGCTGCCGTCGACAGATATCGACCGGAACGTGGTCTTCGCGCCCGGTTCGGCAGGGAACGGCAGGTCCCGCGCGTCGGTCGAGAGCAGCCAGCGCACGCGCGCCCGCTCGAGCTCGAGAAAGCCGCCAATCCGCCGCTGGTCGCGCACGTGCACCTCACACGCGACGACGTCGCCAAACAGCCAAAGCAGCAGGTCGAAGAAGTGGATGCCGATGTTGGTCACGATCCCGCCCGACCGCTCCTCCGATCCCTTCCACGACGTGTCGTACCACGGCCCGCGCGCGGTGATGTAGGTGAGACATACCTCGTGCGGCCTGGCCGGGCGCTCGTTCTGGACGCGCTCGCGCAACGCGCTGAGCTGCGGGTGCAGCCGGAGCTGGAGCACGGTATGGACGCGGCGTCCGGTTTCCTGTTCGAGCTCCTGCAGCGCGTCGAGGTTCCACGGATTGATGACGAGCGGCTTCTCGCAGACGGCGTCGGCGCCGACCCTCAGCGCGAGGCGGATGTGGGCGTCGTGCAGGTAGTTCGGCGAGCAGATGCTCACGTACTCGACGCGCTGCGCCTCCGGGCCGCGCCGCAGCTTCTCGAGATGGCGATCGAACCGCTCGATCTCGGTGAAGAACCGCACGTCGAACGAGTAGCGGTCGAGGATGCCGACGGCGTCGTGCGGATCGACGGCCGCGACGAGCCGGTTGCCGGTGTCCTTGATCGCCTCGAGGTGACGCGGCGCGATGTAGCCCGCCGCACCAGTCAGGGCAAAGTTGCGCGCCCTCAGGATCATAGTGGGTTACCTCGTGAACGTTGGACCACGTCGCGAAGCGTGGCGGCCAGCTTCGGCGCGTTCACGTTGAGCGAATACCGCTCCTCGATCGTGCGGCGCCCGGCGGCGGCCACGCGGCGCCGCAGATCGGCATCCGACAGCAGACGCCCGATCTTCTCCACCCACTCGTCTTC
>Ga0066710_100007158_pt1 | contig 10599 bp, 6 predicted proteins | sample GraSoiAngelo_159_FD_79666 | JGI IMG/M metagenome (GOLD analysis project Ga0066710, IMG submission 79666) | Grasslands soil microbial communities from the Angelo Coastal Reserve, California, USA - 14_1009_16_40cm | ecosystem: Environmental > Terrestrial > Soil > Grasslands | place: USA...
ACGGCACGACCACCGCCACGGTGCTTGCCGAAGCCATCTACCGCGAAGGTCTGAAGTTTGTCACTTCGGGCGCGAATCCCATCGGAATCCAGCGCGGCATCCAAAAGGCCGTTGACGCGGCCGTTGCCCACCTCGACAAGGTGGCCAAGAAGGTCAAAGACAAAGAGGAAATCAAGCAGGTGGCCACCGTCTCGGCGAACTGGGACAACCAGATCGGGGAAATCATCGCCGACGCTATGGACAAAGTCGGCAAGGACGGCACCATCACGGTCGAGGAAGCCAAATCCATCGACACGACGCTGGAGGTCGTCGAAGGGATGCAGTTCGACAAAGGCTACCTTTCGCCTTACTTCGTCACCAACGCTGAGACGATGGAGTGCAAGCTCGAGGACGCTTACATCCTCATCTACGAGAAGAAAATCAGCAGCCTCAAAGACCTGCTTCCGATCCTCGAAAAGATCGCCAAGGTTGGCAAGCCGCTGTTGATCATCGCCGAGGAAGTCGAAGGCGAAGCGCTGGCGACACTCGTCGTCAACAAGCTCCGTGGCACGCTGAACGTCTGCGCGGTCAAGGCTCCCGGATTCGGCGATCGCCGCAAAGCCATGTGCGAAGACATCGCCATTCTCGCCGGGGGCAAGTTCATCAGCGAAGACCTTGGCATCAAACTCGAAAGCCTCGAGCTGAACGACCTCGGCCGCGCCAAAAACATCGTGGTGGACAAGGAAAACACCACCATCGTTGAAGGCTACGGCAAGTCCTCCGAGATCCAGGGCCGCGTCAACCAGATTCGCCGCCAGATCGAGGAGACCACCTCCGACTATGATCGCGAGAAACTGCAGGAACGCCTCGCCAAACTGGCCGGTGGTGTCGCGGTCATCAATGTCGGCGCGGCGACCGAGACCGAAATGAAGGAGAAAAAGGCCCGTGTAGAAGACGCCTTGCACGCGACCCGCGCAGCGGTCGAGGAGGGCATCGTGCCCGGCGGTGGGGTGGCCCTGGTCCGTTGCCTGGCGGCAATTGAAACGGTGAAGGGCGCCAACGACGACGAAAAGATCGGCATCGACATCGTCAAACGCGCCATCGAGTTCCCGACCCGCGCCCTGGCTGACAATGCCGGTGTGGAAGGCTCGGTGGTGGTTGAGGAGGTCAAGCGTCGCAAAGGCAACGAGGGTTACAACGTTGCCACTGGCGAATATGAAGACCTCGTCAAGGCTGGCGTGGTTGATCCCAAGAAGGTCACCCGCACCGCGCTGCAGAACGCGTCCTCGATCGCCGGTTTGCTGCTGACCACCGAGTGCCTGATCACCGAGATTCCGGAGAAGAAGGAGAAGGCTCCGGCCGGTCACGGCGGCGGTCACGGCATGGGCGACATGGACTACTGAGCCGTTTCGGGTTTTGGGAATATCAACTCGTTCGAACGGGGCCGGCGATTGCCGGCCCCGATTCTTTTTTCTGGCAGGGTGCCGGAGCGCTGGGATGCAATCCATCCGAATAAGTCCGCAACCGGTTGAGGGGTCGAGAGCGGGAAGGGTTGAAACGTTGAAAATGTGGACAGAGCCGCGGGCTCGGCCACGATTCAGCGGGTTAACCGGTTAACATCTCAACTCGAGCGTCGAACAATTGAACCTTGAACTTTGAACGGTGCGGCGGGATACTGTGGCCGCTGGTCGGGGGCGTACTGGTTTCGACCTGGGGGATACGCCGGAGGCGGCATGCCGAGGATGGTTCGTTGGCCTCGTTAATCATCGGACCAAAAAACAACTGCTAACCAAGAATTAGCACTCGCGGCCTAAAGTGCCACGACGTTCGCCGGTGGACACCTGCTACGCTGGATGAACGCCACAGCAGGCATGGTTGACGGCGGAGACCGCGCGCCGGCAGCCGAGATCTTTTCATGCGGACTAAGTGGTGCGACTTGCGTCAGGCCATTATCGCACTGCTGACAACTCTCGCTTGACTAAGCATGTAGTCGCGGCCGGTGGATCTGTCAGGGACGCGGGTTCAACTCCCGCCGCCTCCACCAGGTTTTACCGTAGTTTTCAGCCACCAATCCCGGCTGCCGTTCCTCATACCAGGAGCAGCCGACGCATGCGCCTAAATGGCAACGAGTTTTCGGTGACAGCATCCATAACGGTACTCCTGTTCCAGAGTTTTTGGACGAGTTGGTTCGGGGTGCTCATTTGCTTTTCGGCAGGAGTTTTCGCAGACGCTCCGTCGCCTGGTCGCGATCCAATCCGCCAGATGCCACCGCGAGGGTCAATTCCTCCCAGTCCGGGCGATCCCGCCTGGGCTCGATGCCGTTCAGTCGAAGAAACACGATGCAAGCGCCCAGCGCCGCCCGCTTGTTGCCGTCCATGAAAGGATGGTTCCGGCACAGATAGAAAAGATACGCCGCGGCCACCTCCGCCAAATCGCTGTAGGGCGACTTGCCGCCGAAAGTGGCCTGCGGCGCGGCGACTGCCGACTCCAGCAAGGCTCTCTCCCGGATGCCATCCGACCCGCCAAACGTTGCGATGGCCTCGGCGTGAATCTCCCGCACGATCTCAACGGTGAGATGGAAACAGTCCTCGGGCGTTACGCTCATGCCAGCTTCTTCATCGTCCGGGCGTAGTCTTTCATCGTGGCTTTGATGACCTTCGAGACCTCTTCGCGCGACGGGCGCGGGCGAATCGGGGTGAGCGTGATCGTCCCGCCTTCATGCACCTCCACATTCACCTCGTCGCCGGGCTTGAGATGCGCCAACTCCAGCAAGGCCGCATCGAAGATGATACCCTGCGAGTTACCCACTTTGCTGATCGTCTTTATCATCTTGTAATACTATGTTTTACGGAGCTGCGCGTCAAGCGCGCCGGCAGGCTCAGGGATCTACGACGGGACTGGACCGGATACGAAAGGTTCGTTACGGTGCGCGACGGTGGGTTTGGCGAAAAACGCCGTTGCCAGGAACTCGAATGAATTCACATCTTCGCGCACGTCCGCGAAAGGTTGACTGGTTTACGCGACTGCGGGCTTAATGAACGAACGTCCAACCTCAATCGCGGTCATCAGTTGGATATTCATGGCGGTCGGCAGCATCGCGCTTCTCTACCACTTGCTGCCACAGCACATCAACGAGCTCAACGCACCGCACTCGTTTGGATATGATCTCGCTTGGGTTTGCCTCGTCCGGATTGTCGCCGTCCTGTGCGGGGTATTCATGCTCCGCGGCTGCAACTGGGCGCGCTGGCTTCTGGTCGTTTGGGTGGGATATCACGTGATCCTCAGTGCGTTTCACTCCCCCTTTGAAGTGGTAGTCCACGGCCTGCTATTCGCCGTGGTCGTCTATTTTCTATTTCGTCCGGCCGCATCGGCCTATTTTCGACGCCAGAGAGCAGCGACAAACTCCAAAGACAGATGATACGGTTCTAGACACGACGACAGAAATCCACGACTACAGGGCGTTGTAGGCCGCGTGCCCTCACGCGGCGGCACTTTTGGCGTCAGGTATAAACAGAACAACAACCCGTTATTTCTTTCCCGTGGCCCTTTCCTGCAACCAATAAACATCCGGGTTTTTGGACGAGGTTGGGCCGAGGGTGAGATGAAAATCGTTCCTGTGATTGGACTTGGTCCGTGGATCCAGCCATTTCTTGATCTCGGAATGCCCGTCTGCAAAATTGAAACCACAAGCGCCGTTGTGATAGCTGGAGGGAAAGTCAATGATCGTCCACGAACCCGGGGCGTATGGATCAAAGCCTTTCATCTCCGTGACAAAATAGCCGTCGTTGATGCTGTCGTCCCGCTCATCCAGCAAGACAAATGAGAGAGACGGCGCCGGAGCGGTCATGTCGCTCACTTTCTTGATGACCTTGAATCCGGGAGTCCAGGGAGTCACGGCCCCGGTTTTAGGATCAAAATTTCCAATCCAGTTGTTCATCGACCTGGTACGCACGTGCGGATAGCGCTTGCCGCCGAGGGTGCTCATGCTCTTGTCAGCCGGACAGCGCCAGACCCCGAGCGCCTGGTGATAGGTCCATAGATGACTTTTCATCAGATAGACCGTATTGGTGTTGTCCGGATTGTTCGGCCCCGGGCGCCCCAGGTTGTCTCCTTTGTCCAGCGTCAGCCAGCCACTGACCCAGGTAAGACTGTAGTTGTTTCCTGCATCGCCGTTGTTCGGCGGGACGGCGTCGTTGTAATCGGTGGTGTACATGACCCACGAGAGCCCGAGTTGCTTCATGTTGCTCAGGCAAGAGATTCCCTGCGCCTTGGTTTTGGCCTTCGCCAGCGCTGGCAGCAGGAGTCCCGCGAGAGTGGCGATGATGGCGATAACCACCAACAATTCAATAAGGGTAAATGCCCTTGGACGAGAATCGGTCCCAGGCACGGGGACAGGTTTGGGATCACGCATGGGTCGCATTGGGGTTTTCTGAACCGAACAATTGGTACCCGCGTTCGCGGGAAAAAACAATGTGCGTTTCAATGCACATCGAGGTACCTTCGACTCACCAGTCCGAAAGGCGTCGCCTGCGCGGCGGAGACGCGCTCTGTCGGCAGGACGGATTTGCCTGAACGTGCGACCGCCAATCTTCGTAGAGCTGCGCCATGAAAACGATTATCGCAATCCTGCTGAGCATCGCTCTTGCCTCCCTCACAACGCAGGCGCAAATCGCGCGGAAGAATTCGAGTTCGCTTGTCGCACCCCCGGGACCAAACCACAACGTGATCGTCGAAAACAGCGGGTTGCGGCTGGAGTTCGTTCGCCAACCGGACGGCTTCGCCTGCGCGAAAATTCTGACGCGCCAATCAAACACCTGGACGCAAGTGGCTGCATGGAGTCCGCTGTTTCGCGTTGTCAGCGACACTCGCTCCGGCGTAGAGGCCTGGGAAATCCGTCCGCGCAAGACGAAACTCGCGCACGCGTCCAAAGATTCGGTTCAATTTGTCCAGACTGCGCAGGACTCTGATGGCGTAACCTGGACCGCAGAGTTGCGTGTCAACGTGGACCCGAAGCGTCCGGTGGCGCGCGTCCATTACCAATGGAAGGCGGCTCGGTTGCGCGGAGTCAGAGAACTGCTCGGGCCGAATATTTATGCCGGCGAGGGAACCACCGGCTCGGCGAAAACGTGGGGACTCTTCCCCGGTGTGGAATATCTCTATGGCGCCGAGCCGTCGTCCAATCCTCGCGACTTCGCGCCGAACCTCGCGGACCGTCGCACGCCACACCCGCACAAAATTACCATCCCCCTGATGGCTGTGACCGTCGGACCGGGCAGCCAGTTCCCGCTCGAACAGCCGGATCGTTCCTTCACTCCCGATTCGCTCCAGGACCGGCCGCGACTGGCCTCCATGGATTCAAGATCCCGCGAACGTATTCCCCTGACCGAAACAACCATTGGCCTTTGGTGGGACCCGCTCCAAGCCTGGGATGGCAAACACGCGTTCCCCTCGGCGCGGTTCGCCTCGCCGAACTTCGACGAAGGAATGGCCAACCATCGTCTCGGACTCTTTCTGCCATCGACGACGGATTTTGTGCCGGAGAATGCCGAGCGCGCCAACCAGCCTTTCGAGCTATCGGCCGACAAGACTGTGACCCTCGACGCCAGTGTCGTCGCCGAGTCCGGCCCGGCCGGCGTCGTTTTGCGCGAGTACCTGCAGGACACCGGCGGTCTGCCGAAACCGAACCCCTGGCCGCGCTCGTTTCAAAGCGAATTGGATGTCTGTCGCAACGGGTTGTTGAAAACCGTCTGGGACGCTAAATCCCAGCGTTGGAGTCATTGCATCGGTTGGGCGGGCAGTCATTCGCCGGGGTTCGCGGCGCTTCTCTGCCTCGACTCGCAGGTGGCGGAACAACCGGTGGGGTCGCGCGACCGGGTCGAACTCGCCGCGCGAAACATGTTGCGCGACGGCGGGCCGGGGTCGTTCGCGTCGCAAGCCAATTGCCACATCCTGCAGTGGGAATTCCCGTTTCTTTACGGTTATCTGCCGGAGGCGCTGGCCGGCGTGGAGGGCCAGATCAAGAATCTCATACAGACTCAGCGGCCGGAGGGGGGCTGGGTTTACGAGCCGGCTAACGCTGAGCAGGCAAAGCTGGGTCGGGCCGGCGACTCGGTCTTGGGAACGTGCGCCAATCGCGCGGCCACCTTGCTGCGTTACGCCCGGATCACCGGCGACGCGCCGGCGTCCGCCGCGGGTGAGAAGGCCTTGCGATTCATGGAGCAGTTTCGTGTTCCGCGCGGCGGCCAGACCTGGGAATGTCCGATGTACGAGCCGGACATACTCGCCGCGGCCTACGCCATCCGCGCCTATCACGACGGCTATCGCGCGACCGGCAACCCGCGCTGGCTTCAGGACGCGGTCTATTGGGCCGAAACCGGCGTGCCGTTCGTCTATCTCTGGTCGCTGCCGGACAAGCCGATGATGCTCGGCGCAACCATACCAGTGTTCGGCAGCACGTTTTACACGCACTCCTGGCTGGGAGTGCCGGTGCAATGGTGCGGCCTCGTTTACGCCTATCACGTCTTTCATCTGGCGCGTGAATTGGAGCAACGGCCGCTCCTCAAGACCGACTCACCGCTGCCGCTGGAGTTGAATTTTTCTCCCGCGGACTGGCGCCGGATCGCGGAACTGATCACCGTGAGCGCCACGTATCAGCAATTCGCCGAGGGCGACAGGATTGGCGCGTATCCCGACAGTATTTCGCAATTCGAACACCGTAACCCGGCGTTCCTCAATCCTGAGGACATCCTTGTCAACGTCCTCGCGTTGCGCGGCGTCGATCCAGATGTGAAAACCGCCGCACTTCGGCAGGCGACCCGTAACCTCGTCGTCAGCTCAGGCGCGGAAATCGAAAACCTGGACGCGACCGCTGACGGCATCTGTTTCAAACTGAATTTTTTCGCCGGCGAACCGAGCCATTCGTTGGTTGCCGGAATCAAGCCGAGTCAGATTCTGGTGAACGGCCGTGTCCTGCCCCAATCAGCCGACCCGGTTCGTCGCGAACCGGGCTGGTATTCGGACCAGGCACATGAGCGGACTTACCTGACCGTGCGACACGAGGCGAAATCCGTAAAAGTGGAAATCACGGAAGGCAAGAAAACCGCGCGCAATGAGTGACTTTCAGCCATTCTTCACGTCGTAGCAGAAGATCAGGTCCTGGTCCCGGAGGTACAGTTTTCCGTTGGCCACGACCGGGTGGGTCCAGATTTTGCCCTGGGGATTACGAATCGTGGTCTGCGGCTCGAGCTTGAATCGTCCGCGCTCTTTCCATCCTTTGGGGGAGGCTTCAACGAGCGCCACAATGCCGCTGTTTTCCTCCAGGCAATACAACATTCCATCGGCGCAACTGAGCGCGCCTTTTCCGAGCGCCTTTCTTTCGCTCCACACTTCCTTGCCGGTTTTGAAGTCCTGGCACAGCCAGCCGGCGCCATCCGAGTAGCCGTAGAGGTAACCGCCCACCAGGACCACGCCACCGTGTTGATTCTTCATCACCTGGTTTGCGTACACGTCGGAGACCTGGTTGTCGGCGCCGAGCTTCACAAGTTTGCAGCCCGCTCCATAGCCGGCGGTCACGTAAACGTGTCCGTCCTGAATAATCGGCGTGGGAATGACCGCGGTCCGACCGGGGAACGGAGATCGCCACAAGAGCTTGCCGTCCTTCGCCGCCACGCCGACCACGTTCTGCATTGTGAGTTGCACGTATTGACCCGTGCCGTTGTGGTCCGCGGGAACCATCGAGGCATACTGCGCGCCGTCAGTGAATTCCTTGGTTTGCCAGATCAGTTTGCCGGTCTTCGTGTCGAGCGCGGCCAGCGCGCCCTTGGAACCGCCCGGCGTGCAGATGACTTTGTCGTCATTCACCAACACCGACTCGGTGTAGCCCCACCCCGGCGTCTTGCCGCCCAAATCCTGCATGGACTGCTGCCAGAGCACCTTGCCATCGGACACACCTGCGCAAATGAGGTTGCCCTGTCCGCTCAGGGCGTAAACCCGCTCGCCATCCACCGTCGGCGTCCCGCGCGGTCCATCGCCCCAACCATTCTCAAGTATCGGACCGACGCGGGCGGTCCAGAGTTCCTCCCCGGAGATCGCGTTCAAAGCGATGAGAACCTCCGCGCGGTCACGAGTTCCCAGGGTAAAAAGCTTCTCCCCGGCGATCGCCGGGCCTGAGTATCCATTGCCCGCCTTATTGAAAAGCCAAAGCCGACTGGGTCGGCCGGCGGGCCATTCCTTCAGCAAACCGGTCTCCGTCGAGACATCGCTGCGATTGGGTCCACGCCACTGCGGCCAGTCAGCAGCGGTTCCGGACATTGATTGAGTCAAAAAAAGCGGCAAGAAAAACGCCGCCAGTTCGGCGCGAACATTTTGTTTCATAATTTGATTTGCGATTTTGACGCGAGCCGGACGCGCGCTATTGAACCCGGTTCCCGGAATTTATCCAGCAAAAGATCACTTGTCGAAGAGTCGCTCGAGCATCTCTTTGGCGACCGGCCGCGACGGTTGCGCCTCGATCAGTCGCTCGAGCAACGCGCGCGCTTCGGCGGGCCGGGTCCGGGCCAGGGCCGATGCCAGGGTCAGACATTGGGCGTAACCCATCGTAAAATCATCGCTCAGCCGGGCGCACTCGACGAACAGGTCGATCGCCCTCGCCTGCCTTCCTTGCGCCTCCTCGACGAGTCCGGTCAGGTAAATTTTGCGCGCGTTCCAATACCGGGTCAATCGCGTCGCGAACTGGTCCGCGTCGGCGGCTGAGTCCAGTCCGATTACTTCCGAGGGATTTGGCGCGCCCAGCTTCAACAGCGTCAACAGACGACCGTACGGCGTGGCCCCTTGTTGAACGACGAATCGCGGCGCGCCAAACGCGACGCGCGGCCGATCGTCCGTGTTCAACGGCGCGTTGGCGGAAAGCTCACGCAACCCTCTCGATCCGACCAGCAGGTTGCCGAAGAGGCGGATGGAATCGGCGAGCGCGAGTTTCCTTAATTCTCTTGCCAAGCCGGCGTCGCTCAACCGTTGCTCCACCCACTGGGTCGTATAACGCGGTGATTCCAGGCTTCCCACCAGACCGAGCACGGGAGCGTCCACGTTGAAACGCAATAGCCAGGCTTGAGCATTTGGAAAGACTTCCAGAAACGTGCGCGTGATAACCCGGAGCATGTCCTCGTCCAGTTGATGCAGCGGCAGCCATTGGCAAAACAGGCCGCCGCGCGACAGTCGGCGCCGAATCGCCCGAAAATGTTCGAGCGTGTAAAGCGATCCGGCCCCATCGCGCGCCGGATGGAAGAGGTCTGCCACGATCACGTCGTATGTCGCATTCGCCGAGCGAACAAAACGGCGGGCGTCGGCGACGAAGATTTTGAGCGGCGGCTGGCGATCTGGCGCCAGGTTGCACGGCTCGAATTCGCGCATCACCTGGACGACTTCGGGAACCAGTTCAACGCCGTCGCTTTGCAGAAGCGGATGCAGCGTCGCCGCTCCGAAGGTGATGCCCGTGCCCAGACCGAGGAACAACGCGTGACGGGGAGAAGGATGGAGCAGCAGCGGGATATGCGCATGGCGATATTCCGCCGCGGCAGCGGCCGTTCCGCCCATTTGGAACCGGTTATCAACCCGGAGCACGCGATCGCCACGCGCGTCTTCAACCACGGCCACCGACGCCATCACACCCTCGAGAAAGCGCGTGACCCGCTCCTCCGGAGGAACCCGGAGCATTTGAAGTTTTGCCGGAAGGGCGAAGATCAGCCCGGCAGCCCCAATCACAAATCCCCAGCGCCACTCGGCGAACTGGGGCAGCAGGGACAGATAACCGATCCCAATTAAGACCAGCGTCCATTTGGAACCGAGAAGCGGCAGGAAAAACAGAAACAGCGCTGAGGCGACTCCGCCGCCGAGCGTGTTGAGTGCGACGGCTCGACCCACGCGCCCTTCGGTGAGTATGCGGGGCGCTTGCCCCACTTTGCCGGCCGCCGCCTGGACGAGATGGGCAAAGGTCGCGCCCATGAAAATCGTCGGAGCGAGCACCACGGCCGAAGCGACCGTCATTTCCGCCGCGAGCACACCTATTCCGCTGTCGCCCAGTGTCGCCCGGCAATACTGGTAAATCGCGGGAGCATACGACGCGGCGATCACTGCGAGCAGGCAGCTGAGCGAAAGCGCGCCGAGCAAATCGGCGAGCAGGGATCGAGAGGCCGCGCGGCGACCCCAGCGTTGATAGAACGCCGCGCCCACGGACATGCCTGACAGAAAAACAGCCAGCACAGCAGCAAAAGTATAGACGGTGTTTTCCAGGACCTGGGAAAGCGCGCGGACGCTCACGGTCTCGAAGCCGATGCCGAGCAACCCCGTGAAAAAGATGGTGATGCCCAGGCGCGTTCCGGAAACAGGCTCCGCAATTCCCGAAGCGCAGCCGGCTTCAAGGGCGGCATCGACGGCGGTTCGGAATGGCCGAGCGTTTTCCGAACTTTTCCGGGTTTGAATTGCGGCTGCGGCCGAGGACAGCCGCGGCCCGAGTAACAGCATCGCCAGGCCGCAGAATAGGTTGGTTGCGGCCAGCACCCATGCGGACTGGCGCAAACCGATCGCGGGAATCATGACGAAGGCGCATCCGAGAATTCCGGAGAC